>WNGB01002439.1_pt1 | contig 30389 bp, 26 predicted proteins | sample 5400681 | NCBI WGS metagenome assembly WNGB01 (sample SAMN13153367, study PRJNA577476) | soil metagenome | isolation source: 115 cm soil or saprolite under grassland replicate 2 | place: USA:California | collected 2016-06-15
GCAAACGGGACGTCGATCTCCTGTCCGTCGCGGGCCACCGTCACAGCAGGAAACACTTCCTGCGCTTCCTTCACCAGCTCGTCCGCACTCATGGAGTAGCGGGCCGAAACGTGACACAGCACGAGCTTCTTGGCCTTGGCCGCGAGCGCGACCTGCGCCGCCTCGCGCGCGGTCGAATGCCCCGTCTCCTTGGCGCGATCTTTCTCCTCATCGCCGAACGTCGCTTCGTGAATCAACAGATCCGCCCCCGCAGCGGCGTCGACGACGGACGGGCTCGGCCGAGTGTCGCCGGTGAACACGAGGAGCCGACCCGGACGCTTCGGCCCGACGAAGCCGTCAGCCGTCAGCTTTCGGCCGTCAGCCAACTCGATCGGCTCTCCCTTGGAGAGCTTGCCCCAGAGAGGCCCCTCCGGAATCCCGGCGGCTTTGGCCTTGTCCGGATCGAACCGCCCCCGCCGCTCCTGCTCTTTCAACGCGTACCCGACCGACCCCCCACCATGTTCAGTCCCGAACACTAGAATCTCGTAGCCATCACGTTTGCCGTTTCCCGTTTCCCGAAGCGCATCGCCACGCTTTACTTCAGTGATTTCGATCGGAAACGGCACCCGCTCGACGCCCAGCTGCATCGCCTGGCCCAGGAGCTTCTTGGCGCCCTTGGGCCCGTACAGGAACAGGGGGTCCGTCCGCCCCTGGAGGCCGAACGTCCGGATCAAGCCGATGACGCCCAGAAAGTGGTCGGCGTGGAAGTGGGTGAAGAAGATCTCGGACAGCGTGAACGCGACGCCGTAGCGCATCATCTGGCGCTGCGTTCCCTCGCCGCACTCGAACAGCATCGTCTCGCCCTCGCGGCGCACGGCAATGCCGGAGACGTTGCGTTCGACGGTGGGCCTGGCGGCACTGGTACCGAGAAACGTTACGGAAAGCATGCGAGCGAATATAACGGGACACGGGAAACGAGAAACGGGAAACGTGTCGGCGCGCCGCGTTTCCCGTGTCCCGTTTCTCGATTCCCGGCCTAGAAGACTTTAACCCTGATCAGGCCCGGCTTCATGTACTTGTCCGGATGCTCCTTGAGATCCTTGAGCAGCGCCGTCAGGGCAACCGAGAGCTCGTGCAGGTCGTTGTACAACGTCGAATCGCTGGCGAGCTTGCCGAGGCTCCCTTCGCCCCGGTTCATGCGGCGCAGCAAGGTGTCGATCGCGACCGTCGCACTCCCCAGATGATTGGTGAGCGTCGCGAGGTTCGCGCTGAGCGTATCGAGACTGCGGCCGGTGCCCGAGCCCAGCATCGAGTCCACCCGCGCCATGACCCGCTCCGTCGCCGCCAAGGTGCGCGTGGTCTGCTTGACGAACGCTCCCTCCGGTGCCTCGGACAGCAGGTTCATCGCGCGCTGCGTCGCAATCATCGTGTTGTGGATGTCCACCGCCAGCTGCTCGGAGACGAGGCTCGAGGCGTTGGCGAGGAGCTCGTTCGCCCGGGTCGCCACGCCGGAGGCAACGTCCGTCAGGCCCGGGGGATTCGCCCCCGTGATGGCGCGGTCGGCCGGCAGGAATTCGTCGCGGCTCCCGGGATTGAAGTCGATGAACTTCGCGCCCAGGAAGTCGACGGAGGCGACGATCGCGCTGGCGTCGAGCCGCGGCCGCACGTCGCGTCCCACCTCCAGCGTCACGCGCACGCTCCCCACCCGCTCCAGCCGCACGTTGGCCACTCGGCCCTTTTTGACACCGGACACGAGCACGGGGTCGCCCTGCTTGAGGCCCGCCACGTTCGTGAACACGACGTCCACGCGCGCACCCTCCGAGCCCAGCGAGCGGCCGGTGAGCCAAAACATCGCGAACAGGAACAGGGCGACGCCTACGATCACCAGCGCCCCGACGCCGACTTCCTGCTTGTACGTGAGGTCCATTAGCTCGCCCCACCCCCCCGTTCACCACCTCCAGAACCTCCACCATCTGCCTGGATCACCGCCATCTCGAAGTCGCGCTCCAGGAACTGCTGCACGGCCGGGTCCTTGGAGGCGAGGATCTCCTCGCCGGTCCCGACGGCGCGGATCTTGGCCTGCCACAGAAGGGCGATCCGGTCCGCCACGCGGAACGACCCCCGCACGTCGTGCGTGACGACCACGCTCGTCACTCCGATTTCCTGCTGCAACCGCTCGATCAGCGCGTCGATGACATCCGCGTTGACGGGGTCCAGGCCCGATGTGGGCTCGTCGTAGAGCAGATAGGTCGGCTTCCCCGCGATCGCCCGCGCGATCCCAACGCGCTTCCGCATCCCGCCCGACAGCTCGGCAGGGAGCTTGTGGCCCACGTCGGGCTGAAGGTTCACGAGCCGCAGGCACTCGCGCACCCGCTCCTCGCAGTACTGTTCGTCCCCGTACTGCTCCTCGTTGGTGATGCCGAGGCGGATGTTCTCGAACACGTCCATTGAGTCGAACAGCGCGCCGTTCTGGAACACGTAGCCGATGCGGCTGCGCAGCTCCGACAGCTCCCGGCGGCCCAGCGTCGGGACGGAGAGCCCGTCCACGAACACCTCGCCCGAGTCGGGCTTGATGAGGCCGATGACGTGCTTGAGCAACACGCTCTTCCCCACGCCCGAGGGGCCGAGCAAGGCGACCGTCTCGCCGCGGTGCACGACGAAGTTCACGCCGTCGAGCACCACGTTGTCGAGGAACCGCTTGGAGACGTTGCGGAGCTCGATCATTGGGCGCCGAGGATCAGCTTGGTGAGGATGGTGTCGAGCAGCAGGATCGTGACCGAGGCGGCGACCACCGCCTGGGTCGTCGCCCGCCCCACGCCCTCCGCGCCCTGCTGCGTGTTATAGCCGATGTAGCAGGGGATGACCGTCACGGACAGGGCGAACGCGTACGACTTGATGAGCGAGTACCACAGGTCCAGGGGCTTGAAGAAGTAGCGCGCCCCGTACTCGAAGTCGGCGTAGGTAAGGCCGAGCGACGAGGTGGCGGTGACGTACCCGACGACGATTCCCATCACGTTCGCGAGCATCACCAACGCCGGGATCGCGAGCACGCCGGCGAGGATGCGGGGCAGGAGCAGGTGCGTGATCGGCGAGCGTCCCAGGCTCTCCAAGGCGTCGATCTGTTCGGTGACCCGCATGCTCCCCAGCTCGGCGGCGTAGCGGGCGCCGATGCGGCCCGCGAGGATGAGCCCCGTCAGCACGGGACCCAGCTCGAGGATCATCGACTCGACGATGACGCCCCCCGCCACGTACAGCGGGAGCTGGCCGGTGAACTGATAGCCGGTCTGGAGGCTCGTGACGGCCCCCGCGAATCCGGCGACCAGCAGCACGATGAAGAGCGAGCCGTAGCCGACCGCGAGCGTCTGTTCGATGGTGCGCGGCAGCCAGATGCGCCACTCGAGGATCCCGCGGATCAAGTCGAGGATCAGGAAGCTGAAGCGCCCCGCGTGGCCGGCGGTGCGCAGCGTCCAGCGGCCGACGTAGCGGCGCAGGTCGAGGGTGGGAGTGATGGCGGTCATGGCTCGATGTATAATTGTGCACGCATGACTCCCAAGTCCACCCCCAGGGCCTTTACGCGCAAGCTCCTGGCGTGGTACGCCCGCGCCGCGCGCGACCTGCCGTGGCGCCGGACGCGCGATCCCTACGCCATCGTCGTGTCGGAGTTCATGCTGCAGCAGACGCAGGTGAGCCGGGTGCTCGAGTACTTCCCTCGGTTCCTGGCTCGCTTCCCAAACATCGGTTCGCTCGCGCGCTCCGCTCCGCGCGCCGTTCGGGAGGAGTGGGATGGCTTGGGCTACTACGCGCGGGCCAGGAACCTGCACAAACTCGCGCGCGAGGTTGTACGACGCTACGACGCCACGTTGCCCGACGATGTCGAGCAGCTCGTCGAGCTACCCGGTGTGGGCCGGTACACGGCGGGCGCGGTCGCCTGTTTCGCCTATGAAAAGCCCGTTCCCACGGTCGACACGAATGTGAAGCGGGTGGTCCAGCGGGCGTTCAAGCCGAAGGATGTCTGGACGACCGCCGCCGCAATCGTGCCGAAGAACGGCAAGACGGCTTGGAAGTTCAATCAGGCGCTGATGGAGCTGGGGGCGCTGGTGTGTGTGGCGAGAAAGCCCAAGTGTCCGGAGTGCCCGGTGAGTGGGGACTGCCGGACCTTCAGCGCATTACGGTCCCCGAAAGCAAAGCCAGCAAGGCGAACACACCCGCCAGCGTCGCGAAGACCACCTGTCGCTTCCTGAGGCCTGCAAAGCTCTCCGGCAGCTCCCCCCTCGGGTCCAGCTCGAGTCTCCCCATCCTGGCCGCCGTCGGCGTTACGACCGCGATCGCCAGGATCGCTCCCACCAGCCCTAGTCCCTGCATGGCGATGAGCCAGCCGGGGACGGCGGCGGTCTGGAAGAAGGGGAGCGACAGAATGAACCCGGAGAGCAGCACCAGCAGGGCGCCCGGACCGATCAGGCCCCGCGCGACCGCGCCGGTCGCGCGGTACACCGCCAGGCGATCGCTCGGCGAAAAATTCTTGGCGGTGATCCCGGCCAGCATCATGGCGAGACCGCCGCCGAGCCACGCGACGAAGCCCATGAAGTGCAGGAAGAGCCAGACGCCCCGCATGCCCCCTCCTATTTGCTGACGACCTCCGGGATCGGCTGGCGGCCGGCGAACCCGGCGTCCAGCTCGTGCCAGTGCGCGATGCGCTCCTCGCCCAGCTTCCAACACCACAGAATCTCGCGGTCCTCGAGCTTGCCATGAAAGTCCACGAGTCCGTCCTCGAATCCCTTGAATTCGCAGCCGATCTCCTCCAGCTCGCGCAGGTAGCCGTTGATCTTGTGGGCCGCGGCGTCGATGCGGGCCTTCAGGTCGAGCTGCTCCGGCGATTCACCCCAGTCGGGACGGGCCTGCGCGGCGATCAACTCGTACTTGGAGACGAGATCCTTCCAGGTGGGATAGCAGGACGCGATGTCCTGAACGATCCGTTTGACGAGGGGGAGCGTCCGGTTGGCTTCCGCGAGAGTGAAGAACTTATGGGGCAATGACGATCCCTTGCACGTCTTCCGGATGGGGGATGAACCCGACGACCTTCTTGTCCTCGTCCACTACCACGATCGTCGCTCTCACGTGGTGATCGGTGGCGTCGAGCTGTTTGCGAAGCTCGTACCCCTTGAGCTCAGTCTCCGGTTTCACGACGGGCGTGTCGGTCCTGACATGCTTCTGGGCCGAACAGTCGGCGGGGTCGTGGCCCTGCCCGACGCAGCTCGTGACGATGTCGCGGTCCGAGATCGTGCCGAGGTAGCGGCGGTCCTTGGGATTGTCGACGACGGGCACCACGGAGATGTTCTTGATGCGCATGAGCGCCGCGACCTCGGACGAGGTGGCGCCCGCGGCGGCCACGACGGGATCGGGAATCATCACTTCCGAGGCTCGCATATCCCTATGCTATCGCCTTCTTGGTCGCCTGGTAACCGGCTTCGACGTACTCCTGCAGCCGGTCCACGGCGAACGTAGCCTCGCGCTCGTGCACCGGCCGCACGTACACGAGCCGAGGCCCGTCCTGCGGCCAGTCGGCGACCGCCCGCTCGGCTTGCGCGGCCATCATGATGCGAACCGCCTCGCCATGCGCACGAACCAGGGGCGGAACGGGGGACCGGCGGACGGGCGGAAAGTCCTCGTCGAAGCCTGGACCCACGTTTACGGCCACGACGAGATCCGCGGGGATCGCCTTGGCGGGCTCGAGCGGCAGCACGGCGCGCAGGCCGCCGTCGGCGAGCCGGCGACCGTTCGACTCAAAGGGGGGGAAGTACAGCGGCAGGGCGCAGGAGGCATACAGGGCGTCGTGCAGGTCGGTTGCCGATTGCCGGGTGTCGGGCGTCGGAAACAACACGAGATCGCCCGAATCCAGGTCCGTGGCCGTGACGGTCAGCGGGATGCGCAGGGCCGCGAACCCCTTCACGGGCACGAAGCGCGCGATCGTGCGCTGGAGCGCCCGGCGCGGCATGAGGCTCCGGGCGAACATACCAGTGAGCATAGCGAACAAATCGAATGGGGCGACGTCTTTGCGGGTCAAGCCGAGGGCGCGGCGGCGGACTTCCTCGAAGGGGACGCCGGCGGCGAGCGCCGCGCCGATGACTGCGCCCATGGACGTCGCGACGATGTGGGTGGGCTCGAGGCCGGCCTGCTGGAGGGCCCGGAACGCTCCCGCGTGCGCCAGCGCCTTCGCCCCACCCCCCGAAAAGACCGCTACGACCCGGGTCACTCTCCTCGACCTTGGGCGTATCGGCGGTCCATCACCCGGCTGGCGCGCCGCTTCGCCGCCCGGTCATAGCGCCGCTTCTCGTCGGGAGTCTCGGGGACGATCGGCGGCACGGCCGAGGGCCTCCCCTGCTCGTCCAGCGCCACGTACGTGACGTAACACGAGTTGGTGTGGCGCTTCTCGCCCGTGATCAAGTGCTCGGCGATGATCTTGACGCCCACCTCCATCGAGGTCTTCCCGGCGTAGTTCACGCGTGCGAACGCCGTGATCAGCTCGCCCACGTGGATCGGCTCCCGGAAGTCCACCTTGTCCACCGACACGGTGACGCACTGCTTGCGGGCGTGCCGGATCGCGCACACCGCGGCGATCCGGTCCACCAGGGACAGGATCACCCCGCCGAACACGTTGCCCATGATGTTGGCGTGGTTCGGCATCATCAGCTCGGACATCACCGTCTCGGACTCGCGCGGATGACGTCCCGGAGGGGGGGGGGACATCAGTAGTCGACCGGTCTCAGGTAGTACTCGCCGATCGCCGTCTGCGACAGCACGGCGACGGTGGGGAGCCGACGCTTCCAGTGGGTGGAGTCGAGCCGTTTCTGCACCGCCGCCACGACGGCCGGGTCGAAGCCGCGGGCGACGACCTCCTCGGCCCCGTAGCCGCGGATCAGATAGTAGAGGATGCGATCGGCCTGCTCGTAGGTGAATCCGTAGTCCTGCTCGGTCTGCTGGCCGGGGACCAAATCGGGCGTCGCAGGCTTGGAGAGAATGACGTCCGGCACGCCCACGTGCCGCGCCAGGGCCCGCACCTGCGTCTTGAAGAGGTCGCCGAGCGGATTGACGGGCGGGGAGTCGTCGGCATGCCAGGTGAAGTAGCCGAGCAGGCGCTCCGACTTGTTCCCCGTTCCCAACGGTAACGCGTGATGCTTCGCCGAGAGATCGAACAGCACGATCATGCGCTCGCGCGCCATCACGTTGCCGCGGCGATGCGGATCGTCGTCCGTGCCATGACCGTCGACCGCCGGCGTGATATCGACCGTGACCGACTCAATCCCCAATCGGTCAATCACCAGCTGCGCATGCGACAGACTGTCGGGGCTGGACGTCCGGTACGGCATCCGCACGCCGATCACATTCTCCGGACCCAGAGCTTCCGCCGCCAAGAACGCGGTGAGAGAAGAGTCCACGCCCCCCGAGAGCCCCACGATGCCCTTAGTGAACCCGCGGCGCCGGACGACCTCGTCCTTCAAGAAGCTCACCAGCCATTTGCGCATCAGCTCGGGATCGAGGGCGAGCGGATCATCCCTTTCCCCACCCACCGCTGGTCGGGAAACGGGAAACGAGACACGGGAAACGTGGGACACATGAGACCCATTCGTGGCGGGGTCGAACCTCACCTTTGCGGCCCTACGTTTCCCGTGTCCCGTTTCCCCTTTCCCGAGCCCCTTCGTGAGGATGGGAAGCGCACTCTGCAAATCCGCGAGCAGGGGCGAATCGGCGCGAGCGTGCGTGAGGAGCTCGAGGTCCAGCTCCGCCGTGATCAACGCCTCCTCGAACAGCGGGCCGCGCACCAGCACGTTCCCCATCGGGTCGATCACCGCCGACGCGCCGGGGAACCCCTTCCCTCCCTCGAACCCGACGAGGTTCGCGAGCGCGACGAACACGCCGTGCTCCTCGGCGATGCCGCGCACGATCCGCTCCCACCGTACCACCGAATGCGGCAGTGGCGAGCCGTCGTCCGCCGCCCCGCTGCCGCGGCCCGGTGACGCGCTGGGGACGATCAAGAGCTGCGCCCCCTCCAGCGCGGCGATCGTGCCGGCAAGCGAATGCCACGCGTCCTCGCAGATCAGGATGGCGGCCCGGCCACCCCAGCCGGTGTCGAACGCCCGCACTCCCTCCTGCCCGCGGTCCACGAAGCGCTCTTCGTCGAACATGCCGTAGGTGGGGAGGAAAACCTTGCGGTGTACGTGCCGCACCTCGGGCTTCTTGGCGCCCAGCGTCACGTAGAGACCCGCGTTGTAGATGTGGCCCTGGAACCGCTCGTAGAACCCGACGGCGACGTCGATGGGCGGCCCGTCGTAGAGCGCGTGCAGGTCGCGCGCCAGCGTGCCCGCGGTGACCGCGACCTCCCTCACGCCCCCTTCGACGAAATAGCCCGACGTGGCGGTCTCGGGGAAGACGACGAGGTCGGGCTTGGGATCGAGCCGCGCCGCCTGCGCGATCACCCCGCCGATGCGCTCGACGTTCTTGGCGTACTCGCCTTTGTCAGGGCGGAATTGGGAGAGGCCGAGGCGGACGGGCGCCATGTGGGAAAGATACTTATCTTTGGGGCAGGCGATGGAGTTCGCCTTCAACCGCCCATCCCAAAGGGCTGATGACTCCTACCCGATCTCATCCGGTAGGAGTCTTTTTATGACCGTGCCGTTGCTCAACCAAAACCAGCAGCGCCGCCTGGGCACCCACCTCCGCCTGCTGGCGCAGGACCTCGAGACGCTCGGCGAGATCCCGGACGCGCGGGCGCGCGATCTGATTGATCAGATCCGCGCCGCGACTGAAGCGATCAGCGCCGACCTCGCGTTGCCGGTCGAGCGAGGCCCGAGCCTCAAGCGGCGGGTGGGTGCGGTGGCGGAGGTGTGGGCGGCGCGGGTGGATGACCTGCGCGCCCGCCGCCTGCTCGGCTACGGGGCGGTGCATCCGGAGCTGGCGGATCGCCTCGACCTACGGATCGACGAGCTGCGGCGGTTGCTGGAGGCCCTCGCGGACGCGGCTCTGCGGCTCCCGGAGCGCTGACCATGCTGGCTTACATTGCACTCGGCGGCTTGCTGGGCACCCTGGCGCGTTACGGCCTCCAGGGCTGGGTGCAGACGCGCACCGGCGCCGGGACCTTCCCGCTCGGCACACTCGCGATCAATATCGCGGGCTCGTTCGCCCTCGGCTTCATCGTTCGTTACGCCACCGGCTCGACCGTCGTGTCGCCCGAGCTGCGCGGCGGGCTCACCATCGGGTTCTGCGGCGCGTTCACGACGATGAGCACATTCAGCTACGAGAGCATGGCGCTGCTCCAGGGCGGCGACTACTGGCGCGGCGCGCTGTATATGGCGGGGACGATCGTGGGGTGCTTGGGGGCGGTGATCGCGGGGACCGCGGTGGCGAACAGACTCCTGTGAGGCGCGCATGACCGAACGATTCCGCGGTGAGCGAACGCTGATGAGAGTCTTCATCGGTGAGAGCGACCGCTATCAGGGCAAGCCCTTGTACGAGGCCTTGCTCGAGCGGTTTCGCAAGAAGGGCCTCGCCGGCGCGACCGTGCTGCGCGGCGTCGCGGGCTTCGGGGCGAGCAGCAAGGTGCACACCGACAAAGTTCTGCGGCTGTCGCTCGACCTGCCGTTGATCATCGAGATCGTCGAGACCGAGGAGGCGATTCAGGCGATCCTCCCCGATTTGGATGAGATGATCGGCGGTGGGTTGATCACGCTCGAGCGCGCGAACGTGATCCTGTACCGGCCGGCGACGTGATTCCCAGGCTAAAGCCTGGGCTCGGCCTGCACTGTCCTTAAGGACAACGTTGGCCGAGCCCACCCTTCAGGGTGGGAATCCCGCTCGCGGGAGGCTCACCCCCGCACCGTCCAGCTCAGCGCCCACGTCCCCACCAGCACCGCCGCCGCCATGAGCGCGAGACGCGGCTGGGTGAGCGCCGCGCCCACGAACAGCGTCGCGTACACCGCGATGAAGAGCGCCGGCGTGAACGGGTACAGGGGCACCCGGAACGGCGCGTCGGGCTGCCGCGCCCGCAGCCGGAACAGTGCGGCGACGGTGAACCCGTCGATCACGAGGACCAGGAGGATCGCGAGGGACAGCAACCCGCCGAACGTCCCCGTCGCGGTCAGGCCGAGCGCCACCGCGCCCACCACCAGCATCGCGACCCAGGGAGTGCCGCCGGCGTTGACGCGGGCGAGCGGCGCGGGGGCGAGGCCCTCGCGCGCGAGGCCGAACAGCACGCGCGGCGTCACGAACACGTTCCCGTTGAGCGACGCGAGCACGACGAGGAGCGCCAGCACCGCGATCACTGCGCCGCCCTTCGCGCCGAAGATCGCCGCGGCCGCGTCGCCCGCCACGAGGTTCGACGCGGCGACCTGGTCGAACGGCAGGACGTGCAGGAACGCGGCGTTGAGCAGCAGATAGAGCGCCGTCACGACCGCGATGCCCACCAGAAACACGCGCGGCAGCGTGCGCTCGGGCTCCACGACCTCCTCGGCGATCTTGGCGGCCTCCACGGACCCATAGTAGGTCCAGATCACGGACTGGAACGCCACGGCGAGCGCGCCCCACACCGCAACGCCCCGCGGGGCGCCGGCGAGCGCACCGTGCCAGCCGGCGCCGTTCCCCGCCGCGAAAGCGATCACGACCACACCGCCGAGCGCGAGGATCTTGGCGGTGGTGACGAGGTTCTGCACCCAGCGGCCCGTGGTGACGCCGATCAGGTTGATCGTGGTGAACAGGACGACGAACATCACACCGCCAACGGGCCACCCGGTGAGCCGCTCCAAGAACTCACCCGCTGCGACCCCGATCGCGGCGATCGCCGCCGGGTAGAGAGCCAGCCCCTCGACCGCGCCGATGACGAACGCGGCGCGCGGCCCGAACGCCTCGCGGGCATACACGTACTTGCCGCCGGCCCTGGGGAAGCGCGTGGCCAGCTCGGCGAAGATCAACGCCCCGAGAAAGGCGAGCGCGCCCCCGGCCACCCAGGCGACGAAAGTGAGCCAGGGGCGCCCCAACTCGCTGGCCACGAGCCCGGGCGTGCGGAAGATCCCGGCGCCCACCACGATGCCGACGACCATCGCGAGGCCGTCAAACAGACGAAGCGACCGTTTCAGCTCGGACATTGGCCGGCGAAACGGTCGCTCCGGAAAGGGGATGACGCCAGGGCGGTCAGTGGAACGTGACGCCCACCGCGAGCTGAAAGACGTTCTGCTTGACCCCCGAGCCCAGGTCGCCCCAGTTGAAGTTGGCGACCGGTACGATCGAGGTCTTCGCACCGACCCGGACGTCGTAGCCAACGCCGAATACCGCGCCGGCGCCGCTCTCGGAGCCGCCGCCGCCGCTAAGGAAGAGGGCGAGCGCCGTCAGGTAACGCATGCAGCCTCCTTAAGGGGTGAGGTCCTGCATGCCTAACATTGGAAATCGGCCGCGCCCGCGCCATAGCAGAGCGGGCATCGGCCGACCGGGACTGAGGTTACGTCAGGGACTAGTGCCGGCGGCCGCCGCCTCCCCCGCGCGACCGCACGACTGCGCCGCGGCTCGGGCCGCGGCTCGGGAACGAGGGGCGCGACCATATGCGAGCCCGCGGGGAGGGCGCCCGCTCGACTGTGCCAGTCCGGGCGCGCGGCTCGATCGGCGTCGGGCGCACCCGGTCGCGCGGCATTGTGAAGCGCGGCGCGCTCCCGGAGCGTACAAAGACCGGCTGGCGAACAAAGACTCTGGGGTAGTAGTAGCCTCCTAGCCCGTAGCCGTACCCGAATCCGTATCTGGAGCAGCCGAGCGAGTAGTAGCCCCAGAAGGGGTCGTAGCAGAACGGATCGTAGTAATAGTAGGGGCTACCGAACCCCAAACTGAGCCGGAAACTGGAGCGCCCGGGGTAACCCCAGCCGCCGCCGTAGCCCGCGCCTGGACCGCGCCACGCCCTGAACGAATAACTCGCCACGTCGGAGTCGACGCGCGCGCCGCCTGCCATCCGCTGCGCGATGTCGAGCAGGCCGGCCTCGGGGTCGTCAGTGACCTTGTTGGCGCCCAAGACGCGGTAGTCCCAGTGATCGTTGCGGACGAACTCGTCGAGCTTGAAGGGATCGGGCGACCACACGGCGACCACCGTGCCAACGGCCGGCTGGCCGCCGAGGTAGGTCGCTTCGGCGGTGTGGGGCCAGCGAATCTCGAGCTTGCGGCCGCCGCGCACGAAGTTGTCATCACTCGGCTCGGCAGGGAACAACACGCGGACGCGGCCCTCGGCGTCGGCCCGCAACACGACGAGGTAGCCGTCTTCGGCCGCTTGCACGTAGGCGCGCGGCCGGTCCCCCGGCCGGAAGTAGCCGTCGGAGCTGAGCCAGAGATGTACGGAAGGAGCAGAATCAGTGAAGGTGTGGGGAGCTGCGAGCGCAGCTGCAAGCATTAGGGCGGAAATCATAGAAGCCTCATTTCTCCATGCAACTACCCTGATAACGCGCCGTTGGTTCGATCGGGTCACCTCGGTCGCCACCTGCCATAGACCGCGATGCCGAGCGGCGACCGCGAGCCGTAGTCGGGCGCGAGGGACGCCGGGATGAAACCGATGGAGCCGCGCGCGCCGAGGCCGAGCGTTCCCCTCTGAAAGAGATACCCGCCGACCAAAGATGTTAAGTCGTAGGCCCGATCCGGAGGCGGACCCGGGATGACCAGATCCTCAGCGGTTTTCCGCACGCGCTCCCCGCGCATGAAAAAGTGGCTCCCGGGCCACATTTCGAGGTCGCCTTCCAAAAGGAAACTGTTGCTGGTCGCGCCGCCGAGCCGGGCGTTCGCACCCCACACCAGTGCCCCGTTGAACCGCGCTCCCGGCTGCGCCGTCAGCACGGCCGCGCCGTACCGGTGGATCGACTCGTCGGGGTGCAGTTCCTCGGGGGAGTCGAGGTAGGCGTACCAGGCCGAAACGCTCCAGCGCGCGCCCGCGTTCACGGCGATCCGCGCGCTGTACGAATCGATCTTCCGGAAGTCGAAGTCGGTGCGGCGGTCGTCGGGCTCGCGTCCGTTGAAAGCCGAGGCCTCGAGCTTCACGGCGGGCGTGAACACGCCGGCGGTGGCGGCGCCGTAGGTGATGTGGGTGGCGTCCTGCCAGTGGTGGCCGAGGGGGGCGAACGGGTCACTCTCGGCGGAGGGCCGGTGTTGGAACGCCGGAGGGCCAAGGGCGGGCTCGCCCACGGCCGCGACATAGAGCAGCGCTGCGACATTGCGCCCGATTGGGCGCTCCCACAGCGCCGCCAGCTCGATCCACAGGTCGTGTGGGTGTTGCCGATCGTGGAGCGGCGCGCCCTTGTACGACTCGCCGGACTGGAGCAGCAGCGGATATCCCTTCGAGCCGACGGTCCAGGGGTCGGTGCTCGCCATGGCGCGCAGCGCCAGCCGCCCGCCGCCGCCGCCGAAAGGGCGCTGCGCGGTGAGCATTCCCCAGTTGATCACGTTGAATTGATCGTCGCCGCGGGGACCGCCCTGGTGGTCGTACAGAGGTGCGACGATACCGTGGACCATCAGCGACCACGCGCCCCGCTGGAAATGCGCCGCGTGCATCGGCGACGCGTCGGGGAGCCAGGCGGTGCCGGAGCCGGCGCGCGCGTCGGGAATGCCGAGCGGTGCGCTGGAGGCGGGCGGCATCTCGTGGCCCTCGTGCTGAGCGACGAGCGTAAGGAGCAGCGCCAGCATCTATCAGCGAGTCTCAAACGTCAGCGTCGCCCACTTGGACTCATAGTCGAGTCCCGGCTGGTCGGCGCGCACCATGTGGACGAATTTGACGTACCACTTGCCAGCGGCGTCGAGCTTTACCCACGCGACTCCCTCGGAATCGGTGCGCGTGCTCCGCTCCGCGCCCGCGCCGCCCCATAGCACGGTCTGATTCGCGACCGGACGCCCGTCAACCAAACAACGCACGCGCAGGGGCGCGCCGCGACCGATCGCGTAGGGGTTTGCGAGCGGCACGATTTCCGCGGGATAGCCGAGGACGACTTGGAATCCCCCGCTCCGCGCCTCCCCCACCTGGAAGACAGCCTTCACGTGCTTGGAGTAGCGCTCGCGCGCGCCCTTGCCCAAGTCGTTGGCTTGGCGGCGCGCCTCGAGCACGTCGGGGAGCCCGTCCTCTTCGAGGTAGGCATTGAACTGCTCGGCCGTCAGCGCCAGCTCGCGCGGCCGTGTCGAAGCGCCCGCGACGTACGTCCCCGCGTCGCCCAGCTGGATGCTGAGCAGGCTCGTACTGTCGGGGCCCCGGGTCCAGACGGCCGTGGGCTGGAGGCGGGTCCGCCCCGCTGGCGAGACCACGCTGATGTCCGCGATGCGGTCCGGGGCCACGAAGTTCTCGCTCTTCGTGAACGTGCCATTCAGCACCGGGATGCGCACGCGGGCGTGGGCCCCGACGAAATACGTGTCGAGTTTGAGGAAGAGGTCGTGGGCCAGGGCCGCCGAGGCGATGAGGAGCAGCGCACTCGTGAGCACGATCGTGCGGCGAGAGAGCATGGGATCCTTGCTGTCAGGGGTGACGGAATGGCGGCTCGTTGAATATATAGTCCTTCATGCGCCTTTCTCTTCGGTTCGTGATCCCCCTGCTGCTGGCGCTTGGGGTGCTGGGGTACGCGATCGTGCCGCTCGTGGACAAGCTCACGCTGCGGTGGTTCGTGCGCGACCTCGATATCCGTGCCACGCTGGTCGCGAACACCGTGCACGACCCCGTCCAGGACCTGGTGCGCGCCGGCAACCGCGCGCGGCTGCTCAATTACTTCACACGCATCACGCAGGATGAGCGCCTCTTCGCGGTGGGGTTCTGCCCGGCCGCGGATGGGGACCCGATCGCGACGCCCAGCCTGCCGAAGGACGTCCAGTGCGCGGCGCTCGGGCGGTTCGCCGGCTCGTCGGGGCACATCCTGACCAGCCCGAACGGCCCGGTGCTCGTGTCGGTCCGGCCCCTGGAGGACGCCGGCGTGGCGCTGGGCAATCTGGTGCTGGTGCACGACATGAGCTTCGTCGCGCGACGCAGCGAGGAAACGCGAAAGTACTTGTTCCTCTTCTTCGTGGGCCTCGGCGCCACGGTCGCGCTGATCACGGTCGTCATCGCCCAGCTCTCCTGGCGCGGGTGGGTGCTGGGCCTGCAGGCGCTCATGCGCGGCGAGGGGCTGCTGCGGCCGTCCGGCAAGCCCGAGCGGCCGGAGCTGCGGCCCATCGCGCACGATCTGCGCGCCCTGATCCATGAGCTCGAGGCGGAGCACCGGGCGCGCGACGACGAGCAGCTGGCGTGGACGCCCGACACACTCCGCTCCATCCTGCACGGCGACCTGCGCGGCCAGGAAGTGATCGTGGTATCGAACCGGGAACCGTACATCCACGTGCGGCAGAACGGCGCCATTGCCGTCTGGCGCCCGGCCAGCGGACTTGTCACCGCGCTCGAGCCGGTGATGCGCGCCTGCTCCGGCACGTGGATCGCGCACGGGGGCGGCTCCGCCGACCGCGACGTGGTGGACGCCCAGGACCGCATCGCCGTCCCGCCGCCGCCCGAGCGGCCCGCCTACCAGCTGCGCCGGGTCTGGCTCACCGAGGAAGAGGAAACCGGCTATTACTACGGGTTCGCGAACGAGGGCCTGTGGCCGCTGTGCCACATCGCCCACGTGCGCCCGACGTTCCGCACGACCGATTGGGCACAGTACGCGAAGGTGAACCGGACGTTCGCCGCCGCCGTGACGACCGAGGCCACGTCCGGGGACCCGATCGTGCTGGTGCACGACTATCATTTCGCTTTGCTGCCGCGCATGATCCGCGAGGCGCTGCCGGCAGCCACCGTGATCACGTTCTGGCACATCCCCTGGCCCAACCCCGAGGCGTTCGGGATCTGCCCGTGGCGGGAGGAGCTGCTGGACGGCATGCTGGGCAGCAGCATCCTGGGCTTCCACACGCAATTCCATTGCAACAACTTCGTGGACACGGTCGAGCGCCTGATCGAGGCGCGGGTGGACCGCGAGATGTTCACGGTGTCCTATCGCGGCGCGGTGACCGCCGTCAAACGTTATCCGATCTCCGTCGAGTGGCCGCCGCCGCTCGCCGCGGCGGCGAAACCCGTCGAGCGCTGCCGCGCCGACGTGCGGCGCCAGCACGGCCTGCCCGCCGACCAGGCGCTCGGCGTCGGCGTGGACCGCCTCGACTACACCAAGGGCATCGAGGAGCGCCTGCGCGCGGTCGAGCGGCTCTTCGAGATGCACCCCGAGTGGGTGGGCCGGTTCACGTTCCTCCAGATCGCCGCGCCGACCCGGGGCCGCATCGAGCACTACCAGCATTACGATCAGCGCGTGCGGGCGCTGGCGGTCCAGATCAACGAGCGCTTCGCCGCCGCGGGGGGAACCCCGCCGATCATCCTCAAGGCGCAGCACCACCAGCCGGACGCGATCTACGAGTACTATCGGGCCGCGGACGTGTGCATGGTGACGAGCCTGCACGACGGGATGAACCTCGTGGCGAAGGAGTTCGTGTCGGCGCGGGACGACGACCGGGGCGTGCTGATCCTGAGCCAGTTCACCGGCGCGTCGCGCGAGCTGACCGAGGCGCTCATCGTGAATCCGTACGACACCGACCAATCGGCGACGGCGCTGCACGTGGCGCTCACGATGCCGGCGGCCGAGCAGCGCGCCCGCATGCGCCTGATGCGCGGCCTGATCCGCGAGTTCAACGTGTACCGCTGGGCGGGCCGTATGCTGCTCGACGCGGCGCGCATGCGCCGCCAGGATCGCGTGTTGGAGCGCCGCGTGTGAGGCCGCGCGTACCGGCGCCGGAGCCGGACTGGGCGTACTTCCTCGACTTGGACGGCACCCTGCTCGACTTCACCGACCACCCAGCCGTGGCGCAGTCCGACACCCGCCTCCGGGCCCTGATCGAGGGACTGCAACGGACCGCCGGCGGCGCCGTGGCCGTGATCAGCGGCCGCGCCATCAAGGACGTCGACGCCCTGCTGGGCGGCCTGCGGCTCCCCGTGGCGGGCCAGCACGGGACCGAGCGGCGCGACGCCGGCGGCCGGATCACGCATCACGCCTTCCCCACCGAGCGGCTCGATTGGGCGCGCGACCGGCTGGCCGAGGCCGTCGCCCACCGGTCCGGCCTGGTGCTGGAGCACAAGGGCCTGTCCCTCGCCCTGCATTACCGCCGCGCGCCGCGGCTCGCCGGCTACGCCCACCGGCTCGTGCGCTCACTGGCGCCGCGGCTCGGCGCGCAGTTCTGCATCCAGCCCGGCAAGCGCATCGTCGAGCTGAAGCCCGCCGGCAAGGACAAGGGCGCCGCCGTGCTCGAGTTCATGCAGGAAGAGCCGTTCCGGGGCCGCACGGCCGTGTTCGTGGGCGACGACGCGACCGACGAGCTCGGCTTCGCCACGGTCAATCGGCTGGGCGGTCATTCGATCAAGGTCGGCCCCGGGCGCACCGTGGCGCGCTGGCGCCTGCGCGACGTGAGGGCAGTTCGGTCGTGGCTCGAGACGGGGAGGAGCGAGAGCGTGTGACGTCGCTCGACCTCGCCCTGATCGGCAACGGCACCATCGGCGCGCTCGTGGACGCGGCCGGCGAGATCGTGTGGGGGTGTTTCCCGCGGTTCGACGGCGACCCGATGTTCTGCGCGCTGCTGGGCGGAGAGAGCCGCTTCGCCGTCGAGCTGGCGGACGGCACGCGGCAGGAGCAGGAGTACCTGCCCAACACCCCGATCCTCGTGACGCGACTGTTCGACGGCGCGGGCGGCGGCGTCGAGGTCACCGACTTCGCCCCGCGGTTCCGGCAGTTCGGCCGGCTGTTCTGCCCGATGATGCTGGTACGGCGCATCAAGCGGATCGCCGGGAACCCGCGGGTGCGCGTCCGGCTCCGGCCCACCTACGGCTACGGCCGCGCCCGCTGCACCACCACCTCGGGCAGCAATCACATCCGGTTCGAGGGCGGGCGCACCGACCCCGTGCTGCGGCTCACCACCGACATCCCCGTCACGGCCGTTCTCGAGGAGAACACCTTCTTTCTCGAGGACACGGTGACGCTCCTCGTCGGACCCGACGAAACGGTGCAGGAAGCCGTGGGCGACATCGGCGCGCGATTCCTGGCCGATACCGCCGCCTACTGGCACGAGTGGGTGCGCTCGCTCGCGATTCCGTTCGAATGGCAGGACGCGGTGATCCGCGCCGCCATCACCCTCCAGCTGAACGTGTTCGAGGACACCGGCGCGATCATCGCCGCGCTCACGACCTCCATCCCGGAAGCGGCGGGCAGCGGGCGCAACTGGGACTACCGCTTCTGCTGGCTGCGCGACGCGTACTTCGTGATCAACGCGTTGAACCGGCTGGGCGCCACGCAGACGATGGAGCGCTACCTCGGCTACATCCTCAACATCGTGGCGGACGGGAGCGCCGCCCTGCTCCAGCCCCTGTACGGCGTCACGGGCCACCGCAGCGTCGAAGAGCGCGTGGTCGATTCGCTCCCCGGCTACCGGGGCATGGGCCCGGTGCGGGTGGGGAACGACGCGTACCGCCAGGTGCAGCACGACGTGTACGGCGCGGCGATACTGGCGGCGACCCACGTGTTCTTCGACCGCCGACTCGTGCGGCGGGGTGACGAAGCGCTCTTCCGGCGGCTCGAGCCGCTGGGCGAGCGCGCGGCGACGCTGTTCGACCAGCCCGACGCCGGCCTGTGGGAGCTGCGGGGCTCGGCGCGGGTGCACACGTTCTCGAGCGTCATGTGCTGGGCGGGGTGCGACCGGCTGGCGCGGGTTGCGGCGCACCTGGGCATGGCGGAGCGCGCGGCCCACTGGCGCCGCCACGCCGACCGCATCCACGGCGTCATCTGCGCGCGGGCGTGGAACCCCAAGCTCGACAGCTTCACCGCCACGATGGACGGCGACACGCTCGACGCCAGCCTGCTGCGCCTGAACGAGCTGGGCTTCCTGCCGGACGACGACCCCCGGTTCGCCGGCACGGTGCGCGCGATCGGACGCGAGCTGCGCCGCGGCGACTTCATCTTCCGCTACGTCGAGGCCGACGACTTCGGCACGCCCGAGAACGCGTTTCTCGTGTGCACGTTCTGGTACATCAACGCCCTGTGCGCCCTGGGCCAGCGGGACGAGGCGCGCGCGCTGTTCGAGAACGTCCTCGCCTGCCGCAACCGCCACGGCCTCCTCGCCGAGCACATCGACGCCCGGACGCGCGAGCAGTGGGGGAACTTCGTGCAGACTTACAGCATGGTGGGGCTCATTGGCGCCGCGATCCGGCTGTCAGTCCGGTGGGATCAAGCCTTCTGACAACCGTCTTGACGCCTAACCCTTCTCAACTATGATTCCCGACAACTTCAATCGGGAATCCTTGCTTGCGCCTTCTAACCATCGCGGCGGTCATCTCCTTCGCCGCTGCCGGCCGCCTGACCGCCCAAGATGCGTTCGAGATCGTCGTCTACCCCGCCGGCACGGCCGCCCCCGGCGAGTGGGAGCTCGAGAGCCACCTGAACCACACCGCGCGCGGCACGCACCAGGGGCAGACGCATCTCACCTTCGAGTTGACGCGCGGCATCACCGCGGGCTGGGAAGCCTCGGCCTACCTGCTCACCGCCTACCGGCCTGGTGTGGGCCCCGAATATGCAGGCTGGCGGGTGCGCTCACGCGTGCACGCGCCGGTACGGTGGAGGTTGCCCCTCGACGTCGGCTTCAGCGCCGAGCTGGAAGCGCCGCGGCCAGCGTACGGCGGCGCATCCCCGACCGTCGAGCTGACGCCCATTCTCGAGAAGCGATTCGGCGCGATGCGACTCGGACTCAACGCCAATTTCGAGCGCGACTTGGGTGAGGGCGAGGTGGGCGGCACGGAAGAAGGGTGGGAGTTCGAGCCGAGCGCGCTCGTCGCCTACCGCCTATCGTCCGTCACCACGATCAGGCTCGAATACCACGGCTCCTTCGGGGAGATCGCGGAACCGCTCGCCGGCCCGGCCCAGGTCCACCAGTTCTTCCCCGGCGTCGATCTGCGCCTCGGCGAAGCCACGACGCTCAGCTTGAGCGTCGGTGCGGGCGCGACCACCGCGGGCAACCGACTGGTCTTCGCTTCGCGCTTCGAGCTCGAGCTCTGAGCGCTGAGCGCCAACGCCACGCCGTTGGTCCACCCGAACCCGTCCTGCGTCGGGTATTCGCCCCCGCCCGCCCGCCGCCGCAGGTCCACGACGTCGTACTTCTCGGTCATTTTGCCGGTCGATTGATAGGTGCGGCGGTTCAACGCGAGCCAGCGAGCGCGCGCCTTATCGGCCAGATCCGCGCGGCCGTACCGGCGCACACCTTCGATCGCCATCCATTCGAGCGGCGGCCAGCCGTTGGGGGCATCCCACTGCTGGCCTGAGGCGATGAGGGTCGTGACGAACCCGCCCGGCTTTAGGAAGTCCCGCTCGAGCCGCGCGGCGGTATGGAACCCCTGGTCGGACGTGGCGAGTCCGAAGTAGAGCGGAGCCGCGGCGGCCAGCGTGGGCCGGTCGGCGACGCGCGCGCCGCTGCGCCAGCGAACGTCATAGAAGAAGCCCCCGGTGGGATCGTACGCGAGACCGATCAACGCCTGGCGCCGCGCGTCCGCGGCCCGTTGGTACCGAGCGGCCGCTGCGGTATCGTGCCGGAAGGCTCCGAACGCCGCGATGGTCTGCTCGAGGTTATAGAGCAGACTGTTCAAGTCGACCGGGATCAGCTCCGTCGTTTCCAACGTCAGCAGGTCCTTCGGGTCCCGCATCCAGCGGCTCGAGAAGTCCCACCCGCTCTCGGCCGACGCCCTCAGGTTCCGGTAAAACGCCGCGCGCTCCTCTTCGGGGATCGTCTGGGCCAGCTCGTAGTCCGGACGGTACGACTCGGGCCTGGGACTAGGGCGGTCGTCCCAGTATCGGTTGAGCAATGCTCCATCGGGCATCCGGACCACGCGGCGGTATACCTGCCCCGCCTGCAGACGCTCCGCGCCGTCCATCCAGAATGCGTGCTCCGCTTCCAACGCGTCGAGGTAGCGCAGCGCCTGCGTAGTGTCGGTGGCCCGGGCGTACAGTCCGACCATCGCGGCGAAGAACGGCGGCTGGCTGCGGCTCAAGTAGTACGTCCGGTTGCCGTTGGGAATGTGCCCGACGGTCTCGATGAGATAGGCGAAGTTGTCGAGCATGCTGCGCACGAGGTCGGTGCGGCCGCTCTCGACCAGGCCGAGCATCGTGAAGTACGAGTCCCAGTAGTAGACCTCGCGGAAGCGGCCCCCGGGGACGACGTACGGCTGCGGCAGCGGGATGAGCGAGGAGCGCGCGTCCGCGCTGTCGGCTGGGCGGGTGAGGACGGGCCAGAGCGCGCGGATGTGGTCCTCCATGCTCTGGGAGCGGGCGGTGCGGAAGCCTTCCCCCACCGGGCGCGGCAGCTCGAATTGCTGCTCGACGAACGCTCTCACGTCAACGCCGTGATAGCGCGCGACGATCTCCGCCGGCGCCAGGCGGGGACGCGCATCCACGAACGTCTTCGAGTCGGGGAAGATCCCCGACATCTGGACGTCGTGGAACAGGGGGCCGAGGTCGTGGGCGGGGTCGTAGCCGGACGGGCGGACCGGCGGACCGGCGGACCGGCCGCACGCCAGCGCCAGCGCCACCACGTACCACGCACTACGCACCACGCACGGCCGTGTCATCTGAAGATGATCCACAGCACACCGATCATCGCGGCGAGGAGCACGGACATCCCCGCGTCGATTCTCCGCCCTCCGGCATCCGCGGCCTGTAGGCCAGCCGACATCCCCTGCGTTGCGGCGCCGTAGCTCAGCCCCGCCGGCTGCGCCGGCGTGAGCGCACTCACGCCCGCGAGCACGAACGTGCTTACGACAAAGAGCAGCACCGCGAAGTGGAGGAAGTTGATCTCCGCCATCCACGCCCAGACGGTGCCGTCGGGCAGCCCGGTCTTCGAGACGCCGTTGACCAGCTCGAGGATCAAACGGAGGAGGCCCAGAACCAGGCCGGTCCACAACGAGGCGATCGCGCCCGCGCCGTTCAGGCGGCGGAAGAAGAGGCCGAGCAGGAAGCACGCCGCGATCGGCGGGGCGATGTAGGCCTGCACGCTCTGGAGATAGATGTAGAGCTGGGACGACACGTACTTCATGAACGGGATCCAGAGCAGACCGAGCACGACCAGGATGACCGCGGTCACGCGCCCCACCGCCACGAGCCGCGCCTCGGTCGCCTGCGGGCGCCACTTCCGGTACACGTCCCAGGTGAGCAGCGTCGAGCACGAGTTGAACGCCGACGCGAGCGAGCTCATCAGCGCCGCGAGCATGCCCGCCAGCACGAGCCCCTTCAGTCCGGCGGGGAGCAGACGCGTGACGAGCGCGGGGTAGGCGGAGTTGGCGGCTTCGCCGCGGATGTCGGTAAACAGCGCCGCCGCGATGATCCCCGGCAGCACGAAGATGAAGACGGGGAGAATCTTCAAGTAGCCGGCGAAAATCGTTCCGCGGCGCGCTTCGGTCACGTTCCGCGCGGCGAGCACGCGCTGCACGATGTGCTGGTCGGTACACCAGTACCAGACGCCCAGAATGGGCGCGCCGAAGATGATGCCGGTCCAGGGGAAGTCCGGGTGTGTGACCGGCTTCCACATGGAGAAGAAGTCGGGTGGCACGCGGGCTTCGAGCCCGGACCACCCACCGACGTGCACCAGGCCCACGATCATGAGGGTGGCCGAGCCGAGGATCAACACGACGGCTTGCAGCACTTCCGTGTAGATGACCGCGCGCAGCCCGCCCAGAATCGTGTACAACCCCGTGACGACGATCAGCACCACCGCGCTCGTCCAGAAATTCCACCCCGTCACCGCGCGCAGCACGACGCCGCCCGCGAACAATGTGACGCTGATCTTCGTGAGCACGTAGCCGATCACCGAGACCCAGGTGAAATAGGCCCGCGAGGCGGGGCTGTAACGGCGCTCGAGGAACTCGGGCATCGTGTACACACCGCTGCGCAGGTAATAGGGCACGAACAGCCAGCCGAGCAGCAACAGGATCAGGCAGGCGAGCCATTCGAAATGCCCCACCGCGAGACCGCTCGCCGCGCCCGTGCCCGCGAGCCCGACGAGGTGCTCGCTCCCGATGTTGGAGGCGAACAGGCTGGCGCCGACCGCCAGCCAGCCGATGTCGCGGCCCGCGAGGAAGTAGTCGGCGCTTTCATCCTTCTTGATCCTGGCCGACCACCAGCTGATGCCGAGCAGGATGCCGAAGTACGCCGCGATCACCACGATGTCGAGTACCGGGAGGCTCATGGTCGCTCCAGGAGGAATTGTACGGCGAGGTCGGTGAGACTCCATAACTGCACGTCTGAACCGGTGCCGTAGCGGACGGGGCGGAGCCCCCCCCCCCCACCACCAGCCACGCTGTCGATGCGGTAGCTCCACAGCTCGGCGTGCCGGAACCCGGAGCGCTCGACGGCGTCGAGCGTTTGCGCCAGCACCGCGCGCGCGCCGGGGGGAGGGGGGGGGCGCCGCGCCAGGGCCGCGAGCAGGACGTTCACTTCACGGCCCCACACCACCCGGGGCGAGTGATACAGGTCGCGCTCGAACATCGCCCACACCGCGGGGGACGCATAGGCGTCGTTGGCGGCGAGCGGCCCCAGGCCGTCGACGAACAGGCCCACGGGATACGGCAGCACGAACGAGCGCAGCAGGTCGGCCTCGCGTGCCGCGGGCAGAGGGGGGTCCCCGAGCAGCAGCAGCATGGCGGGATCGGTGGTCATGACGGGGATCGGCCGGCCGTCGGCGTCGAGCGACAACGCGAAGAACCGCAGCGTATCCGCCGGGTAGCCGCTGCGGGCGAGCACGCTGTCCCAGTGCGTCCGCTCGGCGGGCGGGAGGGACGCGAGTTTCGCCCGCACGCGCTTCACGACGTCCGCGGGGGCCAGGGTGACCTCGAAATGCTCCAGGGCATCGTCCCAGGTGTCGACCCACGCCAGGACGCTGTCGGCGCCGGGCAAACCTGGAAGCCCCAACGCGCGAAGCTCCCGGTCGATGGTACCGATGGCCCGCAGCGCCGCCGGCACCCAGACCGCGTTCACGTCGAACGCGAACCGGCCGCCCGCGTAGCCGACGCGCGAGTCGCGCCAGCTCCCCGGGTGCCACCAGCCGTCGGGATCCCGCTGAAACCCCACGAGGTTGGTCGCGATGGGCTGTCGCGCGTACGGCCCCGCCCGGCGCCGGACGTACGCCAGGTTCCGCGCCAGCAGGGCGCCGTACTGGTCCAGGAAGCGGCGCTTGCGCTCCACCGTGACCGCGGGGTTCGCGAGGTAGCGCGCCGCGACGACGGGGAGCTGGAAGTCGTCGTCGACCATGAAGTAGTTCTCACGCACTTGCTGGAGGTTCGCCAGCAGGCGCGCGTCGCCGCGCCGGTTGTACTCGGCGGCGTTCTCCCGGATCGCCTGACCGCCCAGCGCCTCCTCGTGGCTCACCTCGCCGTCGGGCGCCAGCTTGCGCAACGCCGCCGCGATCACGAATTCCGCCATCGTGTCGGACCAGACCGGCTCCATCAGAAGTGCGGTCATCAGCATGTCGCGCCCGAAATAGGTGGCGTAGTTGGGCAGGCCCGCCATCAGCTTCTCACGCGAGCTGAGCAGCTCGAAACCCCTCACTTCGCGCTCCAGGCGGCGATCCGCGCCCTTGGTCTCGAGGAAGCGCCGGAACGCGTCGTTGAAGATCTGGTCGCGCCCGAGCGGCGTCAGGCCCGGGCCGTCGGTGGTGATCTCGACGGCGATCTCGACGGGCCGCGCGTTGCGCGACCGGATCGTCACCACCCGCCCGCCCGGCGCGGGCGCCAGCCTGGCCCGGCGCGGGTCGCCGCGCAGGACGAGGGTGAGGTGGTTCTTCCCGTCGAGGCTCGGCTGGGCCACGCGCACCCGCCAGCTCGTGTCGGTTTGCTCGACGGTGAGGCTGGGCTCGAGCCGGGCGCGCAGCGTCGCCACGTCGCGCGCGCCGAGCAGGGCGAGCCGGCGGCGGCGTTGCGCCGGAGTGAGTCGCGCGAAGCTCGCCACGAGTTGCGTCAGCTCGGGTGGGACGAACGACGCGCCGAGCGCGCCGCGGTGGCGGCCGGCGTATTGGAGGTCGCGTTCCACGCGCATCGAGCCAAGCAGGAAGAGGCCGATACGGAGCGCGCGTCTCCCCGGCGCCGTGAGCCCGTAGCGGAGCGAACGCCCGCCGCCCGCCGAGCTGGTCGTCGCGTCTTCGCCGGCCCAGTCGAGCGGCGCGGGCGCCCCGGTGGTGTCGCGTGCGGTGAAGCCCAGGCTCTCGTTCAGCGCATCGGCCCAGAGGTGCACCACGCGGCCGCTGCGCCTGTCGAGGTAGATCTGAACGGCGTTGCCTTTTGAATCGCGGTAGACGCGCGTGGCGTAGCCCTCGTAGGCCGCGGGATCGTCAAGGCCGGCCTCGGGGAAGGCCACGTAGGGCGCCACCTGAGCAGCCTGGGCGGCGAGCAGCAGAGCGAGGACGCTCATCCGGGGCGGAATGCTACGCGCAGTCGGGCCGGACGGCCAGCCTTGACACGTCCCAAACTGGGCCGTCTTTTGGGGTGGGTTGCTTCATCCTGCCCGTTCGAGCATCACCTTGCTGCGGAGGTGGTTCGATGAGACTGGTCCGGTACGTCGTCCCCGCCCTCGTCGCCGGCTTGCTGTACCCGCTCCCCGTTCACGGGCAACAGACCCTCGGCACCGTCACCGGGAAAGTGGTCGACGGCGTCACGCAGCAGGCGCTCGTCGGCGTCAGGGTTCGTCTGGAGGGTATTCGGCGCGAAACGAACAGCGCGTCCGACGGTACGTTCATTCTGGGCGACGTGCCCGCGGGCAGCTACAAGGTGGCGGCCACGCGGATCGGGTTCTCACCGGTCGTGCAGGACGTGACGGTCGCCGCGGGCGCGACCGCCAACGTGCAGTTCACCCTGCAGCCGTCGGCGGCGGTGCTCGACCCGGTGGTGGTGACCGGCTACGGCACCCAGCGCCGCGAGGCGGTCACCGCATCGGTCGCGACCATCGACCCCGGGACCGCCAACGTCGGCGTGGTCCCGAACGTCAATCAGATGCTCCAGGGCCGCGCCGCCGGCGTGAACGTCGTGACGAACAACGGTGAGCCCGGCGCGGGGGCGCAGATCCGCATCCGCGGCGGCACCTCCATCGGCGCCAGCAACGAGCCCCTCTACGTCGTCGACGGCGTCCCTATCACCAACACCGACGTCGAGCCGGGCGGGCTCACGCTCGGCTCGTCGCCGTCGCTGCCGCGCAGCCCGTTGAATCTGCTGAACCCCAACGACGTCGCGTCGATTACCATCCTGAAGGACGCGTCCGCGACGGCGATTTACGGCAGCCGGGGCGCCAACGGCGTCGTCCTGATCGAGACGAAGAAGGGGGCCGCGGGCCCCGCGGGCGGCACGACGATCGAGTACGAGAGCTACGTGGCCTCGGCCTCCCCCGCCCGGCGCCTCCACCCCCTGACGGGTGCGGAGTACCGGGCGTTCGTGCGGAGTGAGATCAGCCGCCACTACTCCGCGGATTCGGTCCGCCACCCCCTGGACTCGTCGTTCCTGTCTGTTCTCGACACCGTGTACAACGCCAACACGGACTGGGAGCGGCAGATCACCCGCACCGGCACGATCAACAACCACAACCTCGCCTTCGCGGGCGGCAGCGACGTCACCCGGTACCGAGCGTCGCTCAACTACATGGACCAGCAGGGCGTCGCACTGGCCAGCGGCTTCCAGCGCATTCAGGGACGGCTGAACGGCACGCACCAGGCCCTGAACAGCCGCCTGCGCCTCGGCGTCAACGTGTCCACGTCACGCATCAACGACGACTACCTCTCGTTCGAGAACACGGGGGGCTTCGAGGGCGGCGTGTTCGTGAACATGGTCAGCTTCAACCCGACGCTCCCGGTCATCGACTCGACGGGAACCAACTACTACGAGCTGGGCACCGGCGCGCAGTCCATCCGCAACCCGGTGGCGCTGGCCAACCAGATCCAGGATTTCGGCAACGCGACCCGCACGTTGGGGAATGCCTCGGCTGAGCTGGACCTCGTGGCGGGCCTCACGGCGTCGGTCAACGTCGGGGTGGACCAATCCGAGGGCATCCGGCGCACCTACTTCCCCAACGCCAGCCCGGCGGGCGCGCAGTGGTCCGGCCGTGCGCGGCAGACCAACCGCGAGAACTCGTCCGTCACGTTCCAGGGTCAGCTGAGCTACCGCCGGCAGCTCGCGGACGTGCACACCTTCGACGTGGTGGGCGTGTACGAGTTCACGGAAAGCCACTTCCATGAGTTCTTCGCGGAATCCCAGGGATTCGTGACGGACAAGTTCAGCTTCAACAGCCTGAATAGCGGGAACACGCTCGTGCGTCCCGGCTCGAGCGCGAACGACGGGCGCTGGATCTCGTTCCTGTCGCGGGCCAACTACGGCTACAAGGAGAAGTACTACCTCACCGGCGTCGTGCGCTATGACGGGCGCTCGGCGTTCGCCGAAGGGCACAAGTGGGCGGCGTTTCCGGGGCTGTCGGCATCTTGGCACTTGAGTGAGGAAGACTTCATGCGCAGCAGTCCGTTCTCGGACCTCCGCCTGCGCCTGGGCTGGGGCACGGTGGGCAATCCGGGCGTACCGCCGTATGCGTCGCTGCTGACGCTCGAGGCCACCGGGAGCGCGCGCTACGTCTTCGGCAGCACGCCCGTGGTCGGCTTCGCGCCCACCCGCAACCCCAACCCTGATCTCAAGTTCGAGCGCACGACGGCGGTGAACGCGGCACTGGACATCGGCCTGATGCAGAACCGCCTGTCGGGAACGGCCGAGTACTACGTCAAGAACACCTCGGACCTCCTCCTCGAAGTCGACGTCCCCCAGCCTGCCCCCGTGACGAGGCGACTGCAGAACATCGGCAAGGTGCGGATTCGCGGTTTCGAGTTGACGATGGACGCATTGCCGATCGCGCGGCCGGGGATGACGTGGCGTGCCGGAATCGTGCTATCGGCCGAGCGCAACAAGGTGATCACGATCGGAGACACCGCCTCGCTCATCAACTCGGGGTTCGCGAGCGGCGAGGGGCAGTCGGGGCAGGTCTCGCAGGTCGTCAAGGCCGGGCTGCCGCTCGGCACGTTCTGGGGACCGACGTACGCCGGCGTGGACACGCTCGGCGTGCAGCAGTTCCGCTGCACCGTGGTAAACCCGGCGTGCGTGAGCGGGATCACGACGAACAAGTCGCTTGCGGACCTCGGCCCCATCGGCAACGCCTACCCGGACTTCACGATCGGCCTGCACAGCGAGCTGACGTGGGGCAAGTTCGACGCCAGCATCCTCGTCCGGGCTTCCCTGGGGGCGGAGGTGTTCAACAACACGGGGTTGGTGTACGGCACCAAGACCAAAGTGCGGCAGGGCCGGAACTTCCTGGCTACGGCGCTGGATGATCCCATCGCCATTGGCCAGCCTGCCATTTTCTCGTCGCACTGGATCCAGGACGCCTCGTACATCCGGGTCCAGAACCTCACGGCGGGATATACCTTCGACCTGCCGCGCTTCTCGGGGGTGGGCCGGACGGCGCGGGTGTACATGTCGGCCGACAACCTGCTCCTCCTGACCCAGTATTCCGGCCTCGACCCCGAAGTCCATGCGGAATCGGGCCTCGCCTCACGGGGGATCGATTATCTTAGCTATCCGCGGCCCCGCACGTTCACGGCGGGCGTCCGCGTCGCGTTCTGAGAGGAGGCTACTCGTGACCACATCGCTTCGAGCACCGGGACGGGCGCTGGGCGCGCTGCTGCTCCTCTGCCTGGCCGGCGTGCTGGCGTGCACGGATCTCACCGAGTCGCCCAAGAGCGCCCTCACGCCCGAGAACTTCTACCGCAACGAGGCGGAAGTGCTGGGGGGCCTCGCGGCCGTGTACGCGGACCTGGGGGGATCGGACAACCACGGCACTCTCTGGGCGTATTACAACCTGAGCGAGATCAGCACGGATGAGATGATCGTGCCCACGCGCGGTCCCGACTGGTTCGACAACGGCCGCTGGCTCGAGATCCACCGCCAGACGTGGGCCGCCGGCAGCTCCTCGGGACTCGACGACATCCAGAACGCGTGGGTGGTGCCGTTCCGGGGCGTGGCGCGCGCCAACGTCGTGCTCGACGCGCTCAATCGCGTGGACATCCCGAACGAGGCCGGGGTCGTCGCCGAGCTGCGCGGCCTGCGGGCGCTCTACTACTACATGCTGCTGGACATGTTCGGCGGCGTCCCGATCAGCACCGATATCGAGATCAAGCCGCGGCCCCGTGTCACGCGCGACTCGCTGTTCAAGTTCATCGAGTCAGAGCTGAAGGCCGTGCGCCAGGTGCTGCCGGCCACGCGGCCCGCGGCCGAGAGTGGCCGCCTGACCAAGGGCGCCTGCGCCGCCATCCTGGCCAACATGTACGTGAACGCTCAGGTGTTCACCGGCACGGTCACGGCGGCCGGCCTGACGCCGGGGACGGCCCGCTGGCAGGAGGCGAGCAACTGGGCCGACAGCGTCATGAACGGCCCGTACACCCTCGCGACCAACTGGCGCTCGATTTTCACGGCCGACAACGACAACTCGACCGAGAACATCTTGGTCGTCAAGAACCAGAACGCCGACGTCGTGGGCCTGAATTTCCCGCAGCGCGCACTACACTACAACCAGTTCACCCCCTCGCCCTGGAACGGCTTCGCCTCTCTTGCCGAAACGTACCGCGCGTTCGACGCCGCCGACGCGCGCCGACAGGTCTTCCTCGTTGGGCAGCAGTACAACTTCGACAAGCTCGCGCGCGGCGACTCGACGCCGGCGAAAGACCGGCAAGGACAGCCGCTGATCTTCACGGACACGATCGGAGACGCGACCGACGCCAAGGAAAACGAGGGCCCCCGCATCCTCAAGTGGCCGCCCGATCCCAACCACTTGAACGAGAACAATGGCAACGACTTCGCCTACTTCCGGCTGGGCGAGATGTACCTCATCAAGGCGGAGGCCCAGTCAACAACCTGCGGGGGCGGGTGTTCAATCCGCCCAAGCCGCTCGCGGTGGTCAACGACAGCACGCTGCTGGCGGAACGGCTGTTCGAGCTCACGGGGGAAGCCAAGCGGCGGCAAGACCTGATCCGGTTCAACAAGTACACGCAGCGCGTCGACGCGCAGGTAAAGAAGGGCAAGGTCCTGTCGGACCCCTATCGGATCCTGATGCCGATTCCGACGACCCAGTTGGCGGCGAATCCCTGCCTCAACCAGAACCCGGGGTACGGAGCGCCGGCGACGCCAGCGGCGTGCCCATAGGGTCCGATGGGATGATGTGTTGAGTAGCGAGCGTTCCGCATTCGTCCCCATAGCCTGCTCTCGCATCCGAGAGCAGGCTATGCGGCTTCTGGTGGCCGGCGCGATTCTGACCGCC
>WNGB01002378.1_pt1 | contig 30388 bp, 25 predicted proteins | sample 5400681 | NCBI WGS metagenome assembly WNGB01 (sample SAMN13153367, study PRJNA577476) | soil metagenome | isolation source: 115 cm soil or saprolite under grassland replicate 2 | place: USA:California | collected 2016-06-15
AAGTTGCCAGCGCGGCCGGGCCAAATGCGCGCTCTGCCTTGTGGATGACCAGGTCGAAGCCGGCCAGGTCAGACAGGAACTGTGTTGATTCTGCCAGGTAGCCAGCGCGTAGGGCGCCGGCCGCGGGCTGGACGCCCGCCGGGGCAACGATGCGTTCCTCGCCGAGCAGGCCAGCGGCGCGCTCCTCAGGTGACAGCTCGACCATCAGGTGCACAGTCGCGTGCGGCGCCAGCGCGCGCACCAGGGGCAAGCTGTGGTCCAGAAATGCCGGCCGCGTGTAATAGACGATGCGCGGCATCTAGCCGATCGCATCGGCGCGCGTGCGCCACCAGCGCGCGACCTCGCGCGGCAGGGCATGCCAGTAGCTGCGGCGCTCGCGCAGCGCGTGCATGTGCTGCAGGAATTGCTCGTACACGTGCCAATGGACAGCCGAGCGTAGGTAGTCGGGGTGCACGTTGACCAGCGCCATCCCGCCCCACTGAGCGATGAACTTGAGTTTGTCGAGCCACAGGCGCGGCGTCTGTTCGCCCAGCACGGTCACCAGCGTGTGGTCCTGAGCCAATGTGTACGGCAGTTCCACGAAATGGCCGCAGAAGAACGGCCAGATGCTCATCGTGCCGCCCGGCATCACCTCGAACGGGTCCGTATCGAAGAACGACGCGTCGTATTCGACCTCGAGGTCCTGCATCCAACATGGGTTGCGGTGAGTTGCGGGGGAGCGGAACCCGACCGCCCCGAGCGCACGGGCATGCTGCGCAATTCGTTTGGCGGCGCGTTCGAAGCCCCCCCGGCTGGAGAACAGCTTGCCGTCGTGTTTGAGACCATGGATGCCAACTTCGAATCCACGCGCCTGTAGATCACGAGCTAGCTCCGGGTCGACGCTGTAGTCGTCGGGGACGAAGTTGAATGACGAGCGGAAGCCATATTGCTCGTCCAGGCGAGCGACCGTCGCCACGAAGGCCTGGCCATCGGCGCGCTCGACGTCGTGGGTCAACACGAACGCGAACGGCGAACTGTCGGGCCAGAATGGCCGCGTCGTGCTTGCACCCGATCGCTCGCCCACGGCGTACAGAAACCGCACGAAGCGATCCTCGATTGGCCAAGCCAGTGGAAAGGATTTCGCCGATGTGCGCTGGCCGGCACGCCGCGCGAGTGTCGTTGCGCGGCGCGGAATGAATGGCCGTAGCTGGTAGTACAGCCGATGCGCGCGACTCAGCCGGAAATGCCCTGGCCCAAACTGACCCTCGCCGAGGATGTGTTCGACGAGGCCGTTCCAACCCGCGCGATCCAGGACTTCACAGCCGCTGGGCAGGCGCTCGGCTGCCGAGCGCGCAGCAGCGAGCCACGTTTCATCCGCGACCTGCTGCCCAGTGCCCCAGAAGCGCGCCAATGTGTTGGCCGCGTAGAGGTTCGCCACGCGGCTTACGCTGGCGGCGCGAGGCCAGCGAGGACGACTTCGGCGTTTGTACTGAGCAAAGCCTTTGCCCCGCCGGTGTCGATCGACGGTGCTGCAACGATGACGACATCGGCCTCGTCGCGCAGCTCGTCCAGGATCGCGCGCATCCGCTCGGAGTCCAGCAGATCGATCGAGTTGCTCGTGACCGGCCCCGCGCACAGCACGGTCAACCGGTCGATCGTCGACGCCTGAAGCTCAGCCTGCGCGGAGCGCGCGGGAGTGCTGAGGAGATTGGTCAGGCCGCGCCGCGGATCGAGCGCAAACAGATCGCCCAACCTCGGTTGATACAGGTTGGCGTCGACCAGGATCACGTGATTGCCCGCCCGCGCGCGCGCCGTAGCGAGGTCGATCGCCGCGGAGGCGCTGTCCGACCCCACAGCAGCTCCAGTCACCAGGATCGTGCCGTGCCCGGTCTGGCCCACCACCGTACCCACGCCGGCCGCGTCGGCGAACTCGACGACAGACGGGCGCCGGTCGAGCAGCAAGTCGAGAATGAGTCCAATCAGCACCGCGACCAGTAAACCGACGACCGCCGCGCTGAACACGTTGACGGGCACGCGCGGCAGCACCGGCACGGTCGGAACCATCGCCGACTCAGGCAGCGTCAGGACGTCGCCGGCACTGGCTTGCGCAACGCGCGCCTCCTCGAGCGCAGTGGTTGCCGAACTCTGCCGCTGCTGGGTGCGCGACAGGTCGTTCAACGCGATATTGAGCTGGATGTCACGCTGTGGGCTCGGGCTCGTCGCTTGCAATGTGCGCACCTGTGCGGATCGATCGGCGACGTCCTGGGCGAGCTGGTCTACGACGGCTCGAATACGATCGATGCGCGCTGCGACGCGCTCCGTGCGAGCCGCCTGGAGCTGTTGGGCAGCAGTAGTTGCTACGTTGTTCGCGATATCCGCGGCGCGGGCAGGATCGGTCGATCGCGCTCGCACCTGAATGAACCGAGTATCACGGACCGGAGTCGTGTCAATGGCTGCCTCGAGCTCTTCGACAGCAGCGCCCATGGCTGACGCAACACTTGCGACAATCGGTCGCGCCGTTATCAGCTCGGCGTACGTGGCAGTCACCTGATCCGCAGTCAGGTTGCTGCTCAGATCGGTGCTGCCCACCAGCACGGTGGCGCGCGCTTCGTAGATGCGGGGCATCTGCTCGGACACGACGTAGGTCGCGAACGCAGCAACGACGATGCCTAACAGCAACAGCCACCACCAGCGGCGCGCGAATCGGAGGCTCTGGGGAAATGTCACGCGACGCTCACCTGAAAGGTACGCCGCCAAGTCTCGAGCGACAGAAGCAGAAACAAGACCCGCCGATGGTCGCGGTGGCCGCTGAAGTGTTCGTCCAGCAAACGGTCGACACCGCCTCGCGACAGGTATGTGTTGGCGAGCGACGAGGACTCGGCCATCATGGCCCTCAGCTCGACTCCCAGCCGCGCTCGCAGCCAGATATCGAGTGCGTTGTCGAAGCCGATCTTGGGTCGCCGAATGACCTCCGGCGGCAGAAATCGTTCGCACGCGCGGCGATGCAGCCACTTGCCCTGGCCGGCGCGCAGCTTCAGGTGACCGGGCAGCCGCTCAGCGAAGGACATCAGGTCGAGATCGAGAAACGGCACCCGCGCTTCGACGCTGGCTGCCATGGCCATCTTGTCTTCGGCCAGGAGCAGGTTGTCGGGCAGCGAGGTGCGCGTGTCGATCCACAGCATGCGCTCGAGGCGCGTGCCACGCGGCGCTTTGGCAAGCATCCCCTGGAGGTACACCCGTGGCAGCTCCACGTCGACCATGGCATGCGTCGTCGGGTTCAACAGCCGCTGGCGCACTGACGGTGGCACGAATGTATAGACGGACAACAGCTGGTCGGCCTCGGACGATACGGAGAGGGCGTGGGCCAAGCGACCAGATTGTTCGGGCAGACGACTGGCAGCGAGGGCGAAGCATGCTCGTGTGAGCGGATTGTTCAGTCCTGCAACCCGATCGAGGAGGGCAACACCGCGGTGGCGATCGTAGCCCGCAAACGTCTCGTCGGGGCCCTGCCCATTGAGCATGACCTTGATCCCGTTCGCTTGAGCCAATCGCGCCACGAAGTAGTAGGCCGGGGCTGAGTCGTTGCCGATCGGCTCCTCGAGATGCCACATGTAGCGCGACATGAACGCGGCATAGTCGTCCTCAGAGATCAGCTGACCTGTCGGGCATGCAGCGAAGTGGTGTGCAGTGGCCGTCGCGGGGCAGATCTCGCTCTCTGCTTCGCGGCCTGCGAACCCAACCGTGAACGTACGCACCGGTTCGGCGCTATGCTTGGCCATGATCGCGAGCAGCGCGCTCGAGTCGACGCCACTGCTCAGCGACAGCGAGAGCGGCACGTCGCTGACCATCTGACGCTGGACCGCGCACTCGATCCGCCGCGCAAGCTCGTCGACAAGTTCGGGAACAGACCCATCGTCATCGGTCGGCTGTGCTGAGTCGTAGTAGCGCGTGACCTCGACGCGATCTCGGGTGACGATCGCGTGCGCGCCGGGCGGCAGCTTCGCGATGCCCTGGAACAAGGTCCACGGCGACGGGGTGTGGCGGAACGTCAAGCACAGGTTGAGCGCGTCCAGATCGACCCGGCGCGGGACTGCAGGATCGGCCAGGATCGCCTTCAGCTCGGACGCGAAGCGAAATGCGCCGCCGAGTTCGCTGTAATACAGCGGCTTGACGCCGAAGTGGTCCCGCGCCAGGAACAGGCACTGCCGCGGGGCGTCCCACAGCGCGAATGCAAAGATGCCATTCAGCCGCGACGCGCACTCGACGCCGTACGCGTGATAGGCCTGCAGGATCACCTCGGTGTCCGATTGGGTGCGAAACTGGTGCCCGGCCGCCTGCAGCTCCGCGCGCAGCTCGCGGTAGTTGTAGATCTCGCCGTTGTAGATCAGCCAGAGTGAGCCACTGGCGTCGGACATGGGTTGATCGCCCGTCGCCAGGTCGATGATGGCGAGCCGACGATGGCCAAAAGCCAGATCGTAGGCAGCCGATTGGGCTTCGCTGAGCAGGCACGGTTGAAGGTGACCATGACTGTCGGCCAACAAGCCTTCGTCGCCATCGGGGCCACGATGAGCAATGCTGGCGCACATCTGGCCCACAAGCGCCCGGTCGACTGCGTGACCATCGCGATGCCAGATACCGGCGATGCCGCACATGGGCAGCTCAGCTGTGCGCGGGCTCGCCCAGCAGGCGGCGATAGACGGCGACGGTTTCGCCGGCCACGGCGGCGGGCGTGAACCGCTCGCGCGCCACGGCACGGGCATTGGTGCCCAGCAGTTCGCGGAGTGCGGAGTCGCTCAGCAATCGCCCGAGGCAGGCCACAAGCTCGTCTACGTCACCCGGCCGATACAGCAGGCCGGATACGCCGTGCTCGACCATCTCCGGAATTGCGCCCACGCGCGTCGCGACGACGGGTGTGCCGACGGCCATCGCCTCGGCAACGGCCATCGGCGCATTCTCCTGGGCAGACGGCAGCACGAGCGCCGAGGCAGTTTGCAGCAGCGCCACGAGGCGCGCCTGGTCGATCACGCCGAGGAAGCGAACCCCATCGAGCCCCTTCTGGGCGATGCCCTGGCGCAACTCGCGCTCATACGCTTCATCTTCGGTTGGACCACACAAGACCGTCTCCAGGTCTGGAAACTGAGGCCGCAGCCGGGCGTGCGCCTGCACCAGATCGTCGGGTCGTTTCAGCGGCGCGATGACGCCAATGAACACCAGCTGGGGCGAGCCACAATCGGCGAGGTGGGCGGCTTTCGCCTCGATGAAGGCGTGGCCAACGGCATTTGGAATCGCGTACTGGGGCCGCGTATGCGGCACGCGACTGGCCACGTAGCGCGAATTGCAGATGTACGCACGCAGCCACGGGCGCGTTAGCCGCCCCAGCCACGCCGCCGTATGGGCGCTCCAGAACTCGAGCCCGGTCCGCAGCGGGGCCTCCTCACTGGCAATGCCGTGGACGGTCAGCACGGGTCGATACCCGGCCAGGATCGCCCCCAATGCGAGATCGGGATTGTCCTGACAGTGCACCAGGTCAGGTCGTAGGCGGCGCAGCAGGCGCATCGTCTTGGCCACGCGCAGGGGGAGTCGGGGCCGCAGCCAGGCGCGATGCAAGCCGCCCAGAAAGTGGAACGACATGCCGTCCGTGCACTCCTCGATGTCGCGGGTGATCGTCGTCGGCGCCGACACCACGTGCACGTCGAATTCGCTGGTATGGGCGCGCAATCCTTCGACAAGGGCAGCGGTCGCGGTCTCAACTCCTCCAGTGAAACTGCGACGGTCGGCGGGAAAGTTGGTCAGGATGGCAATCCTGGGTTTCACCCGCGATGCCTCAGCAAATACCAGGGCAAGCGCAAGCCCTTGAGGCCGAAGTCGTAATTTCTCAGGAACGGCAGCGGATCGTCGACAGCAAAGGTCGCAAATGACTGAACGCCGCGCAGCGAACCGAGCCAGCTACCTGGCGAGAGCTCGCCGCGCCGGAAGTAGTCCCACGCCGCCTGGACGTCCGCGGCCGCATCGAGCCATTTGACACCCCGTGGAAACGTGCACACCGGCGTCGGATGCTCGCCGATCATGTCGCGGTACGCGATCAGCGGGAAGTCGACGCCGCACGCCGCCGCCTGAGCGTTTTGCTGCCACAGTCGAGGATTTAGCTCGATCAGCTTCAGCTTGCCATCACGATCGTCACGTTTGAACTCGACCGAGCCGATGCCGCGGTAGCCGATCGCGCGCATGAAACTCAGGCCGAGCTCACGCAGCTCATCGTCCCACACACTTTCGACGAGCGTACCGACGCCAAACTCGACGGGATACTGTCTGATTTTACGCAGCGTAAAGACCGCTAACGTGTCGCCTTGTTCGTCAAGGTAGGCGCACACTTTGAAGTGGTTGGTATTCGGTCCAAGAATGATGGATTGGACCATTACTGGTTGACCACTCTCGAGTGCCGCGCCAAAGCAGCCGAGTAACTCGTCGGGATTGTGCACTTTGAAGCCCTTGTGTGCGCCGCCGAATTGCTCGCGCCAGAGGTGTCCGTAGTACGGCTTTAGAAAGGCCGGATAATCGACGTGCGCCGCGCACTCGCGCGCCTCGTCAAGCGTCGTTGGATAGAAGGTGCGCGGGTATGGGGTGCCAACCATTTCGGCAAGCTGGTACTGGCGACGCTTGTCGACCAGGGCCTCGATGACGTCCGACGTCGGCATGCGCATGCGAAAGTACGGCTGCAGTTGATCGCGGTTGCGCGAGATGAACAGCACCCACGCGTCCGAGGCGGGGATCAAGACGCCCGGCTCGTCCTGCTGTTGGCCAAGCTCGGTCAGGTAGTCGACCAGGCACTCTGCATCGAGCACCGGATCGGGACAGCGCAGACCCCGCACGTAGCGCGACTTGAAGCCAGGTTCGCGTGAATTCGAATCGAGACCAATCACTGGCACACCGGCACGGCCGAGGCTCCTGACGGCGGCCAGACCCGTGTCGAATAGGCTGCACACGAGCGCGGTCGGTCGCCCGGCGCGAGCACGAGGTGTGCGTCGACCGCGCGCGGCCGGCCGAGCCGCGCGGTCGAGCCAGTCGGTCAGTCCGCCCATCGTGGTGATCCACAAGTCGTCACTGCGGCGGGCCGTGTACTCGAAGACGCTGGGAAAGATCTCGTCCACATCTCGCGGACTGGTCTCGGGATGAAACCACAAGCCGCACACCTGGCCACGTTCGATGGCAACGTCGATGCAGCGCTGGGCAAGTCGGATGTGATCGCCGGCGGGGCCGCCGGCATAGGGGCGATCGAGGCAGACACCGCCGTTGAGGCGCCATAGTCCGTGCTCGTCGCACTGGGGCGTGTCGATGTCTGCCCAATCATCGACGCGGTACATGCGAAAGCCGGCATCACGTAGGACATGCTGATTGCCCTGCAGGTTGCCCGGGAAGGCCAACGAGTGCAGCTGCAGGCCCCACTCGGCAGCGACCTCCTGGCAGCGTTGGAGCTCGGCTCGCGCAACCGGGGCTGGGCAAAGCCGATCGGTGAACGGCGGGTGTGAGAAGCTGTGGCTGCCGATCTCATGCGCCGTCGGACGGGCGAGGATAGCGCGTATCAGGTCCGGCCCATGCCAATCGAGCCAGCTGGGATCACTCGGGTCGGCGGCGCCTGGATCGTGGTCGAACCAGTCGCCGTGGTCGTAGCGCCACAACGGGTTGGTCAAGTGCGGCACGCGTGGGATCTCGGGATGGCTGCCATCGCAGTGATCCAGGAACAGGTGGCCGACCGTGCACCAGGTCACAGGTACGCCGAAACGGTCGCACAAGTCGAGTAGCGGACCCATGTTGCGGCGGCCCTGGACCGCTTTGCGATGGGCCAACGCGGAGGGATCATCCGACGCGCGGGCGAACCGCCAAGCCCAGGCCAGCTCGAGGTCGGCCGACACAACCAGGGCAGCGCGCCGACCCTCTGGGAACTCGAGTGGCGCGGACGCTCGATTCAACCGCGGGCGCAGACCCGCGGCCAGGCTAAGCCTGCTCAGCAGCATCCGCTGGCGGTCGGGCACTGAGCGGCGCACGATGTCGCGCAACTGCGCTTGTACGGGCATATCGTGGTGCAGCGGCACTGGCCGCCGGCCCCGCGCTCGCTAGTCAACCGGAGTGTAACGTAGTCGCTCCAAGCGGTCGCCAATCGTCAGTCCCAGCACGACCAACCACGGCCCGTGCGGATAGGTCAGAAAGTCGTAGTTGAAGGCGTAGCCGACCAGCACGCCGATCCACAGCCCGAACAGGCCGAGCGCGTAGCCGCGTTCCCACGACGGCGCCAGCCGCCGCGCTAGCCGAAAACTCGACCACGCGGCACAACACACCAGCGCCACGAAGGCAGCGGTGCCCACGAATCCGAACATGAGCAGCGTGTTGACGGCCCCGGTATCGAGATTTCCGACCTGCAGGCTCAGCCGCTGGGCCTCGGTGCTCATGCCGTAGCCGAGCACCGGCGCGGCGAGCACCGCCTGCCATTGTCGTCCGAGCTCGGCGAGTCGGGTGACGAAGCTCTGGTCCTGCCAGACGCTGAGCAAGGTGGCGACCCGCGCGAGCCAGACGTCTACCAGCGAACCACCGTAGTGCTCCGACGTCAGCTCTGAGGCGACCGTTGCCAGCAACGCCAGGATCACCAGGCCGAAGGTCGTGGCGGCGAGAAAGCGCAGCCGTTGGCTCCAGTCTCGACTGGCGAGCAAGATCGCCAGCACCCCGACGCCGATGAAGATGTACCAGGAGCGGGTAAGCATGATGCCGAAGCCCAGACCGCACAACAGCGTCAGGCTCAGGTGCAGGCGGACGCCGCGCCATTCGAGGAGGCTGCCCAGCGCGAGCATCAGGGTCAGAAACAACTGCCAGACCGCTCGGTTCCAGATGTACGGCACCTGGCGACCTTCGACCGACACCCCGGCAAACGCCTGGCCAGCTGCAATAGGCGGTGCTAGAAACGGCAGCAGGCTGCCGCGCCCCGCTTCGACAATCTGGATGCCGACGGCCAGCATCGCCACGCCAAAGATCGAGCCCAGCAGCCACAGCAGCTTGCCGCGCGAGTCGATGGCGGCGATCAGAATCACGTACAGGATATAGCCGAACAACGGTCGCAGCGCGTTGAGCGGTGCTTTCACGTCCCAGTCGAAGAGGATTCCGAGCACGAAGCCGACCGCGATCGTGCCAAGCACAAGAAGATACGGCTGCACGAACACGGGCACCTCGTGGCGGCGCGCCAGGTGCATGAGCGCCAGCGGCAGACCGAAAACCAGCAAGGCGTCACGGACGGTGATACGCACGCCGCCGAAGGCCTGCACGTACGGCAGTACGTCGCCACCACGATCGCCGAAGACGCCGAGCGCATCCGCGCTCAGAACCACCAGTACGATCGCCAGCGCCATTAACGAGCGCAGTGAGACCAACGCGAACAACAGCGCGCCAGCCGCGATCAGGATCGAAACGACGCCGCGGTCATCGGCCAGCAGCAACCACAACCACGGCAAGACGGCTGCCAGTGCAGCCGCAAGCGCGCCAACCGCGAGCAGCCGCTCCCGTATGCGCGGCTGCCAGCGAACGTTGGCCTCAGCGACGGTCAGGGTAGCTCGTACACCCCCAGGCTAGGCGTGTCGCGCTGCGGGACTGGAATCAAATTCAGATCGTGCTGAAAGCCGAGGCTCAGGATTTCCACGCTGCCAGCGCCGTGCGCGGGGCTATCGATGGACAGGTGGAAATCAACGCCCGGATCGACGAACAGCGGGTCGGCCACGCGCGACGTACTGCTGATCGGTGCATCGAGATAGGGATGACCGTTCGAAGCCCAATAGAGGTTGTGCCCCTCGTCGAGCGGAGTGCCACTCGTCGACAGCGCCCCGTATCCCCATACGATATTGTTCTTGAACGTCAGCACGTCGTTGGTGCACGGATAGCAGACCACGCCGTTGTCACCAGAGCCGCCCGTGCTGTAGAAGACGTTGTTGTAGACCTTCGTGCCGGTTGTCCCGCCGTGCACAGTCGCCGCCGAATGCCCGTTGATCAAGTTGTACGCAAAGACGTTGTTCGTCGTGCGTGGCAGCGTGATCTCCGTGAAATTGGCATTGTTCCAGGTCGCGTTGTGATGGATCGCGTTGTTCTGCCCACCATACAATTCGATAGCCGTGCCGTCCGTTGTGAAGCGCGTCGAGCACGCCATTGAGCCGAAGATCTGGTTATAGGCGATTTCGTTGAAGTCGCCCTCGAGCAGGATGGCCTGGCCGCCACCATCGTTCCGCCACGGATCGGCGTCGAACATCATCGTGTTGTTCGACAACTCGTTGTGAATGAGGCGATTGTGGTGGGCCGCGGGCGTAAAGAACACGCCGCTGGCCAGGTCAGAGATGACCGAGTTCTGAGTCACGTTGTACGTCGCGCCACGCTCGAAGCTGAACCCGGTGCGATTGCCAATCGGATTATTTCTGCACTGCGTGTCGTAGCTATCCGGATCGGATCGCACCTTCAGGTTATCGAAGATGAGATAGCTGCCGGTTACGACGACTTCACTGTTCGAATTCTGAATGACAGGCCGATCGCCGACACTGTAGGCGGCGATCTGGATGGGCTGCTCGCTCGTGCCGACCCAGGTCGCCATCAGCGGACCAGTCCACTGGCAACCGCGCTTTAGGAGCAGTCCGTCGCCCGGCTGCAATGCGGCCTTGTTGGCACGTTCGAGCGTCGCCCACGCCCGCGACGGCTCTCGACCGTCGGCGCCGTCATTGCCGCCGTTGCAATCGACGTAGTAGGCCTGACCCGTAGGCGGAGGCAGGACCTCGCTCGTTGGGCCAATGGACGATTCGCTGACCGGCTGTGCAGTGCCCGGTTGTTCCTGTGCGATCGCACCTGTTGGTAGGACCAAACCGATGACCAGCAGGGGGGTCGCTGCTAGCCTTCGCCAGTCGCGAAAACGTGCCATATTGTGGTGCTCCAATTGTGCGGAGTGGGGCCAGCCCAGCGTATCACGCCTTGAACGGCGTGACTTTTAGGGCAGCTCGTACGGACCGATGTCCACGCCGCCATTGGTCAGCCGTTAGAAGGCGTAGCTGCCGAGCTCGATGCCCGCGGTGGTGCCTGGGACGGCGTTATCGTCCAGATCGGTCGTGAACCCGGCGATCACCGATTCGGTGGTACCGGCGTCGATCGCGGGGCTGCCTGGCTGCAGGCGGAAGTCGCTGCCGGGCTGCGCGAACAGCGGATCGGCCACCCTCGACGTCGCGCTGATCGGCGTATCGAGGTAGGGGCTGCCGTTCGAGGCCCAGTACACGTTGAAGCCCTCGTCGGCTGGCGCGCCGCCCGTCGACAGCCCGCCGTAGGCCCACACGATGTTGTTCTTGAAGGTCAGCTTGGCATTGCTGCAACCACCGCACACCACACCGTTATCTCCCGACCCACCGACGCTGTAGAAGACGCTGTTGTAGACCTTGGTGCCATTCGTCTCGCCGTGGACGGTCAGGCCGCGGTGGCCGTTCGCGATGTTGTAGCTGAAGGCGTTCTCGACCGCCGACGGGAGGCTCACCTCGGCAAAGATGTCGGTGTTCTCGGAATAGTTGTGGTGGATCGTATTGTGTCCGCCACCCCAGATCTCAACCACCGCGCCGTCTGTATTGAAGTCGTAGGAACAGGCGATCGAGCCAAGCACGGTGTTGTAACTGACGTCGTTGTAATCGCCTTCGAGCAGGATGGCCTGGGCCCCGCCGTCATCCGATCCGTTCGCGCTCTTGGGCGTGAGGGTGAACATCATGTCGACATCGGCGAACGTGTTCTTCTGAATCAGGTTGTTCGCGGACCCCTTGGCAACAAAGACGCCCATGCTCAAACTGCTGAAGTTCGAGTTGCGCACCATATTGTGGTGCGCACCGCCCTTGACCTGGACGCCGACCCGATACCCGACGGGCTGGTTATTGCAGCCCGGATCGATGCGCTCGGGCGTCCCGCGCAACGCCAGGCCGTCGACCACCGTGTAGCTGCCCGACAGGTCAATGCTGTCGGCGGCGGCTTCGATCGTCGGCGCGTCGCCCTCGCCATATGGCGTAATGACGATCGGTTGATCGGCCGTACCGTTCCAGTGCGCATTCAGGACACCCGTCCACGTGCAGCCACGCTTGAGGCGCACGGCGTCGCCCGGTCCCAGGTCGGCTTGCCCGACCCGGCCCAGGGTCGCCCACGCGGCAGCGGGGTCGCTACCGGGGTTGGCGTCATTGCCACCTGTGCAATCGACGAAATACGTCTGAGCAGCGGCGTGCGCGACTGGCGACGACAAGGCGACCGTCGCGAGCAAAGCGATAGCAACGCGACAAGCAGTCCTGAACATGGCGGCCTTCCTTGATGGCGCTGCATCGCAGTCGCGACGCCGCTCGCCTATCGCGGAACCCCACCATTCGTGGAGAGTTCGGCCTCCCCGTTAGAGGGGGGCCAGTGACCCGCTTGCGGAGCGCCTCAGCGCTGATGTTGGGCCGATTCTGTGGCGTGGTGAGCGCTCTGCTGAGAGCGCCGCGGACCACCCTGGGTCGCCAAAAGTCCATCCCGCGGGGGGCCATTCGGCCCCATCCGGATGGGCTACTCGCGCTCGAAGTTGCCGATGTCCACCGCTGGGCCGATGGGCACGGGGATGCCGTCCATGTCCTGGCTGAACCCGGCGTCGATGCTCTCGGCGCTGCCCGCGTTGATCGCCGGACTGCCCGCGCGCAGGTGGAAGTCACCCGTCGCCGGGTCGACAAACAGGGGGTCGGCGACCATCGACGTGGGATCACGGGTGATCGTCATGGCCGGTGAGCCACCGCCGCGCCGCCAGTACACATTGTTGCGCTCGACGATCGGGCCGTCGGTGTACAGGGCAATATCGGCGAAGATGATGTTGTTCACCAGCGCCAGGCCGCCCTCCTGACACGGGAAACAGCTCACGATGCCACCACCTGGCACGTAGAACACGTTGTTGAAGAGGCGTGTGCCAACCGACGTGGCATGGTTGGTGAAGCCGGAGTCCGTACTGATGTTGTACGCAAAGTCGTTGTTGGTCGACTGGCTTACTTCCGCGAAGGTCCAGTTGCCCCCGACACGATTGTGATGAATGCGATTGTTCGTCGCCCCGGTCAGCTCAAATGCTGAGCCGTCGGCAGGGTAGCGAATCGAGCACACGATCGAGCCGGAGATTTGGTTGTAGCTGACGTCGTTGCTGTCGCCTTCGATGAGAATCCCGTTGGCGCCACCATCGTTCAGCCACGGATCGACGTCCCACATCATGTTGTTGTTCAGGAACTCGTTTCGGGTGATGGTGTTCCCGTACGAACCAGGACCGATGTCGACGCCCGCGCCGGTGTCTTCGATCAATGAGTTCTTGACCACGTTGTTGCTCGACCCGGGCGCGAAGAAGAAGCCCAGGCGGTAGCCAATGCGGTTGTTCTTGCATGACTCGTCGACGAACGCCGGGTCGGCGCGAACGTTCAAGCTGTCAAAGACGAGATAGCTGCCTTTGATGTTGACCTGCGCAAATTCGTCGTTCTGGATTTTGGGCAGACTTCCGCTGCCATAGGCTTCGATCGTGATCGGATGCAGCTGCGTTCCATTCCACGAGGCCAAGAGCGGACCATTCCACGTGCAGCCGCGTCGAAGGCGGAGGAAGTCGCCCGGTTGGAGCAGTGCTTCGTTCGCGCGCGTCAGACTTGACCACGCCTCGTCGGCCACCGTTCCCACGTTGGAGTCGTTGCCAAATAAACAATCGACGTAGTACGCCGCTGGGACGAAGCCGACGAAGCTGTCGGTGACGGTGATCAAGCCCGCGCGCTCATTCCAGGTGTAGCTCGTGGTCCAGTCACTCGAAAACGCGCCAGTCTGCACCGTATACAGCCCGGGCGCAAGATCGCGCGGCACGGCCCACCGTGCCGAGTAGGCGTGATCCTGGCCCGGCACAAACGTTTGAGCTGGTATGACCTGCTGGAAGATGCGCTCGCCAGCCGGGCTGCGCACCTCGAGCGCGACATTAACTTGCTCCAGCGCATCCGCGCTGTTGAACGTCACGTTGATGGCGACCGTTCCGCCTGCAACGACGCGATCGGGCCTGATCCGCGTGCTGCTCGCGAGATTCACCGCTGCGCTCGCGGGCGCCAAGCCCGAGCTCACTGCCAGAATGAGCGCGACCGCACACAACCTCGCGCCGTGACTAATCCCCGTCATCTAGTACTGGACCGCCTCCCGCGCAGGAATCATAGCCGTTAGGCTGAAGAATCACCCCATGCATGTTCCTCAGGTCGATCTCCCGACCCAGTTTCGATCGCTACGCGCTGAGCTCATGCCCGCCATCGAGGGCGTACTCGAATCGGGGCAGTTATTTCTGGGGCCGAATACGCGTGCGTTCGAAGAGGAATTTGCCGCCTATTGCGGCAGCCGCTTCGCAGTTGCCGTCGGCAATGGCACCGATGCGCTGCACCTCGCGCTTCGAGCAGCGGGCGTCGGCCCGGGCGATGAGGTCATCACCGTCAGCCATACCTTCATCGCCACCGTCGAGGCGATCGACCAGGTAGGTGCGCGCGCGGTCCTCGTCGACGTCGACCCGCGCACCTTCACCATGGACGTCGATCAGGTCGAGCAGCGCATCACATCGCGCACGCGCGCCATCATCCCGGTGCATCTGTACGGGCGGCTGTGCCCGATGGACGAATTGTTGGCGATCGCCCAGCGGCACGGCCTGCTGGTCATCGAGGATGCCTCGCAGGCTCAGGGCGCACGCGATGCCCGCGGGCGGCGGGCCGGTAGCTTCGGCAATCTGGCGACGTTCAGCTTCTACTACGCCAAGAATCTCGGCGCCTATGGCGAAGCGGGCGCGATCACGACGTCCGACCCCGACCTCGATCGGAAACTGCGCCTGTTCCGCAGTCACGGCGAGGAGGTGCGCTACCACCACGCCGTTCTCGGGTTCAATTGTCGGCCCGACGAGATCCAGTGCGCGGTGCTGCGGATCAAGCTGCGCCACCTGGACGATTGGAACGCGCGACGCGTCGAGCACGCGGCACTCTATGACGAGCTACTGGCCGATTTACCGGTCGTGCGGCCTGAGCTCGTGGCGAGTGGCGAGCACATCTACCACCAGTACGTCATTCGCAGCCCGCGGCGGGATTGGCTCCAGGCGCAGCTGGCCGAACGCGGTGTCGGCACTGGCATCCACTACCCGATCCCAGCCCACCTGCAGCCGGCGTGTCGCGATCTCGGGTACGCCGACGGGGATCTCCCGTTGACCGAGGACGTTGCGCGTGAGGTGCTGTCGCTGCCAATGTTCCCGGAGCTCAGCGACGAGCAAATCGAATACGTCGCCGCGTCACTGGAAACGCTGCTGCGCCCCGAAGCCTCCGCCGCGTAAGCCTCTCAGATCTGCGAGTTTCACCTCACCCAGTACCAGCAGCCCCAACCCATAGGTTACGGGCCCGATCAGACATGCCAGCCACAGCCAGTGCACGTCGGCCTGCAGCCCGCCCGCGACCACCGCGCCCATAACCAGCGTTGCCAGCGCGATGCGCAGCAGCGGCGCCAGCCGAGGGCGGCGGCGGAGCAGGCGGTGGCACCACACCAGGTAGAACACGAACGCGACAACGCGCGGCGCGGCGTAGCCAATCGTGGCGCCGAGTGGGCCCCAGATCGGGATGAGCACCAGCGCGAGACAGACCTGCACGAACAGCTCGGCACCCGTCGTCAAGGCGAACCGGCGTTGCTGACCGGCTGCAATGAGAATCGCCCCGCTGGCGTAGCTCGCGGTGACGGCGACGGCGGCGCACAGGACGCGCAGCGGCGCCACAGACGCGGCGAAGTCCGGCCCGTACAGCAAGGTTATGGCTGGCGCGGCGACCAGCCAGGTGCCAACGGCCAGCGGCAGTGCGACCGCCGTCAATGCACGTAGCGATTGCTCGTACGCTTCGCCCAGGTTTCGATTGGGGTCAGCGTGCAGTCGGGCGAACACGGGAAAGACTGCTCGCTGAAACATGTCCGGGACGATCAACAGGACCAGCAGCAGGTTGTACGCGGCCGCGTATGTACCCGTCGCCGTCGGTCCGGCCAGGAGCGAGAGCAAGATCGTCCCGACCTGCGCGTACAGGATGCTGCACAGCACGACCAGGCCGATGCCCACGCCGCCACGAAATATGGCGCGGATGCGTGCCAGCGACGGACGGCCCCATGTCGCCATCTTGCGCCGCGCGACGATACTCAGCTCGACCGCAAGCTGGCCCACATTGGCGAGCACCGAAATCCACACGATCGTCACGAGGCTGGCGCCCAGCGCAATGGCGATCACGCTCAGGGTGATATTTGCTACATCTCGGCCGAACTGCACCGCCGCCTCGAGCGCGAGCAGCTCGTGCGCCTGGATCAAATTGCGCGGCACGGACAGAAGCGCGCCGACGACGGTGACCAGGCCATAGACAAGAACGACCTGGCTCGTTTCGGGCGGGTAATCGACGAGCCGGCTGAACGCGGCCAGTCCGATCAGCCCAACCATGGACAGCCCGACGCGCAGCCCGAGCAGATCCCATAGCCAGGCGGTCCCTTCGTGCGGGCGAGCCGCGATCTCGCGAATGGCGAGCGTGTCGTGTCCGAGCCCGATCATCAGCGCCACGATCACGCCGAGCGACTGTGAGGTGGCCAGGGCGCCCATACCATCGGTATGGATGTGCCGCGCGAGCGCGGCGACGTAAAAGATTGTCAAGACCCGTGTCCCAAGCTGGCCAGCGCTCAGCGCGAGCGTGTTGCGGACAACCGGGCGTGCCAGACCCACGTTATTCAGTGACTGGCAAGTCTGCGCCGATCGCGCAGATACAGGCCAATGCCGATCGGCACGGCGGCGAACCAGAGTGGTCGGTAAAGCGGTCGGAACGGGCCACGGGATCGGCCATGCAGCATGTAGCGCACGTGCTGGGCACTGGCGCGGAGCCGCGTGCTCGAGGGTAGGCGGCGCGGGGTTGCCGCAAGCTCACCATAAAAAGCTGCCCAGGCCGGCGCGGCGTGCACCTGCTGCCGGAGCCCTCGATCGGACAGGCCGCCAGGCTGGTACTCCACGAACCCGAGCACCTCGTTGACGAACCGCGACCGATAGACGCTTGCAATGCGCGACCAGACCAACGCTTCGGGGACGAAACGCCCAAGGTCCTCGGGGAACGGGAACTGGCGCAAGACGTCCGTGCGATACATGCCGACCGTGTCGCCCGTGACACCGAAGCAGTAGCGCACTTCGAAGGTGTCCGAGTCCAGCACGTCGCGCGGGAAGGGCGAGCCGATGAGCGTGCCATTCGCGTACGCGCGCAGCCCTTCTACGTTGGCGAACTGCCCACGCTCGGACACCGGAATCGCGTTCCAGTGGAACAGCAGGCGCTCCAACGCCTCGGGTTTGTACCAGTCGTCTGAATCGATGACCGCGCAGAAGGCGCCTTCGGCGCGCTCCGCCGCGCGATTGAGGGCGACATGCTTACCGCTATTGGCCTGCTGGATCGAGCGAACGACGACCCGTCCGTCCTGCTGCCAGCGCCCGAGTTGTGCCGCTGTGTCGTCGGTGGAGCCATCGTCGACCACGAGCCATTCGAAGTCGCTGAAGGTCTGCTCGCACAGGCTCGCGTACAGGCGACCAAGCAGGTGGGCGCGGTTGAACGTCGGCGTGACGACGGTGATGACGGGGCGCAAACGGACGTCTCAAATCCTAGCTCTGTGGCGCACCCGTAATAGCGGGCGCAGCCCCCGACCCGCTCGTGTTGGCACTGCCGCCAGCCGATACCTATATACGGTGGCCCCTCGCACGGTGGGGCCGACGAGGCGATAGAGGGGTTCCTGTCGATGAGTTTTGGAATTCGCGTCAAGCTGTTCGCGGGCTTTGGTGCTGTGTTGTTTCTGTTCGCGGTCGTGGCCGGCTGCGGATTGGTGAAGCTCGGCGAGTCCGACGACTCGGTCGGTGTTCTGGGCGCGCGCGAGATGCCGTCGCTGCAGGCCGCGATGAACAGCCAGGTCGCCGTTGTCTCTGTCCAGCGTGACCTGCACCAGGCGGTCCTCGTCAACGACGATGCGGCTCGGGCCAAGTCCAAGGCGAGCTACGAGGCGTCCGACAAGCAGTTCGCCGCCAGCGTGGCTGAGCTGGGCAAGCTGCTCGTGACTCCCGAGGGTAAGGCCAGCCTCGCGGAAGTCACCAAGGCCTACGCAGACTGGGCGCCGACGCGCACCAAGGCGCTCGACCTGGCCCTCAAGGGCGATGCCAAGGGTGCCGAAGAGGCCCTGTTCAGCGATCAGAACGTCAAGGCGGTCTCAACCATCAACGCAGCCATCGACAACCTGGTCAAGCTGAAGCAGACCCGTGCCCAGGCCATCCTGGCCGAGGCGAATGCCGCGAGCGACCAGGCGCGCATGCTGATGATTGCGCTGAGCATGATCGCTGGTGTGCTCGGCTTTGGCGTCGCCTTCTTCATGGTGCGCAGCATCGCCAGTGCGGTCTCGGTTGTCGCCGCGTCGGCGCAGCGCATCGCCCGCGAAGACCTGCCCAGCTTCGTCAGCGTGGCGAAGGCCCTCGCGGCGGGTGACCTGACGCAGGAAGTGTTCGTCACCGCGACGCGCGTCGACGTCCGCAGCAAGGATGAGCTCGGCCGGATGGCCGATGACTTCAACGCGATGATCGACGGCCTACAGGAGACGGGCAGCGCGTTCAGGCAGATGACCGAGAACCTGCGCGCGCTCGTCGGCCAGGTCCAGAGCTCGGCCAACTTGTTGGCGGATACTTCGGGCCAGCTTGGTGCCGCCGCGAACCAGACCGGCGCGGCAGTCCAGCAGGTCAACCAGGCGATGCAGAACGTCGCCGCGGGCGCCCAGGACACGAGCCGTGGTGCTCAGGAGACCAATGCCTCTGTCGGCCAGTTGACGCAGGCCATCGATCAAATTTCGCGTGGTGCCGCCGAGCAGGCGCACCAGGTCCAGGCCGCCTCGGCCACCGCGACCGAGATGGCCGCGGGCGTCGAGCAGGTCGCCGCGAACGCGACTCGGGTTGCCGCCGCGAGCGAGCAGACCAAGACTGCCGCGCAGCAGGGCAGCAAGGCCGTCGAGGAGACGGTCGCCGGGATGCGCGAGATCAAGTCCGTGGTCAGCCAGGCCGCGGTCAAGGTCCAGGATCTGGGCAAGCTGGGCGAGAAGATTGGCGCGGTGGTCGACACCATCGACGATATCGCCGAGCAGACCAACCTGCTGGCGCTGAACGCCGCCATCGAGGCCGCTCGCGCGGGCGAGCACGGCAAGGGTTTCGCGGTCGTCGCCGACGAGGTGCGCAAGCTGGCCGAACGGTCCTCGCGTGAGACCAAGCAGATTGCCGAGCTGATCCGTGGCGTTCAGGACGGTACACGGGAAGCGGTCTCGGCGATGGAGCAGGGCAGCGTTCGGGTCGACAAGGGCTCGGCCATGGCCGACCAGGCAGGTCGCGCGCTGAGCGAGATCATGGTCGCCGTCGACGGCACGGTCCGCCAGGTAACGGAGATCGCGACCGCGGCTGACGCGATGGCCGCCGCGGCGCGCAACGTGACCGAGTCGATGCACTCGATCAGCGCCATCGTCGAAGAGAACACTGCCTCGACCGAAGAGATGGCCGCGCAGAGTGGCCAGGTCGCGGACGCCATCCAGGCGATCGCCGCCGTGTCCGAGGAGCAGAGCGCGTCGACCGAGGAAGTTTCGGCCTCCGCCGAGGAGATGAGCGCCCAGGTCGAAGAGATGAGCGCCCAGGCGCAGGAGCTTGCTGCGACCGCGGACCAGCTCAAGGCGCTGGTCGGGCGCTTCAAGATCGATGCGACGTACGCGAGCGACAAAGTGGTCCCACTGCGCCGCGCCGCCTGACCGCGGCCCCTTCTACGCTTCGCCAAGCCGGCTTCACGTCTCTTGAACGTGAGGCCGGCTTCCTTTGTTTAACGCAGGTACCTTTGGCCATGCGTTGCAGCATTGGACCGTATCGTCGCGGCGGCTCCTACACTCACACGTGTGGGCGGCCCGCCTGCGTGCGGGCGTGAAGCGGATGGCCGCTGGGCCATGGCAGTGCGTAGGTGAGGCCCCTACGCCGGCGGCGGCCGATAGCGGCCGGGGTAACGCCCGGCCCGTCCCAGACACCGTGCCTCACAGGTTGTCCAGGTACGAGGCCCCGGGGCCTCTTGGTTGGTAGTTGATCGCTTCGGCCAGGTGGACGGTCTTGATTTGCTCGCAGCCGGCCAGGTCGGCGATCGTGCGCGCCACACGTAGCACGCGATGGTAGGCGCGTGCTGACAGGCCGAGCCGGTCGACGGCGGTGCGGATCAGGTCTGAGCCGGCGTGGTCCAGGACGCACGCGGTGCGCGTCTCGACCAGACGCATCTCAGCGTTGCTGGTGACGCTGGTGGCGCTGAAGCGGTGCCACTGCCGCTCGCGCGCGGCGAGCACGCGTTGCGCGATGGCCTCAGAGCCTTCGCCCTGTTCAGTCCCGGTCAGCTTGTCAAAGTCCACCCGCGGCACCGTCAGGTGCAGGTCGATACGGTCCAGGATCGGCCCCGAGAGCCGCTTCTGGTAGCGCGTCACAACGGCCTCGGGACACACGCACGGTCGCGCCGAGTCGCCATAGAAGCCGCACGGACACGGATTGCGGGCGGCGACGAGCATGAACTTGGCGGGGAACGTGAGCACGCCACGGGCGCGGGCAATGCTGACCACGCCGTCTTCGACCGGCTGGCGTATCACCTCGAGCACGTGGTGCGAAAACTCGGGGATCTCGTCCAGGAAGAGCACGCCGCGATGGGCCAGGCTGATCTCGCCCGGCCGCGGGGTCACCCCGCCGCCGACCAGGCCGGCGTACGAAACGGTGTGATGTGGCGAGCGGAACGGGCGCTCCAAGATCGCCGGCTTGCCCGGCGGCAGCAGGCCGGCTACCGAGTAGATGCGCGTGACCTCGAGCGTTTCGTCGGCGGTCATCGGCGGCAAGATGCCCGGCAGCGCTCGCGCGAGCAGCGTCTTGCCCGCCCCGGGCGGACCCGTCAACAGCAGGTTGTGCGCACCCGCGGCGGCGATCTCGAGCGCGCGTTTGGCGTGCTCCTGGCCGCGCACTTCGGCCAGGTCGAGGGTCTCCGAAGACGCGTGCCCGTTGCGCAGATCGGTCGGCGTCGAGGGCTCGATGGGTAAGTCGCCTTTCACATGCGCGACAACGTCGGCCAGCGAGCTCACCGCCAGCACCTGGACGCCCTCGACCAGGGCCGCTTCCGCTGCGTCTTCAGCCGGGACGAACACCTGGCGCAGGCCAGCCGAGCGCGCACTGGCAACCATCGGCAGGATGCCTGCCGTGTGGCGCAATTGCCCGTCGAGCGACAGCTCACCGAGAAAGAGAATGTCCGTGGGCGGCAGCGGCACTTGATTCGAGGCGACCAGGATCGCCAGCGCCAGCGGCAGGTCGTAGGACGGACCGGTCTTGGGCAACTCCGCGGGTGCCAGATTGACCGTTATGCGGCGCAGCGGAAATGAAAAGCCGCTGTTCTTGATCGCGGTGCGCACGCGTTCGCGTGCTTCCTTGACCGCGGTGTTCGGCAGGCCGACGAGGAAGAAGTTCGGCAGACCCTGATGGGCTATGTCGACCTGGACCTCGACCAGGCGGCCCTCGAGCCCAACCAGGGCGCACGTAGTAACAGTCGCGAGCATGCGCCCAGTGTCCACACGAGGCGTCACGCGAACCGTCACGCGTGTGACGCCCTGGTGACGAAAATGGCCTATATCGCCGAAATTGTGATATTTCGGGGCTCGCTTGGGCGTCGTTAGCGGGATACGCCCACCTGGATGGGGCTGTTAATCGAGCTGCCGCCGCAGGTCAGGCTGACCCTGTGCGTACCGCAGGCCGTGGCAGCGTCGACGTCCACGTCCATGTTGCAGTTCCAGAAGGGCCGATGACTTGCTGTCCGAGACTCAGTGTCGCGATGCGCCGACTCGCCGTTGAGGAGTCAAAACTGAGCGTGCAGCTTGCGCCTGGCTGCGCATGAACGGTCAGCGTGGCCGTCCCGCCAAGCGAGCTGCGCGGCTCGCCGAACGACGCCGACCGACTGCGCGTTGGCCTCGCCGATGGCGCGGGTGTGTCGGTCCTGGAGCGGCAGGGCACGGAATGGGTGCGCGTGCGCGGCGACAGTGGTCAGGAAGGCTGGGTGCCCGCGCGTTATCTCAGCCCCTGAAGCAGGTCGTCGGGTATAACGACCTGGCTTGATGACTACGGTGCCCCAAGCAGTCGATCCGATGCTGCAGAAGATCACCGACGCGCTGGACGAGATCCGCGCCGAGGAGTTCGACTACGAAATCTTGCAAGCTGCTTCGGACGTGCTCGGCGAAGACGTGGTCAAGTCATGGCGTCCGTCGCTGTCGTACTTGACGCCAGAGTTGCGCGATGGCCAGTACCACGTCACCATCTATGCCAAAGGTGCGTGCGAGACGTGCCCGATCAAGAAATCGCATGTGTCGACCATCGAGCCGAAGGTGCGCGCCCTGGTCGGCGCCGACAACATCTTCGTCCACGACTACTACGACTGGTTCGATAACCAGTACACGCTTCCCTACGGCGAGTAGCGGCCCCAGTCGTAACAAGTCGCAGCGAAGCTGTAACACCGGGTAGGACCTGCTGGTATGGATGCTGCGATTAGCAGTCCTGTGTGGCGACGAGTGTCAGAGACCGAAGAGTCATGAACGCGAGTGCGGCACCCGTCGAAGCGGCGCGTGTGGCCATCTGGCGATTGTTCGAGGAGGGCTACGTCGACGAGGACATGGCTACGGCCGGCTTGCTGGCCGTAGACGTTGGCACCCGTCGGGCCCAACGCCGCTCCGACACGCCGTCGGAAGCATCGCCGGCGCAGAAGCGACGCCTGAACTGACGGTTATCCACGCTACGCAGGACGTACCTCGCGCGGCTGACCATCATGGTCGAGCCGTGCGGCGGTGGTATGCACGTCGTGTGAGAAGGCGACCCACCAGCCCGCGCTAGCCGCTCGAGTGAGCCATTCCCGTTTCAGGCGGATCGTGTCCAACGGAAAATCGTCCAGCGCACTCACCCAGGCCGGCGGTAGGTGCGCGCTCGTGACCAGTAGATCACCCAGGTACAGCAGCGCGGCGCCGTCCTGGCCGTCGATGACCGTCGCCTGGTGGCCGCGTGAATGTCCGCCCGTCAGATGTACCCGCACGTGCGGTGTGACCTTGCCCGCGCCGTCAACTTCCTCAATCAGCCCCGCTGTGTGCAGCAAGTCGAACGACGTGCCGCCGTAGCAGCCGTGGGCGCGATTGGTCTCGTCGTGCGCTTCGCGTGCCTCGACCTGTTGGACCCATACTCGGGCGTTCGGAAAAGCAGGCTGACTGCCATCGACGATGCCGCCAGCGTGATCGAGGTGCAGATGCGAGAGCACGATCCAGTCGATGTGCGCCTTCGAGACCCCGACTTCGGCCAGCCCCTGTTCGAGCTGCGACTCGCGCTCGAGACTGTAGAAGCGGCGCTGGCGATCGGACAGGTGGTGGCCGAAGCCACTGCCGAGCAAGCCCCACGAGCCGCTGTCCTGGACGAGCACGACATGCGCGCTGAGCGGCACGGTGTTGTCCTCGGCGGGCGGGTAGCGCGCGCTCCAGCGCGGGCGCGGCACTGGGCCGAACATACCGCCGCCGTCGAGCCGGAAGCCGCCTCCGTCCAACCAGTACAGCCGTACGCCGCCGAGGTCTAAGGCCTCGAAGGTGCTCACCGATTTTGTGGCACCGGCCGTTCGGACAGCGTGACCGTCAGGTCGACCCGCTGGCCATTGCGCAGGACTGTGAGCGTGACCGTGTCGCCAGGATGGCGCTGGTTCTCGATCCAGCCGCGCAGATCACCACCCGTGGTCACCGTCTGGCCGTCGATGGCCACGATGATGTCGCCGCCGACGAGCACGGCCTCGTTGCCGATCGTCACGCGCCGCGAGCCAGGTTGGACGCCCGCCTGTTGCGCGCCAGCGCTCACCTGCTGCACCAACAGACCTTTCTGAGTGGCAGGCAACCCAAGCTGCTCTTTTGCCTGTGGGCTGAGGTCGGAGAGTGGGAAGCTGGTCACACCAACCTGGGGATGGCGGTAGCGGCCCGATTGAATCAGCTCGGGTGCGACGCGTTTGACGACGTTGATCGGGATCGAGAAGCCAACGCCTTCGTTGCCGCCGGACTGAGACAGGATGGCCGAGTTGACGCCGATGACTTGACCGGCGGTGTTGAACAGCGGGCCGCCCGAGTTGCCGGGGTTGATTGCCGCGTCGGTCTGAATAGCCCCACCCAGCAAATCGAGCTGCTGCCCGGGCACCGACGATTCCTCGCCCGGATTGCGCCGCGCGCTGACAATGCCCTCGGTTACGGTCTGCTGTAAGCCGAGTGGTGAGCCGATCGCCACGGCCGTCTCACCAATCGTGACCTGATCCGAGTCGCCGAGGACGACCGGCTTGATGCGATCGCGAATCTGGCGCCCGTCCGTGTCGGTCGCGTTCGGATCGACCTGAATGACGGCCAGATCGTTGTCCGGGTCGCGTCCGATGAGCTGCGCCGGAATCGTCGTCTTATCCTGCAGGGTAACGGCCAGCTGATCGGCTTCCTGCACAACGTGGTTGTTGGTCACGATGCGCCCATCGGCGTCGATCACAAAGCCCGAACCGAAGCCCTGCGCCTGCTGCGTCTGACCCGCCCGCGTTCGTACCACGGCGAGACTCGTGATATTCACGACCGAGCCGCCGTTCTGCTGGTACACGGCCACGGCGGGATTGATGCCCGCGGGTTGGGCGAGTGGCGCGGCGCTGACGACGGGGATCGGTGCTGGCGCTTGTGGCCGGCTGGCGCTGGGCTCGGTCGCGACCGCGACCGTGGTCGGACTCGGCTCAATAGCGCGGGGCTGGTTTTGCACCGCGCACGCGGTGAATACGGTCGCCGTGGTAGCCGAGCTGGCCATAGCGATTACGACAGTTCGGATCAACCCGCGCACGAGCGGTTACCTCCCTGAATGCGAAAGGGCCTCGCCCCGAGTACGCATGACTCGGACCGAGGCCCCGCGTTATTCACACGTGAGTGTGGGACTCGTCTCAGACTTCGCGATATTCGCCTTCGACCGTACCCTGCTCGGTCGAGCCAGTACCACCCTGACCGTTTGGGCCAGGCTCCTGGCCAGGGCCGGCCTCGCCGCCGCCGTACGCTGCCTGGCCGACGGCCAGCATCGCCTGCTGCAGCTCCTGGAGCGCTGTGCGCATGCCGTCGCCATCATTCGCGTCTAGCGCTCGCTTGACCGCCGACGACTTCTCGGCCACCTGAATCCGCGCTTGCTCGGGGATCTTGTCACCTTGCTCGCGCAACAGCTTCTCGGCCTGATAGTGGGCACTATCGGCCTGGTTGCGCAGCTCGATCTCCTCGCGCCGCCGGCGATCGTCCTCGGCATGTTCCTCGGCGTCCTTGACCATCTTCTGGATCTCGGCTTCGGACAGACCACTGGATGATTGGATGACGATCTTCTGCTCCTTAGCGGTGGCCTTGTCCTTCGCCGAGACGTTCAGGATGCCGTTGGCGTCGATGTCGAAGGTGACCTCGACCTGCGGGATGCCGCGCGGGGCGGGCAGGATGCCATCCAGGATGAACCGGCCGAGCGACTTGTTCTCAGTCGCCATGGGCCGCTCGCCCTGGAGCACGTGCACCTCAACGCTAGTCTGTCCGTCGGCGGCCGTCGTGTAGGTCTCGGTCTTGGACGTGGGAATAGTCGTATTGCGCGGAATCATGGTCGTCATCACGCCGCCATAGGTCTCGACGCCGAGCGTGAGCGGTGTGACGTCGAGCAGCAGGATGTCCTTGACTTCGCCCTTGAGCACGCCCGCCTGAATCGCGGCGCCGATGGCGACCACTTCGTCAGGGTTGACGCCCTTGTGCGGCTCCTTGCCAAAGACCTGCTTGACCATTTCCTGGACAGCTGGCATGCGCGTCTGGCCACCGACGAGGACAACCTCGTTGATGTCGCTGGGGCTCATGCCCGCGTCCTTCATCGCCTGCTGCACCGGGCCGCGCGTGCGTTCGATCAGGTCGCCCACGAGCTGCTCGAGCTTGGAGCGGGTGAGCTGCAAGCTGAGGTGCTTCGGGCCACTCGCATCGGCCGTGATGAACGGCAGGTTGATCTCCGTCGACTGGGTCGTGCTGAGCTCGATCTTGGCCTTCTCGGCGGCTTCCTTGAGGCGCTGCAGGGCCATGCGGTCCTGGCGCAGGTCGATGCCCTGGTCCTTCTTGAACTCGTCGACGATCCAGTCGATGATGCGCTGGTCGAAGTCGTCGCCGCCCAGGAACGTGTCGCCGTTGGTCGCCTTGACTTCGAAAACGCCCTCGCCGACCGACAGGATCGAGATGTCGAACGTGCCGCCGCCCAGGTCATAGACGGCGATGACCTCGTCCTTGCCCTGCTTGTCGAGGCCGTACGCGAGCGATGCCGCGGTTGGCTCGTTGATGATGCGCAGGACCTCGAGACCCGCGATCTTACCCGCGTCCTTGGTCGCCTGGCGCTGACTGTCGTTGAAGTAGGCCGGGACGGTGATGACCGCCTGAGTGATCTTCTCGCCCAGCTTGGCTTCGGCGTCGGCCTTCATCTTTTGCAGGATCATGGCCGAGACTTCCGGCGGACTGTAGTCCTTGCCGGCCATGGCCCCGCGCACGTCCCCGTTCGAGGCTTTGGACACCTTGTACGGGACGAACTTGAGCGCCTTCTGGACTTCGGCATCGTCGTACTTGCGGCCCATGAAGCGCTTGACGCTGAAGATGGTGTTTTCGGGATTTGTGATTGCCTGTCGGCGGGCGACCTGGCCCACGAGACGCTCGCTGGTCTTCGGATTAACGGCGACCACCGAGGGGGTCAGCCGGCTGCCTTCGGCGTTCTCGAGGACGGTCGGCTCGCCGGCCTCCATGATTGCCACGACCGAGTTGGTCGTGCCCAGGTCAATGCCTAGAACTTTTGCCATCGTCCTCTCCACTTGCTTGTGATCTCGAACTTGGATTCAAAATGGTGCTCGCACTGCGCCGGTTGCGGTCGGTGCGGATCAGTTCGGTCGGTGATCATTGGGTAATGGGACTAGTCGAGTGCCCCGAGTGTTGCGAATGCCTCGCGCAGCGGACCTTGCACGCGACGTCGGAGTGTGTCGACGTCAGACGTCTGGTCGATCTGCATTGCAATGTCGCGCAGTATGTTGGTTAAGTCTAGGGCCATTTGCACGCCGGCCAGATTCATCTCGCGTTGCTCGACCAGACGCTTGATCTGCCGCAAGCGGCGAATATCGGCGTGCGAGTAGAGGCGGGTGCGGCCCGGTGTACGGCTCGGCTCGAGGAACCCGACACGCTCATACTTACGTAGTGTCGTGGGATGCAGCTCGACCAGTCGAGCAGCGACACTGATGACGTAGAGTGCTGCTGAAATATCCCCTGAAAGTTGATGCGGGTCACGATACATTTTGTGCGCAGCACATCATATACTTTGATCGACCGAGCGAGCAACCCGCGCGCCTCGGCCTGAGGATTTTTCAAGCCATATGAACGCCCATCACGACCCTATTATCGAACCCAGTGGCCCACCGCCGGCCGAGCCGTCGAACCAGCAGGTGGACGGCGCCGCCCCGGACGTCACCGACGGCCCTGAGGACGTCGAGACGCTGCAGCGCGAGCTGGCCGAGCTGAGCCAGAAGGCAGATGAATATCTACGCCTCGCCCAACGCAGTCAGGCCGATTTCATCAACTATCGCCGCCGTGTCGAAGAGGAGCGCGCCCAGCAGACGCGCGACGCGAATGTGACCTACATTCTGCGCCTGCTGCCGATCCTGGACGACTTCGAGCGCGCATTGGCCAATGCGGCGCCTGAAGACCTCGAGTCGAACTGGGGCAAAGGCGTGCTGCTGGTCGAGCGCAACCTGCGCTCGCTGCTGGCGTCGGACGACGTGCAGCGCCTGGCGGCCGAAGGCGCCGAGTTCGACCCGCGCGAGCACGAAGCGCTCGGCCGCCAGCCGAGCTCGGACGTCCCCGAGGGCCACGTCCTGCACGTGGTCCGGCCCGGCTATCGCAAAGGCGACCGCGTCATCCGCCCTGCCCAGGTCATCGTCGCCGCGCCGCCTTCAGGGTAGGGATCGCGTCACCGTCGGCCGCGCCGGCTAATGGCCGAGCAGGCCGACGGTGACGATCCAGGTGATCAAGCTGAACAGGCCGATGGCCAGGAGCAGGCTTTCTTCGAGAGCATCGATCCAGGTGGGCTTCATTGCGCTGGACTGGTGTCGACCGCAGAAAATGTTCCAAGGCCCACAGGGCGCCCCCGTCCTGCTCGACATCTACGACCACGGCGAAATCAGTCTTCGCCGCGCGACGCGAGCGATCCGCCTGCCTGCTCGCACTATCCTGAGGCCGATGCCTCAGAAAGCCGTGTTGATCACCGGGGCCGCCGGGCGGATTGGAACCGCCCTGCGGCCTCTCCTTCGTCCGACCTATCGGCTGCGCCTGGCCGACGTGCGCACGCCCAGCGAGCCCGGCGACGACTTCGTGCAAGCCGACACCAGCGACCTCCCGGCGATGCAAGCGGCCTGCGCTGGCATGGACGCCGTGGTGCACCTGGCCGGCAACCCCAATACCGCCGCCACGTGGGACGAACTCCGCGTCAGCAACGTCGATAGCACGTACTGCGTCTTCGAGGCAGCCCGGCGCGCTGGCGCCAACAAGGTCATCCTGGCGTCGACCAACCACGTGATGGGCTTCTACAACCTCGAGGGCGCGTACCCGATTCGAGTCGATGCACCGATTCGCCCGGATAGCCTGTACGGCGTCAGCAAGGCCTTCGGCGAGGCTCTGGCGCGCTACTACTCGGACGCGTTCGAGATGTCGATGATCTGCCTGCGTATCGGCTGGTTCACGCCGCGCGACCCGACCGTGCGCGGGCTCCAGTCGCTGTGGATCAGCGCGCGGGATCTGGCGCAGGTGATCGGTTTGTGCATCGAGACACCGCGTCGCTTCGGCATGTACAACGCCACGTCCAACAACAGCCAGGGCCACTGGGACCTGCAGGCAACGCGCGACGAGCTTGGCTACGCGCCACAGGATGACGTGTCGGCGCTCAACCTGGCCGAGTCGGGCGAGTATCGCGAGGACATGCCCTACGTCGAGCCGCCCGCGGGCGTGCTACGCGCGCAGACCTAGCTTCTGGCCGCGGCGCGCGCCTCGACGTCCTGCTCGGCAAACTCCCACCGCCAGTGCCCCGTGTTCGGGATGAAGGCCTGCATCAGGGCGTGTTCGGCCTGCACGGTGTGCTGCAGGTCGTGCGCAGCCCACACATTGACAAGCATCTCCAGCGTCACCGTGCCGTACTCGGGGTGATGCGCGGTGCGCGCGAGGTCAGCGTCGGTCAGCCGATCGAGCGTACGAGCGTTGTCGGCGCGCAGCGCTGCGAGTGCCGCGAGCTGTTCCGGCGCCGTGTGCTCGGGCTCCGGGTCACGTGGCGCATCAGGGTCGTATGGCACCAGGTCCTGACCGGCGAGCAAGGCGCGCAGACGCACGCCAAAGATATGCCGCTCAGTGAACATCAGGTGCTGCAGGCATTCCGCGGCCGACCATTCACCAGGTAAAGGTCGTCGCTCGATGAGCTCGGCGGGCACGCGCGCGAGAAGCTGTTCCCAGCGCGCCACCGTGGTCGACATCACGTGCCGGGCGTCATCCAGGGTTGTGGCCATGCGCGCCAGCGTAGCTTGCTCGGGCGCGGGTTGTACCATCGCGGAGCCGTGCCGGCACCTGCGAAGGCGGACGCAGTGGAGTTGCGTCAGTACATGGACGAGCTCTGGCAGCGCCTGCGCCTCGTCGCCCGCAATTCGGCGCCGCTGCCCGCGTCCGCGCCCGGTTCGGTGGATTGGCTGGCCAGTGTCGGCCGATTCTGGTGGCAGGCACGCGAACGATCCGGACTGAGTCGCGCCGAGCTCGCGCAGTGGCTCGACCGGCCGCTCAATCAAGTGCGCTTCTTCGAGTTCGGGCTGTTCTCGATCCTTGAGCTCGAGAACGGGTTCTTGCTCGACTACGCGCGTGCCCTGGGCGAGCCTGACCTGGTCGGCCGCTTCCGCGAAGAGTTCGAGCTCTAACCGAGTGCGTCTGTCGCCGACCCGCCGTCAACAGACGGACATCGATTGGCGTTCGGTGCGCTCACGGCGAGCGGTGGGCGTTCGCTGGTTGCTTCGCCAGCTCGCGACGATTGTGTTGGCCCACGCGCTGATCGTGCTCGCCACGTTCTTCTTGCTGCTGCTCGGCGACGCGTTGTTCACCAGCTATGCGCTGGTCCTGCGTGACGCCGTCTTCGTCGGCTATGTGGCGCAGCTGGGCTGGCTGCAGCACATGGCCGCCGAGTTCAAAGGCGCCGTAGCGTTCG
>WNGB01002380.1_pt1 | contig 30378 bp, 22 predicted proteins | sample 5400681 | NCBI WGS metagenome assembly WNGB01 (sample SAMN13153367, study PRJNA577476) | soil metagenome | isolation source: 115 cm soil or saprolite under grassland replicate 2 | place: USA:California | collected 2016-06-15
CCACCGCCCGCCGCATAGGGGACGATCAGTGTGATCGGGCGGGTCGGATAGTCTTGCGCGGCGGCCGGCGCCGCGAGGCACGCGGCGATCAGCGCGATCGCCGGCAGCGCGAGCCTCGATACAAGTCTCCGCATCGGGACGTTCCTCACTCCACCTTCAACCCGATCGACTTGATCAGCGCCGACCACTTGGTTTCCTCCGCATCGATGATGGCGGCGTGCTCCTCGGGCGTGATGGGCCGCGGCTCGGCGCCTTCCTGGATGAGCCGCTTGCGCACCTCCTCGCTGGCGAGCGCCGCCCGCAGCTCCTTGTTGAGCCGCTCGATGATCGGCCGCGGCGTGCCCGCGGGCGCGACGATCCCGTAGTTCAGGACCGCATCGAAGCCCGGCAGGCCCGATTCCGCGACCGTCGGGAGGTCCGGAAAGTGCGTGGAGCGACGCAGAGACGTTCCGGCCAGCGCACGGATCTGCCCGCTTTCGAGCGCCGCGCGCGAGACCGGGATCGGATTGAAGCCGACCTTGACGTGGCCGCCGATCAGATCGGTGGTCAACGGGTTCGAGCCCTTGTAGGGGATCGGCTGCACCTTCACGCCGGCCTGCTGCGCGAACAGCTCGGCGGCCAGATGATTGACCGTGCCGGTGCCGGGTACGCCGACCTGGAACGGCTCGCTCGAGCTCTTCATCATGGCGATCAGCTCGGCGACGTTGCGGACCGGGACGGTCGGATGCACCAGCAGAAGCGCGGGCGCCGAGGCGATCAGGCCGATCGGCGCGAAATCCTTGCGCGGGTCGTAACCCAAGTTGCGATACATGCTGGGAGCGGTCGCCAGGTTGGACGTATAGCCGAGCAGCAGCGTGTAACCGTCGGGCGCGCTTTTCGCGACCTGGCGGGTGCCGACCGTGCCGCTGCCGCCGGACGGGCGGTTTTCGACCACCACCTGCTGGCCGAGCGAGGAGCTGAGCCGGTCGGCGACGGCGCGCGCCATGATGTCGTTGGTGCCGCCGGGCGGCAGCGGAATGACCAACGTGATCGGGCGGTTCGGATAGGCCTGGGCCGTTGCCGAGCCCGGCGCGGCACAGATCGCGACCAGCACCGCCACCGCGGCAATGAGAACGCTTCTCATGCAACCCGACATCGCCGCTCGCCCCTTCATTCGCCCTTCAGCCCGAGCGCATTCACGAGCTTCGACCACCTCGCCTCCTCGCGGTCGATATCGGCCGCATAGGCTTCCGGCGCGCCCGGGATCGGCTCGGCGCCTTCGAGCGCAAGCCGTTTCTTCACCTCGTCGGTGGCGAGCACGGCGTTGAGCTCCTTGTTCAGCCGCTCGATGACCATTCGCGGCGTGCCCGCCGGCGCCAGCAGCGTGGACCGTTGCACCACCTCGAAGCCGGGCAGGCCGGCTTCGGCGACGGTCGGTATATCAGGCAAAAGGCGCGAGCGCTTCAGGCTGGTGACGCCGAGCGCGCGCAGCATTCCGGTCGAGACATTGCCGTGCGCGGCGGGGATCGGAGCGAACATCATGGAGATATGACCGCCCATGAGATCGGTTATGGCCGGACCCGTGCCCTTGTAGGGAATATGGGTGATCTTGACGTCGGCCATGGATGCGAGCAGTTCCCCCGCCAGGTGATTGGTCGTGCCGATGCCGGGCGAGCCGTACTGGATCTTGCCCGGCGACGCTTTGGCGATCTTGATCAGGTCGGCGACCGATTGGGCGGGTACCGACGGGTGCACCGCGAACACGCTCGGCGCCATGCCGATGAGGCCGATGCCGGCGAAATCCTTGCGTGGATCGTAGCCGACATTCGGGAAAATGGTCGGACTGACGGCCAGCGTTCCAGTGAAGGCGAGCAGGATGGTGTAGCCGTCGGGCGCGCTCTTGGCGACCTGGCGGGCGGCGATCGATCCGCCCGCTCCGCCGCGGTTGTCCACGACGATCTGCTGGCCGAGCGCGTCGCTGAGCTTGTCCGCGATGATCCGCGCGATGATGGTGGCGCTGCCGCCGGGCGGGAACGGCACGACCAGCGTGATCGGCCGGGTCGGATATTGCTGGGCGGCCGCGGGCGATGCCGCGGCGGCTAGCGCTGCGATGAGCGCAATCGCCAAAATCGTTCTGTGTCGTTGGGTTCTGGCGCCCATGGCTGGATCTCTCACTCGGGCTTGATGCCGACCGCCTTCACGAGATTCGACCACATGGTGACCTCGCGGTCGATGATGGCGGCGTAGTCCTCCGGCGTGCCCGGCTGCGGCGCGGCGCCCTCGACGGCGAGCCGGTGGCGCACGTCGTCGGTGGCGAGCGCGCCGTTGAGCGCCTGGCTGAGCTTTTCGATGATCGGGCGCGGCGTGCCGGCCGGCGCGGCGAGCCCCCACCGCAGCGGCACGTCGTAGCCGGGAAGTCCGGCTTCCGCAAATGTCGACACGTCGGGAAGGAGCGGGGCCCGCTTGGCGCCCGTCACCGCGAGCGCATGGATCGTGCCGGCGATGATGTGGCTATGCGCGTTCGGGATCGCGCTGATCAGCACGCCGATATGGCCGCCGAGCAGGTCGTTGAGCGCTGGTCCGGCGCCCTTGTAGGGAACATGCGCGAGCTTCATCCCGGTCCGATAGGCGAGCAGCTCGACCGTGAGATGATTGAGAGTGCCGACGCCGGGCGACCCGTAGGGGATCGGCGTTGCCGCTTCCTTGCCGATCTTGATCAGATCGGCGAGCGAGCGGGCGGGAAAGCTCGGATGCACCGCGATCAAGTTCGGGGTCGCGGCGATGATGCCGATCGGGTCGAAATCCTTGCGCGGATCGTAGCCGACGTTTTGCAACAGGCTGGGCGACGTCCCGACCGTCGCGCTGGTCACCACCAGCAATGTGTAGCCGTCGGGCGCGGCTTTCGCGACCGAGCGGGTCGCGACCGTGCCGCCGGCGCCGCCGCGGTTGTCGATGACGATCTGCTGGCCGAGCGTCTCGCTCATCTTGTCGGCGACGCTGCGCGCCGCGGTGCTGGCGCTGCCGCCGGGCGCGAACGGAACCACCAGGGTGATCGGGCGGGTGGGATAGCTCTGCGCAACCGCAGGTCCGGATGCAGCAAGCAGGCCGATTACGCCGATGAGGGCGGATATGGTCCGACTGCGCATCATGACGCCTCCAGGCTTGTTGGCCGCGCGCGGCGACACACATCCTCGCATTCTCTTGCATCTTTGCAACCGGGTCGCAGATGGGGTAGGGGTCGACGGCGTGACTCTTTATCTCACCGCGTCGAGCGGCCGAGGGCGGCGCGCGAATGAGGCTAGTCGAATGAGTTGGGCGGACACCTTTCTCCACGCGCTGAAGGACAACGACGTCAGGCTCGTGACCTACGTCCCCGATAACGTGCTCACCCCGCTGATTACGGGTGCAACGGCCGACAACTACTTCATGCCGGTCTGCGCGACCCGCGAGGACGAGGCGATCGGCACGCTCGCCGGCGCCTATATGGGCGGCTTGCGCGGCGTGGTGATGATGCAGACCTCGGGCTTCGCGCTCATTCCCAACGCGCTCGCGTCGCTGATCGTGCCGTCTCAGATCCCGGCGATCCTCGTCGTCTCGGAGCGGGGCACCATGGGCGAGTTCAACATCGGGCAAACGCTCGTTGCTCGCACCATGCGGCCGGTGCTCGACGCACTGGGGATCACGCACCATACGCTCACCGACGAAGCGACCATGCCGTTCATCGTCGACAAGTCGATCAAGCAGGCTTTCACCACGCAAAGCCCGGTTGCCTTCATCCTGTCGCCGCTGCTGACGGGCGGAAATCCGGCCGCAAACGCAAAACTGGCGAAAAACTGATCTGCAAGGAATTCCGACCGTGGCCCAATCTGCTGCTGCGCCCAGCGAGCAAGCGCCGAAAGTGCTCAACCGGGCCGACCTGTCCAAACGGCTGGTGAACAAGCTCACCCGCGCGGAAGCCGTGGTCGCGGGCATCGGCAACACCAATTTCGATCTCTACGCCGCCGGTCATCGGCCGCAGAATTTCTACATGCTGGGCAGCATGGGACTGGCCTGCCCGATCGCGCTCGGTGTCGCGCTCGCCCAACCGGAGCGCGGCGTGATCGCGCTCGAAGGCGACGGCTCGATCTTGATGGCGCTCGGCTGCCTCACCACCATTGGAACGCTCAGGCCGCGCAACCTGACCATCGTCATCATGGACAACGGCATCTATCAGATTACCGGAAAGCAGACGACGGCGACCGGAAGGAACACCGACATCGTGGCGGTCGCCCGCGGCGCCGGGATCGAGAACAGTCAATGGGTGCGCGACGAGGCGCACTTCGATGAGCTCATGGATCGGCGCTTCGACGAAGGTGGGCCGGCTTTCATCGCCGCGAAGATCGACAGCCAGCCCGGCGTCGGCCAGACGGTACGCGACCCCGCCCTGATCCGCCACCGCTTCATGCGAGGGCTGGGGAGCGGGCGGCGCAGCGCGCTGGACGAGTAGTTAGGGCTGGATGATTACGATCTGGGAAACCGGCGGCGGGCCAAGGTTCTTCCCGATCGCCGTTGAACATTGCGGTTGCGGCTGAGCCGCTTGTCGAGCTTGTCGATCTGCAGCGCCAGCCGCTTGGTCCGCAGATAGGCTTCGAAATCCTGCGCCGGCAGCGGCTTGGAATAGAGAAAGCCCTGCGCTTCCTGGCACCGCTCGTTCAGCAGGAACGCCGCTTGCGCATGGGTCTCCACCCCCTCGGCGATCACTTCGAGCTCGAGATTGTGCGCCATGGCAATGAGCGAGCGGACGATGGCGGCGTCCTCGGCATTTTCGGTGATTTTGCCGACGAAGCTGCGGTCGATCTTGATGCGCGAGACCGGGAAGCGGGTCAGGTAGTTGAGCGAAGCATAGCCGGTGCCGAAATCGTCGAAGGCGAGCCTGACGCCTTTTTCCTGCAGCTTCAGCAGCGGCCCGGTCGGATCCTCGTAGTTGAAGGCCGCGTATTCGGTGATCTCGAGCTCGAGCGCCTCGGCCGGCAGGCCGGTTGCCGCGAGCGCCTCCTCGACGTCCTTCGGCAACGCGTCGTCGCGGGCCTGATTGGGGAACAGGTTGACGGCGACCCGGCTGAGCGGAAGTCCCATCGCCCGCCATGATGCGGCTTTTTCGCACGCCGTTCTGATGATCCAGCGGCCGACCTCGGCCGCGAGTGCGCTTTCGGCGAGCGTGTCGATGAAGGCGCCTGGCGCCAGGATGCCGCGCACCGGATGCCGCCAGCGTAGCAGCGCTTCGGCGCCGACCACCGCCTCGTCCACGAGCCTGATCTGCGGCTGGAAATAGAGATCGAACTCGTTCTCGGCGAAGGCGCGCCTGAGCTCGAGATCGAGCCCGCGCCGGGCCTGCGCCTGCGCGCGCAGCACCGGCAAGAAGAAGCGATAAATACGGCCGCCGTCGGATTTCGCCTGGTAGAGCGCGAGGTCGGCATTGGCGATCAATTCGTCGACGTTGGCGCCGTCATTGGGCGTGATGGCGACGCCGGCGCTGGCGCCAATGTGGAGAACGTGGTCGTTGATGGTGAAAGGCTCCGCCAGCCGCTTGAGGATCGACTCGACGATTTCGGCAACCACCCGCGGATCCCCGCAGCCGGGGATGATCACGACGAACTCGTCGCCGCCCAGCCGGCACACCAGACCCACTTCACTGCGGACTTCGGCGACGTTGATCAGGCGCTGACCGACCTCGATGAGCAGCTCGTCGCCGGTCGAGTGGCCGAGCGTGTCGTTCACGTCCTTGAAGCCGTCGAGGTCGAACAGCGCAATGGAGGTCGGCCGGTTGCGCTTGTCGCCGGAAAGGAGCCGCCCCAACTCCTTCTGCAACGACAGCCGATTGGGCAGGCCGGTCAGCTGGTCGTAGTGGGCGAGTCGCCGCAACTGCTCTTCCGCCTTCTTGCGGTCGGTGATGTCCTCATAGGCCCACGCGACGTTCCGCACCGTGCCGTCGAGATTGTGCATCGGAGCGGCGGTGAGCCTGACGTCGATGCGGACGCCGTCCTTGCGCATCCGCTTCAACTCCACGTCGCGGATCGTCTCGCCCTTGAAGGCGCGCTCGAACAGCGCCTGCGACTCCGCCTTTCCTTCGGGTGGCACGAGAACAAAGGATCGGCCGAGCGCCTCCTCGGGGGCATAGCCGAACATCCGCTCGGCGCCGCGGTTCCAAATCACGATGCGCCGCTCGCGGCTGGAGCAGACGATGGCAACCGGCGAGGCGTCGATCACGGCCGCCAGCGTGTCCTTGGCTTTTCGCACTTCGTCGGCGGCGGCGCGAGCCTCTTCCTGGCGGCGTTCGAGCGCCTCCGCCATCCGATTGAAGTTGTCGGCGAGAGCTCCGACCTCGTCGCGGGTATCGACCGCGCTGCGATGGCTGAGCTCGCCTGCTGCGAGCACCGATGCATCCTTGCCGAGCTGCCGCAGCGGGCGAACGATGCGGCCCGACAGCATCCAGGCGATGGCGAAGGCCGCCAGCAGCGCGCCGGTGATGAACAGCGCGGCCCAGCCCAAGCGCCGGACGACGGCTTCGAACGCGATGTCCGTGGGCAACCCGACCGACACCAGCCAGGGTGCTGCGTAAGCGGTCGCTGAGCCGGTGATCCGCTCGACGCCGTCGGGCCAGATCACGACTTCGCTGATGTCCTTCGCGGCCAGGTGCCGCCTGACCTGCTCCGACTTGCTGATGTCGCGGGCGATCCAATTCGGGCCATCGACGCTTCGCGCAATCACGATTCCCTTCTGGTTGACGATCGTGACCACGCTCCCGGGGGGCAACTCCTTGACCCTCAGCGCGTCCTGGAAATGCTCGAGGATGGTGCCGACCACCAGGACGGCTCGCAATCGACCCGCTCGATCCTCGACCGGGCGCGCAATGCTGACGACCAACTGCTTGCTCTGGCGGCCGCGGATGACGTCGCCGATGACCAGGCGTTGACCTGCCAAGACCTGCCGAAAATATTCGCGATCACTGATAGGGGGCCGTACGTTCTCGTCCGACCCGCTTCCGATATTGGTGCCGTCGGGCGCAAACAGCAGGACGTTGCTGATGTATTTGGGCAGCTCGGCCTTGACTTGACGCAGCAGCAGGTCGTTCGCCTTGGCGTCGGCCGGGTTGGTGGAGACCGCCCGGCTGAGCCCGATCAGCAGGTTCTCGAGATTGCCGATGTGGTCGTCGACCTGGGCCGCCAGCAGCCGCGCCTCGTTGACGGCGCGCGCGATCGCCGCGGCCTGGTCGCTCTGCCACTCCTTCCAAACGCCGAACCCGATCAAAGCCGTGAACGGGACGACAGTGGCGAGCACCAACCCGAGCAGTTGCGATCGAATGCTGCGAAGCAGCATCAGTGTGCCCCATCTCCAAGGCCGAGGTCTTGTGCCCCGCCGACGCCGCCCCGGTTATCCCGCGAACTCATTTACAAATTGGCATCCGCCGGCGCGGCAATGGGCAGGATCCCGCCTGTTTTGAGGACGCGCGGCGCCGGGGAACCTAAAAAAAGCTCGCATCACGCTTAATCGAGGCTTAACGCGCGTCGCTCGCGTTGTTGCGTTTGACGCGTTCCGCGGCGAACTCGTTCCCACCCGGATCAAGTCCGGGGCAGGCCTTCGAAAACGCTATACACCGGCGCGGGCAGGTGCTGCGCGGACAATGACGCGGAAGCCTATTTCTTCTTCGGCACGGAACCGGTCGGAACGCCGGCCCCACGCGAGAACCCGGCGATCCTGCGCAGCAGCAGCTTGAGCGGGTCGTCGACCCAAGCCCGTGTCATGAAATCGACGTGCTTGATCTCGTCGTTGGCGGCGATGAAGGACACGCTGCCGCGCGCGAGGCTTCCCGGCAGCGTGGTTTGAAAGCGCACGCCGCGCTCGGTCAACATGCGTTGCAGCACGGCGTTCTCGTCGCGCGCCACCTTGCCGAAGGCGCTGACGAAAAAGGCAGGCGGCCGGCGCGCGAGCCAGTCGGCGAACTTCTCCATCTCGGCGAACAAGCCGTCGAGCAGGATGATCCCGCGCACGCGATCATCGACCCTGCCGGAATGCAGGATGAACGCCACCGGATTGTAGCCGCCGCTATAGGCGACGAACACGACCGGAGCGCCGTAGAAGGCGCCTCGCGCACGCTCATCGCCGTAGAGCTGGGTGAGCCGCTCGCTCGCCTCGTTGAGAAACTGCGGGAACACGCCCGGTTCCCAAAATCGCCCGGCGCTGGAGTCGAGGGCGTTGACGGCGAATTGCGGCGCCACCAACACGGCGTTGAGCCCGGATTCGGCGAGTTGCCGCGGCACCTCCTGGCGATTGCGGACGTCGCGCGTGAGCGTGGCTTCGTTGCCGTGGAAGAAAACCACCACCAGCGCGGGCCGCCGAGGATCAAATCCGCGCGGGATGTAGAGCAGCGCCCGGCGATCGCTGTAGGTCTGGTCTTCCCAATAGATGCCGCCGCGCGGCGAGGTGTGGCCGAGCCGGTCGCCCTCAATCACGTCGATGAACGGTTTGTTCTTCTCCGGGACTTCGCCGCGATAGGGGAACGGCGAATTCTCGAACGCCACGAGCGCGATCTTGGGTGACGACAACGGCGCAAGCTCCCGTTTCGGTGCTTGGGCGAAGGCGGCCGTTATCGCGGCTTGCAGCGCCAGCGCGGCGACGACGATGAAACCAAAACTAAGTCGCCGCAACGGCCGCGGTCTCATGCGACACCGAAGAACGTCTAAGCGGCAACAGCACCGCGAAGAAGGCGGGGATGGCCACCAGGTAGGCGCCGCCGGCGACCATCAGCACCGCGGTCAAGCCGAACGACGTCGAGACGATCGGAACGATGGCCGCGCCGATCACCGAGAAGCAGCCGTTGATGCCCCAGGCCCACAGGAACATGTGGTCCTTGCCGAGCCGCGCCAGCGTGGTCATGGCCGTGGGCATGGGGAAGCCCATGAGAAAGGCGGGCGGGAAGATCAGCGCAAAGCAGCAGATCAGGCGCAGCGCATAGGGCAGGGTGCCGATCAGGTCGAGCACGCGGTCGAGGAAAAACCCGTAGCCGATGAGCAGCGCGCTGATCGCGATGAATATCTTCGGCATCACCGTGCGGACGCGGTCGAGGTAGCGTTCCGACACGAAGCTGCCGAGGCCGGAGAACACCAGCATTCCGGTGATCAGCACCGAGGCCGACACGGTGGCGTTGCTCAAGGCCAGGATGAATTCGGAGATCAGCCCGACCTCGACCATGATGTAGCCCGCGCCCAGGCAGGCGAAATACACGATGGTGCGGAATTTTCCCGGGTTGTGGCTGAAGATCGTGCGCCACCCGAATATCAGCGGCAGCAGCACCAGCGATGTCGCGGCCAGGCATGCAATCGCAAGCGTCGCCCACAGCAGCAGGTAACCCCATTCGTCCTGGAACAGCTCCAGCCGGTCGGTGGTGCGCGGCAGATCGCCGGGTTTGACGTAGGCCGCGAAATACGGCCGGTTGTTGGTCAGCATGCGCGTGTCGAAGACGTAGCGGTCGGCGATATCCTCGAAGCCTCCGCGCACGAGGAAGTGCCAGGCCAACTGGCCCATGGTGGTTGCCGGAACGACCGAGGACGCCGGCTTCTCGGGCGTCGATGCCTCTTTCTCGCCGCCGGACGGTTCGGCGGGCGCCGTCAGGTCGTTGTCCTTGAGGCCGTCGGGCTCGGAAAAGACCTGCGCCTGGTAACCCTCGAGCACGTCGGCGGTCTGGCTCTGGTCGTATTCGAAGCCCGGAGAATAGATCTCGTCGAACGACATGCCGCGCGTATGCTCGCGCAGCTTGGCGACCTCGTCGGCGCTGAAGCCGCCGCGCTTGTAGAGCACGGTGGCGGTCGAGAGGTAGCTCGCCACGACGAAAAACCGATTGGCGATGTCGCCGTCGTCGACCTCGCGCGCCGCCGCCGCCATGGTGGTGTAGAGCTTGAGCACCGATTTCGGCGGCTCTTCCTTGTTCCACAGGGTCACCGAGAGAACGCCGCCGTCCTTGAGCGCGCGCATGTAGCTCTTCATGGCCTCGCGCGTGTAGGAGAATTTCTCGACGATGGCGAAGCCGCCCGGGTTCGACAGGCCCGCCGAGTCGGCGAGACTGAGATCGATGACGTCGTAACGATCCTTGGTGTAGGCGAGATAGAGCCGGCCGTCGTAGTCGATGACCCGCACCTTGGGATTGTTGAGGACGTCGCCGGTGAAATCGCGCAGTCCTTTGTCGGTGCGGAAGGCGTGCAGCACCGCCGGATTTCCCTCCGCCACCGTGACGCTCTTGGATTTGCTGTGCAACGCGACCGAGGTCGAGATGCCGCCGCCGAACTGGACCACGAAAGTCTCGGGCGCTTCCTTGATCAGGTAGGGATAGACCATCGGCAGGAAGCGGTAGTAGGCGGTCTGGTCGGCCGGCAGGTCGCGGATGATGCCGCTCGGTCCCTCGCCGTCGATATACATGCCGAGATAGGCGTTCGCCGGCATCTTCGGCAGGTTGAACGCCGCATTGTCGGAGAGCCCGGGCGCGAAGTGCAGATAGGAGCTGGAATAGACCTCGAGATAGCCGAACGGCGACGCGCTCTCGTAGACGCGCAGGCTGTCCGGAAATTTCCGCGCATAGGACACGCCCTTGTAATCGGACACTGCGAGCTTGGGGATGTCGAGCAGCGGCGGCAGCGCGAAATGCGCCACGATCGACGCCGCCGCCACGCCCGCAACCCAAAGCATGCCGCGCCGATCCGCGAGCGCCCAGAACCAGAGCACGCTGCCCGCGAGCCAAAGCAGGAGCGGCACCACGATGAGATTGTCGGGCGCCGAGACATACATCGCCACCAGAAAGGCGAGGCCGCACAAGCCCGCGCCGGAGAGATCGGCGAAGTAGACGCGGCCGAATATCCTGTTGGCCTTGAGGAACACGGTGCCGAGAAACAGCGCGCCGGCCAGGAACGGCAGCATGTAGAGCATGAAATTTCCGAACAGCCGCCACTTCTGCATCGGATCGGAGATCAGAAAGATGGCATTGAACGGAATCTGTTGCGCAAGGAGATTCGACGCGACGGTGAGCGGGCCGAACAGCAGCAGCGAAGCCGCCGCCACGCCCTGCCAGTGCCGATCGAACCAGTCCTTGCGAATGCACATCACCGCGCTGGTCAGGCCGAAGCCCAGCATCGCGAGGCTGACCACGAGCGAGCCGAAATGGGCCCAGCTTCCGACCTGGAAGATGCGCATGATGCAAATCTGCAGCGCGATCACGGCGCCGGCCTCCAAGCCGACCGCCAGATAGAGGGCGGGCGAGGGCCGAAGATCGAGATCGAAGCGGGGTGGGGCCGGCTGGGCCAGGCTCATCGAGCCCCCTCGACGGCGGGTTCAACCATTTGGTTCTTCACGGGAAAGTCTCTCGAACGCGCAGTGTCATCGAATCATCGGATCGTGGCAGTGAGGCCGGACGACGACACATTAAAATATGTCGTCCTTGGGGCCGGCTAGGTCATCGACGTGCCGCCCTATCACTATGCCGCGATCTTCCGGCGGCCGGCTTTCCAAGACGCGTGACACCTGGCGATATGGCGAACGTGGCAAAGCCTCCCATTCTCGACAACAAGGACCCCTCCGCGCCGACGGTGTTCGCGCCGAAAGCGCTGCTGCGCGAGGCGCGGCGGCAAAAGCGCCTCCCCGCCGTCGACGTGCCGGGCGTCTGCATCCTCGATCCTGACGGCGACATCGTTCGCAAGCTCAGGGACGCAGGTCGGGCGCAGCCGTTCGAGGGCTGGCCCTGCTATCACACCCAGCTCGACACGTTCGCGCTGGGGAGCCGGATCGCCGGCATTGTCGGCTGCGCGGTGGGCGCGCCGTTCGCCGTCTTGATCGCGGAAGAACTGTTCGCTAGCGGCTGCCGGTTGCTGGTGAGCCTCACCTCGGCGGGTCAGATCGTCCCGGCGGGGCGGCCGCCGTATTTCGTCGTCATCGATCGGGCGCTGCGCGATGAGGGGACCAGTTACCACTACGCGGCCGCCGCGGAATTTGCCGAAGCGGACCCGCGTCTGGTGGCGATGGCGAGCGCCGCGCTCGAAGCGAAGGGACTTCATGCCGTCGTGGGCGCGAGCTGGACGACCGATGCGCCGTTTCGCGAGACCGCCGCGGGGATCGAATGGGCGCGATCCAGAGGCGTGCTTGCGGTCGAGATGGAAGCCGCCGCGCTCTATGCGTTCGCGCGTGCCGCCGATGTCGCGATTCTCTGCCTGGCGCAGGTCACCAATACCATGGGGCGGACCGAACAAGACTTCGAGAAGGGCCAGGCCGACGGCACCGCCGACGCCTTGGCGGTGCTCGAGGCCATTGCGGCGCAATGGTCGAGCTGACCTGCGCTCATTTCGGATTGTTGTGGGTGCCCTTGATCGCGTCGCCTTCGAGCTTGGTGAACGGCACGAACGGCACGGTCCTGCCGCCATAGATATCCGATCGCGCGATCTGGAAATTGCCGTCGGCCGCCTGCTCCTTCACCACCTTGAGCAGGCGCTGGGCGCCGGGCGGGCCGACTGGGATCACCATGACGCCGCCGGCCTTGAGCTGCTGCAGCAGCGGCGGCGGAATGTGATCGATGCCGCAGGTGACGATGATCTTGTCGAACGGGGCGGCGTCTTCCCACCCGTAATAGCCGTCGGCGTTCTTGCTGGCGATCGATTTGTACTCGGTATAGCCGCGCCCGATGAGCGCGTCGTAGTTGCCGCGCGTGCGGTCGGCGAGCGGCTTGATGATCTCGATCGTCCAGACCTTGTCGGTGAGGTTGGCCAGATAGGCCGACTGATAGCCTGAGCCGGTGCCGATCTCCAACACCTTCTCGCCGAGCTTCACGTCGATGGTCGAGGTCATGCGGCTCACCACATGCGGCCCCGAGATCGTCACGCCGTATCCGATGTCGAGGAAGGCATGATCGTAGGCGCGCCCGACGTTCTGCTTGAGCACGAACTCCTCGCGCGGCACCAGCAGGAAGGCGCGCTTGTTGCGGTCGTCCAACAAATCCTTGTTGCGCGCCAGCGCCTCGTAGCGCGCCCAATGCTGGTTCAGGAATCTCGGCTCCTCGCCGCGGTTCGCCACCATCCAGCCGACATAGGCCTCGCGGCCGTTCAGGGGCGGAGAAATCTCCCAGCTATAGGGTTTGGGTACGTTCGCCTGCGCGTGGCGCGGCCAGCACGCGCCGGCCAGCGCGCCGACGCCGCCAAGCAGAAATGTCCGTCGCTGCATGTCTGCCTCCAGCCTCGAGAGTCGGTCATGCGCCGAGCGAATCGGCGCGCGACCCCGCATCAAAACGGGCGCAAGCTATTGCCGGAGCCCGATTTTCTCAAGCAATATCTCGAATTTGGTGGGATTGTGATCGGTGCGGTCGGGTGGCGCGCATGGCGCCCGCAACCGGGTCAGCGCCGCGCCGCGCGCCGCGCTGGTTGGCCGGTCTTCGGACGTCTCGCCGGGGCGGCCGCGGGATTTCGTTACGGTTTCGCACTGTGTTACAATCGCGAAACCTCCCGGGAGAGTACGCCATGGCGAAAAGCTTGCGACCAGTGACCGTCGCCCCGAAAGGCATGGGGCTCTACGACTTCGTCGCCCATCAGGAGGGCTTCTTTGCCGCCGAGGGGCTCGACGTCGATCTCGACTGGAAGACATTCCGCGGCACGCAGTCGAGCTGGAAGAACCTCGACTATTTCCAACGCCCGCAGGACCGGCCTTATACGCAGGACAAGCGCGAGGTGATCCAGGGCGCCTGCGTCTGGGGCACGATCTGCAATGCCAGCGCCGGCATGGGCAAGATGGTGCAGGACGCCTATGGGGTCTCGCCGTGGGCGATCTTCGTGCGCCCGGACTCGAGCATCCGCCGGCCCGAGGACCTCAAGGACGTGCCGGTGTCGGTCGGCATGCGCGCCGGCAGCCACTTCAACGTGCCGTACCGGCTGGAGAAATATCTGCCGCTCGAGAACATCAAGGTGGTTAATACCGGCGGCTTCGGGGCGCGGCTCAAGGCGCTGCTCGACGGCGAGGTCGAGGCCGCGAGTCTGCTGCCGCCGCAGATCGCGATGGCCGAGCAGCTGGGGCTGCGCAAGATCATCGAGGACACGTTCAAAACGCTGTGGTGGGTTCCGGACAACTTCGAGCCGGACGTCGTGCGCGGCTATCTGCGCGCGCTCGAGCGCGCCGAGAAGGCCATGGATGCCGATATGGCGAAGTATCTGCCGCTGTGGAAGCTCGCGGTGCCGGCTGAATTCGAGAGCTTCCACCCATGGGACTTCTCGAAGTTCGGGCGTGGCGAGCGGTTCTATTATCAGACGCTGCCGCGCGCGGAATTCGACGAGACGCTCGCGCAGGTCGAGCGCTGGGGGCTCGATCAGTATCTCAAGGATCGCAGCTACGAGAAACTGAGCTACGCGGCGACGCCTTGATCGCGATTGATTGCAGCTCTATCACCACGTCATGGCCGGGCTCGTCCCGGCCATCCACGTCTTTGTCGCCTCAACAAAGAAAGACGTGGATGCCCGGGACAAGCCCGGGCATGACGAGACGACGATTGAGCCCGGTCGCGAAAGCTGATTAGTTGTCGCCTCCATTTGGCGAAAGACCGATGAAAAACATCAACCCGAATCCGTTCACCACCCGGCCCGAGATCGATGGCACGTTCGGCGTCGTCGCGTCGACCCATTGGATCGCCACCGCGGTCGGCATGGCGACGCTGGAAAAGGGCGGCAACGCCTTCGATGCCGCGGTCGCGACCGCCTTCACCTTGCAGGTGGTCGAGCCGCATCTCAACGGCCCGGGCGGCGATGTTCCGGTCATCGTCCACGACGTGCGCAAGCGCAAGGTCGAGGTGATCTGCGGCCAAGGCCCGGCGCCGGCCGCCGCCACCATCGCGCATTACCGCAGCGAGGGCCTCGACATGGTGCCGGGTACCGGCCTTCTCGCCGCCTGCGTGCCCGGCATGTTCGACACCTGGATGGTGCTGCTGCGCGACTACGGCACCATGCGGCTCGCCGATGTGCTCGCGCCCGCGATCTTCTACGCCAGCCAAGGTCATCCGCTGGTCGAGCGCGCCAACGCCACCATCGCCGCGGTCCAGGAGTTGTTCCGCAAGCACTGGCCGACCTCGGCGGCGGTCTACCTGCCGGGCGGCAAGGTGCCGGCGACCGGTACGCTGTTCACCAACAAGACGCTTGCCGACACCTACACACGCGTGCTGCGCGAGGCCGAGGGCGCGGGCGGCGATCGCGTCAAGCAGATCGAGACCGCGCGCCTGACCTGGGCGGAGGGTTTCGTCGCCGAAGCGATCGACCGTTTCTGCCGCACCCAGGAGATCATGGACACCAGCGGCGAGCGCCATCGCGGCGTGCTCACCGGCGAGGACATAGCGCGCTGGGAGGCGCATATCGAGGCGCCGCTCACCTATGACTACGGCCGCTACACCGCGTGCAAGGCCGGCCCCTGGTCGCAGGGCCCGGTGATGCTGCAGCAGCTGGCGCTGCTCAAGGGCTTCGATCTCGACGGCGTCGATCCGGTGAGCGCGGACTTCGTCCACACGGTGGTCGAATGCTCCAAGCTCGCCTATGCCGATCGCGAGAAATTCTACGGCGATCCCGACTTCGCCGAGGTGCCGATGGCGACGCTGCTGTCGGACGCCTACAACGACGAGCGGCGCAAGCTCGTCACCGACAAGGCCTCGCTCGAGCTGCTCCCCGGCTCGGTCGAAGGCTTCGGCGCGGTGGTGAAGCTGCGGCGCGAGGACGGCCAGCGGCGCGCCGTCGGCGGCATGGGCGCGGGCGAGCCGACCGTGGGCCGGATCGGGGAGATGCGCGGCGACACCGTCCATTTCGACATCGTCGATCAAGCCGGCAACATGGTCTCGGCGACGCCGTCGGGCGGCTGGCTGCAATCGTCGCCGGTGATTCCGGAGCTCGGCTTCGGGCTCGGCACGCGCGGGCAGATGTTCTGGCTCGAGGAGGGTCATCCGGCCGCGCTCGCGCCGGGCAAACGGCCGCGCACGACCCTGTCGCCGACGCTGGCGCTACGCGACGGCGAGCCCTATCTCGCCTGGGGCTCGCCCGGCGGCGACCAGCAGGACCAGTGGACCACGCAGCTGTTCCTGCGCCACGTGCATGCCGGGATGAATCTGCAGGAGGCGATCGACGCGCCCGCCTGGCACTCCGAGCATTTCCCGATCTCGTTCTGGCCGCGTACCGCGCGACCGGGCGTGCTGGTGGTCGAGGGCCGGCTGCCGGCCGAGACCGTCAAGGAGCTCGAGCGGCGCGGCCACGTCGTCGAGGTCGACGCCGACTGGTGCGAGGGCCGCCTCACCGCCGCCGCGCGCGACGGCCGCCGCCGCCGCGCCGCCGCCAATCCGCGCGGCATGCAGGGCTACGCCGCCGGGCGGTGAGCGTACCGGCAAAAATGACGCGCCCGCCGCACCGAGTGAGATGCGACGGGCGCTCGGCAACCTCTTCCGAGGGAGCTAATCCAGCGGCTCCACCTTGACCAGGGCGGCGCCGTGGTTGCTGCCGGTCCAGAAGGTCGGCGTCGGCGTCGAATTGTCGACGAAGACGCTGCGCATATTGGTCTCCCGCGGCAGCAGATATTCGACCGCTTCGCCGGTCTTGGGGTTGATCCGCACCGCGCGGTCGCTGTGCATCCCGCCGGTCCAGATGTCGCCGTTCTTGTCGACCGCTGCGCGATAGGGCCAGGTGTGCGGCGGCGTCGGCCATTCCGTCACCTTCTCCGTCTTGGTGTCGAACATCGCGACCTTGTTGCCGCGATATTCGGTGACCCAGATGCGGTCCTGGTCGTCGATGTTCATCCGCCGCGCCCGCGCATTCTCGGTCGGCAGCTTGTGCCAGGCGACCTTGCCGGTCTTGGCGTCGATCTTGCCGAGATGGCCCACGGTGAACTCGGCCATCCAGACGTTGTTCTGCGAGTCGGAGATGACCTGGTAGATTGTGTGGTGCCCCGGCAGCTCCTTGGTCGGCTGGAAGCGCTCCCACTTCCCGCTGGCGAGATCGAGGCGGTAGACGTCCTGCGTGCCGACGCTCTTGGTCCACACCTTGCCGTCGACGTCGTGGCGCAGCCCGACGAAGTTGAGCTGCACGCGAACGTCGTTGTATTCCGGTGCCAGCGGATAATACGTGATCTGCCCGGTCTTGGGATCGAGATTTCCGAGCGAGCCCTGGAACATCGTGTCGAACCAGAGCGTGCCGCGCTTGTCGAACTCGAGCGAGAGATTGCCGACCGGAGCGCCGGGCTTGAATTCCTTGACCGGGTATTCGGTGAGCTTGAGCGTCTTCGGGTCGAACTTGGAGATGAAGAGCTCGCCGAAATCCGAGTACCAGACCATGCCCTGCGCATCGACGATCACGTCATGCGGCTCGGTGGTCGGCCGCGGCAGGTCGTATTCGGTGATGATGACGCGGGTTGCCCGGCCGTTGGGACGCGGCAGGGTCTTGAGCGGAAACTCCCACTGGTAGCCTTCGCTCAGATTGACGCCGGCGAGGTATTCGGCCTGCTTGCGGAACGTCTCCGGGTCGCGCATCCGCGCCGGGTCGAGCATGCGTTGCGGCTTGATCGGCTGGCTCACCGGCGCATAGCCGCTCATGCGGGCGAGCACGTGCGTCCATTGATCCGCGTCGTGACTCGAGCGGACGATCCGCTCGAGCGTGTGGCAGCCCGTGCAATTGAGCAGGAACGACTTCTGCTCCTCGCTGCCGGGCAGGCTCATCATCCATTCGGCATTGCTCATCTGCGCGGGGAGGTTCTTGGTCTTGCGCAGCTTGAGGTCCATCGAGGCGGTCCTCTCGGCGGCGACATCGGCAGTCGCCGGGCCGACGAGGTCGTAGCCGATGGCGCGGATCTTGAGCGTGTATTTGCCTGCGCTCAGTCGATCGGCGGGGAAGCGGTAGCGGCCTTGCGCATCGCTGATCACGCTGACGGTGACGGTCGAGCCCGCTTTCTTGGCGCTGACCACCACGCCCTCCATGGCGCCTTCAGGCTCGGAGGTGACTTGCCCGGTCAGGGCGACCGGCGCCTGGGCTTGCGCCCGCACGAAGTAGGTGGATGCCGACAGGACCAGGGTGGCCAAGCCGGCGCACACGCCCAGCCATAGACGTTTGCTTCGCATCGATTCCTCCCTAAGGGAATGGGGGCATTCTCGTGACGCGCGTCCCACTCCCATCATGGTAGGCCGCGCGGTCCGCCGAATCCAGTAGCCTCCGTCCGCGGCGCCGCCAATCCGTGCGCATGCAGGGTATGCCGCTGGGCGATGATCTCGCGGCCATCCACGTCTTTGTGGCTGGCATAACCGGATGCCAGCACCGACCAGCGCATGGTGCCGGATGAGACAGCTTGGGTGCCGCGGCTGAGACAGCTAAAATCTTGTGAACACAATGACTTAGCGGCGGTGTCTCGCTGTCTCACGCCCTAGGCACAGAAAAACTGAGACAGCCTCTCTCTCGCGCAGGACGATTGCTGCTGCGCAGTGTCGACTTTCGGGGGTCGACCCAGAAATACCAACAACTTGGGAAGTCGGGCTACCGGACCCCACCCCGGTTCACCGCCGGTCCGGTATAGGACTCGAAGCGCTTGCGCAGCTCGGCGACGCGCGCCGCGTCGGTCATGAATTCCCGGTAGTTGTTGGCGATCCGGTAGGAGGTGAGCGGCTGGAGTCCCTCCGGCGGCGGCACGTCGGCGCGCGACGAGAACACGCCCAGCCGGCTCTGCTGCTCCTTCGCCAGGTACCAGGTCAGATAGAGCTTCGCCGCGTTGGGATGCGGTGCGTCCTTGAAGATTCCCGCCGTCACGGTGAACACCGGGGTTTCATCCTCGGCCGAGAAGACGACCTCGATTGGTTGCCCTTCGCGCTTGAAGCGCCAGGTCGACGACGACGCGTCGAGAGTGGCGGCGTTTTCCCCGCTCGCCACGCTGCGCGCCACCGGCAGGTGCCCCTGCACGAAGTTCGGCTTGTTGGCCATGTACCTGTCCACGAAGCTCCAGCCGTATTTGGTCACGATGGTGGTGAACAGATAGAGCGCGGCGTCGTCGTCGCCCGGATAGACCGAGATCAGCTTGCCCTGGAACATCGGCTTGAGGAAATCGAGCGCCGATTTCGGCGCGTCCTCGGGCCGCACCAGCTTGGTGTTGTAGGCATAGGTGAGCGTATTGGCGGCGACCGCCGTGTAGGCACCGTCCGGATCGCGATAGTTCGGATAGACCTGGTCGAAGCCTTCCGGCTTGAAACTCAACAGCAGGCCCTGCCTCTTCCAGCCGACGAAATCCTGGATGGTCTGGAAGATGACCAGATCGGCCTCGACCTTCTTGTCCGTGAGCTGCTGGTTGATCCTCGAATTGAGCACATTGCTGAAGCCGCCGGTGATCGACACCTTCAGCCCCGGAAAGCGCTGCTCGAAGGCCTTGGCGTAGCGCTCGTGCGGCTCGGTCGGCCCGGCGGCGTAGAGCGTCAGCGAGCCCTCGGGCTTGGCCTTGGCATAGAGCTCGTCCATGGTCTCGGCCCGCGATGGCGTCGCGGCCGCGATCGCAAGCGCGGCAAGGACCGAAGCAAGCCGCAGCGGCGTTACACGCAGCGATCGGGTCATGTCTTCCTCCTTCGTTTCATACCAACGGCACCACTCCATGACGGTGGGAGTGAGTCATTCTCGGCTGCCGTTGGCATCACTCCGCCTTCCACGGAATCGCCCAGCGCTCGATCTCCTGGAACAGCACCGAGGTGATCAGGCCGAGGATGCCGATGGTCACGATCCCGACGAACATGATGTCGACCTGCAGCAGCTCCCACGAGTTCCAGATCAGGTAGCCGATGCCGCTCTTGGTGGCGACGAACTCGGACGCCACCAGCACGATGAAAGAGACCGCCAGCGCGATGCGTAGCCCGGCGAAGATCGTCGGCAGCGCGCCGAAGAACACGATGCGGGTGAACATCACCATCTGGCTGGCGCCGTAGTTCTTCGCCACGTCCCAATAGATCTTGTCGATATTGGCGGCGCCCACATAGGTGTTGACGATCACCGGGAAGAACACCGCGATCGCGACCAGCGCGATCTTGGAGGCGTCGCCGAACCCGAACGCCAGCAGCAACAGCGGCATCAGCGCGATCTTGGGGATCGGGAACAGCGAGGCGATCAGCGGATCGAAGAAGATGCGCACCGGCCTGAACATCGCCATCAACAGGCCCATGGCGACCGCCGGCACCACCCCGACCACGAAGCCGATGAGCACCCGGTAGAGCGTAACGCCGACGTGCAGCGCGAGCTCGCCGCTGGCGACGAGCTTCACGAAACGCACCGCGATGTCGGTCGGCGCCGGGATGAAGCGCCGGTCGCCGATCCCCATCATCAGCAGGAGTTGCCAGAGGATCAGCAGCCCGATCGGCGAGATCAGGTAGAGCAGGCGTTCGCGCGCCTTGCTGGACATCCCGTTCATCCTTCCGCCTCCGCCCGCGCGCGCATGACCTCGTCCTCCAGCACCCGCCAGATGTCGAGCTTGAGCTTGCCGAATTCCGCCGACGCCGACAACGTCATCAGGTTGCGCGGATGCGGGAACGGCACGTCGATGATCTGCTTGATGCGGCCCGGCTGCGCGGTCATCACCACGGTGCGGTCGCCGAGCAGCAGCGCCTCCTCGATCGAATGGGTGATGTAGATCACGGTCTTGCGGGTGTGCTCCCAGATGCGCACCAGCTCGGCCTGCAGGAGGACCCGGTTCTGGGCGTCGAGGGCGGCGAACGGCTCGTCCATCAGCAGCACGCCCGGGTCGGTCACGAAGGCGCGCGCGATCGCGCTGCGCTGGCGCATGCCGCCGGAGAGCTGATGCGGATAGTGCCGCCGGAACTTGGTCAGCCCGACGAGCTTGAGCGCCGCCTCCACCCGCTCGGCCGCCTCGGCCGCCGGAACGCCGCGCGTCATCAACCCGAAGCCGACATTGGCCTCGACGCTCATCCAGGGGAACAGGCCGCTCTCCTGGAACACCATCGCGTTCTGCACCGGCCAGCCGGGGGCTTCGACCTTGAAGGTTCCGCCGGTCTGGGTGTCGAGGCCGGCGAGGATGCGCAACAGCGTCGATTTCCCGCAGCCCGACGGGCCGACGATGCAGACGAACTCCCCCGGCGCGACGCGCAGATCGATATGGTCGAGCGCGAGCACGCGGCCGGGGCCGCTCAGATATTCCTTGCGCAATCCGGCGATCTCGATCGACGCGCCGCGCCGCTCGACGGCCATCGATGCCCTCCCCCTCTCTCAGCCCACCTTCAGCATGCTCGCCAATCGCTCCGCCCCTCATTCTGAGGAGCGCGCTTGTACAGAGCAAACTCGAAACAGCGTGCGCGCGTCTCGAAGGATGGAGGCGGCCACCGGTCTCGGGTTTACCCGAGATCGGCAGTATTGAGTGCGCAGGTCGGCTAGAGCCGACCTGCGGTGCTTCGAGACGCATCGCAGCGCAGCCGAGCTGGCGCAATCTACCTCGACTCGACTTGCGCTGCGATGCTCCTCAGAGGTCGAGAGAGGCCCGTAGATACGTTGCTTTCAACGGCAGCCCGGCAGCTTGCTGTCCTTGTTCTCGACCACGAACGGCCCGAGTTTCTGCGCCGCAAAATCGGAGTATTCCCTGGTTGCCAGGCGCTCGGGAGGAAACTGCATCTGCGACAGGCCGGCCTTCAGGTAGAAGGACTGGATGTCGAGCAGGCTCGCCATATTGAAGCGGCCGTTGGGATCACGGGCCTGCCAGGGATATTTGTACAGCAGCTCCTGACGGCGCTCGACGCCGGTGCGAACGGCGATGTCGATGATTTCCTGGCGATTCGAGCCGTTGTGATAAGCCTGGCAGTAGTCGCGAATGCCGCGCACCAGCGCAACGAAGAAGTTGCGCGCAACCTCCGGGTTCTGCTTCGCCCAGTCGGTGTTGATGAAGGCCACCGCGATATTCATCGGAATGGCTTTGACATAGTCGTCAGGATCGGCGAGCACCGCGCCGATCCCCTGGTCGATCACCTGGTAGACCCAGGGCGGAATGACGATGGCGCTGTCCACCGCCTTGTTCGCCAAGCCCACGCTCATCTGCGGAAACGGAATCACCTTGAGCTCGACGTCCTTCAAGGTGAGCCCGGCGCTCGCCAGAATATGGCCGATCTCATAGTTCGTGACCGATGCCGTTGCGTTGGTGGCGATGATCTTGCCCTTGAGGTCCGCAACGGTCTTGATCTTGTCCTTCAGGTCCGGTCGGATCAGCAGCTTGTGGCCGATCGGCGAGGCGACGCGGTCGGTGGCGATGGTGATCGGGAAATTCTTTTCGAGCGCGTTGAAATAGCCGGCCGTCACGCCCGCTTCCATGACCTGCACGAGGTTCTGCGCCAGCGGCACCAACGCGGTGGTATCCACGTCGCTGACCTCGGCGTTGATGCCGTATTCCTTGAAGTAGCCCTTCTCGATCGCAATCATCGTGGGGGTCGCCGACAAAGCGCGCACCATTCCGATGCGAACGGTGTGTTGCTGGGCAGCGGCGGACGTGTTGCCGCCCGCGACCGCGAGCGCGGCAAGCAGAATGAGCGTGCGCATGATCCGGTTCTCTCGTCCTTGGAGCATTTTCCGGAAAAGTGGGTACCGGTTTTCCGCAGAAAATGCGACCAACTCAAGAATCTAGACGCCGAAGGTGCGATCACCGGCAGCCGGAGAGCTTGCTGTCCTTGTTCTCGAGCACGAACGGTCCGAGCTTCTGCACCGCATAATCGACGTAGCGGTTGTCGACCAGGCGCTCCGGCTGGAAGCGGACGTTGCTCATCTTGTTCTTCACGAACCAGTCGTTCATGTCGAGCATGCTTTTGATATTGACCTTGCCGTTCGGATCACGTGCCGGCCAGGGATATTTGTGCAGCAACTCCGGCCGGGTTTCGGTTCCGGTGCGCACCGACAGATCGATGATCGCCTGTCGGTTGGAGCCGCCGTGATAGGCCTGGCAATATTCGCGCGCCGCCTTGAGATAGGCGACGTAGTAGTTCTTCAGCAATTGCTCGTTCGACTTGGCCCAGCCGGTATTGATGATATTGACGGCGATGTTCATCGGCCACGGCTTCACCAGCTCGTCGGGATCCTTGAAGCTGACGGCAAGGCCGCCGTCGAGCAGTTGCGCGGTGAAGGGCGGAATGACGATGGCGGCGTCGACCGCCTTGTTCTTGAACGCGACGGCATATTGAGTGAACGGAATCACCTTGATGTCGACGTCGTTGATGGTCAGCCCCTCGGTCTCCAGCATCTTGCCGACCTCGTAGGTCGACACCGCGCCCTGGCCGTTGGTGGCGATCGTCCTGCCCTTGAGCTGACGCAACTGCGTGATCTGGCCCTTGAGGTCGGGGCGCAGCATCAGGTTGTGGCCGATCGGGCTCGTCACGCGGTCGATCACGATCGTGACCGGCAGGTTCTTTTCGAGCGCGTTGAAATAACTTGCCGATATCCCGCCTTCGATGATCTGGAACTGGTTCTGCGCCACCAGCGCGATCGAATTGGCGGCGGTGTCGAGGAACTCGGTCTCGACCTTGATGCCGTATTCCTTGAAATAGCCCTTTTCCATGGCGGTGAGCGCGACGACGGAGGTGATCGACTTCACCATGCCGACTTTGACGGTGACGTCCTGGGCGTGCGCAGCACCGGCAACGCCGGCAACAGCCACGGACACGAGCAGCGTGCGCTTAAGCTTCATGCTAATCCTTCCCTCCGGTGACTGGCGGTTCTATCTTGCGTTGATGAGATAGCGCCCATCGGCGTCGCGATCGAGTGCGCCACTTGCGCGCAGCGGTGCGAGCGCCAGCACGATCTCCCGCCCATCGCGGCTGCCCACCGCCGTCATCAGTTCCTCGAAGAATTTCGGACCGTGGGCGAGCGCCGCCTCGACCGACGGGAAGCGGCTGCCTTGAAAGCGCGGCGGCTCGGGCACCTGCGTCTCGATCCGGGCGGCGCTGCCGAACGGCCAGGTCAGATCGAAACCCGCCTTGGCGCCGACCCGGCTGTTCACCAGCGACGGGTCGAGCGGCAAGGTCCGCATCCCGCCCACCACCATCAGATCGCGGTCGGGCTGGAAGCGCGTCCCCAGCGCCCAGTCCATCTGCTCGTCGGAGAAGATGTCGACGTCCGGGTCGACCACGAACACGTTCTTGACGTTGACCAGCGCCCCGAAGCAGGCGGCGATCGCGTTGCGCGCCTCGCCCGGAACGCGCTGGCGCAGCGCCACCCGCAGGTTGAACATGCCGCCGCTCGACGCCGTCGCATGGACGGCGACCGGCTCGCGTACGGCGGTCTCGAGCGCGCGCCAGATCATCACCTCGGTGCGCAACGCGTTGAGCAGGGCGGTGTCGGTGCGGCCGAGCGACTTGCCGCCGATGGTCGAGGTCTGGAACAGGGCGTCGCGCCGGCGCGTGATCGCGGTCAGATGGAACACCGGATTGCGCTTGACCGCGCCGTAATAGCCGAGGAACTCGCCGTAGGGGCCCTCCGGCTCGACATGGCCGCGCGCGTCGAGATGTCCCTCCAGCACCCATTCGGCGTCGGCCGGCACCCGGATGTCATTGGTGACGCACTTCACCACCGGGAGCGGGGCGTCGCGCAGCGAAGCGATCAGCCCGAGCTCGTCGACGGGGAGCCGCATCACCGCCGCAACATGATCGATCGGGTGGGCGCCGACCACGAAGCTGACCGGCAGCGGCTTGCCGGCGGCGGCCCTGGCTTCGTAGATCGCGCGCAGATCGCTGGGCGACACCAGGTCGATGCCGGTTTCCCGGCGGCCGCGGAGCATCAGGCGGCGGACGCCCACATTGGTCCAGCCGGTCTTCGGGTCGACCACGAAATCGATCGAGGAGGAGATGTAGGGCCCGCCGTCGGCGCCGTGCCCCAGATGCACGGGCAGCTTGGTGAGATCGGCGTCGTCGCCGGTGAGCACGATCTCCTGCGCCGGGGCTTGCGCGCGCGGCACGTCGACGATGTCCGGCTTGCTGCGCAGCCGGCGCAGCACCTCCGCCAGCAACTCGTTCGGCGCGACGGCGAACGCGCGCGCCAGCCGCGAGCGGCTGCCGGTGACGTTGCCCACCAGCTCCTGGCGTTCCGGCCCGACCGCGCGGAACAGCACGGCTTTCGGATTGCCTTCGAGCACGGTTGCAACGTCGGCGAGATCGACCGCCTCGCGCACCGTTTCGAGCTCGTCGCCATCGGCGAGGCTCTCGACGAAACCGCGCAGCCGGAAGCGGTCGACATCCGCCGCTTCGGACGGCGCCTTTGCCGCGGCTTTCGCTTGCGCTGTCTCGACGATACCCATGGCCGTTTCTCCGCGGCGCGGACTATAGCCGAAAGGGTTGCCCGGATCATCAACCGGTGCGCGCGGCCAATTGGCAACGGCGCGCCGGCTTCGATAGGCTTCGCCGGTGATCAGGGATCAGGGGTCAGGTGATCAGGGATCAGGCGTCAGGCGATCAGGGATCAGGGACGATCACGCACGTCAGAAACGCTCTCCTTCCCGACTCCTGACTCCTGACGCCTGGCTACCAGGGTGGGACGGAATGGATTCGAGCGACAGTGTTTCGGGCAAGGCCGCCCCGCAGCGCGGCCCCTTCATCGGCCGCCCCCTGCCGCGTTTCGAGGATCTGCGCCTGGTGCGCGGGGAGGGCCGTTACACCGACGACGTGTCGGTGCAGGCGCAGGCCTTTGCGGTGTTCGTGCGCTCGCCGCACGCGCATGCCGACATCGTCTCGATCGACGTATCTGCGGCGCGCCGCCGGCCCGGCGTGCTGGCGGTGCTGACCGGCCAAGACTACGTCGACGACGGCCACATCGGCATGGCGCATTTTCCGAATCCGGCCGGTGCGGTGGATATTCGCGTCCCGAGCTTCACGTCCACGCCGGAGCGGAAAATTCTCGATCAGCTGCAATTACCGCTCGCGGTCGGGCGCGTGCGGTTCGTCGGCGAGGCGGTCGCGATCGTCGTGGCGGAGACGCTCGTGGCCGCGCGTGACGCCGCCGAGGCGGTCGCAGTCGAATACGGTGTCCTGCCCGCCGTGACCGACGTCATGGAAGCGCTCGCGGATGAGGCGCCCACCATCTGGCCGGATGCCCCCAACAATCTCGCGCTCGACAATGCGTTCGGCGACCGCGCCGCCGTGGAGGCCGCGATCAACGATGCGCACATCGTCATCGAGCAGACCGTCCGCAGCCAGCGCACCGCCAGCGCCTTCATGGAGCCGCGCTCGGCGATCGGCAGCTATGACGGGAGGGAGCAGCAATACATCCTGATCTCGGGCTGCCAGGGTGCGCATCGCTTGCGGCATGCGCTGGCGGCCTGCCTCAAGGTGCCGCAGGAGCGCGTGCGCGCGATCTGTCCCGATGTCGGCGGCGCCTTCGGATCGCGCTTCAATATCTATCCGGAACAGGTGGCGGTCGTGTGGGCGGCGCGCCGTATCGGCCGACCGGTGAAATGGACCAGCGACCGCACCGAAGCCTTCCTGACCGACTACACCGCGCGCGACGTCGTGACCAGCGCGCGGCTCGCCTTCGACCGCAAGGGCCGCATGCTGGCGCTCGCCCTGGAGCTCACCGCCAATACCGGGGCGCACACCGTCTCCTATGTTCCGCTCAGCAACGGCTACCGCGTCGCGCCGACCGTCTACGACGTGCCGGTCGCATGGGTGCGCTTGCGCGGCGTGATGACCAACACGGTGCCGACCGCGCCGTTCCGCGGCGCGGGGCGGCCCGAAGCCACCGCCGTCATGGAGCGGCTCATCGACATCGCGGCCAAGCGGATGAAAATCGACCGCGTGGAGCTGCGGCGGCGGAACCTGATCCGCCACGACAAGCTGCCTCATCGCACCGCGACCGGGCTCACCTACGACAGCGGGGATTTCGCCGGCAACCTCGCCCGCGCGCTCGAGCTGGCGGATTGGGACGGTTTTCCCGCCCGCTGCCGGGAGGCGAAGCAGCGCGGCCGGTTGCTCGGGATCGGTGTCGCCAATTACGTCGAGACCCCGGTCGGCATGCCGCATGAGCGCGTGGCGGTCAAAGTGTCGGCCGAAGGCCGCGTCGACCTGATCGTGGGAACGCAATCGAGCGGGCAGGGCCATGAGACGAGCTTCCGGCAGGTCATGGCCGACCAGCTCGGCGTTCAACCCGAGGCGATCAATTTCGTCAGCGGCGACAGTGCGACGCTCGCCTCCGGCGGCGGCACCCATTCCGATCGCTCCATGCGGCTTGCCGGATCGCTGATGGTCGAAACCTCGCGCACGGTGATCGACAAGGCCCGGCGAATTGCGGCGGTCATGCTCGACGTCACCGAAGCCGACATTTCGTTCACCGACGGACTGTTCGTGGCGCCGAACAGCAATCGCCGCCTGAGCCTATTCGATATCGCCCGCGCCATCGACGATCTCGAGTCGCTGCCCGACGATCTGCGCGGGCCGCTCGCGGCGGAGGCGACGTTCGCCGGGCGCATCCCGGCCTATCCGACCGGCGCCGCAGTGTGCGAGGCCGAGGTCGACCCGGAGACCGGCACGATCGAGATCCGCCGCTACACGTCGATCGACGACGGCGGCCAGGCGATCAATCCGCTCATTCTACATGGCCAGGTGCACGGCGGCGTGGCGCAAGGGCTGGGCCAGGCGATGATGGAGGCGGCGGTCTACGAGCCGGGCTCGGGCCAGCTTCTGTCCGCGAGCTTTCTCGATTACGGCTTGCCGCGCGCCGATCACTTTCCGCACTTGGATGTGGAGCTGACCGAAGATCCCACCAAGGGCAATGCGCTGCGCGTCAAGGGCGGCGGCGAGGCCGGCATTACGCCGAGCTCGGCGGTGCTGATCAATGCGGTGATGGATGCGCTTTCCGGCATCGGCATCGAGCACATCGACATGCCGGCAACGCCGCAGCGGCTGTGGGCGGCGATCCGCGCCGCGCGCAATGGAGCGGTGCAAACGAAGACGCGTTGATCGGCGCGCCGGCGGGGTGCGGATATCGGCTCGGCGTTGCGATCATTCGTCACACGGTGCGGCGCGTTGCAGGCGCCGGCGGTCGGGGGCGGACCAATCAACCTATTGCGGGGATTGACCGTTGGTGACGGGAGCCGGTCTCCTACGGGTGTGAGCTAATTCACACACTTTGGAGTCGAAGTGTGCTAGGCTTTGTGAGCTACGCGGGGCGCGGTCCCGCTCTTGTAATCAGGCGACAATTTGGACAATCGGCGGGCAGCGCGCATGGCGCGCCCGCCGCCTTGCCTTTCCTTCTTTGAGCATGCCGGACAGGTGAATCGATTGTGAGACGGCGGGAGTTCATCACCCTTCTCGGCGGCACGGCGGGGGGCTGGCCGCTCGCCGCGCGCGCGCAGCAGGCCGAGCGGACGCGGCGTATTGGTGTGCTCTTCCCCGGGGCCGCGGACGATCCGGACGGGCAGGCCCGCATCGCGGCGTTCCTGCAGGGGCTTGGGGAATTGGGCTGGACCGTCGGCCGTAACGTGCGGATCGACACCCGCTGGAGCGCGGTCGATGCCGACCGCATTCGCAGATACGCAGCGGAATTGGTTGCGCTCGCGCCCGACGTCATCCTGGCCACTGGCAGCGCGACTTTGGGGCCGTTGCTCCAGGCAACCCGCACCGTGCCGATCGTGTTTGCGCAGGTACCCGATCCGGCCGGCGCCGGCTTCGTCGATAGCCTGGCGCGGCCGGGCGGCAACGCCACCGGTTTCCTCACGTTCGAATACGGCATCAGCGCGAAATGGCTGGAACTGCTCAAGCAGATCGCGCCGGGCGTGACGCGAGCGGCGGTCATTCGGGATGCCGCCATTTCCGCCGGGATCGGCCAGTTCGCTGCAATCCAGTCCGTGGCGCCGTCGTTCGGGGTGGAGTTGACCCCGGTCAATGTGCGCGACCCGCCCGAGATCGAGCGCGCCGTCGCGGCCTTCGCGCGCGGGCCGAATGGCGGTCTGATCGTGACGGGGAGCCCGTTGGCGGTGGTTCATCGCAACTTGATCATCACGCTGGCGGCCCGGCACAAACTGCCCGCGGTCTACAACCGACGACTCTACGTCACCGGCGGCGGCCTGATCTCCTATGGGCCTGATCTTGCCAACCAGTACCGCCGCGCGGCCGGCTATGTCGATCGCATCCTCAAGGGCGAGAAGCCAGCCGACCTTCCGGTGCAGACGCCGACCAAGTACGAGCTGGTGCTCAACCTCAAGACCGCCAAGGCGCTCGGCCTCGACGTGCCGGCGACCGTGCTCGCCCGCGCCGACGAGGTGATCGAATGAAACGCCGCGAATTCATATCGCTCATCGGCGCCGCGGCCGCGTCGTGGCCGCTCGCGGCGGGCGCGCAGCAGCACGAGCGGATGCGACGCATCGGCGTGCTCATGCACCTGGCGCCGGACGATCTGGAAGGGCAGTCCCGCCTCGCGGCGTTCCTACAGGGGTTGCAGCAATTGGGCTTGACCGACGGCCGCAACGTGCGGATCGACACGCGCTGGGGCGCCAGCGATGCCGACCGCCGCAGATACGCGGCGGAATTGGTCGCGTTCGCCCCGGACGTCATCCTGGCGTCTACCACCCTGGCCATGGTGGCGTTGCAACATGCGACCCGCACCGTGCCGATCGTGTTCGTGAATGTCGCCGATCCGGTCGGCGCCGGCTTCGTCGATAGCTTGGCGCGGCCGGGCGGCAACGTCACCGGATTTGCCATGTTCGAATACAGCTTGAGCGGGAAATGGCTGGAACTGCTCAAAGAGATCGCGCCCCGCGTGACGCGAGTGGCGGTCATTCGGGATTCAGCTAACCCCGCCGGGATCGGACAGTTCGCCGTAATCCAATCCGTGGCGCCGTCATTTGGGGTGGAGTTGAGCCCGGTCGTCGCGCGCGACGGCGGCGAGATTGAGCGCTTGGTCACGGCCTTCGCACGTTCCCCAAATGACGGTTTGATCGTGATGGGGAGCGCGTTAGGGGCGAGTCATAGCAATCTAATCGTCACGCTCGCGGCCCGGCACCGATTGCCAACAGTCTACCCGTTCCGCTTCTTCGTCACCGGTGGCGGGCTGATCTCCTACGGCCCTGATACGATCGACCCGTACCGCCACGCGGCCGGCTACGTCGATCGCATCCTCAAGGGGGACAAGCCGGCCGACCTTCCGGTGCAGGCGCCGACCAGGTACGAGCTGGTGCTCAACCTCAAGACCGCCAAGGCACTCGGCCTCGACGTGCCGGCGACCGTGCTCACCCGCGCCGACGAGGTGATCGAATGAGAGAAGGCGCCAAGAAAGCTGGCGCGATCAGCCGGTGCAAGTCCGGCCCAGGTAAGGCCGTAGCGGGTCGCCTGGAAGCGAGTGTTGCGTGAGGCGGCGGTGACGCCGAACACGAAGCGTACACAGCGGGTGCGTG
>WNGB01004052.1_pt1 | contig 30352 bp, 28 predicted proteins | sample 5400681 | NCBI WGS metagenome assembly WNGB01 (sample SAMN13153367, study PRJNA577476) | soil metagenome | isolation source: 115 cm soil or saprolite under grassland replicate 2 | place: USA:California | collected 2016-06-15
TCGCCCTGCCGATGCCATTGGCCGCGCCGGTGACGATAGCGACCTTGCCGACCAATTGCTGCATATAAGCCTCCAAGCTGGGGACTGAGGACTGGGGACTGGGCTTCGGAACCCCAATCCCCAATACCCATCCCCTGCGCGGAACGCGCACTAGGTAAACAGCGGCGCCATCTCCCGCCGCTCGAACAGCGACTGCATGGCCGCGTCGGATGGGCGGGCTTCGAAGCGGCTGGCGGCATCGAACACGCGCGGCAGCACACGAATATCGCCGACGGTGTTGAGGAACACGTCCGGCCGGCCGAGCACCCAGTCGACGGCCGTGTCGATGTCGGCCTGCTCCTCCAGCGGCTCGTACCAGGTGTTGGCGGTGTGCTCGCGCTCGCCCCACGGCGCGCGGGTGATCGACTTGATCGTCTGCACGGCCACATTGCGCTGGGCGCATAGCGCCGCCAGCGCCTCGAAATCGGCGGCGTACTGTGCATCGCGCATCAACACATAGCTGTATGGCAGCAGCACCGAGTCGAAGTCGAAGCGCTCCAGCGCACGCTTGTGCGATGCGGCGATCGTGATGCCGTGGCCGGTCACGCCGATGAACCGCACCAGGCCCTGGTCGCGCGCCTCGATCGCCGCCTCCAGCGCGCCGCCCGACCCCATGGCCACCTCCCACTCGTCCGGCTGGGCCAGGTTGTGCAGCTGGATCAGGTCGACCTGATCGACGCGTAGGCGGTCTAGCGAGCGATGGATCTGATCGCGCGCGGCCATGTAGGTGCGCTCGCCGGTCTTGGTGGCCAGGAAGAACTGCTTGCGGTAGCGGCCCATCCACGGCCCGATCCGCAGCTCGGATTCGCCATAGCTGGCGGCTGTGTCGATGTGGTTGATGCCGTGCTGAAACAGCAGCTCCAGCGTGCGGTCGGCGTCATCCTGCGAGACATTGCCGAGCGCCGCCGCGCCAAAGATCGTGCGTGTGCTTCTGTGGCCGGTGCGGCCGAAGGTGAGCGTGGGAATCATTGGTTTCCTCCTTTTATTCATTGCATATTGCATATTGTAAATTGAAAATTGTAGCACTTTTCAATATGCAATATGCAATATGCAATATGCAATCACTTACCATCGATATTGGCTTGGGCCGAAATTCGCGTCGTAGAACGGCGAGACCATGCGTCCGGGCGGAACGATCGCATCGATGTTGGCGCGGTCGTCGTCGACGATCGTCACCTTGAGCGCGCCGAGGTTATCCTCCAGCTGTTCCATGGTGCGCGGGCCGATGATCGGGCTGGTGACGCCGGGCTGCTGGGCAACCCAGGCCAGCGCCAGCTGTGCCAGCGTACACCCTTTCTCGGCGGCGATCGGCTGGAGCTGATCGAGTACGACGAAGATGCGCTCCTTCTCCTTCACGCGCCGTTCCATAATCGGGTTGTCGGGCCGCGAGTAGCGCGCGTCGGCCGGCGATGGGTCGCTGCGATTGTACTTGCCGCTCAGCAGCCCGCCGCCGATCGGGCTCCAGGGGATGATCGCCAGGCCGAATGTCTGAGCCATCGGCAGCAGCTCGCGCTCGATCCGTCGATCCAGCAGGTTGTAGGGCGGCTGCTCGCAGACAAAGCGATTCAGCCCCAGCTCCTTGGATGCCCAGAGCGACTCAACCAGCTGCCAGGCCGCGAAGGTGCTGGTGCCGGTGTAGCGCACCTTGCCCGCGTGCACCAGGTCATCCAGCGCGCGCAACGTCTCGTCGATCGCGATCTCGGGGCGCGGGCGGTGAATCTGGTACAGGTCGATGTAGTCGGTCTGCAAGCGGCGCAGGCTGGCGTCGCACTGCTCGATAATGTGGCGGCGGCTGTTGCCCTGCGCGTTCGGGTCGTCATCGTCCATCGTGCCGTGAACTTTGGTGGCCAGCACCACCTGCTGGCGCTTGCCGTTGCGCTTGAGCGCCGCACCGGTGACCTCCTCGCTGCGCCCGCGACTATAAACATTAGCGGTGTCGAGAAAGTTAATCCCGGTGTCGAGCGCGCGATCGATGATCGCGTACGATTCCTCCGGCCCGGTCTTGCCGCCAAACATCATGCAGCCCAGGCAGAGTACGCTGACCTGGACGCCGGTGCGGCCAAGCTGGCGATGTTCCATGGTGGTTGCTCCTCTCATTCTTTACAGATTCCTGCGACAGAATAGCATAGTAACGTTCGCGCCGGCTCGCGAGACCGCGTTTAGCCTGCCCTTCGACAAGCTCAGGACGAACGGCAGCATGGTTCTTTACTTCTAAAGGTTGTTCGTTTGTGCGCCCGCGGGCGCACAAACGAACAACAAAAGAATAATGAAATACCGCTGCGAAATACCAGATTCTGTCAAACCATGGCGATCTCGTTACACCTCTAGATCGTTCGTCTTAACCCATCTCGCTCGATTGCCCGTTCAAACGCTGCCTCGTCCAGCTTCAGCCCAAAGCCAGGCGCGGCAGGAATCGCGACCCAGCCATCCCGAACGGTGTAGCGGGATGCATCAAGCCCCTCGGTCGTCGCCTCATCCCATTCGACATAGGTGAAGCCCTGGATCGCAGCGGCCAGGTGGCTGGCGGCGTAGTTGCCGTAGTGGCCGCCGTAGTGGTGCGGCGCCGATCGCACACCCGTGCCGTCGAGCTCGCGCCCGAGCGTAAGCCAGCGCGTGAAGCCGTACCCAAAGATGTCGTACTGGATCACGTCGATCAGCCCTGCGCGCGCCCACTGGAGCAGCCGCGGGTCGGCCTGGCCCTCACCATCGGCGATCAGGATGCGTAGATCCTCTTTCGCCAGCCACTCGCGCAGGTCGTGGTACAGCACATCATCCTCGTGAAAGGCCTCCTCCATCCACAGGATGCCGCAATCGGCGGTCTCGGACAGCACGCGCTTGGTCAGGTTCAGGTTGTAGCCATTGTTAGCATCGAGCATAATCGGTGCCGCCGGGCCGATAGCTTCCCGCACCGCGCGCACGATCGCGATGTCGCGGCGCGTGCCCTCTTCCAGCGGCATGTGGCGTGCGCCGCGACCAACCTTGATCTTGAACGCGCGATGGCCGCGCTCGTAGCCAGCGCGCGCCTCGGTGGCGATCAGCTCGGCCGCCGTCGACTGCGAGTGGAGATGCAGATCGTCGAAGTAGAGCGAGGTATCGTAGCAGGGCGCACGGAAAGGTTCTTGCACCGCACGGCCGGCGAGCTCTGCCGCGAGCGCGTAGATCGGCTTGCCCGCGCGTACGCCGGCCAGATCCCAGATCGCATACTCGAACGGCTGCCAGCGCTCGGGCACCGCGCCAGTGCTCGAAAACAGGTCATCGAATGATGTCCCGAGCAGCTCGCCCACGCGCTGGGGGCTGCCGTGGTAGGCGCCGAAGCCGCTCGCGCCATCCGCAGTGGTGATCCGCAGGATCGGCACGCGCACCGCGATGCCGTGCTCGCCAAGGCGGGCGTTGCTGCCGGCGTTGCGCGGGCGGCGGCCCTCCAGCCGCGCCCACTCGACCGAGACGATACGGGGGTTGGTCACGCTTGCTCCTTGCCTGCGGCAGCATGGTACTTCCCATTTATCTGTGTCTGGTTGTTGCGTTCGCCCTGCGGGCAACGCAACAACCAGACACAAATGGAAGAAAAGGACCGCTGCGAACAACCCAGCTCTGGAAAGCCATACCTCCGGGTCAGCTAGCATTGATATAAGCCAACAACTGACCATTCCCCATCACTCTAGAACCTTATTCACCTCGCCCAGCTCATCCGCCGTCAGGTGCCAGCCGGCCGCTTTGGCGTTGGCCTGGAGCTGCGCCAGGCCGGTGGCGCCCGAGATCACCGAGCTGACGCGCGGGTGCGCCAGCAGCCAGGCGTGCGCCAGCTCGGCCATGGTGTGGTCGCGCTGCTCGGCCCAGGCGGTCAGCCGCTCGACCCGATCGTAGTTTGCGTCGGTCATATACCCTTTGACATACGGGCTCGACTCGCCGCGCGAGCCGGACGGCGCGGCCTGGCCGCGCTTGTACTTGCCGGTGAGAAAGCCGCCGGCCAGCGGGAAGTAGGGCAGGATGCCGACGTTGTAGGCGTTGCAGTAGGGCAGCAGCTCCTGCTCGATCCCGCGCTCGAACATATGATAGTGCGGCTGGACGCTCACGAACGGCGACCAGCCGCGCAGCTCGGCCAGCAGGTTGGCGCGCGCCAGCTGCCAGGCCGCAAAGTTCGACGCGCCGACGTAGCGGATCTTGCCGCTGCGCACCAGGTCATCCAGCGTGCGCAAGCTCTCGTCGATCGGCGTGGTATCATCCCAGCGGTGGATCTGGTACAGATCGATGTGGTCGCTCTGCAGCCGCCGCAAACTGGCCTCGACCGCATTGATCAGGTGGTAGCGCGATGCGCCGCGATCGTTCGGGCCATCTCCCGTCTTGCTGACGCCCTTGGTCGCCAGCACCACCTGCTGCCAGCGGCCCTTCAGCGCATTGCCAAGCGTCTCCTCGGATCGGGTCTGCGTGTAGACATCGGCAGTGTCGATGAAGTTGATCCCCAGATCGAGCGCGCCGGCGATGATCGCGTCCACACCGGCCTGATCGACCTTGCCGCCGAACTGGTTGGTGCCCAGGCCGATCGCCGAGACGCGTACGCCCGACGCGCCAAGCTGACGATATTCCATAAGTTGCTCTCCTTGCCATTCTCTTCACGATCGCCTGTGATCCAGGCGAACTCTTAGCCTGCGGCAGCATGGTACTGTATCTTTTCAGTCTGGTATTTTCCGCCCAACCGGGCGGAAAATACCAGACTTACGGTAACATCTGCGCGATGCGTAAGTCCTAGATATCCGCTGCGCGTTTGTTCGCCCATAGGGCGAACAAACGCGCAGCAAACAGAAGAAAAGTACCGCTGCGCAACGCTGCCCGATTGTAAAATCTGTTTGGAATTTGCGGAACGTGCGACAATGATTATAACACCTCACTCGCCCAGCCAGCGATCGAGAAAGGCATATGCCTCGGCCTTGACCTGATCGGGGAAGCTGTGGCCGGCGGGGAAGATCACCGCGCGGAAGCGCTCGGGGACGCCGCGCGCGGCGTAGGCAGCCTCGGCGGATGCGGCCAGGGCGCGCACGCCGTCGATCGGGAAAATCGCATCATGTTCGCCGGCGGTGAGCAAAAAGGCGCGCGGGGCGATCTCGGCCAGCAGCGAGTCGGCATCGCAAAGCTCCAGCAGCCCTGGCACATACAGCGCGAAATTGTGGTTGATCGCATCGCGGATGATCGTGCGGATCAGCCCAAAGCCGCACGAGGAGACCGCCGCGCGCACTCGCCGATCGTACCAGGCCAGCCAGAGCGCCTCCTGGCCGCCCAGCGAGTGGCCGATCGCGCCCAGCCGCGCGCCGTCCACATCCGGCAGCCCGGCCAGCAGATCGAGCGCGCAGATCATGTCGTGCAGATATTTGGTCTGGAGGCAGCCCCCTTCCAGCAGCCGCCGCGTGAATTCGAAGCGCTCGTACTGCGCGCCGTCCAGCGCACTGTTCGCGACGCGCAGATACTCGGGCGGCCGGCGATCCTCGAAGCACAGATGGTCGGGGCATAGCACCACATAGCCGCGCCGGCACAGATCGAGGCCGTAATGATACATACGGTCGGCGCTTAGCCCAGCCGGCTCGGCCTTGCCGAGATAGTACTGCCCGGCGTGCTGGTGCAATGCCAGGATGGCCGGCCATCCGGCGGCGGGCGGCTGGCCGCGTGGGCGCAGCAGCCAGGCGTCGATCCGCTCGTTCTCCTCGACGCCGTGGCTCACCAGGGTGCGTGTGTGATCGCCCATGTCGCGGGCGGGGCCAACTACAGCCGCCAGCGGCACACGCGCAGGGAAGCAGCCAAGCCGCTGAAGAATCGCCTCGCGCAAGGTTGATTCGGCCATTGTTGCTACCTCCATGTGGTTATCTGGTACGATATGTGAATGATCATACCATGACACGAGCTACGCGCTAGCCAAAATGTGATTGTTCGCTGCGGTACTTCATCTTCTTTTTGTTGTTCGTTTTTTCGCTCTACGAGCGAAAAAACGAACAACAGATAAAATAGTAAGTACCATTCACATGAAGGAGATCTTTATGTCTACCAATCCTGAGCATCAGGGCATCCAAACCCGCTTGATCCACCTCGACCGCGCAGAAAACGACAGCGCGGCCGTGTCGCCGCCGATCTTCCAGACCTCAACCTTTCTGCTGGGTACGCCCGAGCAGGGCGCCGCGCTGGCGGCCCAGATCGCGCCGGCGGCCTACTACACGCGCTATGGCTCGCCAAACACCAAGCAGGTCGAGGCGCTGCTGGCCGACCTGGAGGGCGGCGCGGCCGCGCTGGCGCTCGGATCGGGCATGGCGGCGATCGCTACGGCGATCCTGTCGAACGTGCGTGCCGGCGACCACGTGGTGGCCCAGCAGACCCACTACACCGCCACGCTGTCGCTGCTCGCCGAGACGCTGCCGCGCTACGGCATCGAGGTCACTCAGGTCGATCAGCGCGACACCGGCGCGTTCGAGCGCGCCATCCGCCCGAACACCAGGATCGTCTACACCGAGACGCCGACCAACCCAACCATGGATCTGACCGACCTGCGCGCGACTGCTGCGATCGCTCATGCGGCTGGCGCGCTGGCGATCACCGATAACACGTTCGCCTCGGCCTATAATCAGCGCCCGCTTGAGCTGGGCTATGATCTGGTGATCCACAGCGCAACCAAGTATCTCAACGGCCACGCCGATGTCACTGCCGGCGCGATCATTGGCGCGCGGCCGCTGGTCGAGGCGGCCTGGGAGTACGCGCGCGTCCATGGCCCGGTGCTGCACCCCTTCGAGGCCTGGCTGCTGCGGCGCGGCCTGCAGACCTACGGGCTGCGTATGGCCGCGCACAATCGCAATGCGCTCGAGGTCGCGCGCTTCCTGGAGGCACATAGCGCCGTCGAGCGGGTCTACTTCCCCGGCCTGGCGTCGCACCCCCAGCACGAGCTAGCGCGGCAGCAGATGACCGGCGGCTTCGGCGGCATGCTGGCATTCGAGCTGAAGGGCGGCTACGACGCTGCCTACCGCGCCATTCGGCGCACGCGCATCTGCCTGCTGGCGGTCAGCCTGGGCGGCGTCGCGACCTTGATCATCCACCCGGCATCGATGATCCACGCCCACCAGAGCGACGACCAGCGCGCGACCGCCGGCATCTCGCCCGGACTGATCCGGCTCTCGGTCGGCGTCGAGGATGTGGCGGATATCATTGCGGATCTGGATCAGGCGCTCGGATGACCGCCCGCCAGCACAAGCTCGATAATCGAAATCGCGTTGTTTATACGTTCATCATGCAAAGCTCTCTGTTTATCGGATCATCCCAGGTTTTCCAAAAGGCTCATGATCCGCATGGCGCCGTCGCGGCGATCGCGCCCGGAACTACCCGCAGCAGTGCTATAATATGTCCTTAGGGCTTACGCGATTGCATATATAAACACTTTTTTGCCTGCCCTGTCCGTTGTTCGTTTTTGCGCTCGGCGAGCGCAAAAACGAACAACAAATGGATGAACATAGGATTGACATTATGCCCTATACCGATGCGCAGCGCCAGCAGATCATCCAGTGGATCAGGCAGCATGTGCCACGTTTGACAACCGAGGGCTGCCCGCTATGCGGCAATGTGGCCGGCCTGGGTGTCGAGCGGCTGAACATCCCCGATATCGACGTGCCACTGCTGGCGGTGGCCTGCCGCAGCTGCGGCCATGTCATGCTATTCAACGAGCAGTTGGTGCTGGGCCAATCGAGCTAGGGCAATTCCAAACGGGTGTTGGGTACTGGGTACTGGGTATTGGGATGCGCAATGCCGCCCAACCCCCAACCCCTAACCCCTAACACCCAACACCCAACACCTTCGCTCACGCCACCTCCACCAGCATCGCGATGCCCTGGCCGACGCCGATGCACATCGTCGCCAGGCCGTAGCGCCCGCCGCGCCGCCGCAGCTCGTGTACCAGCGTGGTCAGGATGCGCGCGCCGCTGGCGCCAAGCGGGTGGCCCAGCGCGATCGCCCCGCCGTTTACATTCACCCGCGCCGGGTCGAGCTCCAGCTCGCGGATACAGGCCAGCGACTGGGCCGCGAAGGCCTCGTTCAGCTCGATCAGATCGAGGTTGGCGATCGACAGGCCGGCGCGCGCCAGCAGCTTGCGCGTGGCCGGCACCGGCCCGATGCCCATGAACGCCGGATCGACCCCCGCCACCGCCGTGCCAATCACGCACGCCAGTGGCGGCAGCCCCAGCGATAGGGCTTGCTCTTCGCTCATCACCAGCAGCGCCGCCGCGCCATCGTTGATGCCGCTGGCGTTGCCGGCCGTCACGCTGCCGTCGGATGGTTGACACTCGGCCGGGCGCGTGCGGCTCATTCCGCCAAAGGCCGGGCGCAGCTTCGCCAGCGCATCGAGCGCCGTATCCGGGCGCGGGTGCTCGTCGGCCGATACGACGGTGAGCTGCCCCTTACGGCCGGCCACCTGTACCGGTACCAACTCGTCCGCGAAGCGGCCGGCCGCAGCGGCAGCGGCGTAGCGGCGCTGGCTTTCGAGCGCGAAGGCATCCTGATCGGCGCGGCTGATGCCATAGCGCTCGGCAACATTCTCGCCCGTCTCGCCCATACTGTAGGGATAGTGCGCCTCGGCCAGCCTCGGGTTGGTGAAGCGCCAGCCCAGCGTGGTATCGTACATTGTGGCGTTGCCGCGCGGCCAGGCTGCCTCGGGCTTGGCCATCACCAGCGGCGCGCGGGTCATGCTCTCGACCCCGCCGCCAATGAACAGCGCGCCGGCGCCGGCGGCGATCGCGTGGGCCGCGCTGGCGACTGCCTGGAGGCCGCTGCCGCACAGCCGGTTGACCGTCTGCCCAGGCACCTCCGGCGGCAGCCCGGCCAGCAGCGCCGCCATCCGCGCGACATTGCGGTTATCTTCGCCGGCCTGGTTGGCGCAGCCCAGGATCACATCCTCGACTAGGCGCGGGTCGATCGCGCTGCGCTCGATCAGCGCGCGGATCACGATCGCCGCCAGGTCATCTGGTCGCATGCCGGCCAGCGCGCCGCCGTAGCGGCCAATCGGCGTGCGTAGCGCATGGGTGATGACTGGGATTGGCATGGGTTACACCACTCAGATATAGCGATTCATCTGGCAAAACAATAGCTCCGATCGATTTTGAGGATTGTCGCAATCGATCGCGGGGTTCTCGCAGCAAGGAAGAGCATCTCCGCCGTCTAACCCTCGCACATTATACAACCGAAAGTAGGGAATTTTGCTCCCACTGTGCGGAATGTATTTGCCCAAGGCATAATTTTTGGTGATGTCCCTCAATTACCGTGATGAGCACAGGTAGCCAAAACGGCTTTTTGCTGCACTACAAAGCAGTGAGCGAATATTTTCAATGGGTACTTTGGCCCTGTTGTATGGCATTTTCTCATGCTTGATCACGGGACATTGTCGCAGAAAATCGCGTCGGGTTGCCGAACGAAGGCGAAAACGATGCCTCACGCGCAACCCACTTTCGTCGAAAATGAAAGGCTTTGATGCATTGTAATGCGGTTCGTGGTTGATATATCCTATCACGGTAATTGAGGGTCACTACCTAATTTTTGCGTTTCAGCCGTTCTATAGTTTAGATGCGATTTGATCCTGGTTGTCAGTCGTCGGTTGTCAGCGTTGACGACGAAGCGGAATCGGAGTATGGGAACAGGCAGTACCCCTATATCTCATCCCGCCCTGAATGGTAGGAGATTATATGCACGTTCCTCAACGTCTGTGGCTTCGGTCGATCATGCTCGCTGGCGCGGTGGGTCTGTGCGCCTGCAGCGGCTCCGCGCCGGCCACGCCCACCGCTGCGCCAACCGCTGCGGCAGTCGCGCCGACCGCCGCCCCGACGAACACGCCGGAGCCGCCGACCGCAGCACCAACCGCATCGCCAACCGCAGCACCAACGGCTGCGCCGATCGCTGCGCCGACCGCTGGAACAATCGGCGGGGTTATCGCCACGCCACCTGCTGGGATAGCCGCCGGGCCACGCACGGTGCTGGTCCATCTGTTCGAATGGAAATGGACTGACATCGCCAAGGAGTGCGAGAACTACCTCGGCCCGAAGGGGTTCGCGGCGGTGCAGGTTTCCCCGCCCAACGAGCACGCGCTCATCCGCCAGAGCAACGGCAACTATCCCTGGTGGGAGCGCTACCAGCCGGTCAGCTACAGTATCGACAAGAGCCGCAGCGGCACCAGGGCCGAGTTCCAGGATATGGTCACGCGCTGCCACAACGCCGGGGTGGACATCTACGTCGACGCGGTGATCAACCACATGACCGGCGGCGGCGGCATGAACTCGGAGGGTGGCTTTTTTCACGGCAGCAATGGCTCGCCGTACACCAAGTACAACTACCCCGGCACCTACTCCGCGAACGACTTTCACACATGCCACAGCGATATCAGCAACTATAATGACACGGGCAATGTGCAGAGCTGCGAGCTCGTCGGCCTGGCCGACCTGAACACTGGCAGCGATTACGTCCGCACCACGATCACCAACTATCTGCTCGAGCTGGCGAATATGGGCGTGCGCGGCTTCCGGGTCGACGCAGTCAAGCATATCAGTCCGACCGATATGGCCGCGATCGCCGACAAAGTCAACGCCGCAGTCGAACCCGACCCGTATTACTTCCAGGAGGTGATCGACAACGGCGGCGAGGGCGTCCACGCCAGCGACTATTTCGGCATCAGCAACGGCCAGGGCGACGTGACCGAGTTCAGGTATCAGGATAAGTTGAGCAAGAAGTTCCTCAACGCCCCCTTCCCCGGTGGGCACGAGACGATCGCCGAGCTGCGCACCTTTGGCGAGAGCTGGGGGCTGATGCCGAGCGACAAGGCGATCGTCTTCACCAGCAACCACGACACCCAGCGGGGCCACGCCGGCGGCGCCGCCTTTATCAGCTACCATAACGGCCGGATCGAAGACCTGGCTAGCGTGTTTATGCTGGGCTGGCCATATGGCTATCCTTCTATTATGTCAAGCTATGCGTTTGACGACTCGACCAGTACAGGCACCGACGCCGGTCCGCCGTCGGATGCCAACGGCAACACCAACAGCATCTACTCCGCCGGCAGCAACACACCGAGCTGTTTCGACCAGACACCGGGCGTGGGCTGGGTCTGCGAGCACCGCTGGCGCCCAATCGGCAACATGGTCGCGTTCCGCAACTACACCAACGCGGCCTGGCATGTCGACAATTGGTGGGACGACGGCAACAACCAGATCGCGTTCAGCCGCGGCGACAGAGGGTTCGTGGCGATCAATCGCGAGGACGGCGCGTTGAGCCGGACGTTCCAGACCGGGCTGCCGGCGGGGGTGTACTGCGACGTGATCAACGGCGACTTCGACGCGACCGCCGGCACATGCTCCGGCCCGACGGTGACGGTCGACGCGTCGGGCAGCGCCAGCATCAGCGTAGGCGGGATGAACGCGGTGGCGATCTATGGCGGCGCGAAGCTGGCGGCACCGTAGAGCCGGTACATTCTTTCTGTATATCGTTTTTGCGCTCTGCGAGCGCAAAAACGATATACAGATATAAACAGAAGTACCTTGCTGCCGCAGGCAGAGCAGCACTTGAACAGATGACCGCGTAATTCGTGTAGTTTACGGATATTGCCGCCAGATCTACCTTACTCCCACCCGCATCCGGTAGCTGAAATACCACGGCACAATCGCATCGCCAAGTACGCGTTGGGCTGCCTCGCGCAGCGCGGTGATGCCGATCTCCTGCTCGCTCACACCGTTTTTCAGCAGCGTAGCAACTCCGCCCTGGCTCAGCTCAAGGCCAACCAATCGCTCGGCGCCGCCCTGCTCGGTGTGGTGCAGCACGATCTCTTTAGTGAGGCGAAACTGCCCGCTCTCGCGCATGCGCTCCAGGTGCTGCTGCTTATTCCAGGAGCACACATCGCGCGAGAATCCGTGCGTCTGCTCGGCCGCGCGCAGCTTGGCTAAAAAGGTATGGTGTTCCTGCTCGATCGCCCAGTTGACCGTCGGCGGCCAGTCGCAATCGTAGGCCGCGAAGACGCCGCCGGGACGCAGGATGCGCGCGATCTCGGCGAACGTTGCTGTTGGCTCCATCCAGTGCAGCGACTGCGAGCAGGTCACGATGTCGGCGCACGCATCCGGCAGGCCAGTCGCATTCGAGTAGCCCGCCTGATAGCGCACATGCGTAGTGTCTGGCAAGGCGGCGGTGCGCGCCTCGGCCTGGCGGCGCATATCCGCACTCGGCTCCACGCCAACCACCGCCGCGGCCCGCCCAGCCCAGATCGCGGTCGACAGCCCGGTGCCGCTGCCCAGATCCACCACCAGCGCCGGCTGCGGCGTTTGGGCCAGCTGCGTCAGGATGTCCAGCACGGTCAGCGGCGGGCGCGGGCGATATGCGTCGTAGATATCGGCGAAGCCCATGAAGCGCTCGACGTTGGCGGATACGTGGGCAGGTGAAGTGGTCATTGTCACTCCTTCACAATAAGCTCAATACTACCACAGATAAGCGCTGAGACCCTTCCTCGCGCGCCTTTATGACAGATTGATCATCATTCTAGCATTCAGCTTCATTGTCTGCTCATATCCGCGCCGTAGGATAGAGAGGCATTTATTGTCCGGTCGGCTTTTATATCGCCGGAAGGATGTCCCGCCATGCTACGTGGTTTTTTTGTCAAGGAGGAAGGTCAGGGGCTCGTCGAGTATGGGCTGATACTGGTGCTGATTATGGTTGTCGTAGTCGCAGTCATGACCATCTTCGGCGGCAAGGTCAGCAACATGTTCAGCTCGATCAACAGCGGATTCGGCTAGCGTGGCAGCTTGGCTGATCAACGCAACCAGCGCCCCCGGCCGAACGGCCGGGGGCGCTGGTTTTTTGGCCAGATCACAGAGGCTTGAACTGCTCGAACGGCTGCTTGCAGTCACGGCAGTAGGCGATTGCGCGGCAGAGCGTCGGCCCAAATGCCGAGTCGAGCATGGTATGGCGCGAGCCGCAGTGTGGGCAAGTCGCCGGCTCAAGCAGTTCGATAATCGCACTCGCCGTGGCTGGTTGCGGCGGCGCAATCCCGGCCGCCACCAGCGCCTGCCGTCCGGCCGCGCTGATCCGGTCGCTGCTCCAGCGCTGTTCGCGCGTTACATCCACCTGGATTGTAAGATCGAGCTGTTCAAGGCGCTCGCGAATCAGGTCGCGCATCATCGCGATCGCGGGGCAGCCGGTAAAGGTCGGCAGTAGCAATACCCGCGCGTGCTTGGCAGCTTCATCTAGCTCAACCCGCAAGATCACGCCAAGATCTACCAGATTGACCGTTGGAATCTCGGGATCGGGCACATCGCGCAGGGCTTGCCAGATATCGTTTTCGTTGATTGGTTGTTGGTCGATCATGATCGTCACCACGTCGCACGAGGATCGAGCCGGTATACGCTCGTGATATTCTCATGCAGCTGCCTAAAATGCTCCGAGTGCTCGCCACGCCGGCCTCCATACTCTGGCGCCACCAGCATTGCCCACCCGCCGCCGCGCTCGACGAACGGGAATGGCAATTCCAGCCGGCGCAGCAGCTGGGCAACACTGGACAACCAACGATCCTGCAGGCTCGCAAACGCATCCGGCAGGATGCCGGCTTCGACTAGATCAGCCTCACCCGCTAGCGGCTCGAACAGGCCCAACGCGTCGGGCCACAGCGCTTCGAAGGCGGCGCGCTGGCGGTCGCGCGCCTCGGCGCCGCCCAATGCCAGCCGCTCCAGCCACGTGCGCGCATGTAGCAGGTGGTACTTCTCCTCGCGTATGATGCTGGCTGCCGCGTCGGCCAGTGGCGCATAGGCGCTGCGGCACAGGCTTTCCAGTCGCGCGTAGTCGGCGGTGTCGTACAGAAACTGGCGCGAGACGCTGTAGGCCCAATCGCCGCGCGGGCGCTCCACCAGCCGCGCATGGCGAAAGCCCGACGGCGCACGCCCGTATGCCAGCGAGTCGGGGGATGGGGAATGGGGGATAGGGGTTGGGAGTTTTCCGTCCCCCATTCCCCAACCCCCATCCCCCATCCCCTCGACCTCGGCAAGCAGCTCGTACAACAGCCGCGCGTGGCCCAGCTCATCCTGCGCCAGCGAGCTGAAGGCCAGATCCTCCTCGAGCAGCGGCGCGATACCAGTCCACTCGCTATTCGCGTAGCCAGTCACAAACTCGTCGTCGGCCAGGGCCAGCAGCAACTCGCCGAGTGCCGAGTGCTGAGGACTGAGGACTGAGGGCTGAGTGGTGTTAGTTGAAAGCTGATCCTTCATATGCAATAACTCTCCAATTCGAAACGCAACTCAGTCCTCAGCACTCATTGCTCAGTCCTTTGGAGGCGCTCGCGCACTGCCTTGAGCTTATCGCGCATACGGTAGCCCTCGACGCTGCGATAGCCGCGCTCCAGCGCCGGGGTGAGGATATCGGCGTCGTCGATCTCGATCAGCGCCGCGCGCGGCACAATCCAGAGCGTGTGGCTCTCGCCGCGCCGGCCAAAGCTCTCACGCGCGTAGATCAGCGCCAGGTCGGGGCCTGCGGCAGTGACGGTTCCGGCATGAACCATTGGGGAGCCGGCCTTCTCGCGACGAAAAACCTCGTAGATCGCAGGATCATCCATTGGTCTATCTCCAGTTAGGGGTTAAGGGTTAGGGGTTATCCTCAATGGATTCATCGTATTTCATCGAAAATTAACCCTTAACCCCTAACCCTCCACTCATCATTTCCCGCACCCACGCGCCCTGCGCATAGTTCAGCCGGCGAAAGGCCAGCCGCTCGGCGCTGCACGGGCCATGGTTGGATACAACTGCGCGCAATTCATCCCAGTTCGGCTCGGTATAGCTCCAGCTGCCGTTGGCGTTCTGGCGCAGCGCCGGGTCGGGCAAGCTCAGCCCAAGCTGCCAGACGCGCGGCACGTAGGTGGCGATGAATTCCTGGCGCAGCGACTCGTTATCTCGCGTTTTGATCCGCCAGAGCGTGAGATCCTTGTCGCGCTCGGGTGGCGTGGGCGGGCCGTGCATCTGCATCAGCGGGCCCCACCAGCGGCTCAGCGCATCCTGGAGCATCGCGCGCTGTATATCGGCGCCGCCGGCCAGCGTCACGACGATGTCGTAGCCATGCTTGATGTGGAAGCTCTCTTCCCAACAGATCCGCTGCATCGTGCGCGCGTAGGGCGCATAGCTCGTGCCCAGCAACGCCTGCTGGCTCAGGATCGCCGCCGCGTCGACCAGCCATGCGATCACGCCGACATCACCCCAGCTGTGGGTCGGGTAATGGAAGACGTTGTGGAACTTGGTTCGGCCGGCCAGCAGATCATCCATCATGTGCACGCGCGATTTGCCGAGATCCTCGGCCAGGCGATACAGCAGCTGCGCATGGCCAACCTCATCCTGAACTTTGGCGGTCAGCGCCAGCTTGCGCTGCAGCGAGGGCGCGCGCATGATCCATTCGCGCTCGGGCAGCACACCCATCAGCTCGCTATTGGCGTGCATCTCGATGAAGCGGAGCAGCGCGGCGCGGTACTCCTCGGGCATCCAGTCGGTCGCCTCGACTTTGCCACCGCTCGCGATATGCGCGAGGAAAGCTTCCTGGCGAGCGGTGTCGGTTTCTTGTACGACGGTCATCTTCTCTTCTCCGCGACGAAAGACCAAAGACGAAGGACCAATTGCTAAGCACCCTCAGCTGCCCCGAGCCAGTTTGGTCTTTCGTCCTTCATCCTCGGTCGTCAATACCGCAGCAGCTGCTCAATGTTCTCGCGGATCAGCTCGGACGTGGGGATCACGCTGGACATGAGCGCCGCACTATAGGGCACCGGGCAATCCGGCGTCGCCAGCCGCGTGATCGGCGCGTCGAGCCAGGCGAACGCTTCCTGCGCCACCGTTGCCGCGATCTCGCCGCCAAAGCCGGCCGTCCATGTATCTTCATGTACCACCAGGCAGCGGCCGGTTTTGGTCACCGATTCGAGTACTGCCGCGCGATCCCAGGGTACGAGCGTTCGCAGATCCACAATTTCCACCTGGCTGCCGAACGCTGCCGCTGCTTCGACGCAGCGCTGAACCATCGCGCCCCAGGTCACGATCGTTAAAATCTCGCCCACCTGGCGGATCGCGGCCTGGCCGAACGGTAGGAGGTAGTCGTCGCCGGGATAAGGCGTGCGGCCATCGGGCGTATCCAGCAGCGCGCGGTGTTCGAGAAAGAATACCGGATCATTGCCGCGCATGGCCGTGCGCAGCAGCCCGGCCGCGTCGGCGGCGTTGCAGGGAAATGCGATCCGCCAGCCGAGCGTGTGCGCGAAGATCGCCTCGCCCGAGATGCTGTGCCAGGGGTCGCCGCTGCGCTTGCTGAAGCCCAGCGGCAGCCGGACAACCATTGGCGCGGCGAAATTGTTGTTGCTGCGCCAGCGAATCGTGCCGCAATCGGTCAGCTGCTCCATCGCCGGGTCGGCGTACTTGCGAAACTGAATCTCGGGCACCGGCAGCAGCCCGCCCAGCGCCATGCCCACGGCGCGCCCAATAATGCCCTCCTCCGAGAGCGAGGTGTCGAATACGCGCTCGGGGCCGAACATGCGTTGGAGATCGCGTGTCGCGCCATGCACGCCACCCTTGCGCCCGACATCTTCACCAAACACGACCATTCGCGGGTTGACGCTCAGCTCATGCGCCAGCGTCTGTCGGATCGCGTCGACCATGTTGATGCGCGCGCCCGCCTCGTATGGACCAATGACCAAGGACGAAGGACCAAAACTGCCATTTTCGTCATAGGTCATTGGTCGTTGGTCGTTGGTCGCGTAACCGCCAACCTTCTGCGGGAAACCTGGCTCGAAAAAGGTGAAGTAGCAGCTCGTTGTGGGCGCCGGCTCGGGCCGGGCCAGCGCGCGATCGAGCGCCTGACGGACGTCGGCTTCGACCTGTCTGGCAAGGTCATCATACTCGCGCTCGCACCACTGGCGATCGAGCAGCAGCGCGCGCAGGCGACGCAGCGGGTCACGCTCCCACTCTTCGGCCATGGTCGCGTCATCTTTGTAGCTCTGGTTATCGGCGGAGGAGTGGCCGTTCAGGCGCGGCACGCGCAGCCGCAGCAGCGCCGGCCCGCCGCCCGCGCGTGTGTGCGCCAGTGCCTGCTCGATCCGTTGCGCCGCATCGATTGGCTCGGCGCCATCGCCGTCGAGCAGCAGAATACCCTGGTAGGAAGCCAGGTTGGCCACGAGGTCGCCGCCCGGAAATTGGAGCGTGCTGGGGACTGAAATCGCGTAGCCGTTATCCTCGATCAGGAACAGCAGCGGCAGCGCCAGCGTGCTGGCGATGTTCAGCGCTGCCCAGAAGCCGGCCGTCGCGGTCGAGCCGTCGCCGCCCATCGCCACTGCCACCGCACCGCGCCAGGCGGCCTCGCCCAGCACATCGGTGCGATAGCGGATCGTCTGCGCCCAGCCAACCGCCGGCGTGTATTGCCCGCCCACATCGCCGGTCATCGGCAGCACCGTCGCCCGGCCGCGCGCGGGCATATTGAACACCGTGCCGATATCGCGACCGCCGTTCGGGCTGCCCACCCGCGCCATCGTGCCGCAGAACGCCTCCTCGGATGTCAGACCGGTCGCCAGCATAAATGGGCGTGAGCGGTAGTAGACTGTGGCTGCGTCGTGGGGATGATTGAGACTCAGACCAAGCAGAATCTGGGCCAGCTCGTGGCCGCGCGCCGAAAACTGGTAGCGCAACTTGCCGGCCGGCAGCAGCTCCTCCTCCTCAATCCGATCGAGCGTGCGCGAGGTCAGCAGCAGCCGCGCCACTAAAGGCCAATCCATGGCTGGGGCAGCCGCAGCGGGCGCCCAATCGCGCCGCGCCAGCCACGCGGGCGCTGTGAGCGTGGGGGCAAGCGAGTTTGTCATCATTCACCTCATTGTGAACGGTCAGGTCAGCGCGGCTCCAGACCACGCGTCAGTAGGTCAAAAAACTGATCTGCCAGCTCATGTGCATTCCACGTGCCACCAGGCGCATACCACTGATACGTCCAGTTCAGCAGCGACAGCACGTACAAGCCGACCAGCCGCTCGTCGTGCGCTGCGAACTCGCCGGCGACAACGCCATCGCGAATGATCTGCCTAACGTAGGACTCGTACTCATCGCGGCGGGCGCGAATGGTGGCCTGGCGTTCTGGCTCCAGGTGGCGCCACTCGTGGAAGTGAACGATCGCGCGCGGGGTGCTCTCGGCCACGATCGCCAGATGCCGGCGCATCAGCTCACGCAGCCGCACGCGCGCCGAGCCGGTTGCGGCAATCGTGTCGCGCGCCGATTGCAGAAACTGCTCGCTGCCGCGCAGTACGATCGCATACAGGAGCTCTTGCTTGCCGCTGATATGGCTATACAGGCTGCCGCCCTCGATCGCAAGCTCGCGCGCGATATCGCGCATGGTTGTGGCATGGTAGCCACGCGCGCTAAACAGCCGCTCGGCGACCTCGTAGATTTGATCTTTGCGGGTTGGAATATCAATCATAGCCAGCGATCCTAACTAACGCTTGTTAGGTTATCAAAAGTATCATACCGCAACGTACCTGCGGATGTCAAATAGCATTCAGGAGCCAGGAGCCAGAATACGTAGGGATATTCTGACTTCTGACTCCTGACAGGACTTACGCAAAAGGCACTTTAGCCTGCGGCAGCATGGTACTCTTTCTTTTTTGTCTGGTGATTTTTCGCCCGGTCGGGCGAAAAATCACCAGACAAAAAGTGAATATCCGTGTGGTGCGTAAGTCCTAACTCCTGAATGCTATCTTCTGGCGCGATTCGCTTTACAATAAAGAACATACGTGCTATACTTGGCTATCACTAGAAGGCCATGCGCAGCAGTAAAGCCTGGATCGAACACTAAGCACGAGAAGGTAGACCATGCACGGTCTACATCACCAAGGAGGAATTCATGTTTCAGCGCTTGGATGAGCTACAAACCGGCAGCCTGTATATCCTGACTGGTCAGGCCGGCGCCGGCAAATCGCATCTCGCGGCCAGCGCGCGCCGGGGCGGCACGCTGTGGGTGCTCGACACCGAAGGCGCGGCTCAGAACCTTTCCAGCAAGCCGGGTATTCATCGGCGCATCCAGGTTCTGCAGTCGCTCTCGCTTAAGGCGCTTGTCGGAGCAATGGACGAAATTCGCAAGCTCGGCAAGCCGGGTGATACGGTGATTCTCGACTCGATCTCGAAGGTCTTTCAGGCCATGCGCGGCTACGCACAGCGCCGCGCCGGCGCCGAGACCGACCGCAAGACTGGCGTTGCCTACGATGAGCATGCCTCGATTAATCGCAACATGCAGGCGGTCTACACCGGGCTGACCGAGCTGAAGCAGGCCGGCTTTCATGTGGTGGTGATCGGCCACCTGGCCCGCAAATATCGCGCGCAGGAAAACGGCCTGCAAGATGAAGGGCTGCGGGTATTGGCCGACGAACAGATCGCCTACGAGGCCGACGCCATCCTGCTGGTCGAGCGCGAGGGCGACGAGCGTTCGATCACGCCGATTATCAAGCCACCGCGCCCGGCGCATCTGAAAATGAACAAGCGCTACGCCGCCACGCTCGCCACGCTGTATCCCGATCTGGTGCCCGATGCTGAGAAGGCTAAGGCTGCGAGCGCGCGCCCAGGCGACAAGGCCGACAGGGCCAAGAGCCGGCCGGCCGAGCCTCCGCGGCAGGCGCCAGTGGAGCAGGAGCCAGAGGACATTGGATTCGCGCCCGCGCCCGCTGCCGCCGCAGTGTCCGGCGCCGCGCCGCATCCCCCGCGCGATGCCGCCGAAGCTGAGCAGCGCTTCTTCACGCGCTACGGCGAGATCATCGGCGGCGACAGCTGGGATAATGTGCAGAGCTACCTGCGCAGTCGCGCGCCCAAGCCCACCACGATCGAGGGCTGGATCGCCACCGCCGAGGCTGTGCGCGACCGCTCGCGCAATGATAGCTCGCCGGCGATGGCGGCGTAGCGCGGCAGCTGCAGCGCGGAGCGCCGCACTCCAACGCCGAACACCACGATGGCCCATACCGGAGGGGCAGATCGGTGTATCTGCCCACAATGGGCATCAATGCCCAACAGCGCGGGCGAATACACCGATTCGCCTCTACGACATTGCGATTCAACGCATCGGCGCACGTGCCGACTCAGGCCGGCGCAGCGGGACGACCTTCGAGGTGCGCCGGGAGGGGCCGCTTGTTCACGTTCAAGCGCGGGGCGCGACCAAGCCGTGGCGCGTGCTGCTGCGCGGGGTCGGCGCGATCCAGTCGGTAGCAGGCGCTGCGACAGAAGACGATGCGCTTGGCACCCTGCTGACGCCCAAGCCAGGCGCGCGCGGGCTGAGCGCCCGGCTGGCGCCGTAGGCATCGAGCGCGCACAAGACCTAAAACCTTGCTTGGAAATGCACTCGCAAGCACCTGGCAGCGAAAGGGCAGTTGGCCGAGTAACTGTTCACAATTCTCGATATTGGACGCGGACGAACGCGGACAACTGGCTGGTATCCGCGTTCGTCCGCGTTCGTCCGCGTCCCGTGACCCGAAGCGTGAACACGTACTTGGCCGAATAGAACGAGGGGTGCTTCGCTACAGACTCTAGCGCTGCACCCCAACAATCCGATCCACAAGCGCAAGAAAGATAAAGAAGTTCGGCGTTTGGGCGACCGAGACATTCGCCCATGTCAGCCACTTACCTTCTTTCTTGACAGCGATAAAGCCGTTACTGATCTGAACACCCTTGACCTGCGCCCACGCGACGGTTTCTTTGCCATTGCTTATCCCGACCTGGTTGATACTTAGCTTGCCGTACTGGAGCGTGCCGCCGCCGTTGTAGCTCTCGATCGCCTGCGGCATGAGCCGCTTGAATGTCTCGCTTTGAATCAACGCGCCAAGCTGCGCCACCTTGCCGACGCTATTGTTCAGCTTGAGCGTCTCGCCCCTGATAGTTCGAATGTTATAGGTATATAACGTCGCGACGGGAATGAAATAGACCCGTTGCAGCACGATCTGTTGCTGAACCGACTCGACCTCATCCCAGCGGATAACTCTGGTCGCACCGGCCTTGATATAGGTGAACCCCTGATCGAAAACCTGGATGTTTTGGCGTGCTTGGATATAACCAATCACGAGAAATGCTACACCCACACCGAGGCCTATCAGGGGGAGGAGCAGCGGATTGCCTTTCGCTAGGCGAGTGCCGCTCGCGAGGAGCGCGACCAGGCCGTAACTTCCAAGCAGCGCGAAGACTGTTCCGGAAACAAGCGTCATCCAGACGCTCATGCCCGCGCGATAGACGCCGGTTGAATTCCCGAGTTGGTCGTTGGTAGGATGGGTGGTTGCCATGTGTTTTCCTGTTGCTATAATGTTTTGATCGAGCGCTCACGCCGCACGGCGGAGATGTCGGTGTGATCATACGGGATACACTCGTCCTCGATCCAGTGTTCATTTGTACCTATTTGCAGTAGTACTTACACAAAGCAATGACTCGAACGTTCCGCCCTAACCTGCTTCTCCTCATTCTGATGCTGCTCACCGGCTGCGGCGCTTCCAGCGTGGTACCGGCGTCGCCGCCAACCCGCGCCATCCCCACCCTGTTCCCAACCGCAGCAATCAGCGCACCGCCCACTGCCCGGCCTGCCACATCAACTGCGCCCGCAAGCGGCTGGCAAGCTGGCCGCCCTGGTGTCGAACTGCGCCACATTCAAGCCACCGCCGCGCCGAATCGCCCAGCTGTTCCGCTGGTGATCGTGCGGCTCGACCCAGCGCAGGTGCGCCTGCGCGTGGCCTACGCGCCGAATCGACCACGCGGGCTACGCAGCTGGTTCGAAGATCGCCGGCCGTTGGCGGCGATCAATGGCAGCTTCTTCACGCCGAAATATCAGGCCACCGCGCTGCTCGTCAGCGATGGACGTGCCAGTGGCGCGAGCTACGCCGGCTTCGGCGGCATGCTATCCGTCGCGCCGGATGGCGGTGTATCATTGCACGCGCTGCGTGATCAACCCTACGACCCCGCTGAGCCGATCGAACAGGCACTGCAATCCTTCCCAATGCTGGTGTTCCCCGGTGGCGAGCCGGCCACGATCGAAGACGACGGACGCCGCGCCCGCCGCAGCGCTGTGGGAATCGATCGCGCCGGGCGCCTGCTGCTGCTGGTCAGCCCCACCAGCGACTTCACGCTGCGCGGCCTGGCCGACTGGCTCAGCCAGAGCGACCTGGATGTGGAACGCGCGCTGAATCTCGACGGCGGATCGTCGACTGGGCTGTATCTGAGCGATGGGACGCTGCATGAGGAGATCGACTCGTTTGGGGCGCTGCCGATCGTGCTGCTGGCGGAAGCAAAGTAGTCAGGAGTCAGAACGCGCTTGTACATTCTGACTCCTGGCTTCTAACTCGTGAACTCACGCCGCCCCGCCGATATCGCGCCGCAGCAGCAAACGATACGCGGATGCGAAGAACAGTGCGCTGTAGACGCCGATTACCAGCGCCGCCTGAAGCGGCGAGGGCAGCGTCGTGAGATCCATCGTGCGCGTCAGCGCGGCGGGATCGAGCCCGAAGCTTTGGCTATTGAGCACAATCAGGGTGTTGATGTTCGGCTGGACGATCAGGTTGAGCAGGAAGCCAACCGGACCGCCAAGCCCGGCCAGGAATAGCAGCACATACAGCGAGCGCAGCACGCCAAGCGGCAGCGCCAGCACGCTCGGGGTGGCACCGCCAGTACCGGGCAGCAGCGATCCAAACAGCAGCGCTAGCAGGATCCCAGCCAGCAGCGCCAGCAGGATCCCAGCCAGCAGCGCCAGCAGCAGCCCGATAATCTTGGCGATCAGGTAGCGGCCACGATGAGGCTGGCGCGCCAGATGGATGCGCAGTGTGCCCCAGCCATACTCGCTGCCGATCACCCCGGCAGCCAGCGCGATCGCGCATATACCGCCGACACCGTTGACATGTCCCAGCACTGCGCCAAAGATGCCCGGAAAGCCTAGGTGTAGCCGGAACTGCCGGACTTGCTCCGCGCTCAGCAGCTGTGCCCGCGCGCCGCCACTGAACAGGCCATCGTCTAGCCCAACCACCAGAAACTCGGTCATCAGCAGCAGAACCAGCAGCGCCAAAAATACCGCCAGCAGTACCCATGCAAGCGGACGGCGCGTGAGCTTGAACCATTCGGCGCGGATGAGATTGATCATAATTTGCGTGACAAGATGACAAGGTGACAAGATGACAAGGTGACGCTGTGAAGAAGAGCAAGCATCTGTCACCCCCTCATCTTGTCATCTTGTCAGGCGGTTCCGCCCGGGTGACCTCTAGGAAAAAGTCCTCCAGATGCCGCTCATGCGGGCGAATCTCGGCGACTGAGATCGCGTGCGCGGCCAGCAGGCTGGTGATCTCGGCCGCATGCTCAGTCGGCGCATCGACCAGCAGCGTGTCGCCGCGCTGCTCCACGCTGCCGGCCCACGCTACGCCGCGCAGCAGCGCCGCCGCCGCCGCAACATCGCCGACCACCCGCACCAGCAGGCCACGGCCGCGCCGCAGCAGATCGGCCACTGTGCCAACGGTCACCACGCGGCCCTGCTTCAGAATGGCAACCTCGTCGCACATCTGCTCGGCCTCGTGCAGCAGGTGGCTGGAAACAAAGATCGTGCGCCCACTGCGCGCCAGCATGCGGATCAGCTCGCGAATCTCCCGCTGGCCGGCCGGGTCGAGCCCATTCGTCGGCTCATCCAACATGATCAGCTGTGGGCCGGCCAGCAGCGCCGCGGCGATCCCCAGGCGCTGGCGCATCCCCTGCGAATAGAACCGAAATTTGTCGCCGGCGCGATCAGCCAGCTCGACCACATCGAGCGCAGCCTCCACACGCGCGGCTGCGAGGCCGCCGGCAAGCGCCAGCACGCGCAAATTATCGCGCCCAGAAAGGTAGGGGTAGAAAGCCGGCGCCTCGATCATCGCGCCAACGCCGGCAAGCGCCTGCTCAGGCTCGTGCGCGATGTCGTGGCCCAGCACGATCGCGCGGCCGGCGCTTGGCCTGATCAGGCCAAGCAACATGCCGATCGTGGTGGTCTTGCCGGAGCCGTTCGGGCCGAGGAAGCCAAAGACGCAGCCAGGGAGCACATGCAGGTCGAGCTGATCGACCGCCGTGCGCGTGCCGAAACGTTTGGTTAGCCCTTCGGTATGAATTGCCGCGTCCATAGGCCTGTCAGCGCCGGTGGCGCCCGCTCAACAAACGACCCCCGTATGCGGCATTATAGCAGGTGTTGCCGGATAGCCTGCGGCAGCATGGTACTTTACGATCTACTGTGGCTCATTTTTTCGCCCGGCGGGCGAAAAAATGAGCCACAACATTAAAAACTCCGTGTGCGCGATGTGGGCCTGCCCACATCGCGCACACGGAGCTGCAATATGCCATGCGCCAGCAAATCAATCGATGCCGGATGCGAACAGCGCCGGCGCGCTGAAGTGAAAGCGCAGCGCGTCGGGCAGGGTCGTGCGCCAGCCCAGGAAGCTGTGGCCGCCGCCGAACTCCTGGTACGAGACGGCGGCCCCGCCATTCAGCAGCACCGTGCAGAGCGTGTGGACGCTTTCGAGCACAGCCGGCGTCTCGTAGCGACCGACATCGATGTAGCACTGCGGCGGGCCAAAGCCGCGGGCAGCGTTGCGCGCCAGCAGCACTGGCACCGCCTTCACAAACGACCGCGCGACCGGCGACTGAGCCAGCGCTTGCCCAAAGACATGCGGCCGCTCCAGCGTGGTGTACAGGCTCAGCGTGGCGTTGTAGCCCGCGCCGCCAATCACGCGCTCCAGCGGGTCGGTTGATGTGGCGTAGCGCGCATCCACCCAGGGCACCAGGTCGTCGGCCAGGAACTGCACGAACTTGCCGTCGAGCCGGTCTTCTGTCCCATCAGTACGCTCGGCGCGCTGGACAAACACCAGAATCGCTGGCGAGGCCTCACCTTGGCTAATCAGCGCATCCATCATCTGCGGCGCGCGGGCCGAGATCAGGTAAGCTTCGCCGTCCAGCAAATATAGTGTCGGGTAGCGCCGCTCGTCGGGATCGTAGTTCTGCGGCAGAAACACCCACACGCGAGCCCAGATTGTGCCGTCGGGGCTGCTGACGAGCTGATAGGCCACACTGGCGATCGCATCGCCAAAGGCGTCCTCAAGCTCAGGCATCGGTCGGGCGTTGGGCATCTCCAGCACCGAGAGCGCCCGCGCTGGAGTGACCTCAACGATCTGGCGGGGATTGAGTGGGTCGGTCTTGCAGTGATTCAGCCAGGCGGCCCAGCCGGTCGCGCGCTCGGCATCGGATCGCGGGTGATCGACCACGAAGGCATATTCGATCCAGGCATCGAGCGGCATCTGTGCTGTCAGGGCGAATAGATCACTGCCTGGCAAGCGCGTCATTCGTGTTCTGTCCGGGTCGTAGCCAAGAATATCGCCAACTACCGCGACCGTTTCGGCGTCGGGATCGCGGTAGAACCACGTCACCGTTCCATCATACTCGACCCAAGGGGCCGGCGCGTCGCCACCGGTACTCAGGAACTGCTCGACCAGCGCATTGATCTCGTCGGTTAGGGCGCCTTCGGCGGCACGGCGCTCGATCTCGGCGCGTAGATCAGCAAAGGTCGGGCGGAACAGGGCATTCGTGGACATCAGTAGCTCCTTTTGCGGGCAGTCAACAGCAATGATAAATTGCTTATCACTATACCGTTGACTACCGGCAATCGGATACCCCCTCTTTAGTCTCCGGCAGCATGGTACTTCACATTTCCTGTAGGTCTTTTTTCGCCCTGCGGGGCGAAAAAAGACCTACAGGAGAAAGAAATTCCTAAGCTGCGTACATCCTTCCTGGGCAAGAACAGATTGGCGCCCTACCCGCCGACCGCCACCGCCAGCGGTGCCGCGACCGCCTCCATCATCGGCTGGGTGCCCATCTTGCGGCCCAGCGCGTGGATGACATCTGCGACAATCGCCACCACCTGATCGGCATCTCCCTGCGGGATATTCAGCGGCGGCGCGAGCTGAATCACCGGGTCGAGCCGGTCGTCGGCACGGCAGATCAGCCCACGGCGCTTGAACTGGTCGGAAAGCCAGCCCATCAGGTTCGGCTCCTCCAGCGGCTGCTTGGTGCGCTGGTCGTACACCAGCTCCAGCGCCATGAACATGCCCATGCCGCGAATATCGCCGACATTGGGGTGCTCACCGACCGCCGCGCGCAGCTCGCGGATCATGTAATCGCCCATGGTGCGCGCGCGCTGGTTCAGCTGCTCGCGCTCGATGATCGCAATGTTCGCCAGCGCGGCGGCGCAGCTGGCCGGGTGGCCGCCGAAGGTGATGCCATGCATGAACTTGTCGCCCTCATCGCCAATAAAAGCATCGGCCACCTCCTTGCGCACCATCACCGCGCCCAGCGGCGCATAGCCCGACGTGATGCCCTTGGCGCAGGTGATGATATCGGGCGCGACGCCGAGCGCGCTGGAGCCAAACCAATCGCCCACGCGGCCAAACCCGCAGATCACCTCATCGGCGATCATCAGGATGCCGTGGTGATCGCAGATCTGGCGCACGCGCTGGAGGTAGCCGGGCGGGGGCACGATCGCGCCGCCGCTGTTCTGCACCGGCTCCATGATGATCGCCGCAATCGTCTCGGGGCCTTCGAACTCGATCAGCCGCTCGATCTCATCGGCGCAGGTTCCCCTGCACTGCGCCGCCAGCTCGCAGTAATCACAGCGATAGCGGTGCGGCAGCGGCACATGCCGCGCGCCCGGCACCAGCGGGCCAAAGCCGTTGCGCACACCGGTCAGGCCATTCACCGAAAGCGCGCCCATGGTGGTGCCGTGGTAGGCCACCCGGCGCGAGATCGTTTTGTGGCGATCGCCGAAGCCGCGCTTGCGCTGATACGATTTCGCGAGCTTGAGCGCGGTCTCAACCGCCTCGGAGCCACCAGTGACAAAGAAGCTGCGCGTTTGTGGACCGATCGGGCTGATCTTTGCCAGCTCACTGGCCAGCTTGATCTGCGGCAGATTGGGGAAGGAGAAGGGGGAAACGAACGAGATATCCAGCATTTGGGCGGCCACCGCTTCGACAATTTCGCGGCGACCATAGCCCGCGTTCACGCAGAAGAGCCCGGCAAGCGCATCGATATACGCATTGCCGTCCTGATCCCACACGCGCGACCCTTCCCCACGAACGAGGATGGTGGGCCGCGCGGAGGTACTGGACGAGTGACCCATTTGGAAAAAGTGCAGCCAGACGTTCTCCGTAAACGTCTGCTGCAACGTCGGATCGACGGGAGGCATGATGTGCTCCTTGTTTAGGTTTTACAGTAAAGAACAGCGAACACGGAACACAGAACAACTGAATGCGGTATGACTCCGCTTTGTTCTTTGTTCTATCTCAGGAAGCTCAGTGAGACCGTCATGTGGCTCTGTACGCTTGCACGTTACCCCCACCGAGCGACTCGCAGGGGTAGGGCGCGCTCAGTTGCTCGTTGTCTGGTCGTGTGAGATCACTCCTTACTGTAAAGCCTTTTGGAGATGCCTCCGCCGATTTTGGGTTTTAGATTTGTAATTTTAGATTAGGTGATGCGCCTCAATCCAAAATCCAAAATTGTAAAGGGCATTACTTCAAGGGCGCGCCGCCGGAAGGCGTCACTGGCGGTTCGTCCTCTGTGATTTTGGGTTTGAGTTTTGTGATTTTGGATCAGGTGATACGCCTCAATCCAAAATCCAAAATCCAAAAATTATTCCGGCCCTCCTTTCATACGATCTCGGCTGTGTGGCTGCCCGGTCCCGGCGATGGGGGACCAACCCATCGACTCCGGCCGTCGCGGCCAAGTAGCCCAAGATCCATTTAGTTTTAGAACTTACGCAAATCGTACTTTACATTTAAAGTATATTCTTTTTCGCCCTGCGGGCCAAAAAGAATATACCAAAAACAAAAAATCCGTGTGCTTGCATAAGCCCTAAGATTATGAATCGGCTATACTGCGCCACCAGAGCACGTTGTAGATCATGGCATTTGGCGCTCTGGTAGCGAGAAATTGACTTACGATTCTGTGCTTGCCTCGCCGACCAGCTTCATCACGCGGAAGCCTTCAGCAAAGGCGAGATTGACGGCCTTGCCGGATTCGGCCGCCCAATCGCGAATCCACTTGCCGTCGCCAGGGTCGAGCTGGCTTTTGTGGCAGCGCAGCGCCTCGATCTTGCGCTCCAGCGTGCTCGAAATATCGACATGGATGTTGTTGTGCGCATCGTCGCCCGAGATATAGACTTCCTTGACCTGATGCGGCTCGTAGCCCTCGGCCAGCAGCTCGGGGAAGATCGGGCGGGTGACGGCGCTAGGGAAGATCGCGTAGATAGCCGCCTCGGCCGCCGCGCGGTGGTCGGGGTGGTTGATATATTCAGTCCCGTAGAACACCGCCGTCGGGTCGCCGGTGATCACGCGGTCGGGCTTGAGCCGGCGGATGATCCGTGTCAGCTCGCGCCGCAGCTCGATTGTCGGCTGCAAGGTTCCGTCGGCATAGCCCAGGAAGATCACCTCCTGGACACCCAGCACCGCGCAGGCGGCGCGCTGTTCGGCCTCGCGGATGCGCACAAGATCGGCCAGATCCTGGTTCGGATCGTTGCTGCCGGCCGCGCCATTGGTAATGATCACATAGGTTATTTGCGCGCCCTGGTCGGACCACAGCGCCGCCGCGCCGCCACAGGTAAACTCGGAGTCATCGGGGTGCGCAAAGATACCCAGAATACGGAGCTGGGGTGTGTTTGTGTCTGTCATATCGTCGCTTGCTGTGCTTTTCCTGCTATCAGTGTACTACAGCGAGCGTGATCCTGTCCAGTGTCAATTTATTTATCAAGGTGAAATACCTTCGGTTTCGCTACCGCGCAAATAGCCCGCTGTTCTTGTCGCACGAGGGTCAATCGGCCAGGTTCTGGGCCAGCAATCACGCGGGTGGGCTTGCTATGGAGGCTGAGATAGCCTCGTGCGCTTTCAGCGCAGGGGATAGGGGATAGGGGTTGGGGGGTTGGGATTCGCATCGGGTTCGAAGATACGCTCACCCTCCCCAACGGCCGGCAAGCATGTGGCTGGCGCACTCGCCCACCGCTTAACGCGCGGCCCGCAAGCCCTGATCGGCCCGCAGCTCGTCGGCCGTCTCAGCAAAGCGATACCCCATGCCGCGCACAGTGTAAATATAGCGCGGGTGGGCCGGGTCAGCTTCGATCTTGGCGCGCAGCCAGCGAATATGGACATCCACGGTTCGCGCATCGCTCTTGAAATCGTCGCCCCATACATGCTTCAGCAGCACCTCGCGCGAGAGCGCAACGCCGCGATTGTGCATCAGGCAGGCCAGCAGGTCGAACTCTTTCTGCGCCAGGCGCAGCTCCTCGCCACCACGAAACACGCGTCGGTTGGTAGTGTCGAGTAACAGATTCGCGACGCTCAGCAGTTCGCGCTGCGCCTGCCGGAGCGGTCGCGCGCTGCGGCGCAGCAGGGCACGCACACGCGCCAGCAGTTCGTCCGGCAGGAACGGCTTGATCACATAGTCGTCGGCGCCGAGATCCAGGCCGCGCACACGATCGGATTCATCCTGGACCGCAGTCAGCATCAGGATCGGAACATCGCTCTCAAAACGGAGGATGCGGCAGACGGCAAATCCATCGAGCTGCGGCAGCTGGGTTTCAAGGATGATCAAATCCGGCCGCGCCATGCGTGCAAGCTCCAGCCCACGCAGGCCGTCGTGCGCGATCACAGTGCTGTAGCCTTCGCGCTCAAGCTTGCCGCACAATGTCGCGCACAGCGCGGTGTCGGTGTCAAGCAGCAGAATCTTCGCCATAGATGTTAGTATGTTTCACGCCTAAATAATCATCCCACTACTGGTGTTTTAATATACAGGACTTACGCGGTGCCCAGATGTGGTCATGCACAGCGGTACGTTATCTTCTTTTTGTTATTCGTTTTTTCGCTCTGCGAGCGAAAAAACGAACAACAGATGCATTGGGAAGTACCGTGCTGCCGTTCGTCCTGAGCTTGCCTGCCCTGAGGCTCCCCTGAGCCGGTCGAAGGGCGTGTCGAAGGGTCGAAGGGCAGGCAAAGCGGCTTTTGAAAGCGCGACCGCGTAAGTCCTGTTAATATAGAGAGTCCCTTAACCAAACCGACCAGTCACATAATCCTCCGTGCGCTTGTCCTTCGGGTGGGTGAAGATCTGATTGGTCGGCCCAAACTCGATCAGCTGGCCCGCCCGGCTCTGCGGGTGCATCAGCATAAACGCCGTCTCATCCGACACCCGCGCGGCCTGCTGCATGTTGTGCGTCACAATCACGATCGTGTACTCGCGCCGCAGCTCCAGCATCAGCTCCTCGATCTTCAGCGTGGCGA
>WNGB01004722.1_pt1 | contig 30319 bp, 29 predicted proteins | sample 5400681 | NCBI WGS metagenome assembly WNGB01 (sample SAMN13153367, study PRJNA577476) | soil metagenome | isolation source: 115 cm soil or saprolite under grassland replicate 2 | place: USA:California | collected 2016-06-15
GCCCGTGCGCGCCATCGCCATGACGGAATAGCTCGAGGGCCACGGCGGCCCGCTGGTCGAGGCCGCGCCCCCGGCCGTGACGGGCAGACGCGCGGCGCCGGCGGCGCCCACAATGCGCCGAGATGCCGTCCCGGATCGTCGAGCAGACCCTCTGACCACCGCGGGCTACACCGTGGTCGGGTTGCCGCGTGCGGCCGTCGGACGGCCGTCACCGATCCTGATCGGCGGTCACCACGCCACCTGGTCGACGCCGGGAACGACCACGCGGCCGTGGCCTTCCCCGTCGCAGTTGCCCGACGGCGTCGCTGCCCCCGTCCGGGAGGTCGCGGCGCGCCACCCACGCGCGGAGCGTCGTCATGGCGCCGACGAGCGCCGCCTCGACCGCGCCCCGGGGTCGCTGTTCCCATGTGCGTGGCGTCATCGCGATGCCTGGCCGGGGAGGGCCGTGTCCTCGAGGCCCATGTACACGCGCTGCAGCAGGTCGTTCGCGAGCAGCTCGGCGCTCGTGCCGGTCAGGGCGAGGCGCCCGCCCTCGAGGACGTACCCCCGGTGTGAGATCGACAGCGACTGCTGGATGGCCTGCTCGGTGAAGAGCACGGTCACGCCGTCCGCGTTGATGCGCCGGATCGCGTCCGAGACGTCGCGCACCAGACGCGGCGCCAGCCCCAGGAACGGCTCGTCGAGCATGATGAAGCGCGGCCGGCTCATGAGCGCGCGCCCGATGGCCACCATCTGCTGCTCGCCGCCCGACAGCGAGTGCGCGAGCTGGCGGCGGCGCTCGCCGAGGATCGGGAACAGCGCGATGACGCGCTCGAGCGACTCCGGGCGGCGCTTGCGCGCCGACGGCTCGTAGCCGCCCAGCAGCAGGTTCTCGAGGACGGTCATGTAGGGGAAGAGCCGGCGCCGCTCGAGCACGTGCGCGAGCCCGCGGCCCAGCCGCTGCCACGTCGGGACCCGGTCGATCGGCTCGCCGTCGAACCTCACCCTCCCCGCGCTCGGCGTGACGAGCCCCGACACCGCGTTGAGCAGCGACGACTTGCCCGAGCCGTTGGCGCCCATGAGGCACACCACCTCCCCCTCGCCGACGCGGAGCGACACGTCGGCGAGCGCCAGGTAGCCCGCGTAGCGGACCTCGAGCCCCTCAACCTCGAGCACCGGCGCCTCCCACGTAGATGTCGATCACCTCGGGGTCGTTCACGACCACCGGGGGCGGACCCTCCTGGATCTTGCGGCCGAGATGCATCATGACGAGCCGGTCGGCCACCGCGCTGATCACGCGCAGGTTGTGCTCGATGACGAGCAGCGTGAGCCCCTCGGCCTTCACCTTCTGGATCAGGCGCACGAGGCCGGGGAGGCTCCGCTGGTCGAGGCCGCCCGTCACCTCGTCCAGCAGCAAGAGGCGCGGCCGCGTGGCGAGCGCGCGCGCCAGCTCGAGCCGCTTGCGCTCGCCGGTGCTGAGGCCGCTGGCGGGCACGTCGACGCGGTGGGCGAGGCCGACGAAGCCCAGGTAGCGGGCCGCCTCGCGGCGCGCCCCCCCGACGTCGCCGGCGTGGGGCAGCGTCGCCACCATCACGTTCTCGATCGCGGTCATCCCCGTGAAGGGGCGGACGATCTGGAAGGTCCGGGCGATGCCGAGGCGGCAGCGCGCGTCCGGCCCCCGGCGGCCCAGACCATGGCCGGCGAACGCGATCTCGCCGCCGTCGGGCGCGAGCGTCCCGGAGATGAGGTTGAAGAGCGTCGTCTTGCCGGCGCCGTTGGCGCCGATGATCCCCACCACCTCGCCCGCGTTCACGTCGAAGGTCACGTCGCGCACCCCCACGGCGCCGCCGAAGCTCCGGCTCACCCCGCGCACGCTCAGGAGCGGCCCGCCGCCGTCGACGGCTGGGCGCGCCGTGAGCAGACCCCCCTCGGGGAGCACGATGCGGGGCGCGTTGTCGACGGCCGCCGCCGGCGACTCCGGCCGCGGTTGGTGTCCGAGGACGCGCGCGAGCGCGTCGACGCCGCGACGCACCCAGGGATCGATGCCCTGCGGCCAGTAGAGGATGACGAGGATCAGCAGCGCACCGTAGACGATGAGATGCACGCCCTGCAGGCTCCCGCCCCAGAAGGCGCGCGTCAGCTCCGCGATGGGCACCAGGACGAGCGCGCCCCACAGCGGCCCCAGCACGGTGCCGATGCCGCCGAGCACGGCCATGATGACCATCTGGACGGAGAAGTCGAGGCTCATCGTCCGCGTGGGCGTGATGAAGCCGACGAGCTGGGCGTAGAAGGTGCCGCCCACCGCCGCGAAGAAGCTCGACAGCATCATGGCGGCGAGCTTCACCCGCGCCGGGTTGATCCCGAGGCTCGCCACCGCGTCCTCGTCGTCGCGGATCGCCGCCAGGTAGTAGCCGAGGCGCGCGCGCTTCACCGCCGCCCCCGCCAGCAGCACGACGACGAGCAGCGCGAGCATCACGTAGTAGTAGGGCCGCTTGGAGGCGAACTGGAACTGCGACGGCCGGTCGCCGAGCACGGGCAGCAGGAAGCCGCGCACGCCGTTGATCTGCATCCCGGCCACGGAGTCCGTCAGCTCGAGGCCCACGCGCAGCATCTCGGCGAAGGCGATCGTCACCAGCGAGAAGAAGGCGCCGCGCAGGCGGAAGCACGGGTAGCCGATCACGCCCCCCACGACGGCGGCCAGTCCGCCGCCCGCGAGCATGCCGAGCCAGGGCGTCAGGCCCGCGTAGATGGCGAGGAGCGAGGAGGTGTAGGCGCCGATGCCGACGAGCCCCGCGTGGCCGATCGAGTACTGGCCGGCGAAGCCGCCGATCAGGTTCCAGGCGGCGCTCAGGTAGGCGAAGAACATCACCCAGATGAGCACCTGGATCCAGTACTCGTCGTCGCCGAGGAGGCGCCGCGTCAGCAGCGGCACGACGAGCGCGAGGAGGACGGCGGCGACGCCGAGCCCGCGCCCGAGCCAGCGCCGCCCGTCGCTCACCGCCGCTCCACGCCGAGCAGGCCCGACGGCCGCGCGAGGAGGATCGCCACGAAGGCCCCGCCGAGCACGATCCGGGCGGCGGCGGCCTGCACGCAGAGCGCCACGATGCCCTCGATCAGGCCGACGAGGAGCCCGCCCACCGCCGCCCCCGGCACGCCATGGTCACAGCAGGCCTCGACGACCCGGATCCAACCGTCCGGATCGCTGTGCTGGATGATCGCGATCGCGACGGCGCTCGTCGCGGCCGCCAGCCGCGGGCGGCGGGCCCTACGCTGTCATGCCTATTCCTCGTACACCTTCTTGAGCGTCGCCACGACGGCCGGGTCGGCGAGCGTGCTCGTCTCGCCGAGCGCCCGGCCCTCGGCGATGTCCCGAAGCAGTCGCCGCATGATCTTGCCGCTTCGAGTCTTGGGCAGCTCCGCCGCGTAAATGATGTCGTCGGGCCGGGCCAGCGCGCCGATCTTGTGGGCGACGTGGGCCTTGATCTCGTTCTGGAGCTCAGGTGTCATCGTATGACCGGATTTCAGGGTCACGAAGGCGGCGATCGCCTGTCCCTTGATCTCGTGCGCCTTCCCGATGACCGCCGCCTCGGCGACCGTCGGATGCTCGACGAGCGCCGACTCGACCTCCATCGTCGACACGCGGTGGCCGGAGATGTTCATCACGTCGTCGATGCGTCCGAGGAGCCAGAAGTACCCGGCCTTGTCGCGCTTGGCGCCATCCCCGGTGAAATACATGCCGGGGATCTGGCTCCAGAATGTCTCCTCGTAGCGCTTGGGATCGCCGTAGATGCCGCGCAGCATCCCCGGCCACGGCTTCTTCAGCACCAGGTAGCCGGCCTCGGCCGGCTGGCCCTTGTCGTTCACGATGTCGGGCTCGATGCCCGGGAACGGAAACGTCGCGGAACCCGGCTTGCAGACCGTGATGCCCGGCAGCGGCGTGATGAGGATGTGCCCCGTCTCGGTCTGCCACCAGGTGTCGACGACGGGACACCGACCGCCTCCGATGACCTTCCAGTACCAGATCCAGGCTTCGGGATTGATGGGCTCACCGACCGAGCCGAGCAACCGGAGCGACGAGAGATCGCAGCCCTTGGGATACTGCTCGCCCCAGCGGACGAATGTGCGGATCGCGGTCGGGGCCGTGTAGAGAACGGTGACGCCGTACTTTTCGACGATTCGCCAGAAGCGGTCCTTCTCCGGGAAATCGGGCGTGCCCTCGTACATGACGACGGACGCACCGTTCGACAGGGGGCCGTAGATGATATAGGAGTGGCCGGTCACCCAGCCGATATCGGCGGTGCACCAGAACGTGTCGCTCTCGCGGAGATCGAAGATGTACTTGGTCGTCGCGGTGACGCCCGTCATGTAACCGCCGGTCGTGTGCACGATCCCCTTCGGCTTCCCCGTGGATCCCGACGTGTACAGCAGGTACAGCATGTCCTCGGCATCCATCGGCTCCGGCGCGCACTCGGCCGGGGCGCCTTGCTGGAAGTCGTTCCACCAGACGTCGCGGCCTTCGGTCCACGACACGTCCTGGTTCGTTCGACGGGCGACGATCACCGTCCGGACGCTCGGGCACTCCTTGATCGCCTCGTCGGCGTTCCGCTTCAACTCCACCACGGCGCCGCGCCGGTACCCACCGTCGGCGGTGATGACGACGCGAGACTTGGCGTCGTTGATACGGTCGCGCAGCGACTCCGGCGAGAAGCCGGCGAAGACCACCGAATGTGGCGCCCCGATGCGCGCACAGGCGAGGATGGCGATGGCCACCTCGGGGATCATCGGCATGTAGATCGTGACGATGTCGCCCTTCTTCACGCCTCCCTGCCGGAGGGCGGCGGCGAAGCGGTTGACTTCGCGGTAGAGGTCCCAGTACGTCAGGACCCGGCTGTCCCCCGGCTCACCCTCCCAGATGAGGGCCGCCTTCATGCGCCTCGCTCCTCGCACGTGGCGGTCGAGGCAGTTCACGGAGGCGTTCAGCCGACCACCGACAAACCACTTCGCGTAGGGCAGCTTCCACTCGAGGGCGCGCCGCCAGGGCTTGATCCATTCGAGCTCCTTGGCCTCGCGCTCCCAGAACCGCACGGGGTTCCGCTTGGCGTCCCGGTAGATGGTCGAGCTCTTGATTCGCGCCGCTTTCGTGAACGCCTTCGGCGGCGGGAACTTCCGACCCTCTTTGAGAAGCGCCTCGATCGGCTCGTCCTTACGGACTCCTTTGGCCATGGCACGATCCTTTCGTCCCGGGGATGGGGCTATCTGCCTCTCAAGGGGGATTCTAAACCAGAACCGTCCTCCGCGCGTGAGGCGGGTGGGGCCTGTCGGCGCGGCGACCGCCGCCCGGCTGGACTCCGTCACCCACCCGCCCCGAACGCCGGTCGAGACTTATGCCAGCCCGCGATCACGGAACTCGGCGAACCTCGCCTCGAGTTCCTGCGCCACGGCCCTTGCGACGTCCTGCGAGCTGCCGGGACGCTCTTGTTCCTCGCCGTGTTCCCATTGGTCGAGGTACTCGTCGGTGCCGGCCAGACCGAGTCGCATGGCCACCGAGTCGATGAGGAGCTGAAACCGGTCGGTCAACGGGACCTTTGCGCTGCCGTTGGCATCGGTCGCCTCCACCAGCGACGGGATATCCTTCCAGTAGAGCACCTGGTACTTCGCCACCGGCGTTCCCTCGACGACCACTCAGGACGCGGCGGCCGCGCGCTTCTCCGCGACCCACTGCCGGCAAATCTTCACGGCCTCGGGAGCGTTGGCGCCGTACGCGTCGGTCCCGCACTCCTTGGCGAACTTGGCGGTCACCGGGGCGCCGCCACAGATGATCTTGTACTTGTTGCGCACGCCCATCTTCTCGAAGTGCTCGACGGTCTTGCCGATGTTCGGCATGGTGACGGACAGCAGCGCGGAGAGCCCCACGATATCCGCTTGGTGCTGCTCGGCCATCTCGAGGATCTTCTCCGGCGTGTTGTTGACCCCGATATTGTGGACCTTGAACTGCGCGGCCTCGAGCAGCATGCAGACGAGGTTCTTGCCGATGTCGTGGATGTCCCCCTTGACGGTGCCGACGACGGCGACCCCGACCGTTTCCGTCACATGGCCCACGATCAACGGCCGGAGGAGGGCCATGGATCCGTTCATCGTGCGGGCGGAGAGCAGTACCTCGGGAATGAAGTACTGATTCGTCCGGAACAGCTCACCGACGACGTCCATTCCCGGCACGAGCCCCTCGTTGATGACGAGGTGCGGATTGATCCCCTGATCGATGCCCTGCTGGGTCAGCGCCGTGCCGTCCTTCACCTGGCCCTTGATCACGGTGAAGGCGAGCTTTTCGAGCAGCGTTCTGTCATCCATGGTCTGGTCGCTCACGGGTTGATGGGGTAATAACCGAACTCGTCGCCGGCGTCGTACATCGCTTTGATGTTCCGGAAGGGGATGTCGGGGAGCATCCGGTGAGCGGGCGAGAGGATGTATCCGCCGCCCGGCGCCATTTCCTTGATCCGCTGTCGCACTTCCTGCCGAACGTCTTCCGGCGTGCCCCGCGGCAGCGTCGACTGCACGTTGATGCCGCCGAGGAACGCGATCCTCTTGCCGAAGTCCTGCTTGAGCCGCCACGGCTCCGAGATCACCTCGACGGGCTGGAGCGGATCGAACACGTCCATGCCGTCCTCGACGAGGCCCGGCATCATGGGATAGGCAGCGCCGCAGGAGTGGTACATGATCTTGCAGTCGTGGTTGCCGACGTCGTCGAGCATCTTCCGAACCTCGAGGAATCGCCGCTTGTAGTACGGCCGCACCAGATCTTCGTGGGTCTGGGGCGACACCAGCGTGCTCGTCTGGGTGCCGAGGTCCTCGGGTGAGAGGCGGAGGATCGACAGGTACTTGCCGACGGCCTGGATCCCGACGCGATTCATCTCGAGCTCGATCTGCAGCAGCTTGTCGAAGAGAGCGCGTACGAACTCCTGGTCGATCGCCATGTCGATGAAGATCTGCTCGAATCCGCGCAGGTACTTCGCCTGCTCGTAGATGCCTCCGCGGCCGAACTGGGACAGGATCGCGTACGGCGTCTCCTCTCGGATGCGCGGGATCAGGTCCGGCAGATCGCCAAGGAACGACGGATCGTGCGGGTCGGGCCACGGGTAGTCGTCGAGATCCTTCACCGTCGCCTCCGCCAGAGGGTAGGTCCGGATCTCGAAGTGCGCGCCGCCGTACCCGGTCTCGAACTCCGCCCGGTGGTGAGGCACGCCCCACTCGTCGACGTAGAGGTCGTCCTCGGCGCGGTGGACGAAACCCCGACCGCCGTTCGGCGGGTAGCTGGGAATGCGGATGATGTCCAGGTCGAGCTTCTCGATCACGTCGAGATCGACCGGCGCGTCGGTGGACCATGTCGTGGACCCCGTCCGGATCGCGTCCGGCGTGTTCTGCCAGTCCCAGGGCTTGGAGACCTTCGGAGATAGGCCCAGCTCACGGCGGAGCGCCACATACGCGTCCTGGGTGATCCAGATATCGCGTGGAACCCGGTCGGGCTCCTGCAGACGCACGGCCCTCTCGACCCGCTCTCGCGACGTCATCGTCTTCTTGGCCATCCCTGTCTCCCGTCAATCCCGCCGTCTTAGATGATGTCCTTGATCTGACGCGCGACTCGCGTCACGTAGCCCCGCATGGCCCGCTCGGCTCCCTCTGGATCGCGGCGGACGAGCGCCTCGATGACCTCCTGGTGCTCGTGCACGGTTTCCTGCAGGCCGCCCTGCTTCTTGTAGAGGTAGTACCAGAGCCGGAGGTGCAGGTTGTAGAGGCGCAGCAGGGTCAATTCCAGATACCGGTTCTGGGCGCCGCGGGCCAGCAACTCGTGAAACAGCCGGTCCTGCGCGATGAACGCCTCGGCGTCCATGTCCGTCATGGAGCGGTCGAGGACGGCGTGAATGCGCTGCAGCTTCTCGACCTGATCCGGCGTCATGCGGGTCGCCGCCAGCCGCGCCGCGAACCCTTCGACCCGCGTCCGGAATTCGTTGATCTGCTGGACGTCCTCGGCCCGGATCTCCGCGACCAGCATGCCGCGATGGTGGAGATGCGTCACCAGCCCCTCGGCGATCAGGCGCTGGATCGCCTCGCGGATCGGCGTCCGTCCGATCTTCATCTCGTGGATCAACCGGCTCTCGGTGAGCACCGAGCCGGGCGTCAGCTCGAGCGTGACGATCTTGTGCACGAGCGTCTGGTACGCCTTCTCGGTGAGCGACGCGTGGGCCTTGCTCTTCATCCGCGCCTCGTCGTGTCGAGGGCGCGCTGGATCGCCGCCCGGTCAGGTTCGGCGCTGGCGATGAACACGAGGGTGAAGCCGCGTGGATTGGGCGTCGGCGCGATCTCGAGCTGGCCTCCGGCGAATTGCACGATCGAGACCTGCCCGCCGACCCTCATGAAGCCCTTGGCGCGCACGATCGCCGGCGGCAGCGCCTCGAAGAACTGCTCGACCTTCGCCCGATCGGTATCGAACGCCACCGGCACCACGAACGAGACGAACGACGCGGCCGGAGCCGGCGAGGCGAGCCCCTGCTCGAGCGCGCTCGGCCCGGGCGTGTCCCGCCGCTTGTCCAGGACCACCCCCAGCTCCACATTGCAGCGCTCGGTCGTGACGACCGTCGCCTGCGGGTTCAAGGCCGTGATCTCCCGTCGCACCGCCTCGAGCTGGCCGGGCGTGGCGAGATCGGTCTTGTTCAACAGCAGCACGTCAGCCAGCCGGACCTGGTCCGTATAGAAATTGCCCAGGACCTTTCGCAGCCCCGTGAACTTGGCGGCGTCCACGACGGTGATCATCGGCCCGATCTCCACCGACCCCTTCAGCGCCGGATCGCCGAGGACGTCGAGCATCTCGGCCGGCTGGGCGACACCGGTGGCTTCGATGACCACGCGCTGGACGCCTCTCTTGTCACGCAGCTCCTCGAGCGCGTTCACGAGCGACCCCTTGAGCGTGCAGCACAGACACCCGGCGCTGATCTCGATCGTGTCGACGTTCTGTCCGGACAGGAGGGCGCCGTCGATGCCGACGTCGCCGAACTCGTTGACGATGACGGCCATCGGCTCCCGGCCCCCCCGTTCGCCGATGATCCGGCGCATGAGGGTCGTCTTCCCCGAACCGAGGAATCCACAGATCGGGTTGACCAGCATCACGCGTCTCCCGACAGAAGCATGTCGGCGGTCTCGTCACCGGGGAAACAGATCGCCTCGATGAAGATGTCCTGGAAGTCGGGGCGGGCGGCCAGCGACACGTGCTCGATGGACCGCGCGAGGGCGATGGTGCGGTTGCGTTCCGTCTCCGACAGGAGGGCCATCTGCGCCCCGAGGGCGGCGGCGTTGCCGACGTATCGGATGCGCTCGACGGGAAGCTCGGGAAGAAGGTGGATGCGGACAGCGCTCTCGATGTTGATGTAATTGCCGAAGCCTCCGGCGAGCATCAGCTCCTTGATCTGACCGTCCTGGACGCCCATGACCTTCTTGAGCATCAAGATGCCGGAGTAGATCGCGCCCTTGGCGAGCTGGAGCTGCCGAATGTCCTGTTGGCTGATGGCGACATCCTGACCATGGCCGGACTCCGGGGCCCAGGCGAGGACGAACTGCCGCTCGCCGTCTCGCTCGACGAGGCGGTCGCGCAGCGCCGGCGGCAGCACGTCGCGCTCGTCGATCCGTAACAGACCGGATGGGTCCAACACCTTCGCGTCCAGCATCTTCGCGACGGCGTCGATGAGGCCGGAGCCGCAGATTCCGATGGGAGGGACGCCGCCGATCACCCCGCAGACCACGTCGTCGCCGATCTCCACCTTCTCGATCGCTCCGAGCGCGCCCCGCATGCCGTGCTTGATCTGCGCGCCTTCCAGCGCGGGCCCGGCCGGCGCCGAACACGCCATGAGCTTGCGGCGCGAGCCCATCACGACCTCGCCGTTGGTTCCGATGTCGACGGCGACGCGGACGTGCAGGCTGTCGTAGATGCGCGTGGCGAGGACCACCGCCATCGTGTCGGCTCCCACGAATCCGGCGACGATCGGCAGCAGGCACACCGCGGCGTTGGGGTTCACCCGGAGCAGTAACTCGCGCGCCGTCACCACGATCGGCGAGCGGACCGACGGGGCGTACGGCGCCAGCCCCACGTGGGTGGGATCGATGCCGAGGAAGATGTGATGCATGCACGTGTTGCCGACGATCACGATCTTGTAGACGTGCTCGGGGGCCACCTTGGCCTTGTCGCACGCTTCCTTCACGAACCCGTTGATCGCGGCCAGCACTCGAGTCTGGAGCTTCTTGAGCGCCTCGGCATTGAACTGGGCGAAGGCGATACGCGACATCAGATCGCCGCCATACACCGCCTGGGGATTGATGCTGCCGACCGCGGCGAGTTGCTCGCCGGTGGAGAGGTCGAGCAGGAACCCCACGATGCTCGTCGTGCCGATGTCGAACGCCATGCCGTAGCGGTGCATGGTCGTGTCGCCGGACTCGATATCGATGATGCGCTTGTTGAAGACGGTGACGGTCAGGACCCCGTCGGCATCGCGCAGCAGGGCCGGAACCTTGCGGAGCAGGTCGAGCGGAACCTCGGCGCTCGTCCCCCCTCCCAGCGCGGCCAGGATCTCCTCGACATCCGAGGTCTGGTGATGCTCCTCGGTCGGCAGGCCTGCCTTGATCCGCCGCTTGTCGACGCCCGAGTCGAGCGGGGTCGTCTCCCGGAACACGTGGGAGCAGGACAAGATCTGGTGCCCCCCCTCCGTGATGGGAGGCACCACCATGACCGCGCAGTCCGACGAGACCGCGGTCTGGCACGAGAGCCGGAAGCCTTCGCGGACCTGGTCATGGCCCAGCTGGACCGTGTCCATGATCGTCGGCGGCGGCACACTGCCCTTGACGATCTTGATGCGACAGCTGTGGCAGCGTCCGCGGCCTCCGCACGTCGCCATCACATCGATGCCGGCGTCCTGCGCGGCGCGCAGGAACGTCTGTCCGGGGCCGACGATGATCGTCTGTCCGGCCGGCGCGAAGGTGACGGAGAGTGCCCGGCTCATCAGACAACGACTTTCCTGAACGGCCGCGGCGATGTCGCGACCACGACCGCCTCGCCGTCGGTCCGCACGTCGTACCGTTCGGCCTTCCCCTCGGGGAAATTCCGGTAGTGGTACTCGGCCGTCGACTGGTTGACGTGACACGCCGTCGTGAGCGGATTCAATCCCGTCCGGACCGAATAGCGAACATGGCAATAAGGACAGGACAGGATCTCGCCATCGACCTTCGCGCCGTCCCACTCGCAGCCCTTGTGGGGACACCGGGCCTGGAGCGCGAACACGGTGTCTCCCACGCGCACGAGCAGGGCGCGGAACCTTTCGGACCCGAACAGGCGCGCCGCTCCGGCCGGCACCTCCTCGAGCCGGGCCATCGAGACGAATTCCATGGCTACTCCCACGCCTCCCGAGGTTCCTTGACGAGCCGCTTGGCGAGCTGAACGGCGAGCATCGCGTCCTTGCCCCAGCCGTCCGCACCGATCTCGTCGGCCCACTGCTGGCTGGTCGGCGCGCCCCCAACGAGGATCTTGACCTTGTTCCTGAGCCCCGCCTTGGCGAACTCTTCGATGGTGACCTTCTGGTAGTAGATGGTGGTGGAGAGAAGCGCCGAGAAGCCGACGAGGTCGGCCTTCTCCCGCTTGGCGGCATCGATGAACTTGTCGGGATGCGTGTCCGTCCCGAGGTTGATGACCCGGAAGCCGGCGTTCTCGAGCATGATCGTCACGATGGTCTGCCCGATGTCGTGCATGTCGCCGAGGACGGTGCCGATGATGAACGTGCCGACCGGCTTCTCGGCGGCGGCGGCGAGCAGGGGGCGAATGAGCGCGAGCCCGGCTTTCATGGCCCGCGCCGTGATGAGCATCTCGGGGATGAAAATGATCTGCTCACTGAAGCGGTCGCCCTGGAGATTGAAGCCGGGGAACAGCCCGTCGTCCAGGATGGTCTTCGGATGGATGTTGGCGTCGATGGCCTTCTGGACGAGCTCATGGGAGACCTTGTGCTTGCCCTTTTCGATGGCCACCCACAGCTCGTGCCAGTCCCAGCCCGCGGGGACCCGTGACGGCCACCCGTCGGGGATCTGGAGCGTCGGTACGTTTCCCATGCCTGCGCTCTCCTAGTTCAGCGGATACCGGCCGTAGACGCCGTAGTCCTTCACCGCCTCGATCATGGCCCAGATGTTCTGGACGGGGACGTCGGCGAGGATGTAGTGCGCCGGCGAGAAGATGTACCCGCCACCGACGGCGAGGTTCTTCATCACGCTGAGCACACCCTCGCGGACCTCGTCCACCTGCCCGCGCGGCAGCAGGCGCTGCACGTCCAGGCCGCCGATCATCGCGATCTTGTCGCCGAATCTCTTCTTCACGGCGGCCTGGTCGCGGTTGCCGCCCACCGGCTGCATGAGGCCGGTCAGGTTCACGCCGAGGTCGACCTCGTCCGGCAAGATCTGCGAGTAATCGCCGCACGAGTGGAACTTGAGATAGACGTCCTTGTTCACCTTCTTGTACTGCTCGAACATGTAGGCAAAGCGCGGCTTGGCCAGCTCGCGCCACGTGTTTGGATCGAACATCATCCCCTGCTGGGAGCCGATGTCGTCGCCCACCCGGATCATGTCCACGCCGAGCGCGGCCACGTTCTTGCCGAGGGCGGCGTAGTATTCGGTCAGCCCGTCCAGCACGCCGGCGATCAACTCGGGCTCGTCGTAGAGGTACAGGAAGAAGTTCTGCGTGCCGACCAGGTGCGCGTAGGCCGCCTCGATCAACGTGGACGAAAGATCGACCATGATGAAGTAGTCGTCCTGCCACTGCTTGCAGAGTTCCTTGATCGGGTCGAGCAACCGCGGGTTGGCCGGATCGGGCCATGTGTAGTTTTTCAGGTCTTCGGTCGACGTGATCGGGTGATGCTTGGGGAAGTTCTCGGGCACCACCTTCGCCGGGCCCCAGAAATCCTGCGTCTTCTCGAACTCCCGGTGCTGGTCCTCGGTCATCCCCTGCAGGCCGCTCTTCCCGTAGCCGACCTTGAAGTCGCTGTACCACGTCTCGCCCACCGCGATGGGATGGTGCGAGAACTCGGCGTTGATGCCGATCTGGTACATGATGGCGTCGTTTCCGAGTCGCAGCTCGAGCGCGGGGTCGTGCTTCATGCCCGTCCCCGTGTTGTGAATGCCGAAGATGCGCGCGACCTTCTCCTTCGACTCCTTCTTGAAGCGATACAGGGTCGGAACGCGGTCCACCTTCTCGCGCCGGATCGCCCGCGCGAATCGTTCCCGAGGCTTCAGCTCGCTCATTCCCATTCCTCCACCGTTTGATTCCACCACTCGATATTGTTCACATCCGGCATCGCCGCCGCCACTTCTCCATCGTCATATCGGGCATCACTCAGAAACCGAGCACACGCCGGCGCTGGCGGGCGGTTGCGGCGATGTGCTCCGGCGTCGACCCGCAGCAGAAGCCGATCAGATGGGCCCCCGCCTCCACCAGGCGGTCGAAGCGCGCGGCCACGAACTCGGGATCCTCGTACGCCATCGTCGCCATGATCTGAGAATTCGGCTTCGCCGCGACGAAGATCTTGCCGGCGAGGCCGTGTTCCGCGAAGTAGCGGCTGAACTCCCGCGTCACCATCACGGCGTCGTCAACGCCGATGGTGCAGTTCGCGCCGACGACGTCGACCGCAAGTTCCCTGGCGCCGACGAAGGGGCGCTCGGCGAGGAGATCCTCGTTCCCCTCCATGATGTTGCGGACGGTGTCACCGAAGAAGGTGCGGAATGCTGCGTCACTGCCCGCCGGCCGGTTCATGAAGGCGAAGGTGATGTAGATCGGTACCTGGATACCCTCCTCCGCAAACACCTGGCGCGCCGCCTCGACGGCCACCTGCCCCTCGAGAGACTGCAGCATCGTCTCCACGCAGACCGCGTCGACTCCGGCGCGGACGAGGGCCCGGATCTGCGCTAGCATCGACGCCATGACCTCGTCGTAGGTGGCGGATTGCCCGATGATCTTGCCGGTCGGGCCAACATTCCCGCCGACGAATACTTCCCGGTCGACGCCCGCGATCACCTCACGGAGCAGCTTCACCCCGGCGGCGTTGAAGCGGTCGGCGGCCTCGGCCTCCATGTGGAACTCGGCGAGGCGCAATGGTGTGCTGTTGAACGTGTTCGTCAGCACGAGGTCGGCGCCGGCATCGATCTTCGCCTGGTAGAGCTCCCTGACGACGACGGGGGACGTCACGTTGTATTGATCGCAACACTCGCCGCCGACATGGGTGGCGCCGAGGCGCTGCTGGAACCACGTGCCGGTCGCGCTATCGCTGAGCAGCGGTGTCCGCGAGGACAGACGCGCGAGGAGACCGGCCATCGGGGGCGAGTATAGCATCAGCGCCGCATCCTCAGGCCTTCTTGCTCCGATGGTACGCGAGATAATTCAGCGAATACTCGTCCTTGCCCATGAGCGCTTCCGCCGCCAGCTTGAACTCCAGATAGTCCTTCGGCGGGTTCATCAGCGGATCGACCATCAGCGTGTCGCACCCGGCCAGAATGGACAGCATCAGAAAGGCGCCGTTCAGGACCTTGCGCTCCGGGAGGCCGAACGACACGTTCGAGTGTCCTCCGAAGAGATGGACGTCGGGAAACATGTCGCGAAGCTGCCTGATCGCGTCGAGGTAGTGCATCCCGAATTCCGGGCCGGCGCCGACGGGAAAGACGAGGGCGTCGAGGAACCGGTCTTCGGTCGGGATGCCGTGCTCGTCCATCTGCTTCGAGAGCTCGGTCAGGTGGTCGACCCGCTCCTGGGCGCTGTACGGCATACCCGAGCGGCCCGATGCGTTGCCGGCGAGATAGGCGTTGTACTCCTTGGCCATCGCGTGCAGGACGTTACGGCCCTCCTCGAGGTTCACCGAATTGATGAACGGCCGGCTCTTCTTCGGGTCGTGGACCTTCAATCCAGCCTCGATGGTCAGGGGATCGGAGGAGTCGATGCTGACGATCGCATCGGTCATCGCCTGCACCGTCCGCACCACCCAGCGCATCCACTCCATGCGCTGCTCCGGGTACGGCGACATCTCGTCGACACAGAGGTCGATGATGTGCGCGCCGGCCGCCAGCTGCGAGTGCACGGCTGTTTCCAGATACGTCAGGTCCTTGTTCCGGAAGCATTGCCCGACGTAGGGGATCATCGCGTTCGCGTGCTCCTTCGGATCCTCGGGGAAGGCATCCGTCAGGTCGAGCACGCGCGTCGTGCCCGCGAGGTCGGTGTAGACCAGGCCGCGCTTGTCGCCCTCCTTGAGGAGGCGGGGGCTCGAGCCCTTGATCTTGCGGGTGGCGTTGAGGTTCTCGCCGATGATGATCAGCCCTTGATGCTCGATCATGCACGGTTTCCTTTCGCTCGGATGTCGCTCAGTCGGATGACGGCAGGGTCTTCGCCCCGGAAGTGATTCGTCCAGGAGCAGGTGCCTCGCTTGGTGGCCTCGACGGCGGGGATGAGGACTTCCTCCAGCTCGGCGAGGCGCCCGGTATCCCGGGCGATGCGGTACTTCACGTTATGGATACACTCCCGGTCGCCGAACTCGCACACGTTCGCCGTGGTGCCCCCGCAGGGACCATTGGCGAGGCCCTTCGGACAGGTCTCCGGACAGACGTACGCCGTATAGGGCAACCGGCAGAACCCGCACGTCCGACATCCGACCACCGGCTCCTTCACGCTCTGCTCGAGCCAGTGCAGCCCGCGCTCGAGCGCGGACCGAGGCGGGATCAGACGCGCGATCGGCTTCAGCAAGGCCGCCCCCGGGGAGCCTTCCTCGAACACCAGCCGATCCAGCCGATCGAGACCTCGGAACTTTTTCAGCTCAGCGCTCGGTCTCGCCGCCCGGTCGAGCTCCCGGAGAGTCAGCTGATCGTTCGCGACGCCCCAACCCCGTGGTTCGGCAAGCTCCTTGAACAGGTAATATGGTCGGGGGGCGGTCGCCGTGGGGCCATGATCCGACCCTCGCAGGGCATGCCACCACGCATCCCACCATGCGCCCTCGTTCGCCAGTCCCCGCTCCAGTCCTTCGACCCGCCGGAAGAGGGTGTCGAGCTTCTCGAGCTGATGCATCCCGCTGAGCTGAAACCCGGCGAAGCCCAGTCGCTTCAGGCCTACGATCTGGAGCGCGAGGCGCCGGTACGCGGCGCCGACGCCCTTGTCGGGCTGCTTCGCCTCCTCCTCGAGCCGCGCCTGGAGCTCGTCGGTGATCGTGATGCCGGCGAGCTTGTTCGTACGAATGTAGCGCGCGCGCGCCACGGTCAGGAGCATGACACCGGCCATGACGGGCGCCGTCAAGCCGCGGCGACGACGGTACGCCATCAGCTCCTTGAACTTCAGCATGTCCCAGCCGACCTGCGTGATGAAACAATGCGCCCCGGCGTTCTCCTTCTTCGCCATCTTCAGGTACTGATTCATCGACTCTTCTTCGCGGTACTTGAACGGTGAGACGGCCGCCGCGACGAAGACGTCCGCCGCCGATGAACGGACCTGGGCGATCATGTTGACGGAATCGTGGTAGCGAACGGGCGTGGCCGGGGGTGATGTCCTGACCTTGTCTCCGGTGACCACGAGGACGTTCTCGAGGCCGGTCCCCTGCATCCGTCGGAGACTGTCGGCGACGCGACTCGCGTCTCGATCCTTGCCCGAGAGATGGACCAGGGGGGCCTTGCCGCAGGCTTCCGCGACGTGCGCCGCGACGCGAACCGGGTCGTGGTCGTGGTCGGACTTCACACGATCGGTGAGCGCAATCGTGTCGAATCTGGCGTCGGCCTTGATCCGCTCCGCGAGCTCGGTGATGGGCGCGATGGCTGTCTCGAACGGCTCGTGCGCCGCCGGCGTGACGAATTCGATCGACGCGACGAACTGCCCCTGTCCCAGCCGCCGGCGCAACACGTTGTCATAGCCCGACCCCTCCATCGTCCTCGCCCTATGCGGCTGGAATCAGGCCGAACAGACCCGAGATCGATTTCTTCGGCGTCATGACGCAGTACTCGCTGAGACTGACGGGCAGCGGCGTCCCGCGGAACATCGGGAAGAATTCCGCCTGTTCGGTCAGCGGCCAGTCAACGTAGCCCGGCCCGAGCCGTGGGCTCAGGCGCAGGCCCTTCGGGCGCAGCCGCGCGGTCAGGTGACCGCGAAACTTGCGGAGCGCATCCTCGATGGCGAGCCACCCCGCCGTCTCGACGAACAGGGCTTCCAGCAGCTCGTCGGTCTCCGCCATCTGGCTGACTCGCTCGTCCACCGCCGGTCCGATCGTGCCCAGGAAGCACACGACCTCGCCGGCCGACGTCAGGTGATTGCCGAAGCACCGACCGTGGAATGTTGGGCCGTCGACCAGGTGAAGCGTGTCGAAGCCGACCCGGTCCACGGACTTCGTGAGGAACATGACCTCCGGCGCCGCCAGGCCCTCGACGAGCCGCCGCATCGCCTCCGCGACATCGCGGATGGCCGGCGCGACCTGGTCGAGCTTCCGGTAGCGCTGGAAGCGCAGCATCGGCTCCAGGCGGAGCCTGGGCGGGTCGGGGAGGAAACGCTCGACCGGCATGGCCAAAATATACAACGAATATATTTCCCGTGCTCGGCCGAAATCAAACACTCCCGATAGGGGTCTGGGGGCTGGCTGAGAACTACATCTCGTAGCGCAGGGGGGGTAGCACGGCCGAGACGTTGAGGTGGGTCGACATCACGGCGAGCGAGCACAGCCCCAGACGGGTGGGCGTCACGCCCCCTGCCCCGCTTCCTCCAGCTCGCGCCCGCCGACGTACTGGAGGGCGATGAGGGCGGGGAACAGCAGGGCCATGAAGATGGTCGTCGCCGCACTCGAGACCTGGAACGAGTCGAGGTTGTAGGTGTCGTAGAGAGCGGCCGGGTACGTTTGGTTGATCGGCGTGTTCAGCAGGAAGCTCGCGTTGAACTCGCCGAGCGAGATCGCGAACACCAGGAGCGAGCCGATGAGGATCGCGCCGTCTAGAACCAGTACCAGCGCCGCGATTCCGCGGTCGCCTCCCCGAGGTCGGGCGCCGGCGTGGCGCGGACGGTGACAACGTACGCAATCGCGGCCGCGACGGCGGAGGCCAGCACCAGCCAGAACTCGCGGGTGGCGAATCCTACGTAGGCGGACGCGGCAGCGACGAGCCCGGCCTCCGTGACGAAAAAGCTGCACGCGGCGAACCGGCGCAGACTCGGCAACATTTCAGCGGCTCCCCACGCGCGGCTTCAAGAGCCCCTCCATGACGGTCCGCACCTTGGCCTCGCGGAGCAACCGCTGCGAGTAGAAGATGCGCCCGAGGGGCGCCGCGAAGACGTGGATCATGCGGCTCCAACCCAGGTACGCGAGGAACGCCGAGGCCAGAAGGGCGTGGGCCATCCAGACGAACGAATACGAGCCGGCATACGGCGCACCGACGCGCAACGCCTCGCCCATCCAGTGACCGAGGAGCGCCCAGCCATAGCCGGGCGGCGCGGGACCGTTCGCGAAGCGCATGCCCTCGGCGATGAATCCCGTCACGACGACGAAGAGCAGGAAGATCGTCCCCGGTGTATCGTTGAACCTTGCCTGCTCGGTGCCCGCCGTCGTCACCCCGCGCACGAGCGCGATCAGCAGCCCGAGGAGAAGGACCATCCCCGAGAGGTTCAGGCCGAACTTGAGGGAGAGCCAACCGACGTGGCCGGGCATGAACGGCTCGGACGGCAGGTACTTGGTCAACAGCGCCGTCAGGATGTCGAGGACGAAGAGGACCGAGAACCCCCACGAGATCAGCATGTGGCGGGTCCAGGGCACTCGCCCACGAAGCAGGATGCGGCGCTGGAACACGACCTCGTCGGCGCACGCCTGGCCGAGGGCGCCGGCGTTGACGTCCTGCAGCCGGATGAACCGCCCGCTCGCGCCGAAGATCACCGCCAGCTTCGCGAACAGATTGCGATAGAGGCCGATGAACAGGACACCGATGAAGAGCGGGATCAGAATCCAAAACGCGGCCATCAGTGTCATCGGCGCCCCTAATTCAAATTTAGCGGATCACGAACATCGCGGGCCCGGCGGGACCGCCCACTCGCTCGCCGCCCAGCTCCGCCGCGAGCGCCTCGAGGTCACGCATGTCGCCGCTCACGATGGCTTTCGTCGGACATACTTCCTCGCACGCGCGTGGCAACTCCGGAGGGCGATCCGCGCAGAAGGTACACTTGGACATCTTGCCCTCCACGCCGAGCTGTGGAACACCGAAGGGACACGCAAAGAAGCAGAGCATGCAGCCGATGCATGTTGCCTGGTCGACGAGGACGACGCCGTCCGCACCCTTCGTGATGGCGGCCACCGGGCACGCCTGAGCGCACGGCGCATTGTCGCAGTGCAGACACGGCATGGAGAGGTTCCGGACGGCTACGTTCGGATAGCTCCCCGACTCGATCTTCACGACTTGCCGCCATGACACGGCGCCGGTGGCGTTCCATGTCGCGCACGCGACCTCGCAGGCGTGGCAACCCGTGCACTTGTTGATGTCGAACAACCAGCCCTTGGCCATCGCTCCTACACCTTTCGGATGCGCACTTTGCACTCGTTGTAGCCGATGCCGCCGGAAATCGGGTTCACGTTGGTACCGAGGATGGGGTTGATGTGCGTCCCCCGCCCGGTGGCGATGCCCTGCCAGTGACCGAAGCCATGGCCGTGACGCACGCACACGACACCGGGCCGGATGCCGGCGCGGACCTTGGCCTTGATCTGGACGGCCGCCTGGGGAGACGCGACTTCGATGCGGTCGCCATCCCGGATCCCCAGGCGCTCGGCGTCCGCCGTGTTCATTTCCGCCCAGTTTTCACCGCGGATCCGCAGCAGGATGGGATTGTTCTGCGTCGTCAGGTTGCAGTGCATCTCGAACTTGCTGTTGATGAGCTGGAACGGATAGTCCGCGTCCGGGATCACGTCGCGGTCGCGGTACTCGGGCAAGGCGTTGTAGCCGTTCTTCGCGAACGCCTCCGACTTCAGCTCGATCTTGCCGGTGGGGGTGGCGAATCCGCTCTGCTCGAACTTGTGGTACTTGAGCTCGCCGGACCAGAATCCGGTCTTCTTCATCGGTTCCAGGCCTTGCGGCAAGTCCTTCACGATGCGACGCGCCCACTCTTCCCACGAGTTCCAGCGAAAGAGATCACCATAGCCCATCTTGTCGGCGAGACCGCGAACGATCTCGTAGACCGGCCGCGCCTCGTGGAACGCCGGCAGCGCGGGCACACAGAGAATCGCTTCGGGCGGCATGGCGAGGCTCTGCCGGACCTCCGCCCGCTCGTAGAACGACGCTTCCGGCAGCACGAACTCACACTCGGCCGCCGTCTCGCTGAAGTACGTGTCGATCGCCACCGACAGCTCGAGCGCCTGCACGGCCCGGCGATAGAGCGCCGTGTTCGGCTCGCTCATCACCGGATTCGTGCACTGGAAGAACAGGCCCTTGATCGGATACGGCTGCCCTTCCAGGATCGCCTTGGGCAGCAGCTGGGTCGGCAGGTCCGGGGCGAGCGGGTACCCCATGGCCACGTGAAGCGGCGGCCTCGACGGCCTGGTCTTTCGGTCCTCGGGCACGGTCAGGGGCGGCTGACCTGGCCCGTGAGCGCGTTGAGAATGTAGACCACGCGTGAGGCATCGAGGCCGTTGGCGTAGTTGCCGAGGCCCTTGAAGGTCTCCATCAGGGCCGGACGGGTCGCCGCGAACTCGCGGGCCAGACGCCGAATCGTCGCCGCCGGCACGTCGGTGATCCGTTCCGCCCATTCCGGCGTGTAGCCGCGGTCCACCACGTGTCTACAGAAGTCATCGAAGCCGTGCGTCCATTGGAGGCAAAACGCCTCGTCGTAGAGCCGTTCGTGCACGATGACGTGCGCCATGGCGAAGAGCAGCGCGCCGTCGGTGCCGGGGGCGATGGGAATCCACTCGCTCGCTTTCTCCGCCGTCGCCGTGAACGCGGGGTCCACGACGACCATCCGCGCGCCCTTCGCCAGCGCCTCGAGGAGCCCGCGGCTCTCGAAGAGGCTCTGATTGGCGCCGAGCATGTTGATGCCGAGCAGCATGATGAACTTGGCGTTCTGGTAGTCGTGCACGGGGAAGACGTGCCCGAACACGGTCAGCGCCGCGAGGCGCCGGTCCTGCTCACACGCGGACGTGTGCCCGTAGTAGTTCGGGGTGCCGTAACACTCCGTCAGGAGAATCTGGGCGAAGACGCTGTTGGGATCCACGTGCCAGAGATAGCCGACGGCCTCGGGACCCCACGTGGCCTTGATGCTCGCCAGCTTGGCGGCGATCCCGGTGAGGGCGTCGTCCCACGTGATGCGCTCGTACCGGTTCGGCCCGCTCCGGCGCAGGGGATGCTTCAGCCGATTCTCGTCCTTGGCGAGCACGTGGCTCGCTTCGCCCTTCACGCACCGAGATCCCTTGGTCGACGCCCGCGTGTTGCCGCGCACGTACACGACCTCGCCGTCACGCGTGTACACCTCGGTCGGGCACGTCCACGGGCATACATAGCAGATGCCCGGGGTCATCTCCGCGCCCCGGATCCGCTCGAGCGCTTCGGTCGTTCCCGCTGTTTCCCTCATGCGCGTTCCTCAGATGGCGCCCGGGGCCGCCGGCGCCGGCGGCCCGCCGCGCGCCGGAGGTTACTTCATCCACTTCGGTGTGAACACGTCGAAGTCCCCATTCTTCACCACGAGCCACGACATCTCCCGGATCAGGAAATGGTCGGGCGCATTGCCCTTGTTGATCGTCACCGAGGGGATCAGACCGCCCTTCCAGCCCTGAATGGATTCCAGCGACTCGACGAGGCCCTCGCGGGTGATCTTGCTCGTCTCCTTCGGCATGCGCGACAGCGCCTCCGTCAGGACCTGAGCGCCGGCGTACCCCCACATGTGAATGGCGTCCGGGTCCTCCTGCGGGTAGTACTTCTTCAGCAGGCTCACGAACTGCTTCATCTGCGGGTCCGGCGAATTCGGGCGGCGGAAGATCGTGCTGAAATACACGCCTTCCACCGCGTCCTTCCCCGCCAGCTCGAGCACCTTCGGGCTCTGCCCGAAGAACACGACGACCGTCGGCGCCTTCCAGCCGAGTTTCTGCCGTTCCGTGAAGAAGCGAGCCGCATGCTCCGGCGCGCACGAGCAGAGATGGACGTCAGGGTTGGCCGCCTTCATCTTGATGACCTGCGAGCTCACGTCCAGCTCGTTCTTCTCGTAGGGCTCCTTGGCCACGAGCTGCACGCCGTACTTGCCGAGCACGGACTCGATACCCTCGATGTGCGTCTTGCCGGAGGGGTCGTTCTGGTACAGGAGCGACACGGTCTTGGCGCCGAGCTGCTCCTTCGCGAACCGCACGAGATCCTGGCCTTCGGTCTTGTAGCTCGGATAGAGCGGGAAGACGTACTTGGACGGATACTCGAGGTTCTTCGCGGCGCCCGTCCCGGCGCCGATGAGCGGCACCTTGTTCTCGGCGATGTAGTCGATGACCGCGCTCGTCGGCGCCGATCCGAGGGGGTTGGCGATGGCGAAGCAGTTGTCGCGCTCGACGAACTCCTTCACGACGACCGTCGTCCGCGACGGATTGTACTGATCGTCGACCATCTTGAAGTTGATCTTGCGGCCGTTGACTCCGCCCTGCTCGTTGACGTGCTTGTACCAGGTGTCGGCGCCCTTCCCCATCCGGAAGTACGTCGACTCCTTCCCCGTCATGGGCTGGTACGAGCACAGCAGGATCTCCTTGTCGGTGACGCCGGGCGCCTGCGCCCGGGCGACATCCGCGAACGCCGCCACCGTGAGCAGGACCACGACGATCGTGATCGACATCCACCGTCTGGCCATGAGCCGACCCTCCTCGGGGTTCGAGCGTGAACCTACTCGGCCGCCTGGCGACCGAGGTATGATCGCACCACATCGGTGCGGTCTTTCATCTCCTCCGCCGTGCCTTCGAGAACCACACGGCCCACCCGCAGCACATAGGAGTAATGCGCGACCGACAGCGCCTGGTAGGCGTTCTGCTCCACGAGCAGGACGGTGACGCCGTCGGCGTTGATCGAACGGATGATGCGGAAGATCTCGGCGACCAGCTTGGGCGCGAGCCCCAGCGAGGGCTCGTCCAGCAGCAAGACCTTCGGCCGGGCCATGAGCGCCCGGCCGATCGCCAGCATCTGCTGCTCTCCGCCGGACAGCGACCCGCCCGCCTGCTTGCGGCGCTGATCCAGAATCGGAAAATACTTGTACACGCGCTGGAGATCGTCGGCGATGTCGCCGCTCCGGCAGTAGGCGCCCATGCGGAGATTCTCGAGAACAGTGAGTCCGGCGAAGACGCGACGGCCTTCCGGGACGTGCACGACCCCACGCCGCACGATTTCCTCGGGTGACAGGCGATCGAGACGCGCGCCGTCGACGGCGATACGACCGCCGGAAGCGCGCAACAGCCCGGAGATCGAACGCAGCGCCGTCGTCTTGCCGGCTCCGTTCGCGCCGAGGAGCGCGACGATCTGGCCGTCGCCGACCTTCATGGTGACGCCTTTGAGCGCCTTGATCGGCCCGTAGCCGACCTCGACGGACTCCAGGCTAAGCATGGGCGGTCGTCTCGCCGAGATACGCCTCGATGACCCCCGGGTGATTCAGGATCTCGACCGGCGATCCGTGGGCGATGTTCCGGCCGAAGTCGAGCACGGTGACCTCGTCGCAGATCGCGCGGACCAGCGACATGTCATGCTCCACCACGAGCACGGTGACGCGCAGCTCCCGATTGATGGCGCGGATGATCTCGCTCAGCTCCCGCGTCTCTTCCTCGTTGCAGCCGGCGACCGGCTCGTCGAGCAGCAGGAGTGTCGGTTCGGACGCCAGCGCCCGCGCCAGCTCGACGCGCTTCTGGTAGCCGAACGGCAGCTGGACGACCTGCTGCCCGAGGACGCCCGTGAGCCCGAACATCTCCGCCATTTGCATCGCCCGCGCCCGCAGGGCACGCTCGCGCCGCCGGCCCGAGGGCAGCGCGAACATCGCCGCCAGCGGACTGCCCATGCGGCAGTGCATGCCGACGAGGATGTTGTCCATCGTGGTGCGCGTGCGGAAGAGGTTGATGTTCTGGAACGTCCGCGAGATGCCGAGGGCCGCGATGCCGTGCGGCCCGAGCGGACCGAGATCGTGCCCGCGGTAGTGGATCGACCCCCGCCCGTAGACCTGAAACCGGCTGATGCAATTGAACAGCGTCGTCTTCCCGGCCCCGTTGGGCCCGAGGAGACCAAAGATCATACCGGGCGGGACCTCGACGTCGACCCCATCGAGGGCCCGCAGGCCGCCGAAGTTCACGTGGACGCCACGAACCCTCAGCGATTCCATCCGGCTCCTCGCTGCACCGACATCGAATCGACGACGGCGACCGCGGGCCGGCGTCGAGCGACGAGCCATCGCAATCCCCGGGCGAGGACGCCGGCGATCCCGTCGGGCGCGAACAGCAGCACCGCGATGAGGGCGACGCCATTGAGGATGTAGGCGAAGTCGCGCAGCTCACCGAGGTAGTAGGGCACGAGGGCCACGAACGCGGCGCCGATGCCCGATCCGAAGAGTGAAGCCTGGCCGCCGACGACGACGGCCGTGAGGAAGTCGACCGACAACCACGTATCGCCGAAGGTCTCGGTCGACACGTACCGATTGTGGTGCGCGAACAACACCCCGCCGGCGCCGGTCATGGCGGCGCTGATGGCGAAGGCCACGGTCTTGTACAGGCGGAGGTTGATGCCCATCGCCTCCGCCGCGCGCTCCGAGTCGCGCATGGCGATGAACGCGCGCCCGACGCCGGAGCGCATGATGCTCCACGACGCGAGCATGACGAGCGCGGTGACGCCGAGGCTGACGTAGTAGAAGCCGACATCGCCGACAGGAACCCCGAAGAAGGTGTTCTTGCTGAGCTGGATTCCCTCGCGTCCCTCGAACAGGGGCCAGTTGTTCAGGATGGCGCCGACGGCCAGGGCGAAGCCGAGCGTCGCGATGGCCAGGAAGGCGCCGCCGAGGCGCAGACAAATCATCCCCAGCGCGAATCCGATCAGCCCGCTCAGGATGACGCCCGCGATGAGGCCGGGCGCGATCGAGGTCCCCACGTGCCTGGCCATGAGCGCGGTGGTGTAGGCACCGACGGCGAAGAACCCGCCGTGACCGACGGTCACCAGGCCGGTGTACCCGGTCAACACATTGACGCCAACGGCGGCGATGACATACGTGAACGTGAAGGCCAGCAGACTGGCGTAGAACCGCGGAATGACAGCCGGCAGCGCCGCCAGCGCGCCGAACGCCAAGAAGGTCAGGGCGATCTGCCAACCACGTTCCGACACCTTAGATCTCCCGCCGTACCTTGCCGCCGAAGAGGCCGCGCGGCTTCAACGCCAGGACGAGCACGATCAGCACGAACGCGATGGTCACCTTGTACTGAGCGCCGAGATAACCGCCGGCGAGGTTCTCGGCCACGCCGATGATGAGGGAGCCGACCACCGCCCCCGGCAGCGAATACAGGCCGCCAAAGACGGCGCCCACGTAGCCCTTCACGAGGACGCCGTCCATCATCTGGGTGCTCACGTAGACGAGGGGCGCGAGGAGGATGCCGCTGATGGCGGCGAGGATACCGCCCACCGCCCAGGTCAGGAGGACGATGGAGCGCACCGGAATGCCCATCAGCTGCGCGGCGACCGGATCTTCGGTGATCGCGCGCATCGCGATTCCCGGCTTGGTGAAGCGAAAGAAGAGGTAGAGGACGCCGCCCACGGCGGCCGCGACCGCCGTGTTGAACAGATGGGCCTGGCTGATGAGCGTGCCGCCGACGGACACGGGCGCGCTCGAGAACAGGGCCGGAAAGGACTTCGTGTCCCGTCCCCAGATCCAGCCCGCCACGCCGTGCAGGATGTAGAACACGCCGAGCGTCGCCGTGAACAGCGTCAGCCAATCGGCCTGCTCGATGCGTCGCATGACGAGCCGCTCCACCGCGACCGCGAGCACCGTCACCGCGACGACGGCGACGAGAGCGGCAACGAGGAGGTTGCCCCTGAATCGCTCGAGGACGACGAGCGCGACGAAGGCTCCCATCATGCTGAAGTCGCCCTGCGCGAGATTGATCGTCCGCGTGTTGCGGAAGATGAGGACGATGCCGATGGCGGTCAGCGCGTACAGGCTGCCGGTCGCGATGCCGCTGACGATCTGCTGCGCTAACATCCTCGCTCATGCCTGCCTGCGCTTGAGAACGCGCAGGATCGGCCGCCGGCGGATGGTCGTCGCCGCCGAGAGCGCACCGCACGCGCTCTCGCGCTGATCGGTTTCCAGCGTCATGAGTCGCCTCATTCGCCCGAGGTCCTCACCGCCCGCCTTGCCGTCGACCAGCTGCGGCGCCGCCTTGAGAATCGCCCGATAGACCGGATGGGTGCGCGCGGGGGCGGCGATGCCGTAGAACACGAACGGACCGCGCCGCGTCGCCGTCAGCAGACCCGCGCGGCGCAGAGGGCCGAGCTGGCGCGAGATCTGGTATTGCGGCAGGCGAAGAATGGCCACGAGCTCACAGACACAGAGGTCTGGGGTTCGCCCGAGGAGGCTGAGGATCCGGAGGCGCGTCTCATCGGCAAGGAGCCGGAGAAACTTCGCCCCGCTCACGAGGACCTTGGCGGACCCGGCATATGCGACTTTGCGCATGCCAATCTGTGCCAGGAAGCATATGGATGCACCCGACACGTGTCAACGGCTAAGTCATGACGCGCCGCGGTATCCTCACCCTCCCAGCGGCAGGCGCGACACGAGGGCCCGACACACTCCCCATCCGACGATGGCGCCGAGCGTCGGCGCCACGATATACACGGTCAGCCAGCCGCCGCGCGGGCCCGGGATCGCGATCTCGCCCCAGCCGAGAAAGTAGGACACGAGGCGAGGGCCGAAATCCCGGGCGGGATTCAGCCCCGCCTGCGTGAGGGGCGCGATCACCGAGATGATGGCGGCCACGCTGAGGCCGATGAACAGCGGGGTCGTTCCCGGCGACGGCCGGGCGACGTTTCGATCCCGGGTCAGCACGCAGATGAGGAATGCCAGCATCGCGGTGCCGGTGAACTCCGCCAGGAAGGCGGAGAGCGGACCGACGACGCGCCACGCCTCCTCCGCCGTCCCGAAGATGGACGGATTCGGGAAGTATTCACCGAAGACCATGGCCGACAGCTCGCTGCCGGGCCCGCCCCGCAGCAGACCGCGCCTGCGCTCGAACTCGACGATGGCTTCGGAGAACATGCCGTAGAGCACGAGCGAGGCCGTCGCCGCGCCCGCCGTCTGCACGAGTGCGTACGGGACGACGCGCCGCCACGAGAATCCTTCGTAGATCGCCGCCGCCACCGTGATCGCGGGATTCAAGTGCGCCCCCGACATGGACGCCGAGGCATAGATGCCGAGGCTGACCCCGACCGCCCACACCACCGCGACCTGCCACAGGCCGGCCTGGGCGCCGGTGGCGACGGCGGCGTTGACCGCCCCGACGCCGAAGAATACCAGCACGAAGGTGCCGACGTACTCCGCGATCAACGCCGGCCCCAGCGGCAGCGGCGCCACCCCGGCACGCATCTCCCCCGCCGGAAACGGTTCGATCTCGGTCCCGACGCCCTTCGCGCCGTCCGCTCGCCGGGTCACGGTGTCCTGGCTCTCCGCACGCCGGCCGGCAGGTTCCGCGCGGCGTTGAACAGCGCATGGCTGACGTCGGTATCGCCGAACTCGGCGCCGGCGAGATCGGCCTGCTCGAAGTTCGTGGCCGGCAACCGCGCCCGCCGCAAGTCAGCGCCGGCGAGGACGGCGCCGACGAGTTGCGCGTGGGCGAGGGTCGCGAGCGTGAAGTCCGCCGCCGAGAAGTCGGCACCGTACGCGATGGCCCACGCCAGCGACGCCCCGATGAACTTCGCGCCGGAGGCGCGCGCCCATGTGAGATCCGCCCCGCCAAGGTCGGCGGCGCTGAACGTCGCGCCCGTCAGGATCGCCTCGCGAAGGTCCACGTTCCTGAGATTCGCGCCCGTGAAGTTCGCCTTGACGAGCGTCGCCCCCGTCAGCCGGGCCGCGCCCGGCGCGTACTCGGCGAGACGGGCGGCTCCCAGCTCGGCCGCGGCCAGGGTGGCCCGCGTGAGGTCGGCCTGGCTGAGGTCCGCCCCGACGAGCATCGCGCCGCTCAGATCGGCGCCGATCAGCCGGGCGCGGGCGAATCTCGCCCCGGGCAGAAACGCCTTGTTCAAGGTCGCGCCCGAAAGCTGAGCGCTTTCGAGCACCGCCCGGGTGAGATCGGCGGCCTCGAGATTCGCCGTCCGCAGATCGGCGCGGGTGAGGTCGGCGCCGCCGAGCCGCGCGCGGCTGAAGTTCGCGCCGCGCGCCCGAACGTCGCGCACGTACGCCTCGCGGAGATCGGCGCCGCGCAGGCTCGCGCCGACGAGGTTCGCCCCGACCAGGGTGGCGCCCGTGAGAACGGCGCCGTCGAGGGTCGCCCCGGCGAGGTTGGCGCCGCGGAGATCCGCCCCGGCCAGCTCGAGTCCGGCGAGATTCTGGCCGGCGAGGTTCCCCTTCGCGGCCGGGACGTCGTCGATGCGGCCGGCCGGCGCCGTCCCCGCGCCGGCGACCATCGCCGAGAGCGCCAGCGCCGCCGCGAGCGCCCTCATCGCGCCACGTTCTGGGGCAGGAATGACACCGTCTTCGAGACGCCCGGCTGCGGACCGATGCGCCGTATCGCCGCCCACGCGCCCTTGTAGTACGGGATGGTCGTGGTGGGATCGACGTGGTCGGACACCAGGGCTCCGGCCGCCCCGCGCGGCTGGCCGAAGAGCATGAACGTGTGGCCGCGCTTGACCGAGTCGGTGACGATGGCCATGGCGCGCACGCGCCCCACGTCGTTGGTGAGCTCGACGAGATCGCCGGCGGCGACGCCGAGCGTCGCCGCGTCGGCGGGATGGATTTCGAGATGGGGCATGGGATTGTGGTCGTTGTAGAAGGGCACGTGCTGGTGATGGTAGAGCGTCTGCCAGATGTGGTTCGTCCGGCCGTTGTTGACCCAGAACGGGAATCGAGCGCGCTGGGCGCCGACCTTGGCGGCGTAGCCAGGCCACGGTCGGGGCGCCGGGATGAAGCGCGCCCGGCCCGACGCGGTCGCGAAGCGACCGTGCTCGTGCATCCGGACGGTGCCGACGGGAACCTTGTTGACGATCCGCGTCGGGGTCTGGATGCCGTTGGTGCCGAGGCGGCGAAGCATCTCGTAGGTCACCCCCGCATAGCCTTCGATGGGATCCGTGCCGTCTCCCTTGAACTGGTAGCGGGCGTGAATGAACACGTCTTCCTCGCTCCTCCAGTCGAAGTCGAGGAAGCGGTTGGCCATCAGCGGGTTGTTGTCCTCGAGATAGAGCGCGCGCAGCCGGCGGGCGAAGCGCGCCATGATTTCCCAGTCCGCGATCGCCTCGCCCGGCGGATCCATGAAGCGCTGGTACAGGCGGAGGCGTCGCTCGCCGTTGATCGACGTGAGGTTGTAGATGTCCTGCCCGATGATGAACATCCCGCCCTGCTTGAGCGCCTCGACGAGGCGGGCGACGCGCTCCCCGACCGGCCGGCCTTCCGTGCGATCCAGCACCGCCTGCACCGCCCCGCCGCGCTCCTTGAACGCGGCTTCCATCGCCTCCGCGTTGAGCGTCGTCAGGATCGGATTGCAGCCGCCGACCCAGTAGCACTTGACTTCGCCGCGGCGCACGGCCTCATCCACGTTGAGCGCCGGCCGGCCGCCCGGATACGGCGGACGCACGTAGGCTTCCTGATGGCCGCCCATGCGGCTACATCCCGTCCCCGGCTTGCCGACGTTGCCGGTGAGCAACGCGAGGTCGACGATGGCGGCGACGTTTTCGTAGTTCTTGAGGCCCCAGATCAGGCCCTTCTCGTAGTGGAGGAGCGTGCGACGTCGTGAGCCATCGGCCTTCGGCGCGGCAATCCACTCCGCCGCCTTGTAGATCTGCGCGACGGGGACGCCCGCGATCTTCGCCGCCTCGCCCACCACATCCGTGAGGTCACGATCGACGGCGAGCGTGGATCGCTGATAGGCCTCGAACGTCTGCCATTCCGTGTGATCGCGAATGAAGCCCACGTCGTGCCAGCGACGCTCGAGGATGATGCGGCCGATCGCGTTGAGGAGCACGATGTCGGCGCCGGGCTCGATCTGCAGGTGCAGCACCCGCGCCGGCGAGGCCGCCGCCTCCGCGGTGGCCGCCGTCATCGTGCGCCGCGGGTCGACGATGATCATGCGCCCCGCTTCGACCGGCTCTCCCCCGAAAA
>WNGB01003655.1_pt1 | contig 30307 bp, 28 predicted proteins | sample 5400681 | NCBI WGS metagenome assembly WNGB01 (sample SAMN13153367, study PRJNA577476) | soil metagenome | isolation source: 115 cm soil or saprolite under grassland replicate 2 | place: USA:California | collected 2016-06-15
GCACGACGATGCACGTCGCGCGTCTGGTCGCACCGAGGCTCGACGGCGAGGACCAGACGAAGGACATCGACTTCACACCGGCCGGCATCAATGCACGCTGGCAGGCGGGCTACGCGGACACGCGGCGCATTCTCGCCCGTGCGCCGTGGACGAAGCCGATCGATGCGATGGAAGGCGTGGTCATCCATGACGTCGCGCCCGCCGCCGCGAGCAAGATCGCCGCGGGTGTGGACGGCTTCGCCGGCAGGACGCGCTGAGCGGCGAAGCGGCGGACGCCGCTATTTCCCGCTGCGCAAAGGGCGATGAACGGCGATTGACAGCGTCATAAATTTCGCCGACATTGCACTCGTCGCGCACGTTGCCCCGCGCGCGAATCCCGTTCTTCGCTCGACCAAGGAGCCTGTTCATGCCATTGTTTCGATTCCCTGCGATCGCGTCCGCGCTCACATTTGCGGCTGCGCTCGGAGCGCCGGTCACCGCGAGCGCAACCCACTCATGGAACGGTTACCACTGGGCCCGTCCGCTCAACCCGTTCACGCTCAAGGTCGGCGACAATCTGTCGAGCACTTGGGACAGCTACCTCGGTACAACGTCGACCGACTGGAGCAAATCCGCGATCGTCGACATGACGGTCGTTGCCGGCGGCGCCAACCCGCGCAACTGCCGGCCGACGAGCGGACGCGTCGAGGTGTGCAACAGCACGTACGGAAACAACGGCTGGCTGGGGGTCGCGCAGGTGTGGGTGAGCGGAAAACACATCGGCCAGGGCACGGTGAAGATGAACGACACGTATTTCATCACGTCGGCGTACAACACATCGGCGTGGCGCAATCTCGTCATGTGTCAGGAAGTCGGGCACACGCTGGGGCTCGACCATCAGGACGAGAACTTCGACAACAAGCCGCTTGGCACGTGCATGGACTACACGAGCGACCCGTCGCCGAACCAGCACCCCAACCAGCACGATTACGACGAGCTCGACATCATCTACCTGCACGCGGACAGCTCTACGACGCTAAAGAGCCTGGGCGCGAGCATCGACATGCCGCCGGCGTTCGCGAACGCCTTGCTCGACACGCCGGATCAGTGGGGCCGGCTGGTGCGATCGTCGCGCGGCGGCCGCATCGAGGTATACGAGCGCGACTTCGGGGGCGGACGCAAGGTCACGACGTTCGTGATCTGGGCCGAGTAGCCGTGATCGCCGGGGTCGGACGCACCATGCGTTCGGCCGAGCGCAGTCGCTTCAAAGGAACACATCGACAACGACATTGAGGCCGATGCCGTTCGAGGCCACGAGAACGAGATCGGCGCCGCGCACCGTCCACGCATAGTCGGGTTCGGTCGGCGGGCGCGCGGGCGCCGGCACCGCGCGCTTCCCAATATCGCACCTACTCGAACACGCCCATCGATGCCGGCCGGCGTGAAGTCGACGTCCGTCGCGTGATCCGAGACTTGGCCGTTGCATGGGCGCGATGGCAAGACTCTTCTACGATGCGCGGGCGCATCGCCTGGGCGTCGCTCTTCGAGGATACCTGCTGCTCTTCGAGCGACGCGAGCCGCCCGCCTATTCGCAAATCGCTGGTCTTCGGCTGCTCGTCATTTTTGTCGTCCTCGAGTTGATCGTCGGGCCACGGACGCCTGCGCTCGATTGGCTCGGCCTGTCACCGCCGGCGTGGTTGCGTGTGCCTGCGCTGCTGGCGACGTCGGTCCTGGCCGTCAGACTCCTGGCGAAGGTCGAGCTCGCCGATATCGGCTTTCTGGCGTGGCGGCAATGGACGGCGACCGAGAAGCTCTACTTCGTTCAGGTCGTGCTGCTTGCAAATGCGCTCTTCATCGTCACGTACGGTGGACAGCTTGAAGGTCTTCGCGAACGTCATGACGTGTGGCCTGCCGCCCTGGCGATTGCCGCCATCGAATTTCTCTGGGGGTTCTACCAGGAAGTCAACTATCGCGGCATTCTGCAGACCGCGCTTACGAGGCGCTTCGGCAGCATCCGGGGGCCTCTCGCGGCGAATGTCGTCTTCACGTTCGGCCCGCTGCACTTCTACCACTTCACCGCGGCGAGACCCTGGTCTTCGACGGCATTGATGCTGTCCGTCGTCTTTTGCATCGGTCTTTTCTTCAGCTTCATCTTCCAGAGGACCCGCAACATCTGGCTCGTCGGCACCTTTCACGGCATCGGCAATGCATACATGAACGGCGCGACAAGGATCGCGGATCTGCTTGCTTACTGAGCATTACGTTAATGCGTGACTCACGAACCTCCTTGTCGTCATTCCCGCGAAGGCGGGAATCCAGCGTCTTTCGACGATTCGCTATTGCGAGACGACGTTGCGCGGCGCGCCGGCGACGAATGCCTCGAGGTTGTCGACGAGCTGATCGGCGAGCGCCTGTTGCGCCTGCGCGCTCGCCCACGCGACGTGCGGCGTCAGGATGAAGTTCGGCAGCTTGAGCGCGAGCAGCGGATTGCCCTCGCGCGGCGGCTCTTCGGTCAGCACGTCGAAACCCGCGCCTGCAATGCGTCCGGCTGTCAGCGCGTCGGCGAGCGCCGCCTCGTCGACGAGGCCGCCGCGTGCGGTGTTGACGAGAATCGCGGTCGGTTTCATCCGCGCAAGCTCATGGCGGCCGATCAGATGGCGCGTCTGCGGCGTCAACGGCACGTGCAGCGTGACGATGTCCGCTTGCGCAACGATGTCGTCGAGCGTAACGAGCTCGACGCCCGGGCTTGGCGTCGCGACCGGATCGAACGCGAGCACGCGCATGCCGAACGCGAGCGCGAGCCGCGCGACCGCCCGCCCGAGCGCCCCGAGTCCGACGATGCCGATGGTGGCGCCCGCGAGATCGCCGATCGGATGGGTGGTCAAGCAGAACGTCGTTGCGCGCTGCCACTCGCCGGCCTCGACGTCGGCGCGGTAGGCGACGAGATTGCGCTTGAGCGCGAGGGTCAGCGCGAACACGTGCTCGGGCACCGTTGCGGTCGCGTAATTGCGCACGTTCGACACGACGATGCCGCGCTCGCGGCAGTAGTCGACGTCGACGATGTCGGTGCCGGTCGCCGCGACGGCGATCATCCGCAGCGACGGTAACCGGGCGATCGCGTCCTTGCGCACGCAGATTTTGTTCGTGACCGCGATCGTCGCGTCGCCGAGCCGCTCGACCACCGCGTCGGCTGACGTTGTCGCGTAATCGCGCCACGTGTGCGGAAACGCCGGCGTGCGGATCGTCGCGTCGAGGCTCGCGCGGTCGAGGAAGACGACGGTGTGCACGTGTCGATCCTCTCAAAATGACCATTCCAACGTCCGGCCGGTGCCGGCGGACGATTGAACGGCCGCATTAGATCACGCTGCCAATGATGTTGATGCTGAGCGCAAGCACCGCGATGTTGAAGACGAAGGCCAGCACCCCGTGAATCAGGGTGAGGCGGCGCATCTGACGCGATGTTACGGCGACGTCGGACACCTGTGAAGTCATGCCGACGACAAACGAGTAGTAGGCGAAATCGAGATAGTCCGGATCGCGGTTGCCGGGGAACACGAGTTCCGGCGATGCCCTGCGCTCACCCGTCAGGAGGCTGTAGTAGCGACGGGCATAGTGAAATGCGAATACGGTCTGGATCAGAAGCCAGGACGAGATCAGTGCGTCAATGGTCAGCGCGAGATGCCAAGCCCGGGACCAGAAGGCGAGCTCCCTGATCGTGCTGACAACGAACCCGATGGCGACGATGCTTGCGCAGGATGCGACCACCACGAACAGAAAGATGACGTAGCCGCTTTGGTCCTGGCCCAACGCGTGGTCGCGCGTCATGGCGGCGTCGGAACGCGCGATGAGCGACCACGCCAAACCAAGATAGACAAGCACGCCGAGATCCCAGCTCGCGACGGCACGCGTGTGCCACGAGATCGAGTCCGGCTGCACGAGGAATGCCGCGATGGCGACTGTCAGCGCCACCGCAAGCCGTTGCATTGCTCCGATGCGGATGATCCACGACGGGCCGGTTGCGATCGACTTGTCCATGTTCGGTGCGCCCGTGACCAACAAAGCGGAGCGCGTCAAGCAAGGCTCATCTGCGAAGCCGGACATCGGGACGCGACGCGCACCTCGACCCGGTGTTCCTGTCGATCATCGGCAAGAGGAACGAAATTGCCTTCTTGTGCCACGCCATCGACGGTTAGCTCGCGTCGCGTTCGCAGTCGGACTCCACTTCGGTTCCTGGCACGCTGATTTGGTAATAAGTCTCGCGGCACCGGTAGCGCAACGCGAATTCGTTCCACTGCGCAGGTAGGCGCGGCTCGATGCAAAGTCGATACGAGCCAGATGCCAGAAAACCGACGTGCTGCTCCGTCACGAATCGCACTGTACGTTGTCATGCCGCAATTGCCCGATTGCCGTGGTCGCTACGCGGCTCGTGCGGCTGCCGCCATGCTCCGACCTCGCAGTAGCGGCAAGCTCGCCGCCAGATGAATCAATCCCCGAGCAGTTCGGCCATTGGGTTCAACTGCTCCACATGCTGCGACACGACTTTGACGATGACGATGATCGGAATGCTCAGCAGCATACCCCAAACGCCCCACAGCCAACCCCAGAACAACAGCGAAATAAATATGGCCGCAGAATTCATGTGGGCGATTCGTCCGATCATCCAGGTGGTCACGAACGTTTCGACGACAGTCGCGATCGCGAGCGATGCGCCGGCCACCAGCAGAGCCATTGCAAACGATTCGAACTGCATGAAGGCAGCCATTCCCGCTGCGACGGCCGTGACGCCGGGGCCTAGGTAGGGAACGAGGTGCAGCAGTCCCGCAGCGGCGGCCCACGCTCCCGCGTTCTCGAGGCCGATCCAGTGAAGCGCGATCCAGCTGAGCAACGCGACCAGCAGGGTTGTCGTCAGCAGCATGAGCATGCATTTCTGGATCGAGCCGTTGATGTCATCGAGAATGTGGACGGTAATCTTTCTTTTCGACAGCGACGGCCCCGTCAGCCGCACCAGCTTCCGTTTGAATGTATCGCCCCCGAGCAGCAGAAAGAAAACCAGGAAAACGACCATCGCCGCCTGGACCAGGGCTCCAAGGGCGCCCATCGAGCTCGCCCACAGGAAGTTATCGAGCTTGAACGTGGGCTGGTCCACGATGACGTGAGTGGCAGGCTGACGCTGAGCTACGGAGCCACCGACTGCCTGAGTCGTCGCCGTTCCACCTCGGTCGCCGCGTTTTGCATTTTCTGCATATTGCCGGTCTCGCTCGTTCGCATGCGCGCAAGCCCGGTGGCGAACTTGGTCGCCGCTTCGGGCAACTGTTCGATGATGGTCTGCATTTGTCCGCGCAACGAATACGTGCCGAGAACGAGCGCACCGATCACGCTCGCCATCACGACGACGGTACCGACAACGCGCGGGATGTTGATCGCTTCAAGCCATGCGACCAGTGGAGTCAGCGTGTAGGAAATGACGATGCCGAGCAACAACCGCACCACAAAGCCCTGCGCCCACGACAGGGCGAAAAGCGTCGCGAGTGCCGCCAGAATTCCTAGCGCCAAACCTCGCGCATCTACCGGCATCCGAGTCGCCGGATCGGTGACGAGTGACGCGTCGACGGCATCGCCGAGTTGCCGCCCAGCACGCGCTGAGTCAGCTGTGCCGATGGAGGCTGGAGCGGCGGCGGGGTTCATGGCGCACAGGCAAACAGCCACTTCGATGGGCGCATCTCCGCGCGCATGTGGAGCGTACGTTCACTTCGATTTCACGGACCTCTTCTTTCCATTCGGCTCTGCGGGGACAGTCGACAGCAGATCGGCCAGCTCGTCGGCATGTTCCTCTTCCACGGCCAGGATTCCCTCGATCATGCGGCGCGTGGTCGAGTCCTGCTCACCGAGGTACTGGATGATGCCGCGGTAATGGCGATTCGTTCCGCCACCAGGTCTTCCGTGATCATGCTTGCGAGCGAATGGCCCTCGACATACTCCGCGTGGCTGCGGCCGACCAGTCCCGCAGGCGCGAAATCGGGCGCCCCGCCCAGCTGCACGATGCGTTCCGCGATCTCGTCGGCGTGCCCCTGCTCTTCGTTCGAATGGTCGAGAAACTCCTGGGCGACGCTCTGCGAATGGATGCCTCGCGCCATGAAGTGATGGCGCCGGTAGCGAAGGACAAAGGCGAGCTCGGTCGCCAAAGAATCGTTCAGCAGCTTGAGCACTATTTCGCGATCCGCGGAATAGCCCGCGGTGACAGAGCCTTCGTCGATGTGCTGTCGGGCCCGCTTGCGCAACGCCTGGACGTCGGTAAGAAACGAGTTCTTCAGCATGGCATGCTTTCAATTGCTTGGTGGATCTTGAGGGCCGGAGATACCGGACGCGCAGGTCGTACTACCGACCTGACGTCCGGTAGATTCGCGGTCCTGGTCGCAGGAGCCATGTCGATGGCCGCCGGCGAGTACGTGTCGGTGCGCTCACAGGCAGATTCCGAACAGGCCGCGCTCAACCAGCATCGGGGACGAAGGTGCCATAGGGCAACTACTCCGGCGTGCAAAGCATAAACCCAATCCGATCGGCGCCTTCCGTGAACCAAGATTGCCTCAAGCCCTACCGTGGCGACGATCAAATACGTGCTTGAATGAACTCCGTCGGTGCGACCTGTTGCCGCATAGCGCCCAATCGGTGAATTGTTTGACGCGGCTCAATGCGCTCGGGCAGCGTTAGCCGTTCTTCGAGCTATGATTGTTGCTAACCCTCCAGCAGTGCCTGCGTTTCGATGACGTTGCGATACCGAGCACGTCCTCCTGCGGCAGCGGGAGACCACGTTCTTTTGCCAAGTCGACGCGACGCGTCGCCCGTTAAGTGATATGTACCTAGTTCGTCTCGTTCTGATCGCTCTGATTTTCAACACGGCATTCGTAACCGCCGCACAAGCGACAACATGCGTCGGCAATCCGGATTCTTTTGCGCCAGGCTATCTGCGAGTAACCCCGCAAGCTCCGCTCGACAACCAGACCCTGACCATCACCGTAGGGCGCGCTGCCTACTTCTACTATCCACTGGATCTCTCCGTACAAGTTCAGGGCAACGCAATCGATGCGACGCTCCGCGGACGCCACACTCTCATTGGCTTGCCGCCGCCTATCTTTTGTGTCGCGACGACGTTAGGGCCGCTACCACCGGGCATGTACACGGTGAATGCCCACTTGATCGATTTGGACGCGCCATCAAATCCGTCGCTTATCGCGACGACATCGGTAACGGTAGCGACGGATCCGACGCAGGGTACTCCTCTTTGCGCCAGACCCACGATATCCGGACCGGTTTACATATCGTTTGACGCAACTTACTCGCTTTACACGACCCAATTGCGGCTGGCGCCGGACGGCCACAACTACGTGTTCGATCGTCACGATGTGATCAACGCCGAATTGGCGATGCTATGCGCAGAGGGGTTCGACATTCGCGCTGTCGGCGACTCACCAGCGCTCGGCGAATACTTTCCGCAAGCCATCGAGTTTTACCACGCGGGATTCGATCACTATTTCGTTGCCGTCGATCCCGGTGAAATCCATGATCTCGATACCGGAGTGCACCCCGGGTGGACGCGAACCAGTCAGCATTTTCGAGTTTATGTTACCGACTTTTCGAGCCCAGCCATTTTGGCCCCATCGTGCCGCTTCTACGGCCTCCCAGGATTTGGATTGAACTCGCATTTCTTCTCAGCGTTCGCTCGGGAATGCTTGGCAGTCCAGACCTATTGGCCGGATCGCTGGATTCTCGAGACGTCGGACGCCTTTCGCGTTCATCTGCCCGACGTCGCCGACGGATCGTGTCACGATGGGAGCGTGCCTCTCTATCGGCTGTACAACAATCGCGCGGACGCGAACCACCGGTACACCACGTCGTTGACGATTCGCCAGCAGTTGATTGATCGGTCCTGGATGCCGGAAGGCTACGGTCCACTCGGCGTCGCGATGTGCGTAAGACCGTTTTGACGTCAACGGGCGATAGCCGCCTTAAAGCTGGCGCTGGACTGGAAGTTGTGAGCCTCTTGCGGCCCGTCAGCAAGCCGCGTACCAAAGAGGCGTCCACCTAGCCGCGAAAGCCCCGCATTTTTGACGCCTTTTCGCGTTGTCAGCACGGGCCTCACCGGGCATCATCGAAGCAATGTGCCGTGGGGTGGAAACAGAGGCCGAGGGCATACAAGGTTCTTGCGCACGCAGTGGCCGCGTGCTGAATCCAGGCCACCGAAGCGCGTAATGATCGTCGCCATGACGATCGAACGCAGAGTCGCCGGAGATCGATGCGGCGACGTTAGGGCAGACCGTCGCTGAGGCGACCTGCCAGGGAACGTCCCGCAATGGGATGGCCGAGTGCCTGCGTTGCGTGGGCGCTAAGAAAGAATGGGGTGGCGGATGGGATTCGAACCCACGACGACCGGAATCACAATCCGGGACTCTACCAGCTGAGCTACCGCCACCATCGAACCTGTAAGTGCCTGCGTTTTCGAATCGCAGGGCCGATCATTTTGCATCAACCCGCGTCGAGCTGCAACCGAATGGCTAGCGCGCCGGCACCAACGCAAGCAGGTACGTCTCGTTCCCCACACCTGTGACACGGCTCACCGCTTTGCGTGCCGCCACGTCGACGATCCACAGCACACCGCTGCCCGCGGCACTTCGCGGCGCGCCGGTGATGGCAGCGTACTTGCCGTCCGGCGTGAGCACGATGCCGCGCGGTCGCGACGGCGCTCCGCTCGGCGTGGTGAGCGCGAGTCGCGCGAACTCCGCGCCCTGTTCGCCCGCGATCGCCTTCGCGACATCGATGAACGAGACGTTGTTCGCGCGGAAGTTGCTGACGAGCAGCGTCTTGCCATCCGGCGTGAACGCCACACTGAAAGGCCGCGACGCGACGGCGGGGTTGTTCGTTCCGACCAGCACGCGCGCGACTTCGGCATCCTTCGCGCGTGCGAGCGCCTTGTCGACATCGATGAACGACACCGTGTTGCCCTCGACGCCGGTTCGCGCGTCCTCGCGATTGGCGCTGGCGACAAGCTTGCCGTCCGGACTCACGGCGAGTCCCCATGGCCCGCTCGCCACCGGTATGCGCGCGATCTCGGACGCGGGATCGCCGGCAAGCGCGCGCCTCACGTCGACGACCGAGACATCGTTCGTGCCTCCGTTGGCCGTGAACGCGACGCCGCCGTGAAGCGGACTGATCGCAACCGCGTTGGTGTCCGTGAAGCAGCCGAAGCTCATGTGCGGCCCGGCGTGAGGAATCGGTGCGGGCGGACAGTCGAAGCCCGGTTTGCCGTAGGCGAGTTCGAGATGGCGGAGCACGTCGCGCTTGGCGAGATCGATGACCGTGATGACGCGCCCGCCATCCTCGTCACCGTCGCCTTCCGAGCCCGAGACGAGCGCATGCGACCCATCCGCGGTCGCCGCCAGCCCGACCGGCCCGAAATTCTTCGTTGCGATGATCGCATCGACGGCGTTCAGCGTCATGTTGTTCGCCGGATCGAGCGCCTTCGCGACGTCGAGCACAGTCACCGTGCCGGCGTGTCCATGCTGGAACTTGTCCGCTGCAGCGGGCGTCGCGACGCCGGAATGATTGACGATGTATGCGAAGCGGCCGTCCGGCGACAGCACGACGTTGACCGGCTGCCCGCTGGCCGGCGTGTCCTTCACGCCTGCGCCCTTCGCGTCGATGTCGGGTGTTACGCGAACCCGGTTGATGATCGCATTTGCGGTGCCGTCGTTGGCCGGGTCCATGGCCTTCTGCACGTCGATGACGACGACGGTGTTGTCCCATCGTCCGCTGACGAGCAGATAGGGCCCGGCCGCAAACGCTGACGGCGTGCCGGCGAACAGCACGACAAGCAGAAGCCAACGATGCGGACGGATCAGTCCCATGACGAAGTGGCGCGCCCGACAGGACTCGAACCTGTTACCCCCGGCTTAGAAGGCCGGTGCTCTATCCGAATGAGCTACGGGCGCCTGTCGGTCGACACGCTTTGCCTGCTGATTGATTTTAGCAGTTTGCGCCTCGTCGCCGCAAAGACCACTAAGATACCAATTGACTAACTGGTATTTCTGGTATTGAATAATGTGGTTGCGCGCCATCCGTGTCATTTCGCCTTGATCCCCGGCCAACCTGCCCTCGTCCGCTACGTCATCGGCGTCGATGGCGGCGGCATGGGCACGCGGGCGCGTCTCGAATCGAGCGATGGCGAGCCGCTAGCTGCCGCGGCGGCCGGACCGTCGGCATTGGGTCAAGGCGTCGCGCAGTCATGGGCGAACGTACGGCAGGCGATCGTCGAGGCGTTTCGCGAGGCTGGGCTGCCCCCGACCAGCAGCTCGGAGTCCGCGATCGGCTTGGGCTTGTCCGGCGCGAATGTCGCGCTACGCCGCGACACCTTTCTGCTGGCCGCGCGCGGCTTCGCCCACATCGCATTGGATACCGACGCGTACACGGCGCTGCTCGGCGCGCACGCCGGAATGCCGGGCGCGATCGTCGCCGCCGGTACGGGCAGCGTCGGCGAAGCGCTGCGCCGCAACGGCGAGCGGGTTTCGGTGGGAGGCTGGGGATTCCCGGTGGGTGATGAGGGTAGCGGTGCCTGGCTCGGCTTGCGCGCGATGCGTCGCGCGCACCATGCGCTCGACGGTTGCGCGCCGGCAGACCCGCTGGTGCGTGCGGTCTGGGACGTCGCCGGCAGCACGCGCGACGCGTTACTTGCCTGGTGCGAGCGCGCAGGCCAGCATGCCTACGCCCAACTCGCACCGCTGGTGTTCGACGCCGAGTCGTCGGATCCGTGGGCGGCTTCGTTGCTCGACGCCGGCGCCCGATCACTCGAGGCAATGGCCACCGCCCTCGACCCCGAAGGCGACCTGCCGCTCGTTGTTTACGGAACTATCGGTCAACGCTTGCAACAGCGGTTCGAGCCGACGGTGCTGGCGCGCTGCGTGACACCCGCGGGCGACGCCGTCGACGGCGCGATTCGGCTGATCCGACATGCAATGGGCGCGATCGCGCGATGAAGAGCACTGCGTTCGAGTTCAAGCCTGACGCCCGCGCCGCATCGCCGCTTTACATGCAGCTCGCGCACAAGCTTGCGCAGTCGATTCGCGAGCGTCGCTTCCAGCCGGACGAGGCGCTGCCCTCCGAACGCGTGCTCTCGGAGTCGCTCGGCCTGTCGCGGGTCACCGCGCGCAAGGCGATCGATCAGCTCGTCGAGCAAGGGCTCATCGTGCGCCGGCGCGGCTCGGGTAACTACATCACGCCGAGGCTCGAGCAGCCGCTTTCGCGCTTGACGAGCTTTTCGGAGGAATTGCATGAGCGGGGCTTCACACCGTCGTCGCGCTGGCTCGCACGCGAGATTGCGGCCGCCGCACCGGACGAGCAATTGAGTCTCGGACTTTCCACCGGCTCGCGCGTGGCGCGTCTTGCGCGTCTGCGCCTCGCGGACGATGTCGTCATGGCCTACGAAGTCAGCGTGCTGCCTCAAGAGATCGTGCCGGATCCGTTGCAGGTGGACGGATCGCTCTATGCGTTCCTTGCCCAGCTCGGCCGCGCGCCGGTGCGCGCGCTGCAGCACCTGCGCGCGGTCAACGCCGAGGCGCGGCTCGCCGATTTGCTCGAAGTACCCGTCGGCCGCGCCGTGCTGTTCATCACGCGCGTCGGCTACCTCGCATCGGGACAGGCCGTGGAGCTCACGCATTCGTACTGCCGCAGCGACTACTACGATTTCGTCGCCGAGATGAGGCGCGAAACATGAGCGCGGCGCAACGCATCGAAGGCGATATCCTCACGCCGGACGGATTCATTCGCGGCGTCCTTTCGCATCGGGACGGCCATATCGCGCGCATCGAAGGCGTGCCGTTGCCCGACGCGGAGGCGATTGACGACGCACATGGGCTCGTGCTGCCGGGCTTCATCGACACGCACGTGCACGGGGGCGGCGGCCGCGACACGATGGAAGGCTTCGAGGCGATCGACACCATTGCGCGGCTTCACGTCCGGCATGGCACGACATCACTGCTCGCGGCGACGATGACCGCGCCGCTGCCGGAGTTGGAGTCCGCCATGGCCGGATTGGGTCCGTCATGCCGAACGCGCGCAGCTCGCGCGGCGCGCGTGTTGGGCGTGCACCTGGAAGGGCCCTACATCAATCCGGACAAGCTCGGCGCGCAGCCGAACTTCGTCCGTCCGGCGTCGGTCGCGGAGGTGCGACGGTTGCACGCATTGGCGCCGATTCGCCTGATCACGCTCGCACCCGAGCTGCCGGGCAATCTCGACATCATCGAGTCGCTGCGCGCGGCCGGCTTTCAGGTGCAGATCGGGCACACGCTCGGCAGCTACGAAGAAGGGGTGGCAGCGCTCGAACGCGGTGCGGGCGGCTTCACGCACCTGTTCAACGCGATGTCGGGCATGCATCACCGCACGCCCGGCATCGTCGGCGCGGCGCTCGCGCATGCGCGCTACGCCGAGATCATTCCCGATATGCTGCACGTCCATCCGGGCGCGCTGCGTGCCGCGCTGCGGGCGATTCCGTGCCTCTTCTGCGTGACCGACTCGACTGCCGGAGCCGGCATGCCCGACGGCGAATACCGCCTCGGGCGCCATCGGGTCATCAAGTGCATGGGCGGAGTAAGACTGCCCGACGGAACGCTCGCCGGCAGCACGCTCACGATGGATCAGGCACTGCGTAACCTGGTCGCGCTGGGACTTTCGATTCGCGACGCGTCGCTTCGCGTTTCGACGCACGCCGCCGATTACCTGGGGCTCGCCGATCGCGGACGCCTCACCGTCGGCGCGCACGCGGATATCGTCGTGCTCGATCCCGTGCTGCAACTGACCCGCGTGATCGTCGAAGGAGACGAGGTTGACCTCGCGGATGCTTGACGAGGCGCGCGAGGCACCCGACGCGGTCGGCCGTCTGCTCGCCGCTGATCGCGACGTCTATGCATCGCTCGGCCGCGATCTGCGCGCGCAGCCGCCGCGCTCGTTGCTGACGGTCGCACGCGGAAGCTCCGATCACGCCGCGCAGTACATGGCGTACCTGATCATGGCGCGGCTCGGCCGGCTCGTCACGTCGTTACCGATGTCGCTGATCACGCTGTATCAGTCACGGCTGCAATGCGACGACCTGGTATCGATTGCATTTTCTCAATCGGGACAGAGCCCGGATCTCGTCGTGCCGATGCGTTTCTTCCGCGACGGGCGTGCGCGCACGGTCGCCGTCGTCAACGACGTGGCCTCGCCGCTCGCGCAGGCCGCGCAATGGGTGCTGCCGCTGCACGCCGGCGTCGAGACGAGCATCGCGGCGACCAAGAGCTACATCGCGCAGCTCGTGGCGGGTGCAAGGCTCACGGCGGCATGGCAGGACGACGCAGCGTTTCAGCGGGGGCTCGATGCGCTGCCTGACGCGTTGCAGCGCGCCGCTCGACAGGATTGGCAGTCCGCCGTCGAGGCGCTCGCGGATGTCGACAAGCTGCTTGTGATCGGGCGCGGCACCGGACTCGCGATCGCGATGGAGGCGGCGCTCAAGTTCAAGGAGGTCTGCGGCATTCAGGCGGAAGCATTCTCCGGAGCGGAGCTACGCCATGGTCCGCTCGCGCTGGTCGATGAGAACTATCCGCTGCTCGTGCTCGCGCCGCGCGGGCCGGCGCAACGCGGATTGCTCGATCTCGCGGATGATCTGCGCCAGCGCGGCGCACGCGTGATGCTCGCGGCGCCCGCCGGAACGCCCGGCAGCACGCTTCCTCTGGTCACGACCGATGCCGAGGACCTCGATGCGATCGCGGTAATCCAGAGCTTCTATCCGATGGTCGAGGCGCTCGCATGCGCACGCGATCTCGATCCCGACGAGCCGCGTCATCTGACGAAGATCACACGGACCCGATGAGCAGATCGCGACGTCGCTTCGGGCAACTGTGCGCGATCGTCGCGATCATCTGCACGCTTTTCACGGCCGATGCGCGCGCCGCGGCCGACAAGGTGCACGTCGAATTCTGGACGATGAGCCTCAAGCCGAAGTTCACGCCCTACTTCAAGACATTGGTGCAGCAGTACGAAGCCGCGCATCCGAACGTCGAGCTCGAGTGGGTCGACGTGCCGTGGGACGTCATGCAGACGAAGCTCACCGCGGCGATCGTCGCGCGCTCGGCGCCCGCGCTCGTGCAATTGAACGTTCCATGGGCGTACGACTACTCGCTGTACGGCGCGCTGCGCCCGGTCGACGACCTGCTCGGGGAGGACCGCGCGCTCTACACCGACGGCGCGATCGCCGACCTCACGTTCAACGGCAAGGTGTACGGGTTCCCGCACTACAACAGCGTCAACGTGATGGCATACAACAAGACGCTGTTCAAGCAGGCGGGCATCACGCGCATCCCGAGCACACTCGACGAGCAGCTCGCCGCGGCAAAGCAGATCAGGGCGCGCACCGGTCAGTACGGCTTCTCGCCGGCGCTCGGCAAGATCGCCGGCATCTTTCTCGAAGAAGGGCTGCCGCTGATCGAAAACGGACGTGCGGTATTCAACTCGCCCAGGCACGTCGCGCTGGTCGCGCGACTGGCCGACGCCTACAAGTCGGGCGGACTGCTGAAGGACAAATTGTTCTCCGAGGACAACTACCCGGCGTCGATCGACGCCTACAAGTCCGGCCGGATGGCGATGCTGGTCGCGCCGCCGAGCGCTTTGATCCGCATCCGCGACGACGCGCCCGATGTCTATGCGATGACCGACGTCGCGCGCGCGCCGGCAGGCGCCAGCGGCATAGCTGCCGGCGGCTGGCTGTTCCATTTCGCGATGCCGAGCGGCACCACCGGTCGCGTCGCGGCCGAGGCCGCGCAGTTCGCAAAGTTCATCACCAACGACGAGAACGAGCTCGCGTTCGCGAAGCTCGCGGGCGCGTTTCCGACGTCGAAGAAAGCGGGAGCGGACCCGCATTTCCAGCGCTTGCGTACCGATGCCGGCGCTTACGACAAGGCGATGGCGATCGGCGCAACCAGCATGGATGTCGTGCGCACGCTCTACGTCGCGGGCGTGCCGAGCTTCGAGCGGCTGAACAAACGGCTGCAGGACGCGGTCGAGGCGGCGATCATCGGGCGCAAGGACGCGCAGGCGGCGCTCGACGAAGCGGCCGCGTTCTGGAACAGCAAGCTCAAGCGATGATCGCCGGTTCGGCCGCTGTGCGGCGGGGCGATCCGCGCGATGAAGCGCCGGCGCCGGACGATGCCGCCGCAGCAGGCAAACGCACGTCGACCGAATCGGTGTCGGCTGCGCGGTGCACTCGCACGCAGGCGCGCTGGGCATGGCTGTTTCTTGCACCCGCGCTGCTGCTGCTCGCGCTGTTCACGTTCTGGCCGGTGCTGTGGGGTGGCTACCTCGCGTTCACCGAGTACAAGATCATCACGCCGCCGACGTGGGTCGGGCTGCAGAACTTCGAGGACCTGTTCGAGGATCCTGTCTTTTTCGTGAGCCTGAAGAACTCGCTGCTCTATCTGCTGATCGTCCCGGCGATCCAGCTCGGCGCGATCGTGCTCGCCGTGCTGGTGAACAACAGCCTGCCGGGCATCCGGCTCTTTCGCGCCGCGTTTTACATACCGGTCGTCACGTCGGTGTCCGTGGTGGGAATCATGTGGGGCTGGATGTACAACGAGCAGGGCCTCGTCAACGCGGTGCTGCAGGCACTGCGCGTGATCAACGAGCCGATCGGCTGGTTGAGCGACGACCGTATCGCGCTGTTCTCGCTGATGCTGGTGACGCTGTGGCGCGGCCTCGGCTGGTACATGGTGCTCTATCTCGCCGCGCTGCAGGCAATTCCGAACGACATCGTGGAAGCGGCGGTGCTCGACGGCGCCAATCGCCGGCAGCGCTTCTGGCGCATCACGATTCCGATGATCATGCCGACGATCCTGCTGTGTACGGTGCTCTCGACGCTCTCCGCGATGAAGGTGCTCGAAGAAGTCCTGATCATGACCAAGGGAGGGCCGGTGAGCTCGACGTATACCGGGCTCTACTACGCGTACGATCAGGGCATCCGCGCGTTCAACTTCCCGCGCGCGCTCGCCGCGAGCATGGTGGTGAGCCTGTTCTGTATCGCGCTCGCGTGGCTCAACTTCAGATTCATCCGACCGCGCCACCGCTGATGGGCGTTCTCGCGAGCGATGACCACCGCCTCCGCTGCGTCGCATAAACGCTTCGTCGTGGTGCTGCACTACGCGGCGCTGCTGGTGATCGCGCTGGTGTGCGGATTTCCGATGCTGTGGACGCTTGCGATCGCGATCGGCACGCAAGGCAACGTGTTCGCGTTCCCGTCGTCGCTGCTGCCGCACGCACCGTCGGTCGCCAATTTCATCGAGGTGTTCCGCGCCATCGACCTCGGACGCTATTTCTGGAATTCGATCTGGATCACGTTCTGGACCGTCGTCTGGACGCTGCTCGTCTGCTCGCTCGCCGCTTACCCGCTCGCGCGGCTCAACTTCCGCGGCCGCCGGCTCGTGTTCGCCGTGATCCTCGCCACGCTGATGCTGCCGACCGAAGTGAATTTCCTGGTGAACTTCATTACCACCACCCATCTGCGACTGGTCAACACGCACATCGGCGTCATCCTGCCCACGATCGCGGGAGCGATCGGCATCTTCATGATGAAGAACGCCTTCGAGGAGGTGCCGCAGGATCTGCTCGACGCCGCGCGGATCGACGGCGCCTCGGAGCTGCACATCTTTCTGCGCATCATGCTGCCGCTCGCGCTGCCGCAGATCGCCGCGCTGACGATCCTCACGACGGTGACGACGTGGAACAACTTCCTTTGGCCGAGCGTCGTGCTGACCAAGAGCGAGCTGATGCCGCTCGCGGTCGGCATTCTCGAGCTGTCGGGCACGTTCGGCAGCTCGACGCGCGTGATCGCGGCCGGCGCCATCCTGACCATCGCACCGGCGCTCGTCGTGTTCTTTTTCGCGCAGCGCTTCTTCATGCGCGGCATGGAAGGCGCGATCAAATGAAACGACAAGTTAACCGCCGCGCGGCTGCCCGATGATCGCGGCCGAGACGAGTGACGTCCATCCCGGCGAGCTGGTGATGGTCGACATCGAGGGCACGGCGCTCGACGAGGCCGAAGCCGACTTCCTGCGTCGGCACCACATCCGCGCCGTCGTGCTGTTCCGCAAGAACATCGGCGGCGAGGACGAAGTGCGCGCGCTCATCGCCGCGCTGCGCGACACTGTGGGCCCGAAGGCGCTGATCGGCGTCGATCAGGAAGGCGGCTCGGTCGTTCGCGCCACGTTTCTGCCGCAGCCGCCGGCGGCGATGGCGCTCGGTGCGTGCGGCGACGCGGCACTGGCCGAACACGTCGGCGCAGCGGTCGCGCGCGGCCTTCGCAGTCTGGGCTTCAACTGGAATTTCGCGCCGGTGCTCGACGTCAACAACAATTCGGACAATCCGGTGATCGGCGAGCGCAGCTTCTCGGCGAATCCCGATGACGTGGCGCGCCTCGGGGCAGCATGGATGCGAGGCGCGCTGCGCGAGCGTGTCGCCTGCTGCGTCAAGCATTTTCCGGGGCATGGCGACACGCACGTCGACTCGCACCTCGATCTGCCCGTCGTCGACAAGCCGCGTGATGCGCTCGAAGCCTGCGAGCTCGCGCCGTTTCGCGCGCTCGTACCCGACGCGCCGGCGGTGATGAGCGCGCACATCCTCTACCCGAGTCTCGACGCCGGCTATCCGGCGACGCTGTCGCACAAGGTGCTCGGCGACTTGCTGCGCGGCGCATGGCGCTACGATGGTGTCGTCATCACCGATTCTCTCGTGATGAACGCCATTCGCGACCGTTACGGTCACGCGCGCGCGTCCGTGCTCGCATTGCAAGCCGGCGCGGACATGGTCATGGCGCTGGGAAGCCGGCAAGAGCAGGCGGCGGCCGTCAACGCGATCGCCGCAGCGCTCGTCGATGGATCGCTCTCGATGCAGCGCGCGCTCGACGCCCGCGCGCGCCTCGATGCGCTGGTGACGCGTTTTCCCGTGCAGCCGGATGTTTACAGTGTGACCGACCGCGAGGCCGACGACCGTTTGATGCGCCATGCGTGGGCGCGAGCGCTGACAGTGCTGGGCGGTGCGAAGCCCCCGCGTCTGGCGGATCCGTTACGCGTATTCACCCAACGCAGCGTGCCGAGCGACGGCGTGTCGGAGGCGGGGCTATCGGGGAATCGGGTCGCCGCGCTGTTCGAACGGTTCAATGATGTCGAGATCGTTCAGGTCGATGACCTGAGACAGCTCGAATGGAGCCCCGAGCCGCGAAATCACCGAACCAGCGTGATCGTCTCGAATGCGCACGCCCGATACGGCGCGCGCGGACGATCGTGGCGTCCCGACCTGCACATCGCGTTGTGGAATCCGTTCCAGGTGCTCGACGTTGCCGCTCCGGCTGTCGTGACCTGGGGTTACGCCGATGCAGCGCTCGACGCGCTGCGCGCGTGGCTCGAAGGCCGCGCCGATGCAACGGGACGATCGCCGGTGCCGCTCGCTCCGGCGGGTTGAACGAACGACGCGCTCAGAACGCGCTCAGCTCCGCGACGAAGTCGTACACGTCGCCGCGATAGTACGATTGCGAGAGCTCGACCGCGCGTCCGTCGCGCAGGTAGCCGAGCCGTTCGACGAAAAGCCCGGCATCGCCGGGCTTCGCCTTGAGGAGCTTCGCCTGCTCCGGCGTGAGCAGCAGCGAATGCAGCCGTTGCAGCGCGCGCACCGGGCGATTGCCCGTGCGTTCGAGCGCCTCGTACAGCGAAGCTTCGACCGCATCGAGCGACGGCAAGCTCGACGCGACGATCGTGGCGAGCTCGATCGACATCGGCTCGTCATCAGCGAAGCGCAAGCGGTGGAAGCGATACACGAGCGTGCCGGGGCTCAATGCGAGCTTCAGCGACTCCTCGGGCGTCACCGTGCCCTCCGAACGCTTGAGCCAGACGCTGCGCGGTGTGCGGCCGCGCGCGCGCATGTCCTCGGAGAAGGACGTCAGCTTGGCGAAGTTCTTTTCGATGCGGTTCGCGACGAAGTTGCCCGACCCCTGGCGGCTCACCAGCAAGCCCTCGGCCGCGAGCCCGTCGATCGCCTTGCGTACCGTGATTCGGGACACGCCGAGGTCCTCGGCGAGCTGGCGTTCGGAGGGCAACGCATCGTCGGGGCCGAGCACCCGTTTGTCGATTGCTTCGCGCAGCGCCCGTTGCAGCTGCTGATAGAGCGGCAGGTTGTCGTCCGGGTCGAGCGTGCCGAGGATTTGTGCCAGCGAGGCCATCCAACGATCTCCGATATCTAAGCGCGCCTGGGCGCTCGCCTTCCTGCTGCGGTGCGACGATTCGAAATACCAATGTCATACCAATTCCCGGCGGCAGGACACCGACCAGCCCCGCACGCGTCCGGCAATCGGCACGCGAGCATTTCGGCGGCCGGCCGGTTGCGGCGATACAACACACATTCTACCATTCTTTGATCATTGGTAGCATACTGGCCCTTATTGGTAGTATAGTGGCATCGCCTAGCGCCGCGTACCCCGGGGACCGGGCCCGACCGCAGATCGTCACGGCCGTCAATCAGAGGCCACATTGAGGGGGATTCGTACCATGAAGTTCAACAAGACACCGATCGCATCGGCGGTCGCGCTCGCATTCATCAGCGCGACGTGTCCGGCGCAAGCGCAAGAGTCTGACGCAAAGCCGGTCGCAAAGAGCGAAGCGCAGAAGCCGAACGGGCAACCGGACAAGAGCGCGACCAAAGTCGCGCAGGCGCCCTCGCAGCAGGGCGACATCAAAGTCGCGCAGGCGACACCGACGCCGGCGCCGAATCAACCGCCGCCATCGGATATCACGATGACGGTGACCGGCATTCGCTATTCGGTGGAGAAGTCGCTCGAAGCGAAGCGCAATTCCGACTCGCTGGTCGAAGTGATTACGGCGGAGGACATCGGCAAGCTGCCGGACAAGAACGTTGCCGATGCCGTCCAGCGCGTGCCCGGCGTCACGATCAGCTCGGCGGCGGGCGGTGAAGGCGGCTTCGACGAGAACGATCGTGTCAGTCTGCGCGGCACCAATCCGAGTCTCACGCAGACGCTCGTCAACGGCCACGCGATCGCGACCGGCGACTGGTTCGTGCTCGACCAGGTCGGCACCGTCGGCCGCAGCGTCAGCTTCTCGCTGCTGCCATCCGAGCTCGTGAGCCAGGTAATCGTGCGCAAGAGCGCCACCGCCGATCTCACCGAAGGCGGCATCGCGGGCGCCGTGGACATCATCACGCGCAAGCCGCTCGACTTCCTGAAGCGGCTCACGATCGAAGCCCAGGCACAGGCCGTGTACGCCGACCTGCCGGGCAAGTGGGATCCGCAAGTGAGCGCGCTCCTGAACTGGAAGAACGAGGCGAACACGGCGGGCGTGATGATCCAGGCGTTCTCCGAGAACCGGCACCTTCGCCGCGACGGGCAGGAAATCCTCGGCTACGGAAAGATCTCGCCGACGAGCCCGATGGCGATGGCGCATCCGGAGCTCGCGAACGTCGAGTATCCGACGCTGATCGGCTCGGCGCTGTTCGAGCAGAAGCGCGAGCGGCAAGGTGGGCTGCTCGACATCCAGATCAAGCCGACGAACGATCTGATGTTCGACTTCAGCACGTTCTATTCGCACATGAAGGCGACCAATTACAACCGGAACTGGATGTTCTGGGGAGCCCACGTCATCGACAGCGGCAACGGACAGATACCGAGCTCGTTCACCGTCAACAACGGTACGCTCACGTCGGCGGTGTTCCCGAATCTGGGCACCGCGACCGACAAGCATCAGTACGCGATCGTCGACGAGATCTACCGTCCGGGTGCCTACTCCGAAACCGCGTTCTACAACCTCGATGCGAGCTACCGGGCGACCGATCGGCTGTCGTTCACCGGTCAGGTCGGCTATACGCGAGGCATCGGCAAGACGCCCAAGCAGGACGTGTTCGAGGGCGACGTGTTCAACACCGGCGCGACATACAGGATGCACGGCATATCCTCGCCGGTGGACGTCGCATTCCCGAACGGCGATCCATCCAACTTCGCCGGCACGTCGCTCGACTGGATCTTCGGCGGCAGCCCCGTGAAATCGGAGGACAAGGAAAGCTACGGGCAGATCGACGGTACATACGTACTGGGGATGGGACCGGTGTCCAACATCAAAGGCGGCGTGCGCTACGCCGAGCACAAGCGCGAGTCGACGTGGATCGCGCAGGGTCCGAACTTCGCGCTCGACCCGTTCAACCCGGCCAACCTGCCGCGCTGGAACGGCGAAACGTATCCGAGTGATTTCGGGCACGGGCTCGGCGGCGACTTTCCGAGAAACGTATGGATGCTCTCGCCCGGCGAGCTCGAGCGCTGGGGCGATCTGTATTCGAATCGCGACCCGGTCACGCGACGTTTCTGGCCGGGCGAGTTCGCGATCAAGGAAAAAGTCTCCGCGGCGTATGTGATGGCCAATCTCGACGGTCCGCGTTGGGCCGGCAACGTCGGCGTGCGGTTCGTGCAGACGAAGGAGCGCGTTCTGGTCAACGTCGCCGTTCCCGAAGCGGTCTGCCCGGCGCTCGCTCCGTGCCCGTCGATACCCAACGCGATCACGACATCGGCGTTCGGGACGTTCTATCAGCAGCCGGTCGAGAACACCTATAACGACGTGCTGCCCAGCGCGAACTTCAAGTTCGACCTGTCCAAGGACCTGGTCGCGCGGGTTGCGGTCGCGAGGACACTCGCACGCCCGGACTACAGCGCGCTCGGTGGCGCGGTGAGCCTCGAGGACACGACCCATACAGGCAACGGCGGCAACCCGAACCTCAAGCCGATTCGCTCCAACAATTACGACGCGGCGATCGAGTGGTATTTCGCGCCCAAATCGCTGCTGTCGGCGGGATTGTTCTATCTCGACCTCAAGAACTACGTCGGCTTCGGCACCTCGCAGGCACAGTTCCTCGACATCCGGACGAACACGTTCCAGACGTACACGATCAGCTCGCCGATCAACAGCAGCGGCAGCAGCAAAGGGGTCGAGCTCGCGTATCAGCAGGAGTTCCCGCTCGGGTTCGGTGTTCAGGCGAACTACACGTACGCCGATGCGCAGGAGACAGGGGGTGGGCCGTTGGTGGGCGCATCGAGGAACACGTACAACGTGATCGGCTATTACGAGAACTACGGATTCAGCGCCCGGCTTGCGTACACGTTTCGATCGGCGTTCTTCGTAGGGCTCGATCGCAGCACCAAGGAGTTTCAGGACGATATCGGCACGCTCGCGGCATCGATCGGCTACAACATCACCAAAGACGTGACGGTGACATTCGATGCGCTGAACCTCAACAATCCGACGCTCAAGTACTACGCCGCCAACACGGACCAGCCGCGCGCGTTCTACAAGAATGGACGCCAGTTCTTCGCCGGGGTGCGAGTCAAGTTCTGATTGCGATCGTCGAGGGCGGGCTCTCCTCCCCGTCCTCGTTGCGCGCGGCGGGGCAGCTTGCTGCTCCGCCGTTTGTTTCGTCGCGCCCGCTTTTTCGGCAACGCTGCGGAATGCCGGTGCCGCTACCCGCTGTTCGCCGTAGAGGGACTCGTTGAGAGCGCGGCCGCCCACAATGGCGTTTGCGCGAGTCGCGCTGTTCGCGGGTGCGCTCGCGCTCAATGCGACCAGCCCGGCCGATACGCCCGGCCGGCACGCCCCCGCATTCGTCTACAGCCCTTACAAGCACATCACGATAGCGATGAACGCGCAGACGCACGTGATCTCGACGGCGGTCGGCGGCACGCCGGTGCCGCTGGTCGCGCCCGAGCCGTCGGCACTGCCGCCGGGGGTCGCGACGGTGACGTTGGCCTTCGCGACAGGCGAGTGCGGTGACGAGACGTGGGAGGGTCTCGATGCGCAGATGATCGCAGACGCCAACCTTTCCGCCTTCAACGCCGCGGCGGTGAGCTACATCGTCTCAACCGGTGGCGCGGAAGGCGTGTTCACGTGCGCCACCGACGCGGGAATGGAGAGGTTCATCGCGCGCTACGCGTCGCCGCGACTGATCGGCATCGATTTCGACATCGAAGGCAGCCAGACGCCCGAGGCGATCGATTCGCTCGTCGCGCGCGTAAAGGCAGCGCAGCGGCGGCACCCCGGCCTGCGGTTCAGCTTCACGCTCGCGACGTTCGCGGCAACCGACGGCAGTCGGGCGAGTCTCAACAACACCGGCATGCGCGTCATGAAGGCGATCCGTGCGCGCGGACTCACGGGCTACTATGTCAACCTGATGGTCATGGATTACGGCGACGCGACCGCGGTCCATTGCGTCGTGTCGGAAGGCCGTTGCGACATGGGCCGCTCGGCGATTCAGGCAGCGCGCAATCTGAATCGGATGTACGGCGTGCCGTTGGCCCGGATCGAGCTCACGCCGATGATCGGCGTCAACGACGTCGTCGCCAACGTGTTCACGCTGGATGACGCGTCGCTCGTGGCGCGCTACGTGCGCGATCATCGTCTGGGCGGCTTGCATTTCTGGTCGCTCGACCGAGACACGCGCTGCGCCGGCGATGCGAAGGGCGTATCCTCGACGTGCAGCTCGCTCGACGCCGCGCCGTTCGCATTCACCCGGGCTTTCAACAACGCCCTCCAGTGATGCACGGATTAGCGGCCCGACCAAGCATGGCCGGGCTTTTTGGAGACACACACACCATGCGCATACTCATACTCGCAACACTAATCCTTTTGGTTTCCGGTTGCGCCACGCAGGCCGAGCGGGCGGCGCAAGTGCAGCGCGAAGTCGACCAGATGATCCAGGTCTACGGACCCGGGTGCGAGAAGCTCGGCTACAAGGGCGACACCGATCCATGGCGCGATTGCGTGCTCAGGCTGGCGACGAAGGAAAGCCTCGAGCGTTACAGTCGCGCGCCGGTGAGCGCGAACTGCGTCGGGCATCGCGGCTTTTTCCAGTGCACGACGTTCTGAGCGCCGCAACGGAAGGGGCGACGCCCGCCCGGGGCGATCGAATGCCAGAGGAGCTGCAGCCGATCGCTGAATGGCGCGATGTCGACGGCGAACGGTTCCGATGCGAAATTGCGACTCAATACCGGCCGGCGGTGCTACGGGGCGTCGTCAGCCATTGGCCCGCCGTGCGACATGCGCGGACGTCCGCCGAATCCGTTTGCAAATATCTCAACGGCTTCGACAGCGGCTCCCCGGTCGACGTGATCATCGCGCCGCCTCATGTCAAAGGTCGGATCTTCTACAACGACGACATGAGCGGATTCAACTTCGCGCGAAGCCGCTTGCCGATCTCGGCGGTCAACGACAAGCTGGTTCGATATTCGGCGTTCCAGAACCGGCCGTCGATCGCGGTTCAGAGCGCGCTGATGGCCGATTGCCTGCCCGCGTTCGCGAACGAGAACACGCTCGACCTCCTGGACGAATCGGTGCAGCCCCGGATCTGGCTCGGCAATGCGGTCACCACACCCGCGCATTTCGACGAATCGAACAACATCGCCTGCGTCGTGAGCGGCAGGCGGCGGTTCACGCTGTTTCCGCCGGACCAGGTCGCCAACCTGTACGTCGGGCCGCTCGACTACGCGCCGACGGGCACGCCGATCAGCATGGTCGCGCTGAAGGAGCCTGACTTCGAGCGATTTCCGCGATTCAGGCAAGCGCTTGCCGCGGCGCAAATCGCGGAGCTCGAGCCGGGTGATGCGATCTACATCCCCGCGCTATGGTGGCATCACGTCGAATCGCTGTCGAAGTACAACGTGCTCGTGAACTACTGGTGGAGAACGGCGATCGGTGAAGCGAGCAAGGCGAACTCGGCGCTCAACTGCCTGCTGCATTGCCTGCTCGACCTCAGGCAGCTCGCGCCCGAGCACCGCAAGGCATGGGGCGCGATCTTCGATCACTACGTGTTCAGCGCGGACAACGAGCTGGCAAGACACATTCCAGAACGTCGGCGAGGCGTTCTGGGACCGATATCGCCGGAACTGGCGCAGCAGATCAGCAGTTTCCTGATCCGGCAGCTTCAGCGTTGATCGACCGAAAGACTGGTCGGGGTGGAGAGATTTGAACTCCCGACATCTTGCTCCCAAAGCAAGCGCGCTACCAGGCTGCGCTACACCCCGTTGGGCAAATTATGCCATCACAGGGCGCAGCGGCAAACGCGCGCCTATAGCGTTCGCGCTTCGAACCCTGCTGCCTCGATCGCCTTGACGATCGCCGCTGCGTCGAGCGCCGCGCGGTCATAAGCGACAGTCGCCTGGTTGTCGGCGAGCGAGACGTCGACTTTCTCGACTCCCGGCAGCCGCGACACCGCGCCGGTGACGCTCTTCACGCAGCCATTGCAATGCATGCCCTCGACCGCGAAGCGGCCGGTCGTTGTGGCGCTCATCGTGAGTCCTCCTCGATCGTGGCGATCGGCGCGGCATGAAGCGTGGCGCTGCGCGCGGCCGGTTGTGCCGGTTGTGCATCAGGCGCCGGCGAACGCGCGTGCCGCGGCCGCCAGCGCTTGAGCAGCAGCGCGTTGGTGACCACGGACACCGAGCTCGCGGCCATCGCCGCACCGGCGAAAACCGGCGACAGCAGACCGAGCGCGGCGAGCGGAATGCCGAGCACGTTGTAGACGAACGCGAAAAAGAGATTCTGCCGGATCTTGCGCAATGTCGCTCGCGACAGCTCGATCGCGGCGGCGACTGCAGCGAGATCGTTACGCAACAGCGTCACGTCCGCCGCCGACACCGCGCTTCCGGAGCCCGCGCCCATCGCGAACGACACGTCGGATTGCGCAAGCGCGGGCGCGTCGTTGACGCCGTCGCCGACCATGCCCACGACGTGCCGCTGCTGCTGCAACGACCGGACGAACTCGCGCTTGTCTTCCGGCCGCTGGTCCGCGCGCCAGTCCGTGATGCCGACCGCACGCGCGATCGCGGCCGCGGGCGCCGCGTGATCGCCGGTCAGCATGACGACGTCGACACCGGCGTCGCGCAACGCCGCGACAGCCGCGGCCGCTCCTGGCCGCAGCGCATCGGCCAATGCGATCCAGCCGACGAGCCGTGTGCCTTCCGCGACGCCGACGACGGTGCGCGCGTCGCCTTGCGCGGCAGCAAGCGAAACGGAATCGAGTGCGACACCCGACTCGGCGAGAAACGCCGGCGATCCGAGCCAAACCTGCTGTCCGCCGTTCGAGCCGCTGACGCCACGCCCGGGATGAACGACGACGTTGGTGACCGGAAGCGCAGACAATTCGGACGCCTTTGCGCGTGCGACGATCGCCTGCGCAAGCGGATGCGTGGCGCCGCGCTCGAGGCTCGACGCGAGCAAGACCAACTCGGTGCGCGTGAAGCCGTGCGCGGGAAATTCGCCGACGACCGTCGGAACGCCGGCCGTAAGCGTACCGGTCTTGTCGACCACCAACGTGTCGATCTTTTCGGCGCGCTCGAGCGCCGCGGCGTTCTTGATCAGCACGCCTTCCTGCGCGCCGCGGCCCACGCCGACCATCAGCGCCGTGGGCGTGGCGAGACCGAGCGCGCACGGACACGCGATGACGAGCACCGCCGTCGCGCGCATCAGCGCCAATCCCCAATCGCCCAACAAGAGTCCGTTCGCAACGAGCGTGAGCGCCGCGAGCACGAGCACCGCGGGAACGAACCACGCCGACACGCGATCGGCGAGCCGCTGCACCGGCGCCTTCGACCCCTGTGCCGCCGCGACCTGTCGAACGATGCCGGCGAGCAGCGTCGCCTGCCCGACCGCGATCGCTTCGCAGCGAAGCGGGCCTGTCTCGTTCACCGTGCCGGCGAACACTTTGGCGCCCGGCGCCTTCGCAACCGGCACGCTCTCGCCGGTCAGCATCGCCTCGTTCACCGTCGATTCGCCCGACAGCACGCGGCCGTCGACCGGCACGCGATCGCCGGCGCGCACGACGAAGACGTCACCTACGCGCACGGCAGCAAGCGGAACTTCCTTGACGTCGCCGTCGCGCTCGCGCAACACGGTCGGCGGCTGCAGCTTCAACAGGCTGCGGATCGCCGCGGCCGTGCGCAGCTTGGCGCGCCCTTCGAGCAGCTTGCCGAGCAGAACCAGCGTAATGACCGCAGTGCTCGCTTCGAAATACAGGTGCTGGCCGGCGATCGGCAGCAGCCATACCGCGACGCTGAACGCGTACGCGGCCGTCGTGCCGAGCGCGACGAGCACGTCCATGTTCGCAGCGCCCCCGCGCAGCGCTTTCCATGAACCCGCGTAGAAGCGTGCGCCGCACCAGAACTGCACCGGTGTGGCGAGCGCGAACTGCAACCACGCCGCCATTTCGATGTCGTGGCGGCCGGTCACGGCCATCAACGCCATCTGCGCAACGAACGGCGCTGTCAACACGGCGGCAACGGAAAACTTCGCGAGCTCGGCGCGATAGCGGTGCGCCTCCTTGCGCACGTCGTGCTCCGGCTGCGCGAACGGGTCGACAGCGGGCTCGGCATCGTAGCCGGCGCGCTGGACCGCCTCGATCAACGTCTGCGGCGTCGCCTTCGCCGGGTCGAACTCGACGCGCGCCGTCTCGGTCGCGAAATTCACGGCCGCGCGCACGCCGTCGGTGCGATTGAGCACCTTCTCGATCCGCGCCGCGCACGCGGCGCAGGTCATTCCGTGCAGTTGGAGGTCGACGACGCCGGAAGTCATAGGGTGAGTGCCCAAGGGAGCGCAGCAACGCTAAACATGGCCTCGATCATCGCCAAATGCAATAGCGGCCGCCTTGCGCGCGATCAAGGTGCCGGCGGTGGCAGGCGACGCGCCAGCATGTCCTTCCACATGACGAAATCGCCGGCGAGGCTGCAGAGCGGATGCGAAAACGTCGCGGGACGATTCTTCTCGAACGCGAAATGACCGACCCATGCGAACCCGTAGCCCGCGAGCGGCGCGCCGGCGAGCCACCAGCCGTTGCCGGTCGCGAGCGCGGCGACGACGAACATCAGCACCAGTGTCGTGCCGATGAAATGCAGCCGCCGGCAGACCGGATGGCGGTGCTCCGACAGGTAAAACGGATAGAACTCGGCGAACGACGCGAACCGCTTCGCCATAAGTTTGTTGTCATCCCGCGGAGCGTAGCGACGAGGGATCTGCTGTTCGGGCGTCGCTGCAAGAGCAGATTCCTCGCTTTGCTCGGAATGACATGCCTCGCTTTGCTCGGAATGACATGCCTCACTCGGGCTTCAGCTGCGGGAAGAGGATGACGTCGCGGATGGACGGGCTGTTGGTGAGCAGCATGACCAGCCGGTCGATGCCGATGCCCTCGCCGGCCGTCGGCGGCAGCCCGTATTCGAGCGCGCGGATGTAATCGGCATCGTAGTACATCGCTTCCTCGTCGCCGGCTTCCTTCGCCGCAGCCTGTGCCGCGAAGCGCGCCGCCTGGTCTTCCGGGTCGTTCAGCTCCGAGAAGCCGTTCGCGATCTCGCGTCCGGTGATGAAAAGCTCGAAGCGATCGGTGACCGCCGGATTGGCATCGCTCGCTCGGGCGAGCGGCGAGACGTCGGTCGGATGCGCGACGATGAACGTCGGCTGCACGAGCTTGTCCTCGGTCGTCGCTTCGAAGAGCTTCAGTTGCAGCAATCCCACACCATCGGTGGGAAAGACTTCGACGTCGCACGGCGCGAGCGCCACGCGCAGATATTCCGGCTTCGCGAGCTCGGCGAGCGGATAGCGCGGATGGTACTTGTGGATCGCCTCGGCCATCGTCAGCCGGTCGAACGGCGCATCGAGGTCGATCGGCGTGCCTTGATACGTAACCGTCGTCGTGCCGAGCACGCGCTGCGCGACATCGCGCATCAATGTCTCGGTCAACTCCATCAAGTAGCGGTAATCCCGGTACGCCTCGTAGAACTCGAGCATCGTGAACTCGGGATTGTGCCGGGTGGACATGCCCTCGTTGCGGAAGTTGCGGTTGATCTCGAACACGCGCTCGAAGCCGCCGACGACGAGCTTCTTCAGATAGAGCTCCGGCGCGATGCGCAGGTACAGGTCCATGTCGAGCGCGTTGTGATGCGTGACGAACGGCCGCGCGGCGGCGCCGCCCGGGATCGCATGCATCATCGGCGTCTCGACTTCGAGGTAGCCGCGGGCGACGAAGAACTCGCGCATCGCCTGCACGATCCGCGAGCGCAGCGCGAACACGCGGCGCGATTCCTCGTTGGTGATGAGATCGACGTAACGCTGGCGGTATTTCTGCTCCTGGTCGGTCAACCCGTGGAACTTTTCCGGCAGCGGCCGCAGCGCCTTCGAAAGGAGACGGATCTCGCGCACCTTGACGGTCAGCTCGCCGGTCCTGGTCTTGAACAGCGTGCCGCGCGCCGCGACGATGTCACCGAGATCCCAGCGCTTGAACGCGTCGAGCGCCTCGGCACCGATGGCGTCGAGCGTCACGTAGAGCTGGATGCGCCCGCTCATGTCCTGCAGCGTGGCGAAGCACGCCTTGCCCATCACGCGCTTGAGCATCATCCGGCCGGCCACGGCGACATCGACCGCGAGAGATTCGAGCTCTTCGTTGGACTTGTCGTCGTAGCGCGCGTGCAAATCGGCCGCAAGAGCATCGCGCCGAAAATCGTTCGGATACGCGTTCCCGGCGTTGCGAAGAGCGGCGAGCTTCGCTCGCCGCTCGGCGATGATCTGGTTCTCGTCCGCGAGCGCGGGCGGCGGTCCGGCCTTGTCGTCGTTCACGCTTAGACTCCCTGCTTCAGGCTCGCCTCGATGAAATCGTCGAGGTCGCCGTCGAGCACCGCTTGCGTATTGCCGACTTCGTAGTTCGTTCGCAGGTCCTTGATCCGCGACTGATCGAGCACGTAGGAGCGGATCTGGTGACCCCAGCCGATGTCGGTCTTCGAATCCTCGAGCTTCTGCTGCTCTTCCTGCCGCTTGCGCAGCTCGAGCTCGTAGAGCCGCGATTTGAGCATCGCCATCGCCTCGGCGCGGTTGCGGTGCTGCGAGCGGTCGGTCTGGCACTGGACGACGATGTTGGTCGGCAGGTGCGTGATGCGTACCGCCGAGTCGGTCTTGTTGATGTGCTGGCCGCCCGCACCCGACGCGCGGAACGTGTCGATGCGAAGATCGGCCGGATTGATGTCGACCTGGATGGACTCGTCGACTTCGGGATAGACGAACACGCTCGCGAACGACGTGTGCCGGCGCGCGTTCGAATCGAACGGGCTCTTACGTACGAGACGGTGGACGCCCGTCTCGGTGCGCAGGTAGCCGTACGCGTATTCGCCGTCGACGCGCACCGATGCGCTCTTGATGCCGGCGACGTCGCCCGGCGACTCCTCGAGCACTTCGGTCCTGTAGCCGTG
>WNGB01007791.1_pt1 | contig 30288 bp, 32 predicted proteins | sample 5400681 | NCBI WGS metagenome assembly WNGB01 (sample SAMN13153367, study PRJNA577476) | soil metagenome | isolation source: 115 cm soil or saprolite under grassland replicate 2 | place: USA:California | collected 2016-06-15
AGCAGCTCGTCGTGCAGAACGTGCGCAGATCGTCGCAGCTTCGGTCGGGCGGCGCACCGTTTCCGGCGTCGGGGGTTCCGTCGCCGGGAGGTTCGGATGTTCCCGGAGTCGGCGTACAGGCCCCGCGCTGAGCGCTTTTGTCTTGCTCTGCGCAGGTGATGACGACGCCGCCGACGCACGAGGTCTGCCCGCAGGCGAGCGTCCGTCTCTCACCGTTCTGTTCGACGACGCAGGTGCAGTCGTCGTTCGATGACGACGAGCACGCCATCGCCATTCCCGCGAAGGTGACCAGTGCGAGGGCGGGACGGATGGCAAGGGGCACCGCAAAAGAGTACTCGCGGCCCCGGCCGCATGCACCCCTCGCATCAACCCGCTTGATCATTCGGTTGTGGCAGTCGATCATTCTGCGGTGATCTGGCAGCGGGGAGCACTCGTGCTGACGTTCCTGTGGTCGACGACGGCCGCGGCCGAGGGGCTCAGGATCGAGGATGCCGTGCGCCTCGCGCTTCAGAACAACGAGCGCGCTCGGAAAGCGCCGCTCCGCGTGGAGATCGCCGAGGGGCAGCTGGATCGTGCGCGCGACGCGTTCTTTCCCACACTCGTCGGGTCGGGTGTGAGCATCTACAAGCCGGATCCTCCTGCCAGGAGCCCCAACCTGACGACCAGCGGGTCGGTCACCCTCACGCAGCCCTTGCTGAACCCGAGCGCGTTCCCGCAATATTCCCAACAGAGACATAACGTCGAGGCGGAGAAGTGGGGAAGCCTCCAAGACAAGCGACAGCTCGCGTTCGACACGGCCAAGGCTTTCACCCAGACGCTCGCCCTCGAGGGCGTGCTGAACTCGGCGAAGCGGAAGGCGGATACGGCGAAGCTCAATCTCGACGCCGCCCGCGCGCGGGCGGACGCTGGACTGGCGAGCACGAACGACGTCACGAAGACCGAGCTCCAGCTCGCAACCTCGCTCGGCCAGGTAGCCACCGCTCAAGGCAACGTCGAGAAGACCTACATCTCGCTTTCGTTCTTGGTCGGGCAGAAAGTGGCAGGACCACTCGTTGCGCCCGACAACACGACCAGGGCAGCGCAGCGGTACGAAGAGTCGCAGCGAAACCAGGTGAAGAGCGCGCTCGATCGCCGGGCAGAGGCACTCAAAGCCGCGCAGAATCGAAGACCCGACCTCCGATCGCTCCACGAGAAGACGGAGGCGTTGCGCTACTCCGCCAAGGAGCCGCTCTACCGGCTCATTCCCTCGATCAGCGCGGCAGGACAGATTCGCTTCGTGCCCGATCCGCTTCCGTCGGAGAAGACGATCGACGAGCAGGTCAGCGTGAACCTCACCTGGCCTATCTTCGACGCAGGATTCCGCTACGCCGATCGAAGGCAGCGCATCGCCCAGGTGAGCGCGCTCATTGGCGGCAACACGGTCGGCAAGTTCACGACCGGCGGGCGCCGCATCGACGTTCGCATGCGATTGCTCGCCGCCCAGCGCACGCGTCCGGAGGATCTGTCGCGCATTCAAGTGCGTACCCAGTCAGGTGACCTCGTCCCCATGTCGCTCGTCGTGTCGCAGCGCGAACAGCCCGTCCTTCAAACGATCAGCCATCTCGACCGCGAGCGTGCGATCAGCATCAGCGGCAACGTCGGCCCCGGACACTCGCAGGCCGAGGCGATGGCGAAAGTCATGGACCTCGGAAAGGGGTTGCCCCTCGGCCTTCATGTCGTTGCGACCGGCCAGGCCTCGCAACTCGATGAAACGACGAGCGGCCTCTGGTTTGCGCTCGGCATCGGCATCCTCGTCGCGTACATGGTGCTCGCGAGCCAGTTCAATTCGTTCCTTCATCCCATCACGGTGCTCACGATCCTTCCGCTCGCCGTCGCCGGGGCGGTGGTCGGCCTCGTCGTCTCCGGAAAGTCGCTCAACCTCTTCAGCATGATCGGGGTTCTGCTCCTGATGGGAATCGTGAAGAAGAACTCGATCCTACTGGTAGAGTATGCGAATCAGGTCGGCGAGCACGAACCCTCGCTCGACGCCCGCGAGGCCATGAAGAAGGCTGGCCCGTTGCGCCTCCGGCCCATTCTGATGACGACGGTCGCGACGATGATGTCGGCAGTGCCGCCGATCCTGGGCCTCGGACCCGGCACCGAGACACGTAGCCCGATGGCCGCGGCCGTTCTCGGCGGCCTAACGGTCTCGACGATCCTCAGCCTGGTCGTCGTGCCCGCGTTCTACGTCGTCGCGGATCGCACGAAGAATCGGCTCGCGACCCTCCTGTTCCGAAAAAAACGCGCGCCCGACATCCCTGCGGCCTTGGAGTGACGACAGAAGGGACTGGAGGACGAAGATGAGCACGCGCATCGGCATCAACGGATTCGGGCGCATGGGCAGACTTGCGCTTCGAGCGAGTTGGGGTTGACCCGAGTGCTCGCCTGGTACGATAACGAGATCGGATACGTGAACCGGATGATGGAGCTCGCTCGCAAGGTGGGCCGAAGCCTTCGCTGAGCGCCGATGAACGCGGTTCGCAACTACGTCCTGGTGACCGCCGCCTACTGGGCCTTCACCCTGACCGACGGCGCACTTCGCATGCTCGTGCTGCTGCACTTTCACGAGCTCGGATACAGTCCCGTCGAGCTCGCCTTCCTCTTCCTTTTCTACGAGTTCTTCGGTGTCGTGACCAACCTGGTGGGCGGCTGGATCGCCGGCCGGATGGGCCTCAAGGTGACGTTGTTCAGCGGGCTCGCCCTCCAGATCGCCGCGCTCGGCATGTTGTCGGCCGTCGATCCTGCGTGGTCGCGAGTCGCATCCGTCGTCTACGTCATGGCAGCCCAGTCGCTGTCGGGCATCGCCAAGGATCTCACGAAGATGAGCGCCAAGAGCTCGATCAAAGTGCTCGTGCCCGAGGGGCGCGACTCGCTCCTCTTCAAGTGGGTGGCGGTGCTAACCGGGTCGAAGAACGCACTGAAGGGCGTTGGCTTTTTCCTCGGCGGCCTTCTGTTGACGTCGATGGGATTCAAGCAATCGCTTTGGGCAATGGCCGCCGCGCTCCTGCTCGTCCTTCTCGCCACGGTGTTCTCGCTTCCTCCGACGATGGGCAAGGCAAAGAAAAAGAGCAAGTTCAGCGGCATACTTTCGAAGAGTCGCGAGATCAACGTGCTCTCCGCAGCTCGCTTCTTTCTGTTCGGCTCGCGCGACATCTGGTTCGTCGTGGGCGTTCCGGTGTTCCTGGCGGCCCATCTGGGATGGAGCTTCACCCAGGTCGGCGGTTTTCTCGCGGCGTGGGTCATCGGTTATGGAGTCGTGCAGTCCGTTGCGCCTGCCATTATCGCGCGTTGGACGCACGGTCGCGCGCCGGACGCTGGCGCCGCTCAGGCGCTGGCGTTCTTGCTCGCCGGTGCGGCAGCGCTGATCGCGGTGGGCACGACGGTCGGCCGTTCTCCGGCCGTCGTCATGCTGGGAGGGCTCGTCGTCTTCGGAGTCGTCTTCGCGATCAACTCGTCGGTGCATTCCTATCTGATCCTGGCGTACTCGGACGGCGACCAAGTCGCGATGAACGTTGGCTTCTACTACATGGCGAACGCAGGGGGACGTCTGCTGGGAACGCTGATCTCCGGCGTCGCCTACCAGCTTGCCGGCGTTGCTGGATGCCTCTGGGCGTCCGCAGCATTCGCCGCAGCGGCGGGGCTACTCTCGCTGTCGCTGCCGCACACGCGGCGAGACCTGCAATTGGCGGATCTGAAGGGGGATGCTGGAGGAGGCGACTCGTGAGCACAAAGTCCGCCTTCCGACCCGACGTCCGTTCTTGACCCTAACGCCTGGCGGCAGCATGGGTGAACCCGGGAGGTCACGACAATCATGGGCCGAGCTCTCGCGCCAGAATCGGATGGACGCACTGCTCACTGCGTTTCAAGAAGACTCATTCGACGCGAAAACGCTTGCTAAGCCGATGCAAGGCAAGACTCCACACGACTTCGTCCACCAACAGGTGACGTTCGTTTCACAACTCTTGCCGATCTTGAAGGGCGATCAGCGCGAAAAGCTGGCGATGAGCATGGACAAGCCGTGGATGGGACAACGACACCGCGGGGACAACGACGAGGTGAAGGACACGCACTGAAGCGCGCGAATGCGCGCCTCGACGGGATTCACGGCGGAGTCGCTTGCCCCACATCGTCGTTGCCCCAGCAAACGATCTTGCGATCGTCGCGCAGCGCGCAAACGTGTCGGTAACCGACGGCGACCTTCGTGAACTTTGCGGTGGGCACCTCGAGTTGACCAGCGTCATCGCCGTTCCAGCAGGAGAGCCCGGAGTTGATGTCCACCGCGCACACTTGCGACGGTCCGACGCTGAGCTGAATGAAATTCCCCGCGCGCTCGAAAGGCAGGTCCGAACCGGCCGGGTTCCAGCAGGAGATCGCCATCCGATCCTTTCGCGTGCCGCAACTCTCGGACGGTCCAGTGGCGATGTTGCCGAAGTGCGTGGCCGGTCGCACCTGACCTGCCGCCCCGAAGCCCCAGCAGCTCGCGACGTTGTCGAAGCCGAGCGCGCAGGTCCGGTTCCCGCCGGCGGTCAGCTGAGCGTAAGAGCTCGGGACCGGGCTCGCCTGACCGTATTGGTTGTCGCCCCAACAGACGATGGATTGGTCGGTGTGGTGCCCACAAGAATGCGCGTCGCCGAGCGTGACGGCGCCGAACGCATCGCTCGGCGCGTTCGTTTCGCCATGCTGGTTGCTGCCCCAGCAAACGATGGCGCCACCGTTCGAGACGATGCCGCAAGCGTGAGACCCGCCCACGGCGACCTTCGAAAACGGGCCGCGAGGGGGCGCGGCGATGAGCGGTTCCCCCCAACATTCGATTTCGGCGTCGATTCGGACGCCGCACGTGCGATTGCCCATCGCGCTCAAGTCCACGAAAGTGCCGGTGCTCACGCGCGGTCCGCCGCCATCCGGGGCATCACCGATCCGAGCGTCGCCTCCCGCTCCGGCATCTGCTGGAACCTCGCCGTCCTCGGGCGCGTTTCCGTCGCTGCCGCTCGGGGCATCGACGTTCGAGCTTCCATCCTCGAGCTTCCCGCCATCGGCCGCAGCGACGCCGCCGGGATCGAGATCCCGCTCTCGAATCCCTCCGACGATCTGGCAACCGGACGCGCCAACGAGTGTGATGGCAGAGATCACGATGGTTGCCGCGCGCCACCCAATCCTCCACGGTGCGATCGCCGGGACGGATGGACCGTTGGACATGCATGGATGATAGCGCGTGAGGCGTGATTAGGCTTCTTCACGTCGGCCGGCGAGAGCAGTTGGGTGTCACTTCACAAAGAGGTGAGCCCGGCGTAGCAGGTTCGCTCGTCCTCCGCGAACGGGCAGTCGCCTATGCCATCGCAGACACGCCACCAGGGCACCTTCTCGCCACGATGGCAAACGAATGTCTCCCCGAGGGGCCACAGAAATACTCGTCCTCACCGTTGACGCAGTCGCGACGACGGTTGCAGACCTCTCCCGTGGTTCCCTCCGGACATCCGAACTCGTGGCTCTCGCAGTGTTGGGCTGCAAAGGAGGAATGGCTGGTGGCAAGGGCAGCAGAGGCCAGCAACTCTGCGCCCAAAGCGCCGCGTCGCGCACGGCTTGTTGAGCCCAGTCCTCGACGTAGGCTCGGACACCCCGGTCAACCACGGAGAGTTGGCTCAGGCAGATGAGCATGAACGCGGGAGGCACGGAGCAGGCATGGTCATTCTCTTTTTCGAACTACCGCCGAGGTAAGCATACTTACCTCAGAAATATGAGCAGGTTCCCTAGTTCGGTATCGGTTCCCGGGTGCGTCGCGCGACCGACGCACCCGGACCTATCAGCTTCACCAAGTCAAGATGGTGTCGTGATTGTCGATGAGCTTCGCGATCGCGCTGCGCGGGATCTGTTCGATGCCGGGGAGCAGCAGAGAAGCAGGTATCCCGCGTTCTGCAACGTCATCGGACACCACGAAGAGAGGAATCTTCTTCGCGATGACCGCGTTGATGTCGCGGACCATGTCCGGACCTTTGACGGCGCGATTGCCGAAGCGGAGTCCCTTCGCGTCCTGATTCGAAACCGCGTAGTTGACCGCGTCGCCGCGGAGCAGGATTGAAACGTCCGCTCCGGCGTTTTTCATCGCGTGAGTGAACCAGACGGCGGTGTCGTCCTGTTCTTCGATGGTGGCTCGGTAGGCGCTGTCGACGATGCTCAGATATCGTGCCATGGGTCACCTCATTCCGTTCCGATCAAGAGGACGCCGTCGGAGCCCTCGCTGTACTTCCATGCGTCGCCAGGCGATCCCCGGCAGACGCCCTCGACCTGGCTCTCGACACCGCGTTCGTCCACGCAGAGGCCGCAATTGCACCAGACGAGCTTCACGTTCTTCTCGGCGGCGAACGCGAGAAGCGCCTTGACCCAATCCTTCGGGTTGGGATGGTCTTCCTCCTCGAGCGACGCGCCGTGCACGGCGTTCGGATGCTGCTTCTGGCCCGCGTATCCGAGCGCAGTGGCGCCCTCGTAGCAGAAGACATTGACGTTATGGCCCATGCGGATCGCCGCTTCGACGAGCCTGAACGCGGTCGGCGTGTTGGCCGACTCGTACGGCGGATCCAGAATGCCGATGGTGATGGTTGCCATGGAAGTTCCTCCGATCAGTGCCACAGCGCTTTCGCGCCGCTGGCTAGAAGATCGACGACGACGTCAATCGAGCTTGGGTTCACCCCGGTCTTGAGTACTTTCGCGTCGATGGCTCGCTCGCGGAGCGAAAAGTCATCGGCGAGTACCCGCACGTTCGCTCCGAGCAGCTGTTCGAGCGCCGGATCCTTGGCGCTGCTCCGCGCCGCCATGACGCCGTTCTGCACGAGGAAAAACGTCACCTCGGCGCCCAGTTGGCGAAGCTCGCGCGCGAGCGCGTAGAAGTGACCGACGTCCCCTGATTCCCAGGGGCTCTTGGATTGGATCATCACGTATTGGCTCACGTTCACACCTTCCCTTTCGGTTCGAATGGTCATCATCAACGAACGTTCTCGAGTCTCACTCCTTCAGCGCCAGAATCGACGCGCTTTTCACGCCGAATTTGCGAGCGGCGCCCTTGGCGTTGTCCGAGATGAATTGGTACCCCGGGTTCTCCTGGAACTTCGCAAGGCGAAGCCCCGCGGCTTCGATTTCGGCTCGGTACGCGTCCTGTTGGTGCGCGCCACCGATGCACGCTGCCCACAAGGTCGCGTTGCACACGATGCTTTCTGAAAGTTGTTTCTCGGTGACGATGTCCGAGATCGCCAGGCGACCGCCTCGCTTGAGAAGACGAGCGGCTTCGCGAAACACCTTGCTCTTGTCCGAGGCCAGGTTGATGACGCCGTTCGAGATGACACAGTCGAAGCTACTCGCCTCGCACCCCGTCTCTTCGATGTAGCCCTTCTTGTAGGTGATGTTCGTGAACCCGGCCGTCTTCCGCAGTCGTTCCGCTTTGGCGAGCTGCTCGTCGGTCATGTCGACGCCGACGACGCGGCCCGTGGCTCCGACCTTGAGAGCGGCCACGAACGAGTCCATGCCCGATCCGCTGCCCAGATCGACCACCGCTTCACCCGGCTTGAGCTCGGCCAGGTGGAAGAAATAGCCGACGCCGGCGAACGATTCGATCGCTTGGCTCGGAATCTTGTCGAGGTCCGCCGGCGAGTAGCCGAGACGCTCGGCCATGACCCGACCCATCTCGAAATGGAACTCGCCGTGCGGGTTCTCGGCCACCTGCCGGTACATGTCCTTGACCTTCGCTTCGAGCTCTTGGGTGTTCACGGGAACTGCCATGACGTCCTCCTCCTTTGCCGGTTTCGTTCTGGAACGGTCCGGTTGCATCCGACCCCCAAATAATCTAATATTCTAGTTATCGATAGAATACAAGATGATTTTACGCGCTCGCCACGGTAGATAGAGAGGCGGCAGGAGAACCTCATGATCTTTCGACCCTTCTATGACTTCGGCACCGGCTGCGCCGCCTACGTGTTCGGGTGCGGAGCCCTGGGCAAATGCGCCGTCGTCGACCCGAAGGAAACCGAGAACCAGAACTACGCTGCATTCGCCGAATCGAAGGGCATGCGCATCACGCACGTCATCGACACACACGTGCACGCGGATCATCGTTCGGGCGGACCGGCTTTGGCCAAGAAGACCGGAGCGACATACTGCCTGCATGCGGCGGCAGATGTTGCACTGCCGTTCGATCCACTGCGCGACAACCAGGAGATCGAGCTCGGCAACACGCGGGTCAGAGTTCTGCATACACCGGGTCACTCGCCGGAGAGCGTCTGCCTCGTCGTCACCGATCTTCGGCGCGGCTTCGATCCTTGGTTCGTTCTCACCGGTGACACGCTGTTCGTGGGTGCAGTAGGGCGTCCCGATCTTCCTGGTCACGCTCGTGAGAACGCGGGGGATCTGTACGACAGCATCCACGCGAAGCTGCTCACCCTGCCGGGCGACGTAGAAATCTATCCAGGGCACTTTTCAGGCTCGATGTGCGGCGCCGGGATGAGCGGCAAGCCCTCGAGCACGATCGCCTTCGAGAAACGGTGGAATCCCATGCTTGGAAAAACGCGCCAGGAGTTCGTGAGCGCGCTCTCCGACGTGCCGCCGAAGCCTGTGGGGATGGAAGAGATCCTGCGCGTCAACCAAGGGAAGGCAGGCGTCAGGTGACGCAAGACGTGCAGCTAGGTCTGCGCCGAAATCTGGCGCAGTTCTCGCTCCTCGTCGTCGTCAACGCGTTCGTGGGCGCGATGGTCGGCCTCGAACGGACGATCCTGGCGCCGATCGCGGAGCAGGACTTTCACCTCGCCACGAAGACGGCGGTGCTCTCGTTCATCATCGTTTTCGGCGTGAGCAAGGCTCTCACGAATTACGTGGCTGGACGTTTTTCGGATCGCTACGGGCGCAAGATCGTCTTGGTCGGGGGTTGGCTGGTCGCCGCACCGGTTCCGTTCTTACTCATGTGGGCGCCGAGCTGGGGATGGGTGCTGGCAGCGAACGCCTTGCTCGGTGTTAGCCAGGGGCTCACGTGGTCGACGACGGTCATCATGAAGATCGACCTGGCGGGACCGGCGAGGCGTGGTCTCGCGATGGGTCTGAACGAGTTCGCCGGGTACGTCGCCGTGGCCGGCAGCGCGTTCGCCACCGGACTCGTGGCCGCACGCTACGGTCTTCGGCCAGAGCCGTTCTACCTGGGAGTCGGCTTCGTCGTCGTCGGGCTTCTGCTCTCGGCGTTCGTCGTCCGCGAGACACGGCAACACGCGACCGCCGAATCGAAGCTACAAGGAGCTTCGGCGGGGAAGGGAACACCGACACAGCGCGAAGTCTTCTGGAGGACAACCCTGCTCGACGAAAACCTTTCGAGCGTCAGCCAAGCCGGTCTCGTCAATAACCTGAACGACGGGATGGCGTGGGGACTCTTTCCGCTGTTCTTCAGTGCGGCGGGCATGAATTTCCGGCAGATCGGGACCCTCGCCGCCGTGTATCCCGCGGTATGGGGCGTCGCGCAGCTCTTCACCGGGGCCTGGTCGGATCGGGTGGGACGCAAGTGGCTCATCGCCGCAGGTATGTGGGTGCAGGCCTTCGGTATCGCAGTCGTCGTCCTCGCGCAGAGCTTTGTCGCGTTCGCGATGGGTGCCGTACTACTCGGCGTCGGAACAGCGATGGTCTACCCGACGCTCCTCGCCGCCATCGGCGATGTTGCGCACCCTTCGTGGAGAGCGTCGGCGGTAGGCGTCTACAGGCTGTGGCGCGATCTGGGGTACGCGATTGGCGCGCTGCTCGCGGGCATCGTCGCGGATGCGCTCGGTTTGCCGGCCGCGATGTGGATGGTTGCGGGGCTCACCTTCGGCTCGGGTCTGATCGTTGCCTTTCGCATGCACGAAACGAAGAACCGAGGAGATCGAACCGACCTGGCGACTTGTGGCCGGCCGCACAGCCGTATATTCTAGTGTTCGATAGAACGATGGACAAACGCACTTTCAAAGACGCCCTCTACGAGCAGTTCGCCCGGATCGGCGGAGCCGTCTCGAGCCCCAAGCGTCTCGAGATTCTCGACCTCCTTTGCCAGGGAGAAAAATCCGTAGAGGCACTCGCCGAACAAGCGGCCCTCACCATCGGCAACGCGAGCGCGCATCTGAAGGCCCTGAAGACGGCCAGGTTGGTCGAGACGAGGCGGGAGGGTCAGTTCATCTTTTACCGAGTCGCCGATCCTGCGGTGTGCGAGTTCTGGCTTGCGCTCCGGGCGCTCGGCGAGAAGCGCTTGGCCGAGGTGCGCGACGTCGCACGCGAATATTTCACCGATCGCGACCAACTGAGCCCCCTCGACAAGCGTCAACTGCTCGCCCGCGCCCGCAAGGGCGATGTCATCCTGGTCGACGTGCGCCCCGAGGACGAGTATCGCGCCGGTCACCTGCCATTCGCCCGCTCGGTGCCCGCCGCCGAGCTCGAGCGCAAGCTCTTCACCTTGCCCAAGAGCCGCGATATCGTAGCCTACTGTCGCGGCCCTTACTGCGTGTGGGCCTATGAGGCCGTCTCGCTGCTGCGGCGAAAGGGTTACCGGGCGACGAGGTTCGAAGATGGAGTCGCCGAGTGGCGTGCCGCCGGGCTTCCTATCGAACAGGAGGGCGCAGAACCGCCCGAAAAGACGAGCGTGGGTTCGACTCGAGGCAAATAGGACCAGCGGCCCGGGCGCGCGTTATTGACTGACTGGGTCAGTCATGTAATGTTGGCCAACGCAGGCGGGCCGAAGGCCGCGCCGAGTAACATTCGATGCCCCGCCAGATTCCGGAGGACAGATTCGACCAGTTGGTCGACTGCGCGACCAAAGTTTTCGTCGAGCAGGGGTATCGGCGCACGCAGATGGCTGACGTTGCGGAGGCGATGGGGGTTGCGAAGGGAACCCTCTACCTCTACGTCGAAAGCAAGGAAGCGCTGTTCGATCTGGTGTGCCGCCAGGCCGACGTACCCGCGCCTCGAGCTCCGCCGGCCAAACTTCCGCTCCCAACGCCGAGCCAAAAGGCGACGCTCGAGTACATCGCGTCGCGTCTGGCAGAGAACGGCGTGCCACCGACCCTCGCTGCTGCCCTCGAGCGACGTAGAGAGAGCGACCCACATGTCGAGCTCGAGTCCATCCTTCGCGAGCTCTACGACGTCTTGTCGCGGAACCGTCGCGGTCTCAAACTGCTCGACCGCTCCGCGCCCGATCTGCCTGAGCTTGGTGCCCTCTGGTTCGAGGGTGCACGAAGTGGGCTTTTTGGTCTGATGGCGCAGTACCTGGAGCGGCGCACTCGGGCCGGCTTACTTCGGTCCGTCCCCGATCTGACTGCGGCCGCGCGCCTTGTCATCGAAACGATCGTGTTCTGGGCGGTCCATCGCCACTGGGACCCGCATGGCGAACCGGTCACTGACGCCGTCGCCAAGGACACCGTGATCCACTTCATCGTTTCAGCTCTCGTGAAAGGAAGACGACCATGAACCTAGGATCGATTTTTCATCGACAATCGTGCCCAGTTCGAACAGCTCCACGGGACCATCTTCCGATGCGGCTTCGCCATTTTTGGCCGCTTTTTGGCTTCGTCGTGCCCACACTCGTCATCGGGTTCGGGTACGTGATTCCGAAGAGCTGCATCGCGGGAATCAACGAGTTGACGCTCGGTTTCCTCTCGTCCGTGGTCGGCGCGTGCGTCACCTATTGGGCCGGCGTCCGTTCGGCCCTCAAGGACCATGAGCCGAAGGCGCACGAGCTCAGGTGAAAAACCCAAGGAATCGTGAACGAAAGCGAGGACCCGTGGAAGCCATAGAGATCGCAAGCAAGTACGACGCATTCGCGCGGTTCTACGACTGGGCCGAACTGGCCCCCGAGCTCCTCGGGCTGCGGAGGCTGCGACGCAGGCTCGTCGAGAGCGCCAAGGGAGATGTCTTGGAGGTCGCGATCGGGACGGGCAAAAACCTCGCCTACTATCCCAAGGAGATTCGGCTGACGGGAGTCGATCTCAGTCAAGGGATGCTATCAAACGCCAAAAGGCGCGCCGATCGGCTCGGCCTCGTTGCCAGGTTCGAAGTCATGGACGCTGAGCATTTGCCGCTCGCGGACGAAAGCTTCGATACGAGTGTCGACACGATGAGCCTCTGCACGTTCCCCAACCCGGTCGCTACGCTGAAAGAGCTCGCACGCGTGTGCAGGGAGTCCGGCCGTGTTCTTCTGCTCGAGCACGGGCGCAGCGATCGCGCATGGCTCGGCGGCTTTCAAGACCGACGCGCCCGCAAGCACGCCGAACCCCTAGGCTGCCAATGGAATCGAGAACCGCTCAAATTGGTCGAGCAGAGTGGCCTCCGAATCGTTCACGCCGAACGATACTTCTTCGGAGTGTTCCATCTCATCGAAGCTGTCAGGTGAGAAGATTCGCGCAATCATATCAAGCGGTTGTGTATTTTTGGTCCCGCCCCGTGTCCCCTTGAAGGCAACTCGCGCCTATGGAGGGAGACGGAGACCGTTGATGATGACGAAAATGCTTGCGACCTGGATGCGCCCACGCACACCGCTGCTGCCCGGCGCGGCCGCACTTACGGCTTGTCTCGCCGTGGACGTGATCGCGATCGCAATTGGCGCGGCCGTGGCAGGTACCGCAGCGATCGTACTCGAGCCGGTCGCCGGCGTGCTGATTGCGAGCGGTGCTGTCCTCGCCGTCACTATTGGCTTCCGCCGTCGGCGACAAAGCGGGGCGAGCTGCAGCGCGACGGGATTTTGCGCGACGGTCGCGCGCTGGTGGTACCGAACCATGAACCGATCCGAAGCGAACGTTGGTTGCACGCTCGACGATAACGCGCTCATCGCGCGCGCCGAAGCCTTTCGCTCCCTGTTTGGCGAGGCCCTCAAGCATCGCGACGCTTCCGGCAACCACGCCGTCTGGACGTTCATCTGGTCGGTCACGACCGAGAGCAAAGTTCGTGCGCTGGCCGCTGCGGAGTCGGCGTGCTGCTCATTCACCACGACCGAGATTCGCCGGACTGCCGATGAGTTGCGCTGGGAACTGACAGCCCCGCCACAGGCGCGTACGGCGCTCGTGCTATTGGACGACCTGGCGAAGGAGGCAATGGCATCACATCCGCGAACATGACGCCTGCCCTCCGTCGTACCATCCACGTCGCGATGGTCCGCTTCGCGGACGGCGACCGTGCTGCCTTCCGCGAGATCTTCGAGGCCCTCTGGCCGGTGCTTCTAGCGTTCTCCGCTCGCATGCTCTCGACTCGCGCGGACGCGGAGGACGCCGCCCAACGCGCTCTCCTCAAGGTGTTTTCGCGGATTGCGGATATGGACCGGACCCGCGACGGCGTTGCCTGGGCGGTGACGATCGCGGCGTACGAGGTCATGACGACTCGTCGAATGTCCATGCGAAGGCGAGAGCAGGGAACCGATGGGCTGGCAAGCATGGCCGACGAACGGTTACTAGCGGATGAGCAAATGGCGCGGGACGAAATGCGAGCTGCGGTATGGGCGACGATTGGCGAGCTGCCAGAGCGCGATCAGGAGGCGCTTGCCGTGATGCTGGATGATCGTCCCGTCGCGGGCAGCGAAACCACACGCAAGCGGCGGTACCGAGCGTTACAACGATTTCGCGCACTCTGGGGGAAGTCCAATGGTTGACCTCGATAGGCTCGCAGTCCAGGCGCGGCGGGCGTCCGAGTGGGGACGAGCTCGGATGGCGCTGCGTGTCAGCGCCGTCGTCGCCGCTCTCACGCTCGTGTCGCTTGCGAGTGGGACCGCGCCGGGCGCATGCGCGAGTGGAGGTTTGGCCCTGTTCGCCGCAACCGTCGCATTGCGCTTTTGGCATCAGAGCGGCGTCGAAGCCGTGCGCATCGGTCTTCCGCTGGGCGCCATCCCACTCGCGGCTGGGATTGTCCTGCAACGAATGGGTGTGAAGTGCGGCTCGCTCGGAGAGTTTTCCCAACCGGAGCTGCTCTGCGTACTCGCTGGGGCGATCGCTGGAGCCAGCGTCACGGTGTGGGCAGCTCGGGGGCCGATCGATCGCCTTCGACGATGGCCTCCGGCCCTGTTGGTTGCATCGCTGACGGCAATGCTCGGATGCCTCGGCCTTGGCGTCTCAGCCATGCTGGCCACTCTCGCGACGCTGGTCATGTCCTCCGCGGTTGCCTGGATTCCGCTCGCGGCGCGTACACGATGAGGCAGAAACATGAGCACGACGGCAGACGGTCGCGACGTCGTCGCGATATATTCGACGTTGGCGTTCATCTACGATGCATGGACGTGGATGACGGAGAGCAAATCGCTTCGTGTCGCCTTGTCGCACGCCGCGATTCATGATGGCGAAGCCGTTCTCGAAGTAGCGGTGGGGACCGGGCTGGTGTTCCGTGAAGTGCTGCTCCGGAATCGCTCCGGGAGAAACGTCGGTATCGACCTCACCGAGGCCATGCTTCGTCGGACCCGGCGCAAAGCCGAACGTACTGGGGTGCCGTTCGCGCTCGAGATTGGAGATGCTCGAACGCTGACTTTTGACAACGGCACCTTCGACCTCGTGTTGAGCAACAACATGTTCGGTCTGCTGCCAAGAAAGGACGTCGGACCAGTTCTCGGGCAGATGCTGCGCGTGCTGCGCCCGGGCGGACGACTCGTGCTCGTCACCATGGCCTGTCCGGATCAGCGAATCTCCAGTTGGATATACCAGTTGGGAGCGAGGCGGTTGGGGGGTTGGTGCGACGTGCAACTCGAGCCGTTGGTGCGGGCGACAGGATTCGAGAACGTCCAGCGCGAGTTGGTCAAACAGCTCGGCATCCCGAGCGAGATCTTGACGGCGCGAAAACCGTTGGTCTCATGATGACCCAATCGCTTCCTCGCGCGATTCATACCAGCCGTCCGACTACGTCGATTCGATTCCCCCTAGCCCCACCTTGCGAAGAACTCTTACCTCTGGCTTGTCGGAGAGGCCGTAGAACAGCGTCTGGTTGTCGCGGCGTGGGACACCGCAGATGGCGAGACGCCGAGGATCTCTCCGATGTCACACACGCAGACCTCGCCGAGATTGTCGAGCAGGTAGAACAGTCGGAGACGCGTCGGTTGCGCCACGATGCCCAAGATCGCCGCCCGCTCATCGAGATCGGGCGTGAACTCCATCGTCTTCTTCCAACGCTGAATGACATCGCGACCTGATTCAGGCGGAGCGCACCGAACGGGCATTTTCATCTCCTTGGTGCAAAAAGGGCGGCTTCAATCCACGCAACAGGCGGCGATCCTGCCAACTTGCCGTCGACCTCGTAGACCCGACATTGTAGGCCGAAATCCGAGCGCGCCCGGGCCGAGACCTCCACGTCCTGACCGTTGACACGGATCGTCGGAGAGCCCAAGAACTGACGCCGCTCTGCATCGGCACTATCGTCGATTCGTACAAGCGTCACTTCCGCCAACACCCCACTCGTCTCGACGGCTTTGCGAGCGCGAAGCGTGGCAACCTCCACATTGGGACAGCCATCGAAGTACAGCACCTCGACCTTCAAAGTCGATGAGCTCATACTATAGAATATTAGTATATACTAAAACGTTGTCAACGATGCCAAATCTTTGGGCGCCGGTCAGGTTGTCCGAAGGAACTCGTCCTTCTCGAACGACGGCCGAGGTAAGAATACCTACCTCAGAAATATGGCGCGAAGGCCCCTAGCTCGGGTCCCGTACGCGTACGTCGCTTGGGTGAGCGGTCACTCGCACGGGGATGCCATTCAGTACGGCGTTGCCAGAGAGGGGATCGAGGCAGTCCGGATCCGTCAATTGGTTCGTGTTGACGCCGGCGTGCTCCGCCGCGATCGCCAAGCTCGTTCCGGGCAGACCGTGACCCCAACCGTGCGGCAGGCTCACGACGCCAGGCATGATGCGGTCGGTCACTTCGACCGCGGCGATGAGCTCGCCGACACGCGAGGCAATCCGCGCGGAACCTCCGTGGCGGAGCCCGAGACGCTCCGCGTCGTCTGCATGCATCTGGAGGGTGCAGCGCTCGCGCCCGCGCACCAAAGCGTGGACGTTGTGCATCCAGGAGTTGTTCGATCGCAGATGCCGGCGCCCGACGAGGACGAGCGTGCCGCTCGGCTGGCGATCGAGCGCTGCGACCAGGCGTTCGAGATCCTGGATGATGAGATCCGGCGCAAGCTCGATCTTCCCGCTCGGCGTCTCGAGGACTTCGGGCACCCGCGGGTGGAGCGGCCCGAGGTCGATTCCATGCGGACTTTCACGAAGCTTGCTGAACGTGAGCCCGGTCGGAACGGCGCCGAACTGATCGCCATCCACACCCGCTCGCACCAGGATCTCGACCGACCGGTCGACGGGGGTGACGGCTTCGAGCTTCGCGGCGAGCTCGGTCGCGTCGCGCCCGGCGAGCGCGGGGCTGTTCTCGATGGCCCGCTGGAGCAAGGTGTGTTGCACCAGTTGGTGCACGAACCCGGTGTCCGCCCGAGCCCCTTGACCGCTGGCAATCAGCGCGAGCTTGGCCAAGATGTCCTCCTCGCTCGGCCCCTCGTGCGAGACCACCGGAGCCGACCACTTGGCGAATCTTCTCACCGCCAGCTGCAGGAACACGAGTTCGTATTGGCTTCGAGCGAGTGACGAAGGTGGCGGCAGAATGACGTGTGCGTGACGCGTCGTTTCGTTGCGATAAGGATCGATACTCACCACGCAGGCAAGACTCCGAAACGCGCGGTCGAGCCGTTCGGAGTGCGGCGTGGAGAGCAACGGATTGCCGGCGACCGTGATCAGGGCTCGGACCTGTCCTTCGCCGGGCGTCTCGATCTCGTCGGCCAGGGTCGCCACCGGGAACTCGCCGCGAACCTCCGGAAAGTTTTTGACCCGGCTTCGCCATCGGCCGATCTTGAATCCGCGTCCGGGCTTCCCGCTGCCAGGTCGCGCGTGCGCCGCAAGCGGCCACATGGCGCCACCGGGGGCGTCGAGGTGACCCGAGAGCGCGTTCAACACATCGACCGCCCAGGCCGCGAGCGTTCCGAACTCCACCGTGTGCGTCCCGATGCGGCCGTAGACCACCGCGCGTTCGCTCTGCGCGAGCTCGCGGGCCAGCCGGCGAATCGTCGCTGCCGGGACGCCGGTTGCCGTTGCGGCCCGCTCGGGCGTGAAGGGTAAGGCGCTCTCGCGAACGCGCTCGATACCCGCCACGTGCGAGCTCAAGCGGCCGAGGTTCACCAGGCCTTCCTCGAACAGCACGTGGATCATCGCCATCAAGAGATGGGCGTCCGTCGCGGGTCGAATCGGAACGTGTTCGTCGGCGTGCTCGGCCGTGCGCGTGCGGCGCGGGTCGACGACGACGAAACGCCCCCCTCGCGCTCGTAGGGTCTTCAATCGACCGGGAAAATCGGGCGCCGTACAAAGACTCCCGTTCGATTCCCAGGGATTGGCGCCGAGCATCAAGACGAAATCGCTGCGGTCGAGGTCGGGCACGGGTATCGCGTCCGGATTGCCGAACATGAGCCCGCACGAGACGTGCTTCGGCATTTGATCGACCGTGCTGGCGCTGAAGATGTTGCGCGTTCCCACCGCCTTGGCGAGGGGGCGCAGGTAGATCGTGCCCGCAAGATTGTGGACGTTCGGGTTACCGAAATAGAGCGCCACGGCATCGCGCCCGTATTGCTCGATGATCGGCATCAGCCGGCGCTCGACCTCCGCGAAGGCTTCGTCCCAAGTTACCGTCTGCCACTCCGCCGTGCTCGGGTCTTCCCCGCGTCGCACGAGCGGCGCGCGCAACCGATCCGCATCCTCGTGAAGCTGTTTGAGCGCAGGGCCCTTCGGGCAGATGAAGCCGCGGCTGAAACTGTCCTGCTCGTCGCCGCGGACGTGCAGCACTTCCTCTCCGCGCATTTCGAGCTCGAGGCCGCAGGTTGCCTCGCAGAGCGGGCACGTTCGTTGGTGGAGCGTGGTCGGCGCTTCGGACATCCGATCGTCGCTTCGCTTCTACTTGGTCTCGACGAGACGAATCGCCCCTTTTGCAACGGCTTCGTCGGCAGTCATCCCGTGCTTGCCCGGTTTGCCGAAGACCATCGTCTGGCCGCTGTACGAGCTGCCATCGAGACGGTAGCCGTCTGCGAGCTCCGCAGCGACCTCTTCGACGCCCTCAACCGGTACGAAACTGAAACGGCCGTCTGGGAGGCGATAGAGAGTTACCATCATTGGTTCAGTCTACCCCGCCAGCCTCTCGAAAGGTAGGCCCCCCGAGCACCCGGCCGGCCTGAGCGGCCCCACGAAGAGGGTTCGACCTGCCCCGACCACCGATCGGGGCGCCAAGCTCCGGATGCGCTACGTTGTCCTGATGGTCAAACGTGGCAAATGGCCCTGCTCCACTTGTGGTGGTGCAGGTATATGCGAAATTTGCGAGACCTGCGTTGAGCACTGCTGCGTCAAGACCCCCAACGACCTGGCGGCGCACCGTCGCTTCGACCACCTGGTCGCACGCGCCGATCTGAAGCGACAGCCGAACTGAGGCCTATCACGGCTTGCCCGAATGCATGCTCACGGCTCCTAGCCAGCTGCGGCGAAGTTGGGTGAGCTCGTCGCTCGACGCTCCCGCCTGGGCGAGACCTCTTTGGAATTGTCCGGTGCTGAAGAATGCATACTTACTGCGTTCGGTCCCGCGATGGTAACGTGATCCCATGCCGAATCCGAATGCGGGCCCCGTTTGGTCGGATAGGCCCGTTCGCACCATCGAGCGCGACGAGCTCCGCCAGAAACTCGATCGCGGCGACCGCTTCAAGCTGGTGATGAGTCTTAACGAGTGGGCATTCCTCGCGAAGCGCATTCCTGGATCCATCCACTTCAACACGCCCGACGAGATGCTGGCCGCTCTCAAGAAAGACGACGAAATCGTCGTCTACTGCTCGAACCCCGAATGCCTCGCGAGTTTGGCCGTGTACCACCGCCTCGTCGACCACGGCTACGCCAACGTGCGCCGGTACGCGGGAGGGTTGGTCGATTGGGAAGATGCCGGGCTCCCGCTCGAGGGGGAGTGGGTTCGAGGGCGGTAAGGTTACTCCAAAAGGGTCTTTATTTGGCCTGAGTCCATGGGTTGATCGCGGTCGGTCAAACGTATGTCAGCAAGATCGATTTGCGTCGCCTCATATTTCGCCTGAAAGCTACTGAGCGAACTGGGCATCGCGCCTCGCGAAGACCGAGCTCCACGAAAGCCGGCCGGTGAGCTGCATCAGCAGAAACAGCGTCAAGATCACGAGGACCGTAATGCTGAGACCGGTATAGCCGTCGTAGAAGTGCGCGACCGAAAATCCCACCTGGTATACCAACTGCGCCATTCCCGCCTCCACGAGCGCGAAACGCGGCCCGACCACCAGGCGCAGGTAGCTCGCCACGAGCCCCACGCTGACGGCGCTCGACAGCAGAAAGGCGGCTTCGACCGGTAGCCGATCCGCGGTGTAGCTGAAGAGAAGATTGAATGAGAAGAACCCCGCAGCAACCAACAGAAAGTTCATCGGATGCAGATCGATTTTCCGCAGCAGCGTGATGACGTAGATGAACACGAGAAACAACCCGAGCGAGATGGGCGCGGTGAAGCTCATGTGCGCCGCGAGATCGCCGGGCTGGATGTGCGATGGCATCACCATGCCGATGCCGTACCCCGCGACCAGGCGCGAGAACTTCCATTCGAGCTCGTGGCCTTTGCCGTTCGACGTCTTGTTCGAAGGCGACATCGTGAGTCTCGGAAAATCGATTTCGGAGAAGTCCGTCCGCATCTCGAGGCTGAAGTCTTCGATTTGGCCCACCTCCGTGGTCGGGAGGTACTTCCACTCTTGCATGCCGCGCGAGCGGTAGGTGACTTCGAGAGCGAGCGTCTGACCCGGCTTCACCGCGACGGTGGTGGCGACGAGCCCGTCTTTCGGGCGAAGTAAAGGCGCGAGATCCACACCGTCGACGACGAAGCGGAAGTCGTCGTAGATGCCGGATTTGTCGGGCAGCGCGAATGCGAGCCGCAGGTCGCGCGGAGCTTCGGCCATGTGCCGGTACTTCCATGCGCCTCGAAATGAGACGTCGTAAAGGGAAAACCACAAGAGGCCTTTGCGGCGCTGATCCAGCCGTAGGTCGACGCCGATGCGCGATTGCATCGGATCGACGGCCTGTGCGCGCTGCACCGACTCGAGCGTCTTTTTGGTGCTGGTATGCCCATTGGCGTCCGTGATTTGCTCGGTGCGCGTCTCCTGCTCCGTCCAGTGGAGCTCGAAGACGGGTGCTGCCTGCGTCTGGGGACTGCCCCAGAGATCGGCGACCCGCCCATCGAGCGTCGCCCGCTGATCGGTGGTGCGCGAACTCATCACCCCTCCGAGAACGACCCACCCCAACGCGGCCAGCACGAAAACGGCCATGATTCCAACGAGACGAACGAAAGGATGCATTCGGAGCCTCCAACCTTGTCCGTCTGAAACGCCCGAGCCCGCCTTTGTCATCGGGGAGACTCCGTGCAGGTTCGGTGCAGGCTCCGTGCACAGCGGCTCGACTTCAAAAGGAGAAAAGGAAATCCAAGCCACGATCGCAGGCGGAGGCTGTGACCGACCACGACCGCCGTTGCGACATTTGACTTTCAGTCAACGACCGTGTTTGAGCAGCCCGGTCGTGCCGTGACGCTGCCCAACCCGGCATTGCAGCTGTCGGTCGGGTTCGGTCGCTGCGTTCCTTCTCCCGCCCGCAGCTGAATGGACCGACGAGACTTTGAGGCGGTTTCCCATCGGTCGAAGGCCCGGTCCTCCTCTTGCGCATCAATTCCTACCGTGGTAGGAATTAGTCAATGTCGATCTCTGTTGCGAAGCTCTCCGTCAGCCTTCCTGCAAGCTTGGCGAAGGCCGTGCGAAGGCGAGTTGGCGCACGTGGTCCTTCTGGATTCTTTGCTCGAGCGGTCGCGCATGAACTCGAACGAGAGCAGTTTGGCTCATTTCTCGCGGAACTCGAAGAGCGCCATGGCTCGGTATCGAAGTCCACCCTCGCCGCAGCCAAGCGAGCATGGCCGAAGCCCTAGTTCTTGATTCTGAAGCGGCTGCTCGCCATCGAGGAGTTCGGGTTTTCCCCTGTAGTCAGTTCGCGGTCCAACAAGGTCGCAGCTGAATCCGGTACTCGGGCGGGCCTGGTGGATCGTGCCGTCCTCCGAGATCGCTGGGTCTTTCGTCCTCAGTAGCCCGCAATCCTTGACGTATGCACGATTGTGCATACACTTTCTCCGTGACGTTTCAGTGGGATCCGGCCAAGGCTCGCGCAAACTTACGCAAGCACGGTGTCGACTTTGCTGATGTCGCCACCGTCTTCGAGGATCCTCGAGCCATGACACGTGACGATCCGCACCCGCGCGAGGAGCGCTTCCTAACACTTGGGTTGGATGCCCCTAGGACGTCTGCTCGTTGTCGGCTGGTCGTCACGGAATGACGAGTTTCGGATCGTTTCTGCGCGCCGCGCTAGTCGCGCTGAGACTCTGCAGTACGAACAGGAGCCATGACCATGCGTAAGAACTACGACTTCTCCAACGCCAAACGCGGCCCCGTTCTGCCTCCATCTCCAGGCAAAACCCGCATCACGATTCGCCTCGACGATGATGTGCTCGACTGGTTTCGAGAGCAGGCCCACTTGGCTGGAGGCGCGAACTACCAGACCCAAATCAACGATGCCCTCCGGTCTCTCGTTCAAGAACGTAAGAAGCCTCTCGAGATCGTGCTTCGTCGCGTCGTCCGCGAGGAACTGCGCCGCGCTTATGGCAAACGGTAACGCGGGCCGCCCAACAAGGCGTTTCAAGGCGTTGCAGCTTAGGAGCTCGTCGGTCGGCCTTGGTCCTCCTGTGGCGCCCGCTGCTGAACGCCCCTTGTCTCCGTCATCCAACTCGTGGATGAATCTGGGTACCGGGCCGCCCCGGGCTCCCTCACGGTCGACGCCGTATCCAGGTACCTTCACGAACATCCCGCTCTGATCGAGGCGTGGCTCGCGTACTCGGAGGACAAACGAACGTCCTCGGGCTGGTACATCACGCAGCGATCAGACGACACCTTCGAGATCGGCTATCACCCGAAGGGCGAACGAATCGTCATCGCGGGTCGCGCATCCGCGTGCGCTGAGTTTATTGTCCGAGAGGTTCGCTCGATTGCCGGCTAACACGACGTTTCTCATCGCTGAAGCGGACGGCTGCGCCGCCGCCTAGCTCCTGCTACGTGCGTTGGGCCGACAAAGTCACATTGTCCTCGCGTGCGCGTGGGAAGAATAACCAGCCCAAGAGGGGCGCCCGTCAGGAAATCGCGCGGGCGAGCTCGCCGACTCGCTGGTGCCCCCGCTCGCTGAGCTCGCTCAGGCTTCGATCGAAGCTCGGGTGCCTCATGCCACCGAGGAGGAAAGTCTCGCGGTACGCTCGGATTTGCGCGGCGGTCACCTCCGCCCTTTCCTCTCGGGTGAGGACACGTGACGTTGCCTTCTCCAGGCTCTCGATGTCGAGCTCGACCTGCGCCGCAAACCCTCCGTCGAGGATCTTGCCGATGGCCATGTAGTCGTCGATGCCCGTTTCGATCTTTTTCGGATCGAGCGCGTTCGCGATCTTGTCGACTACGAGCGTGTCGATTTTTGCGTGCTGGCTCTCCTCGAGCCAGTGGTGCTTGAGTAGGCTCGAAAAGAGCGGATCGAGCTTCTCGGCCGCGTTGTCCCTGACGCTCTCGACGTAGTGCTTTTGCGTGAGCCACTCGATGTGCAGCGTGGTCAGGAACACGCCCAGTTTGGAGTGGTTCAAGATGGCCGCCGCGATCTCTTTCGCCGGCCCGATGCCGCGGCACCGGGAGCCGAACTCCTTTTGGAACTCGTTCACGAACCACTTGAAGAGCTGAATGTGCTTGGCCTCTTCCTCGGCAAACCGCAAGAGCGCACGCATCTCGTAGTCATCACCGTGGGTGACGGTGCCTGCGTGCTCGATGACGGAAGGCAGAATGTACTCTTCGACGAGACCGAAAAGGTAGAGGTAGGAGAATCCGCGGATCTGGTTGAGCTTCAGCTTCTCGTTGCCGTTCAAACACCGGATGCCGCTCACGCCGGCGAGTCCCTCCGGAAGGAAAGGCTTGCGAAAGTCGAATGTGCGCCCGTCGATGACGTCGTCGATAGTCCAATCGACCTTCATGGACGTCTCGAAGCTCGAACGGTAGTCGTAGGTGTGGCTCAGCATGGATTGGCCTCCTCGGTGCTCGATCGATGCGATCGATGTCTTTGCTGAGCATCTCCTCGCCGCCGCCCTGCCGCCATGGGAAGAGTGTCCCGGTTCGTGTAGAATCTCGACCGCTCGAGTAGTACGAATGTCCCGTTCTGGCCGAAACGTCGCCCGATGGAGAAGAAGCCTCGCCAGCGCATCCACTACCTGAAAACTCGGGACGGCTTGAAGCTCGCGTGGGCCGAGGCGGGGGCCGGACCCGCCTTGATCAAGGCCGCCAACTGGCTGACCCATCTCGAGTACGAATGGGAGAGTCCCGTCTGGCAGCACTGGCTCCGCTTCCTCTCCGATCATTTCCGGTTCGTCCGCTACGATGAGCGCGGATGCGGGATGACCGATTGGCAGCTCGGCGATCTCTCGGTCCCGCGCTGGACCGAGGATCTCGAGGACGTCGTGGAGGCGGCGGCTCCCAAGAAGCCGTTCGCCCTCCTCGGCATTTCGCAGGGCGCGATCGCGTGTCTGGCCTACGCGGTGGAGCATCCCGAAGACGTGTCGCACCTCGTGCTCTGCGGCGCCTACGCGCGGGGGGCGCTGCGTCGCGGCGACGTAGCCCGCGAGAAAGAGTACCGAGCCATCACCGACGTCGCTCGTGTCGGCTGGGGCAAAGACAATCCCACATTTCGCCAAGTGTTCACTTCGCGCTTCATCCCGGGGGCGACCCGCGAGCAAGTCGACTGGTTCAACGAGCTCTGTCGCAAGACGACTTCTCCGGAGCTTGCCGCCGACCTGCTCGAGGCCCGCGCCAAAGTCGACGTCAGCGACCTTCTCGCGAAGGTGCAGGTCCCAACGCTGGTTCTCCATGCCTGCGACGACGGCGTGGTTCCGATCTCGGAAGGACGTTTGCTGGCAACCGGCATCCCCGGAGCCGAGTTCGTGGAGCTCGAGTCGAAAAATCACATCTTGCTCGACGGCGAGCCGGCATGGAGCCGCTTCTGCGAAGCCGTTCTCGAGTTCACCGGCGCCGGACCGAACGTAGAGAGCGAGGACCCGGCGTTCGGCAGGCTCACGGTGCGAGAGCGCGGGATCCTGGGCTTGGTAACCGAAGGCTTGAGCAATGCGGCCATCGCCGAACGCCTCTCCTTGAGCGAGAAGACCGTCCGTAACCACGTCTCCAACGTCTTCGACAAGCTGGGCGTTTGGACGCGCGCACAGGCGATCGTTTTCGCCCGAGATCGCGGCTTTCGGTTACCCGGTCAAGGTTCGTGAGTCTTGCTAGTTTCCGGTTGGTTCCGTACCAAAGCCGATTCTCTTGAAGACCTCGAATGCTGGCGTGGTATAGGATGCGGCGCCGTCAACGGGGGCACCAAAGGAGATGCTCATGATGACGATTCGGTCGACCGGAACTTCGCGGAGCCGCGCGCTCGCGACCGTGTTGGGCGTCGGTGCAGTGTTGCTTTTTGCCGACGACGCTCGAGCCCACATTCGGTTGACGCAACCGCCATCGTGGATCGAGCAAGACACCTTGGGCGATCCACAAAAGAATGAGCCGTGCGGCTCGAGCGCGACGGTACCGGGAACTCCCACGAATGTGATAACGCCTTTCGCGGCGGGTCAGCAGATCACCGTGGAATGGGAAGAGGTCATTCCGCACGACGGCTGGTTTCGCATCGCCGTTTCGTACAACGACCGTGCGGATTTGAAGGACCCGGTGGTTCAGGTCGACCAAGACATGATCGCGATCGATGCGAGTGTCGTCGATCCGCCGGTGCTGCCCGTGCTCGCAGATCACCTGTTCCCGCACGCGGCAAGCAGCATCACGCCTCCGAAGATGTACTCGACGACGGTCACCCTCCCGACGCAGACCTGCACGAAGTGCACCTTGCAAGTGATTCAATTCATGTCCGCGCACGGACCCAATCCAAGCAACTCTACGGACGGCCAATACATCTATCATAAGTGCGCCGATATCTCGATAGAAGGCGGAGCGGATGGGGCGACTGCGACGACGACGGGCTCGAGTGGGACAGCCGGCACGGGAGATGCGTCCAGCGCAGCCACGCCAATCAACGACAGCGGCTGTGGCTGCGCGATTCCTCGTCGGTCGAAGCCATCGTTGGCGGCGCTCGGCGCGTTCGTGGCGTTCGCCTGGGCGGCAAGCCGTCGACGCCGAGGCATGTAACGCCCGGGTCGGAGGCGCACCATGCCCAAGCTGATCTACACGTCCATCACGTCGCTCGACGGCTACGTAGCTGACGACGACGGCAACTTCGACTGGGGCGTGCCCGACGAGGAGGTGCACACCTTCATCAACGATCTCGAGCGGCGGGTCGGCACCTATCTGTATGGGCGTCGGATGTACGAGGTGATGGTCGGCTGGGAGCACACCCGCGCCGACCAGCCCCCCTTCACGCAGGACTTCGCGGCGATCTGGCAAGCGGCCGACAAAATCGTGTACTCCAAGACGCTCGACACGGTATCCAGCGCGAGGACGCGGATCGAGCGAGACTTCGACCCTCGAGCGGTGCGGCAGCTGAAAGCGCGCGAGGGACGAGACGTGAGCGTGGGCGGTCCCGATCTCGCCGGCCAGGCATTCAAGGCGGGCTTGGTCGACGAGTGCCACCTGTTCGTCGCACCCATCGTCGTAGGTGGCGGCAAACGGTCCCTCCCCAACCATGTCCGCCTCGAGCTCGAGCTGGTGGACGAACGCCGTTTCGACAACGGGATGGTGCATCTTCACTACCGCTCCAATGAGCGGCGTTAGCACGACGGCTACAAGTTCAGGGCAGCCGTGCAAACCACCCGCGCACGTCCCCCGCGACGTTCTTGCCAAGGCCCATGATGAGACGCGCGTCGATAGGAGACACCGTTACAGTGAACAGGGTGAACCCCCGCAAATCCGCGCCCAAAGAAGCCAAGAGATCTCCCACGGAACTGGCCCCGTACGGGTCGCTCGACGTGGCTCCTGGGAGCGTGCCGAGACCCACGGCGCCCGTCGTTGGTGTCCAACGAAATACCTGACCAGCTTGGGTCATGTCACCCCTGGCTGGTACCGCGTAGCCGATGGCCACCGCGCCATCCGAAGTGACGCCCACCCAACGACCCTGCGCGAGCCCCACAGGAACGGCAACGCCGATCATCCCGGAAGCTTGGCTCCAGCGAAAGAGCGATGAGCCGCCGACGACAAAGCAGAATCCCAGCATCGCCGATCCGTCGGAACTCATGAAGCTGGCCTCGGCGTAGGGAAAAACCCCATCGGTTCGGCGACGCAATGGGCGCCACTCGCAACGATTGGCGCAGGACTCGACGTCTATCCCGTCCCGCTGCTCGCGATCGCGCTCGCATTTCCGCGCGACGCCCCCGCCTTGGGATCTCAAGGCGAGATGGCGACGTCCTACCGAACGCAAATTGGCGTCACCCTGGGGATCAACGCCACACTGCGACCTGAGCTCTAATGTCAACTCTGTCACGAAAATGCGCAGCACCGTGTCGTGCGATGTTCCTTGGCCGTGGGTCCGCCGAGGTAAGTATACTTACCGGAGAAATGGCGCGCGAACGGCACCCCGCTGAGCCCCATGTCTGACCACTGGATTCGAATCATTCCGGTCGATCCTCATTTCGTTCCGACGGACGTGGGTCAGAATGCTGCGCTCGCCATTCTACGGGCAGCGGCCCCGAGGGCGGACGCCGTCTCGAGCGCGACGGACGAGCAAATCGTGTTCAGGGACTGTGGCGAAAACTTCGAGCGGGTTCGATGCCCCGCGTGCGGAAAAGAGATCGCCATGGACACGTGGCAGGATTGGATGGAGGCCGACGATTCGGAGGGCGGTGGGTTCCGCCTCCAACCATTGGTCACCCCGTGCTGTCATCGCTCTGCCACGCTCGATGACTTGCTCTACGACATGCCCCAGGGTTTCAGTCGGTACGCCCTCAGTGCCATGAATGTCGGCTCAGAGCTGTCCTCCGCCGTCCTCGCGAAGCTCGAGGATTCACTTGGATGCCGGCTGCGCGTCGTCTATCAGGCGATTTGAGCGGCTCTGATCGGGGAGCCATTCGGCGTGGAGCCCCAGCGGGACGCGGCAGGGGAGGCGGACGCGTGCGACGGGAGGCGACGCGAACTGCGACGCGTCGAGGATGACGAGCTCGGTGGCAGAGCCGTCACGACGGTGGACGAACAGGATGGCCCAGGCATCGTCCTCGGCGGCGGTTCCCGGGCGCGGTGCGACGATGCACTCGCCCGGCATCGCATCGTCACCGAAGTCGTGAACGACCGCGGCGCCGGTCTCGAGATCGTGCTGGCGGGCGACCGTTCGCGTGAAGCCGCCGTCGCCGCCGAAGTCGCACAGCTCGATCGTGTACGCATAGCGATGGCGGGCGCCGACGACCGCCGGGTGCACGCGCGGGAAGTCGAGGAACCGCGGATCGAGCATCGTCTCGGCGGCGCGGCCGGTGCCGAGGTCGAACGTGAACCGGTGGAGCGCATGCGGCGTCATGATCCGCGGCGCGCGTACCGCATCGAGCACGATCGTGTCGCCGTCCTCGAAGGCGTTGACCGTGTGGCTGATCGTGCATGGCGCGACATCGAACCATCGCATGTCCTCGTTGCCGCCGTCGCGGGGCAGGACACCGAAGCGGGCAGGGAAGTCGTCGGCCCATCGGATCGGCACCGGAGATCGCCAGTCGCCGAGGAGCACCGGGAGAACGTAGAAGACGGCGTACCGTTCGGTGATCGCGAAATCGTGCATGAACGTCATCGCGGGAACGTCGATCATCGCGCGATGGACCACGCGGCCGGTCGCGTCTGCGCGATAGTACGTGAGATGCGGACGCGACGGCCGATTGGAGAAAAAGAGGAGCTCGCCGGTGCGCGGACAGATCTTCGGGTGCGCGGTCATCGAGCTGCCGAGCGCTCCGCCGAAGTCGTACGGCCCGACGGTCTCGAGCTCGGCGGTCACCTCGACCGGCAGCAGTGTCTCGACGAGCGCGAGGATCCGCCCGGCGTGGCGGACCACGTTCGTGTTCGGCGCGCAGGGGCCGGCGATCCAGCGGTTCCGGTACCAGCGCGCGCGACCGCCCTCCAGGCGTACGCCGTGAAGCATCCCTTCTCCGGCGAACCACGACGGCGACCGACCCCTCCGGGGATTCGGCCCGTTGCGTACGTACGTGCCGCAGAGCTCCGCCGGTATCTCGCCGACCACGTCGAGGTCGAAGTCGGTTCGCTCCTCGCGCACCGGAGCGAAAGCGCCGACCAGGTGGAACATGTATTCACTGTATACTCCAGGAGCGAAAATGTCCAGCCCGAAGAAGAAACGACGCGCTACTTATCATCATGGCGATCTCCGGCAGGCGCTCGTCGGCGCGGCGTTGCGCGCGCTCGAGCATCAGCGAGCAGAGGACCTCTCCCTGCGGGCGTTGGTGCGCGAGCTCGGCGTCAGCCCCCGCGCTCCCTACCGCCACTTCGAGACGAAGGAGGAGCTCCTCGCGGCCGTCGCGGTCGAAGGCTTCCGGATATTCGCGGTGCTCGCGGCGCCGCGCGTGGCCGCCGCCGGCGCGGACCCGATCGCGCGGCTCCGGGCGATCGCCGAGGCGTACGTCGTCTTCGCGGCCCTGCACCCGGCCGCGTTTCGCGTGATGTATGCGCCTTATGCCACGGTGAACGAGAGCGCCCCGGACGTCCTGCGGGCGCGCGCCGAGGGCCATCGAGCGACGATGGAGACGATCGCCGACGGGCAAGCCGCGGGGCTCCTTCGCGAGGGCGATCCGATGCAACTCGCCCTCTTGCTCTGGTCGAGCATGCACGGCCTTGCCGTGCTCGTAACGGAGGGCCAGCTCGAACGCTACGACCGCCCCGTCGAGGCGGCGAAGCTCGCGAGGCTCGTCAGCGGGCTGCTCATGGAGGGCCTGCTTCCTCGTCCTAGTCACGGCGGATCAGAAGCGCGCACCTCTTCCACGACCGAGCGGCCGCTCGACTAATCTCCCGTCGTCCAGCGCCACTCTTCCTCGAGGCGCAGCCGTCCGTCCGGCAGCACAACGGGAACCGAAAGGCATTCTCCAGTCATGAAGACACCGTCGACATTGATATGTTGATAGCGCATCCGTGAGAACGTCTTTCGAGTCGACCGTGGCGAGTAGCGTCCCGAAGCGCACCCGGCCGCCACGGTAGGTTGCCCACACGATGTCGCCGTCTTGGCGATAGTGAAAGACCGTCGCCGCATCGACTTCGCCGTTCGGTGCATTGCTTACCGATCGGAACACCTTCCCGTCATATCGGATCCGCCTGCGCTCCTCGGCGTTGCTCATGCTCTCACCGCTCGACGGCATGAGGCCAGTATTCATGCGTGCGCCCGATCGTTCAAGCGCAGTTTCCTCGGCCGGCGCATTGTCTGCGATGGAGGCGCATATTGAGCAGCCCAGTGCCTCACGTAATACTTGAGCCGATCGCACGAAAATCGAGCTGCCATCCTCAACTGTCACTCGGCACATTGACGCTGGCGCGCGAGTCACGGGAGGTCGACGATACGGGCGATTGGAGCGGCGGCTCGAACCCCCACGACGGTGCTGCTCCGTTCTCCTACAGAGGCGCCCCGCTCATTTTGTGCTAGCTCCACGCGGCTGGACGAGCCTGTGAGGAATGTATCCGTTGCCCCGACCTGCGGCTCGAAGCTTCGGCAGGAGAGGGGCGCTTGACGCCGTAGCGTGTGGCAGTCGAAACTGGGATCTCTTTGCGAGGAGATTCCATGCGAATTTGCGTTGACGGATGGCAAAACATCGTCGCTTTACTTTGCGTTGCGACATCTACCCTTCATTGCAGTTCGCCCGAGAGACCGTATGCCTCAGGATCGTCGGGCAGCGGCGGAGCGAGTACTGGTGGAATGGCTGGTGACATGGGGACCGGCGGCAGCCTCTCAGGTTCGGGAGGCACCAGCGCTGGTGGGGGTGGAACGAGCGTCGACTCGGGATCCTCGGAGTGTCCAGGCCTGATCGGCTACTGGCCCGCGGATGGCGATGCCAAGGATCACGTCGGCACGAACCACGGAATCGCCGACGGAGTGACGTACGCGAGAGGCAAGAAGGGGGAAGCATTCGAGTTCAACGGCACGAGCTC
>WNGB01002396.1_pt1 | contig 30273 bp, 21 predicted proteins | sample 5400681 | NCBI WGS metagenome assembly WNGB01 (sample SAMN13153367, study PRJNA577476) | soil metagenome | isolation source: 115 cm soil or saprolite under grassland replicate 2 | place: USA:California | collected 2016-06-15
GAGCTGCGACGGCGTATGACCGTGCTGATCGGCGGCGCTGGCGCAACGGGCGTGGAGGTTGCCGGCGAGTTGGCCGAGTTCATGGAAGGCCAGTGGCAGGCAGCCTGGCGGGTGGCGGGCGAGCCGGAGCACTACCGTCTGCCCAAACCCCGCATCATCCTGGTCAGTGCCGCGCCAACCGTGCTGCCGGGCTGGTCCGGCCAGACCAGCCAGGCCGTCGCGGATGCATTGCAGGAGCTGGGCGTTGAGCTACGCTTGGACTCGCTGATCACGCAGGTACAATCGGGCCGTGTTCAGCTCAAGACTGGTGCGTGGATCGCAGCTGACACGCTGGTGTGGGCAGGTGGCGTCCGCGCGCCGATGCTGCTTCAGGAGGCTGGGCTGCCGATTGGCCCCGGCGGCCGTGTCAGCGTCGATCCATTCCAGCGCGTCGTGGACGAGCCGAATATCTATGTCGTCGGTGACAGTGCGCTGCTAGTGGACAAGCGGACGGGCCGGCCCGTGCCGCCAACGGCTGACATCGCGCTGCGCAGTGGTGAGACGGCAGCACTGGCGCTGGTGGCGACAATTCGCGGGCACAATACCACCGTATAAAGTGATTGGCCGCCGCCATATTAGCCACTTCATCGAAGGCTTGGTTCGCCCGCACGTCATTGGTACCGACTTGGAGGCTGGCTATCAGGCGATGGCTGCGGATGAGGCGCGTGAGGCTGAGGCCTTGGAATGGAGTGACGCAACGATCGGAGATGTGGCCGATGCAACGCGGTGAAGTGTGGTGGGTCAATATCGATCCATCGGTTGGGGGCGAGATTCAAAAACAACGTCCTGCGGTTATTCTCAGTAATGACGCATCGAATAAACATCTGAATCGTGTCCAGGTTGTGCCGCTCTCGACCCACGTTGATCGCCTCTATCCCAGCGCGGCGATCGTCACGCTCAATGGCAAAGCGCAGAAAGCCATGGCGGACCAACTCACGACGGTCAGCAAACGGCGCCTGAGTAATTGCGCTGGTCGTCTGTCGGCTACCGATCTCGCGCAAATTGAACGAGTCGTCAAGTTGCAACTGGATCTCACACCGTAAAAGCCGGGCCGTCCAACAACGCATTCGAGCCGACGCCGCTACGCGTCGACAAGATCGGGCCGATTTTGAAAGCTGGAATCGGCTCAGCCGTTTTCCCGATCTATCATCGCGGGCGCGGCAACCGCGCCCCCACCCACGATGATGACGATCCGTTGCCATCAGCGCGATCATCGCGGGCGAACACGCGATTCGCCCCTACTGCGATGATCGCGATGCGCCATCCTGGTATCAACTCGTCACTCGTCACTCGTCACTCTACATCGTCGCGCCCACGATCCACGGGTTGAACTCCTCCTCGCCGATGCCCTGGGCCTCGCTCAGGCTGGGCTGGCCCGACGCGACGGCGATCAGCTTCTCGAAGATCTCGCGCCCGACCTCTTCGATGCTCGATCCTTCCAGGACGCGGCCGGCGTTGATGTCCATGTCGCCGCGCATACGATCGTAGGTCACGCTGTTGGTGGCGATCTTGATGCTTGGCGCGGGCTTGAAGCCGAAGCAGCTGCCGCGGCCGGTGGTGAAGGCAATGATGTTGCAGCCGCCAGCCACCTGCCCAGTCGCCGAGACCGGATCGTAACCAGGCGTATCCATGTACGTGAGGCCGCGCGCGGTGACCGGCTCGGCATACTCATAGACTGCCTGCAGCGGCGTGCTGCCGCCTTTCGCCACCGCGCCAAGCGATTTCTCGTAGATCGTGGTTAGGCCGCCGGCCTTGTTGCCATGCGAGGGATTATTGTCGATCTCGCCGCCCTCGCGCTCGGTGTACGCCTCCCACCAGTGGATGCGCTCGACTAGCTTCTCACCGACCGCGCGGCTGGCGGCGCGGCGCGTTAGCAGATGCTCGGCGCCATAGATCTCGGGCGTCTCGCTCAGCACGGCGGTGCCGCCCTGCGCCACCAGCAGATCGACCGCGTGGCCGAGCGCCGGGTTAGCGGTGATGCCGCTGAAGCTATCGCTGCCGCCGCACTGGAGCGCCAGTATCAGCTCGCTGACCGGCACGCTTTCGCGCTCGAACTCGTTCGCGTGTGGCAGCCGCACGGCGAGCGCCTGCAACCCTTCTTCGATCGCTGCGGCGACGCCGCCTGAGTCCTGGATTCCGATGTAGGGCGGCAGCCGCAGGTCGCCCAGCCGCGCGCGCTGGCTCTCGAACAGCGCCTCGAACTGGTTGGTCTCGCAGCCGAGCCCGACGAACAGGTAGCCAGCGACGTTCGGGTTGCGTGCGAAGCCGGCCAGTGTGCGCCGCAGCATATCGATCTCGGGGCCGGATGAGGCGCTGGCGCAGCCGGCCCGATGGGCCAGGCCGACAATATCGGTGACGTTCGGGAAGCGCGGTAGCAGCTCGGCCCGCGCGCGCGTGGCGATCTGGCGCACGGTGTGGGCCGAACAGTTGACGGTGCTGATCAGCACCAGCGTGTTGCGCGTGCCGACGCTGCCATCGGCCCGGCGGTAGCCCTGGAACGTGCGGCGCTGCTCCGGCGGCACGCCGGCGACCGGGCGCACATCGACGCCGAACTGGTAATCGAGCTGCATTTCGCCAACTGCCAGGTTATGCGTATGCACATGATCGCCCGGCGCGATCGGGCGGGTGGCGAAGCCGATCACCTGGCCGTAGCGGCGCAACGGCTGGCCGGTTTCGATCCCGCGTAGCGCCAGCTTATGCCCAGCGGCAACAGCGGCATTCATCCGCAGCGCCTGCCCGGCGACCTCGATCCGCCGGTTGGCCGAGAGCGGCACCAGCGCGATCGCCACATCGTCATCGGGGTGCAGCCGCAGCGCGGGGGTGTCTTGCAGTGTAATCAGCATCGAGTTCTCCTCTTCAATTCGGTGGAAGTCGATTATACATCATTGCCATCGCACTCAATGATTGGCAGCGCCAATACATTCCGCTACACACTCCAGCAGCTGATCCTGCGTGAACGGTTTGGCCAGCACCGGCAGGCCCGTGCGCTCCAGAAAAGCGCGGCTCGGCTCGCCCATGGTATCGCCGGTCAGGATGAGCCAGCGCTGCGAGGGGCGCAGCTGGTGCAGCCGCTGATACAGTGCCTGGCCATCGAGACCCGGCATGTGCAGGTCGCAGAGAATTAAATCGTAATCCTGCCCCTGGGCGCATCCAAGCGCCTCTTCGCCCGAAGCGACGGCGTCGACGAGCAAGCTATGTTCGGCCAGCATTCGCCGTACGACGGTTCGGATCAGCTCCTCGTCGTCGACCACCAGGATGCGCGCACCACTCTTCGTGGGGCCATGCCGGCCCTCCGCGACCCGTGGTTCCTCGCTTTCGGCGGCTCTGAGCTGAACATGCAAGGTCATCCCGCGCTCGGGGTTATTCTGTGCCCAGACACGTCCGCGGTGCTGCTGCACAATCGCGTGGACAATCGCCAGGCCCAGGCCGGTGCCCTCGCCGATCGAGCGGGTGGTGAAGAACGGGTCGAAAATGTGCGGCAGGTGGTCCGGGGCGATGCCAGGGCCGCTGTCGACGATCGCCAGGTGGACATTGTCGCCGTCGCACTCGGCGCTGATCCGCAGCTCGCGTGGGGCCGCGGGCTGATTGGTCGCTAGCGCCTGCACGGCGTTGTTCAAGATGTTGAAGAGAACTTGTTCGATCTGGTCAAGATCGCCCGAGATCACGCAGCGATCGTCGGGGATGTCAATCACTGTCTGGATCGCGTTGGCCTCCAGGCTTTGAGCCATGCGGGCCAACGTGGCGTGAATCAGCGGTGCCAGATCGACGGGTTGGGGCTGCGGGCGGCTCCGCCGCGCGAATGTCAGCAGCTGCTGGACGATTGCGCGGGCGCGCATGGCGGCATCCTCGATACCCTTCATGTCCATCTGCATGGCGGAAGGGATGCCGGCGCCGCGCTGGAGTTGCGCCAGCCCGAGGATGATCGCCAGCGGATTGTTCAGCTCGTGTGCGGCGCCCGCCACCATCTGGCCTAGCGCCGCCAGCTTCTCGTTCTGGCGCATCTGATCCTCGATCTGCCGCTGTTCGGTGACATCCTTGCACACGGCGAGCGTCTCGTCGTACTCTGGTAGGAAGGCGCATGAGATCAGCACCCGTGCCCGCGACCGGTCGGCTCTGTTCAGCTCGATCTCGATGCCGCGCGGCTGTCCCTGCTCGGCCGAGGCCAGGCACTGGCGCATGTCGTCGTGATATGGCTTCGGGACGAGCGCGTGCAGCCCAGCGCCCAGGATCTCGTTCGGTAGGTAGCCCCACAGCGTGCGCGCCCGCTCGATATTGAGTGGGCGTAACGTGAGATCGCGGCGCACGATCAAGAGTACGTCGGGCGACGTACGGATGAGTGTGTCGAGATAGCTGCGCATCGACTCGGCCTCGCGGTAGAGCTGCGCATTCTCGGCGGCGGCCGAAAGCAGCGACTGGTGGCTCTGGGCTTTGACGACCGCCTGGGCAAGCTGGTGGGCGATTGTCTGGAGCAGCTGCAGGTTGTGCTCGGTGTAGGGCTGGCCGATATGACCGACGTTAAGCGTGCCGAGCGGCCGGCCATCGGCGATCAGCGGAACGAAGATGCTGCTGTTGAGTGGCACTGTTTCGATGCCGGGGTACGTCGGGTAGTAGCGGGCAATCTCGCCAGGCGTGAGCACCTGGATCTCCCCGGTCTGGAGCGCGCGCCTCACAACGCCGAGATGAGCCAGCTCCAGCCGCCCGAAGTTGGTTACCATCACTTGCGGCACGCGCAGGTGCGCCCGCATCTCGATATGCGTCTCCTCTGGGTTGAGCAACGACACTCCCGCCATCGTCGCGAGGCCTAGCTCGTCGAGCGCGTGCAGGCCAGCGTGGAGCATGGTGTCGAGGTCGAGCGAGCTGTTGATCGCCTCGCTGACGCGCAGGAGCGCAGCGAGGGCATGCTGTTGGCGCTGCTGTTCGCCGTGGAGCTGCGCATTGGCGATCGCCACAGCGGCATATTCTGCATAGCGCGCCAGGTCGTCGAGGTCGGCCTGGCTATAGTAGCTTGGCTCCCGATGGCCGACGATCAGCACGCCAAGCACGCTGCCCTGGTGCGTAAGCGGCTGAAAGAGCGCCGAGCGCATCTGTTGTAGAGCGACCAGCGGCTGGTGCGTGCCTGCCTCGGCCGCTAGATCGTCGATACATACGCCTCGCCCGGTCTCGATCACCTGCCCGCTGATGCTCGACGTCTTGGGGAAGTGGCTCCCAACGACTTGCTCGACCGCTCCGTCGATCGGCGTAGCGTAGACGACTGCGACATCGGCGCCGGATGGCTGGTTGATCGAGGCGAACTCTGCTTCCAGCAGCTCCCGGGCCTGAACGCAGATCACGCGCAGCACATCGTCGAGCGTACCAAGCGTGGTAACGGCGCGGGCTGTGATCGCCAGCGACTTGAGGCGCTGCATCTGAGCCTCCATGCGCCGCCGCAGGCCGATCTGCGCGAGCACCGCTGTCAGGTGGTGCGCATACGCTTCGACGAACGGGACGTCCTGTTCTGTCAGGGCGTGGCCCCAGATTATGAGCACGCCATGGTCATGCTCGTCGAACGCGATTGGGGCGGCGATAAACCCGCGGCTCCCTTCCAGCCGCAGCACGAGCTTGGCAAGCTGGGCTGCCTGCGGCGACATGTTGGCCTCGATCACTGTGCGAAAATCTGGCCAGAACACGGTGCGATGCTGCCCCAGCACGAGGTCATACGGCGGGGTACGCGCGGGGATGCCTATCTGGGAGATATATAGGCCCGTGGCATGGTGGAGGAGCGTTTCGCGGCCGGCGGGCGCTTCAATGTAGTACACCACCAACTGCCCGCGCGCAGGCTCCTCTAGCAGAACGGCCATCCGCAAATAAACCTTCTTCAGCGCCTGGGTTGTGATGGCGAAGAGTTCTTCTGCCGACTGCGCCGTTAGCAGGCACGGTGCCACCCGGTTGAGCTCGAGCATGAACTGTTCGCGGCGGTGCGCGAGCGAGCCAAGGTACACGATCAACGTCACGCGCCGCAGCGGATCGCCATCGATCGCGATTGCCTGAATCTCGGCCTCAACCGGCTCCGATCCCGCCTGCTTGATCTGAACACGGACGAGCGGCGAGTCGGCGGCATTTCGCGCCAGTGCCGCGGCAAGTCTCGGGCGATCTTCCTCGCGCACGAGCAAGCCAACCTGCGTGTCCACCAATGCCGACTCATCCGCGCCGAGCAAATCTCGCATCGCCTCGCTGAGGGCCAGTATCTGGCCATCTGCAGAGACTAGGATGAGCGGCCAGGGGGTGTCCCTGACGATATCCTGGAGTGGATCGTCGAGCGAAGCCACGATTGTGCGGCGGTTGGACATACAACGCAGCCTTCTGTCCGGCGAGTGAACGCCGAATGCGAACGGGCACTTCAACCCATGGAGACCTTGCGACCACCTATCTTGTGTGGCCACAGTATTTTACCACCTGTCGGATGGGCTGTGATAGAATGGACCGGTCAGTCTGTGACGAGTGACGAGTGACAAGTGACGAGTGGTTTTGTCACCCTGTCTCCCGTCTCCTGTCTCCTGAGGAGCTACTCCATGACCACACCCGCTTTCGATACGTGGGGCGATCGTTTTGGCGATGCTGAGCGCGCGCTGCTGGCGCCGTTTGTAACCGATCTGGACGCGCCGATCTTTGGGCTGCGCAATCTGCCCGAGGTGGTCAAGGGCGCGCTGTTTTCGCGCTACAGCCGAACCGACAAGAGCCTGCGCCGCATTCTGCTGGATGAGTTCATCCAGGCGCCCGAGTCGGGTTTCGCCGCGATCGTGGGCGGGGCGGCCGCCACCGGCGTCGAGCAGATCGTGGCCGTTCGCCAGGCCGAGGCGTTCTACGAGCGTGTGCTGGTTGGCTATGGCGATGACTCGGTGGCCGAGCTGGGCGGCGCGCACGTGGCCTGCGAGGGGATCAGTAATATTGCTGCGAAGGCGCTGGAAGACAGCCGGCTGGGGATCAGCCCGCTCGAGAAATCGACCCGCTATGTGGTGTTCAACCGCAAGCTGGATGGCCGCTACCGCTACGCCCGCGAGCCGCGGATCATGGCCTCGCGCCACGCCGAGCGCTACGAGGCCGCGCTGGATGGCCTGTTCGATGCCTACTCGGCGCTGCTGGAGCCGACGATCGCATTCGTGCGCTCGCGCACCCCGCGCGACGCGGGCACATCCGAGCGAGCCTATAACAGCGCCACGCGCGCCAAGGCCTGCGACCTGCTGCGCGGGCTGCTGCCGATGGCAACGCTCACGAACGTCGGGCTGTTCGGCAACGGCCGGGCCTTCGAATACCTGCTCACGCGGCTCTACGCGTCGCCGCTGGCGGAGCTGCCGGCGCTGGCGGCCGCGATGCAGACGGCGCTCGACGCGCTGATCCCCTCATTCGTTAAGCGCGCCGCCAGCGAGCGCGGCCGTGCGCAGCAGGCGTATCTGCGCGGGATGCGGGAACGGGTGTTGGGTGTTGGGTCTTGGGTGCTGGCTGTTGACGATGCAGAACGCCATGCTCCTAACACCCAACACCTATCACCTGTCACCCTGGTGGAATTCGATCCCGACGCCGAGGCCAAGACCGTCGCGGCGATCCTGTACCCGCATACCGATCTGCCACTGGAACAGGTGCGCGCGCTGGTGAGCGGGCTGGCGGCCGAAGAGCGGCTGGCGATCATTCGCGCCTATGTCGGCGAGCGTGGCAGCCGCTTCCAGCGGCCCGGCCGAGCCTTCGAGGAACCGTACTATACCTTTGACATTCTGGCCGACCTGGGCGCCTACCGTGATCTCCAGCGCCACCGCATCCTGACGCAGGAGCGCCAGCGTTACACCATCCAGCACGGCTACGTGACCCCACCCGAGCTGGAGGACGCCGGACTGGCGCGGATCTACGTCCAGGCGCTCGAACGTGCCGCCGAGGCGGTCGAGACGATCGCCGCCGATCTGCCCGAGCAGGCGCAGTATGCCGTGCCTATGGCGTTTCGGGTGCGCTGGCGGATCAAGCTGAACTTGCGCGCGGCCTACCACCTGGCCGAGCTGCGCAGCGCGCCGCAGGGCCACCCGTCCTACCGGCGGATAGCGCAGGCGATCTACGAGCGGATTCGCGCGGCCCACCCGGCGCTGGCCGAAGGCATGCGCTTCGTGGATATGGGCGACTACGAGCTAGAGCGGCTCGACGCCGAGCGCCGGCTGGACGCCAAGCTCAGCCGGGCGACGAAGACCTAATGCAGCTTCAGCTTTACAATTGGCAGGTATGGGGGACGCAGTCGCTCCAAGATACTTTTCTTTTGTGCCGCGCTGCCAGCGCAGAGCGCTGGCAGCGCGGCACAAAAAAGTGTGTTTGGCGCGGCGAAGCCGCGCCAGCCCCCACTACCAAGTATAATGGCCCGATTTGTGCTACTGCCGGGCAGGGGTACAATACGACGTATCGTAGGATGGTTAGTGACCGCATCGACGAAAAGAGGAGCATGAATCGTTCTTTCTATAGCCGCATCCTCGTCTACAGAAAGGAAACCTAGCTGTATGTGTCAACCAACAGACCACCGCCACTCGATCTTCTGCATTCTTCCACCGCACATTCTGCGCGAGATCGCGATGAACGGGACTGTCCCGGAGCGCGCGGCCGCGCTCGATACGCTCGCGACCGACCAGACCTTCCGTGCCATGCGCGCCGACGAGCGGCTCGCGCCGGCGGCGCCGAAGCGCGCGGGTGTGCTGGCGGTTGAGGGCGAGCAGCACCGGACAATCTACTCCGCGCAGAATCAGCAGAACTTGCCCGGCGGGATCGTGCGGGCCGAGGGCGCGCCACCTACCGGCGACGCGGCGGCGGATGAGGCATACGATGGCCTGGGCGCCACGTTTGATTTCTACTGGGATGCCTACCAGCGCAACTCGATCGACGATCAGGGCCTGCCGCTTGATGGCACGGTTCACTTTGGCCGCAACTATGATAACGCCTTCTGGAACGGCGAGCGCATGGTTTTTGGTGATGGCGATGGCAAGCTGTTCAACCGTTTCACGATTTCGCTCGACGTGATCGGCCACGAGCTGACCCATGGCGTCACTCAGGATGAGGCGCGGCTGGCCTACTACGGCCAGTCGGGCGCGCTGAACGAGGCGGTCTCGGATGTGTTCGGCTCGCTGGTCAAGCAGCACAAACTCGGCCAGACTGCCGACCGAGCCGACTGGCTGATCGGCGCAGGGTTGCTGGCTTCTGGTGTCAAAGGCGTAGCGCTGCGCTCGATGAAGGCGCCCGGCACGGCCTATGATGACCCAGTGCTTGGCAAAGATCCGCAGCCGGCACATATGCGCAACTTTGTGCGTACCTATCAGGATAACGGTGGCGTGCATATCAACTCCGGCATTCCCAACCACGCCTTCTATCTGGCCGCCGTGGCGCTGGGCGGCTATGCGTGGGAAAAGGCCGGCCGAATTTGGTATGAGGCGCTGCGTGACTCGAAGCTGCGGCCGAACTCCGGCTTTCGAACCTTCGCGCGGCTGACGGTGGCCAATGCCGGCCGGCTGTATGGCCAGAACAGCCCTGAGCAGCGCGCCATCCACGACTCATGGACAGGGGTTGGCGTGGCGGTGGCTGCGCTGCCAACCACAACCCCCGCGCCCAAGCCGGCAAGCCGGGCTAGGGTTGGGTCGTAATTCCGCGTGAAGGGGTAGTATTTACAGCCTGATGCTTGCGTTATTCGGGCAGCATGCGTAGAAAGACCGCAACATCGATCTTCGCATGCCGCCCGCGTACGGTCGGATGACCGTGAGGAGGTTGCTATGCGGATTGAATTGCAGACCGAGGGAGGGATCGCCTTCTTTCCAGGCTTGAATAAGCCGGTGGTTGTGGACAGCGGCGATCTGCCAAAAGAGCAGGCCGCCCAACTCCAGCAGCTGATCGATTCGACGCACTTGTTTGATCTGCCCGCGGCATCCCGATCGCTGCCGAAGGGCGCGGCCGACATGCGCCGCTACACGATCACCGTCGAGGATGACCGGCGCCGCCGCACCGTGCGCCTGAATGACCCGATCGAGGATACGCGCCTCCAGGCGCTGATCGATTTCTTGCAGGGTCAGCGCGGCTCGCAAGGTCGGGCAGCGGACTCATCCACGCCCTCCGATCCGCAGTAACGCGAGATTTGCTTTCTGGGAGTTTATCTGAAAGGGACTAGTACAACTTGGTTGAGGCTCGTTTCTGTTTGCCATGCCGCATGACGAAGGACGGAAGACGAACGATCGCTTCGTCCTTCGTCGTTGGTCCTTCGTCCGAACCAGCAACAGATTTTCGCCAAGCGGTACTAGCATGGGAGACAGGAGATAGAGCGGCTTGAGTAATCTCCTGTCTCGGGTCTCGTGTCTGCAAAGATGGGGAGTCTTATCGACTGTTCTGCTCGTCGAACCAATCCTGCGCCGTCGCCCAGACGGCCTCACGCTCGGCTTCGCGCGGCAGCTAGTGGCCGCTACGCTGATCATCGTTGATCGTTCGCTGCTTTGTCCACATAGCAATTACATCTCTACGATACCCCACATTACACCCTTCTGGATGACTGCTGTCATGCGCTGTCATCCCTTGCGCCAATGGTTACAAAACCATTACAGTGACCCGATTCTGGCTCAATATGCCAGATCTTGCATTGACAAGCGCGGCCCCAACGGCGTAGGATCATAAGCGTTCACCGGGTACAACCACCACTGCGGCAGACCACCAGCCGTGAGCATCGACGCTCAGTTTGCTTCTGTGTTCATTGTTCGATGGAGCGTTTATGTCGCTGCGCTTCCAGCAAAAACTCATCATTCCCGCCACCGCGCGCCCGCTGGTCGAGCGCCCACGCTTGCTGGCTGAGCTTGAGCAGGTCGTCACCACTCGGCGCGTGGTCGCGCTGGCGACGCCGGCCGGCTGGGGTAAGACCACCACGCTGGCGCAGTGGGCCGCCGGCAGCTGCCTACCGGTGGCGTGGTATACGCTCGATCCAGCCGATCGTGACCCGCAGCTGTTTCTTGATTACTTGCTGCACAGCGTGGCCGCGTTCGTGCCCGCCGCCGCCGAGATAGTGACCCGCCTTTCCACCACCGCGCCGCAGGGCTTGCCCGAGCTGATCCACGCCGCCGCGCTGGCGATCTCGGCCGCGCCTGCGCCGTTTGCGCTGGTGCTCGACGATTTCCACGTGCTGGACGAGGAGCCGCGCTCGGCGCTACCCGGCGCAGTGTTGGTGTTCGACCTGCTGGCCTCGGTGGCGCAGTACGCCGGCAACTGCCACCTGGTGCTGGCATCGCGCACGCTGCCGACGCTGCACGGCCTGGTGCGCATGGTCGCCCAGCAGCGCGCGGCGGTGTTCGATTACGCCGCGCTCCAGTTCAGCATCGCCGAGATTCAGCAGCTGGCCGGCAGGGCCTACGCGCTCACACTCTCCGATGAGAGCGCCGGTCAGCTCGTGGAGCAGCTGGGCGGCTGGGTGACCGGGATTGTGCTCTCGCTCGACCAAGCGAGGACTGAGGGCCGAGGACTCAGGGCCGAGGAGCGTGGTGCCGAGCACTCAGTCCTCAGTCCTCAGTCCTCGGTGCTGATCGAGGCCGACACCACCCAGGTCTACGCCTACTTCGTCGAGCAGGTGATCCTCCCGCTCGATCCCGAGCTGCTGCGCTTCCTGGAGGACACCAGCGTGCTGGAGGATCTCTCGCCACGCCGCTGCGAGGCGCTGCGTAAGACCGGCGACTCAGCGGCGCTGCTCGACGAGGTCAAGCGTCATGGCCTGTTCGTATCGAGCCGCGCCGGCTGGCTGGCCTACCACAGCTTGTTCCGTGATTTTCTACGCACGCGGCTGGCGCGCGACCCGCACCGCCATCAATCGCTGCTGCTGCGCGCCGGCGATCTGTACCGCGATGAGGAGGATGTGGAGCGCGCGCTGGATTGCTACCTGGCCGCTGGCGCCGATGATCAGGCGATCGATCTGTTGCGCACCGTCATCCCCAGCTTTCGCCAGCGCTCTCGCCAGACTACGCTGCTGGCATGCTTCGAGCGCCTCCAGAAAAGGACTGAGAGCCGAGCGCGGAGGGCTGAGTTAGACGTCCCTCAGTCCTCCGCGCTCGGCCCTCAGTCCTCCGCCTTCCTGCCGCCCGATCTCCTGCTGGCCCAGGCGCGCGTCTACAGCGATCTTGCGCTGTGGGAGCAGGCTTACCTGGCGCTCCAGCTGGTCGAGACGCTTGGCGATCAGGCGACGCGATGGGAGGCGCGCATGCTGTGCGCCGATTTTCTGAATCTTCAGGGCGACTACGGGCGCGCCCGCGCCGCACTCGACGATCTGCCGGCCACCAAGTTGCCACCACGGCTTCAGCTCGAATACCATGTGATCGCCGGCCGCGTCCAGATTCTGAGCGGCGAGGTCACTGCGGCGATTAAGTCGCTCGAAAAGGCGCGCGCGCTAGCGCCGGCCGACAATGCCCGTGTGCTGGCCGATATCCACGATAACCTCGGCTGGGCCTACGCAACTCAGGGCGATCGGTCGGCCGCGCTACGGCACCTCAAGCGCGCCGATGCATGCTGGCAGGCCTCCGGCAACAGCGGCCGGCGCGCGCTAACCTTGAACAACCTCGGCACGCTGGCAATGGAGGAAGGTCACTTCGACGAGGCCCGCGCGGCGATCGAGGCCGGGCTCGATATCGCGCGCGCCACCGCTCGCCGCCGCGAGGAGACGCTGCTGCGCTGTAGCATGGCCGAGGTTGATATCATGGAGGGCGAGCTGGATCAGGCGATTAGCCGCTTTACCGAGGCGCATACGCTTTCGATGCGTATGGACGTGACCAGCAGCGTCGAGGCTGCCGCCGCTGGAGCGCTGTGGGCCGCAGCGCTGGCCGGCGATCTGGCAGTGGCGCAGGCCTGGCTGGATATTGCGGCAGCGATCGTGGCGCCCGGCCAGCCAGAGGTGCGCGGGCGTCTGGCGCTGGGTCAGGGCCTGCTGGCGCTGCACCAGCCGCGCCCCAACCTGTATGATCTGGCCGACCTGGCCGCCGAGGCCACCGCCGCGGAATCCTACCTGAGCGCGCCCGAGCGGGCTTACCTGGCGCTGTTACGTGCGACCCTGACCTTCGAACGCATCGGCTGGCCGCGCGCAGCCGGCGAGTGGGCGACCTTCACCAGCCGCGCCGCCGACCTGTCCGACGCGCTGCTGCTGCGCTTGGTCCCACCGCACCAGCGAATCTTCGAGGCCGCCGCCGCAAGCTCGCCGTTGGCGCGCCGCCTGGTCGACATCCTCAAGCAGCCGGCGCCCAGCCGCTGGCAGATCAGTATGCTTGGCTCGTTCGCCTGCCTGATCGATGGCGCACCGTGCGATCTTTCGCCGCTGCACCGCGCGCTGCTGGCCCGCCTGCTCGACGCCGGCCCGCAGGGGCTGACGGTCGAGCGGCTGTGGGAGTCGGTCTGGGGCGATAACGAGATCTCGATGGCGGCGCTGCACCAGGCGCTGCGCCGGCTGCGCGTGCAGACCGGCCTGGCAGTGGCGGCGCGCGATGGTCACTGTGCGATTCGATCGAGCTGGGATGCGATCGAATATGATGTGCGCGCGTTCGAGCAGGCGCTCGTGCCGCCAATCAACCGCGAGGCGGTTCAGCGCGTGATCGCGCTCTACCGCGGCGACTTTCTGCCCAGCGCGCCGCTCAGCGCGGCCCTGTGGGTCGATACGCGCCGCGCGCACCTTCAACAGCGCTACCTGGATGCGCTGGAGCAGCTAGCCCACGCCGCCGAGCGCGACGCGCCGCAGATGGCGATTCACTACTACCAGCAGGTGCTCCAGGTCGATGGCTGCCGTGAGCAGACCGCCGCGCAGCTTATGCGGCTGGCCGCGCGTTTTGGCAATCGCTCGCTGGTCAATGCCACGTTCGAACATCTCAAAGGCTCGCTGCGCACCCTTGGCGCTCAGCCCGAGCCATCCACCGCCGCGCTGTATCAGCAGTTGCACTAACATAATTGAAAATAGCAGATGTGATTCTTGGAGGGCAAAGCCCTCCAAACCTCCCTACTGGGAGTTTGCCGGCAGTATCATTTGTGGGATGTTTTTTCGCCCGGCCGGGCGAAAAAACATCCCACAAGGGGTGAACCCCTTCGGTTGCAGACTACGAGTCGATCGTAAAGCTCGCCAGCATGCGCTCGAACGTGACCTTGTCGCTGCCAAACCTTGTCTCGGGCGCGTCGAAGGTGATCAGATACGTCGCATCGGCGGCCTTGTCGCTTACCGCTACGCCGACGACATGGAACAGCACGCCATCTGCATCCTGGTAGACATACTCGACCCGCAGACCATCGCCGCCGGCCACGCGGGCGGCCTGCATGTCGCCGCGCCTCGCGAAGCCTGGCTCCTGGCTATCCGCATCAAGTAGATCCTTCAGCATCGCGCGGTTTGCGGTCGCGGGCTTGCCTTCGAGCGCATAGACATCGACGCCGAGATACGCGCCGTTCGCGTCTTCCTGATTGGAAAAGACAACTTTATCGGTGCCGGGCGATGTGGATTGCCAATCCTGCGGATAGTCGATCTGGAAGCCCAGCTGCTCGTCATGGAATGCCAGCGTGTCGGCTGCCGCGCCGGTCTGTGGCGTGTCGAGCGCGGTTGGGATGGCCGGCGTCGCGCTGCCGGCCGGGCTATCGACGGTCACGTTGCTGTATTGGTCGTTGATGTCGCCGGCCAGGTTTTCGACCATCAGGCCGATCACATAGTTGCCGCTGGGCGCATCGCCCTCGAAGGCGGTCAGTGGCGAGCTGCCGAATGTGATCGGCGCGCCAGCGGTCGTACGATCCTCGGCATCATCGTTGTCGGTAGCGTAGGAGACGATGTCGGGCGTGAATGTATCGCCGGCGCGCGGCTTCAGCTCGCGTGGGCGCGGGTTGTCGGCGCCATTTTTGTCGAAGGCCCAGACGTGCTGGAGTGTGCCGCGATCTTGTATCACCACGAACTCGATGCTGACCGGGAAGCTCTTGCCGGTCTTGCGGGTGGTATAGGTTCCATCCACGCTGTAGGTGCTCGACCCGTAGTCGATCGGCGTAAACGGCGCGAGCACAACATCGGTGCCGTTGCTGATGTACCAGCTGGAAGATCGCCAGGTCAGCTGCACAGCGTCGCCGTTGCTCCAGGAAGGGATGGCATCGTTCAGGGCCGCGCCGGGCGGGTAGAGGTAGTCCATGCTTAGAATCTGAACCGTATTCGGGTCGGCGGGCGCGACCTGGCCGACGAAGTAGTAGACATAGACGGTGTCGTCGCCGCTGATCGTAGCCTGAAGGTTGATCGGCTCGTCGGGCCGCGCGGTCAGGCTGTTCAGCGTGGGCTTCGAGATGGCGGAGCGCGCCGAGTCGCTCTTGCCGCCTTTGTAGAACGCCTGGAGGAATTCTTCCCAGTGGGTGGCCTTAGTCAGCGGCGAGCTTTTGACATACGTAGAGTCATAATGTTTCTTCTTGCGCGGAAAATAGATCGAGATCCCGCTGGATTTCGGATGGTCGGCGCCGTGGCCCTGGGCGATCCGCGCGGTCTTGATCGTCTGGCTGAGCGCGCGGGCCGCGTCGGCGACTTGCTTGTCGGCGCCGGCGGTGATCAGCGAATCGGCGAAGTAGCCCAGGTCGATCGCGCTGATGTCGGTGTCGCCCGAGGCGTACTCGGCGGCGTAGGAGCGCGCTTTGCCGATCGACTTGAAGGACTTCGGCATGGCCGCCATCATGACGTTCGAAAGCGCGTCGAGCTGGCTGGTCATCAGCTCGATCTTGCTTAGGTCGAACGCCGCCAGTGTGACCGACGGGTCATCCTCTTTTTTATAGAATGCCGTGAAGCTCTTGATGATGCTCGGCGCCAGCGCGGCCGCATCTTTGGGAGGCTTCGTCGCCAGCTCTTTAAGCCAGGCATTCCAGGCCCAGCCCTCGCCTGGCTCCAGGTCGGCGCTGCCGATCGCCACCTGGCCGAACGGAGCGATCGCCTGCAGCACGTCGATCTGGCCCATCAGACAGGCGTCGAAGCCGATCAGGTCGAGCTTCTGCACGCCAGTTTTCTTCCGCAGATCGGCCAGCGCGCCGGCCAGCTCGGGCAGCGTGATCAGGTCGCTGTCGCTGCTGTCGTCGTTGGCGACGCCCGGCCAGGATGCGCCGTGATCCCAGAAGATCAGGGCGTAGTGCTTGGCCGGGTAGCTTTTGATGCCCCACGATGCGAAATCGACCAGCGTACGCTGGTCGCCCATGTTCAGCTCGCCCAGGTCGGCCAGCTGATTGCTCTTGGTCGGCTTCTTGCCACGCTCCACACGGAAGCGCTTGACGTCGCTCCAGTCGCCATTCGAGGTGTCGTCCCAATCCTCGCCGGAGGCGATCCGATCGAACTGCACGACGATATTCAGCTGCGCGTTCGAGCCGACGCTGGCCATCTCGGCGTAATCGCCGATCGCATCCTCTTCGAGGTTGTTGTCGCCGTCGAGATACACGAGCACTGTCCAGTCGGCGGCTGCATTGCTGTTGGTTGCAGCGCTGGCGGGGGCCGGCTTGGGGGTAGCGGTCGGGCGCGCGGCGGCCGGCTTCGGTGTGGTGGTCGCACGCGCTGTTGGTGGCTTGGTCGTGCTTGGCGGCGAGTCTTCCAGGCAGCCGCTCAATCCGCCGGCCAGCAGTAACAGGGCCAGGCAGCCGCCAAGCTGGCGCGGCGAGATGAGTCGGAGGCGGCGGGCAATACGGGCAAGCATGAAGTGATCTTTCTTTTTGTGTAAAGTGCTCCTCATTTGAGCATACCCGTCTTCGAGCGAATCGGCGTGTACAAATAGCAAGCGATTTACGTACGGAATAGCCGATCTATCAGCGGCGTGGAATGTGAAGCCGATCGTATATCGTTCCAGCACCTCCAAAGGCGTGCGGCGCAATGGCCGTAATCAATCAGCGACTTTGAAGCGCAAGAAACGGATAGCTGCCTGGCGTGGCGCTGGGTATACTCCAAAGGCGAACATGGCATAGCGCCGAGGAGTATGATCATGGCGAATCAACACGTTTTTCGTTTTGGTGTGATCAATGAGCAGACTGCCGCGCCTGATGCGTGGATCGCCCATGTGCGGCGGGTTGAAGAATGCGGCTACAGCACCTTTCTCATCCGCGATCATTTCGCGCCCGATTACTTCGGCGATCAGTTTGCGCCGTTTGCGGCACTCACGGCGGCGGCGTGCGCTACCACCAGCTTGCGAGTGGGGACGCTGGTGTTCGATAACGACTACCGCCATCCGGTGATGCTTGCGAAAGAGGCCGCGACGCTGGATCTGCTGTCGGGCGGGCGGCTGGAGCTGGGGATCGGGGCGGGCTGGCTGCAATCGGAGTATGACCAGGCCGGGATGATCTATGATCCGCCGGGCGTGCGCATCCAGCGGCTGAGCGAGGCGATCGCTGTGCTGAAGGGGCTGTTTGCTGAGCCGCCACTGACATTCGCAGGCGCCCATTACACGATCAGCAACCTGAATGGCTTTCCCAAACCGGCGCAGCGACCGCACCCGCCGATCCTGATCGGCGCTGGGCACAAGCGCATGCTGATGCTGGCCGGGCGCGAGGCAAATATTGTCGGCATTCTGACCACCTCCGTCGCCACCGGGCGAGTGGTCGATGACCCATTGGCGCGCATGGCCGATCGGGTGGCCGAGCAAGTGGCCTGGGTGCGCGCTGGCGCGGGCGAGCGCTTCGCCGAGATTGAGCTCAGCACAGTCGCCACAGTGATCATCACCGATCAGCGGCGCGCGCGCACCGAGCAGTGGATTCGCGAGCGCGGCTGGAGCGGAGTGACGGCCGAGCAGGTCTGGGATATGCCAGCAGTGCTGATTGGCTCAGTCGATCAGCTCGCCGATGATCTGCATCGCCGGCGTGAGCAGCTGGGCTTCTCGTACTATGTCGTGTCTGATCAATCGGCCGAGGCCGCCGCGCCGCTGGTGGCGCGATTGGCTGGTGCGTGAGGCGCATTGGCGCGGGCATTCTAGCAGATATCGAGCTTGACAAAGCGCACACCTTCTCGTATTATGGCCGCACTCACAGTGGTATAGACCTCCATACATATAGTACTTCTACAGATTGGATCTCTGCGTGTTAAACAAGACCAGCCCGATCCCGTTGTACTATCAGCTTGCCGAATTGATCAAAGAGCAAATCCGGCTTGGCGAGATCAAGCCGGGGGATCAACTCCCTTCAGAGCGCATTCTGAGTGAGCAGCACATAATCAGCCGGATGACGGCGCGCCAGGCGATCGCTTATCTGACACGCGAGGGGGCGCTTGTGGCGCGGCATGGCCTGGGCACCTTTGTGGCCGAGCCGAAGCTGACCCAGGACACCTTGCACCTACTTGGCTTCACAGAAGAAATCATGCAGCTTGGCGGGAACGCGGTATCGCGCGTTGTGGAGCAGACGATCGTGCCATCGCCGGCGCGCGTGGCCGGCGATCTGCGGCTCCATGCCGATGACCCGGTCGTCAAAATCGTTCGCTTGCGGCTCTCGGATAACGTGCCGCTGCTGCTGGAGACGACATTTATTCCCGCGCGGATCTGCCCAGGCCTGGAGCGCGAGAACATGGCCACCCAATCGCTGTATGCCCTGCTGGAGCAGCGCTGCGGTCTGCAACTCAAGCGTGCGCGGCAGACGCTTGAGGCTACGGTGGCGAATGACTACGAAAGCCGGCTATTCGGGGTGGCACTTGGTATGCCAATGATTTTACTCGAAGGCGTGACATGCGACGAGCACGAGCGGCCGGTCGAATATTTCAAGGCGATCTACCGCGGCGACCGCTTCAAGTTTGCGTTTGAGAGCGAGCGGTCGGTTTATTTGAACGACGTGCCCGGCCTGCCACGGGTCAGCATTGTGCTGGCGTAGTGAGGTTCGCGTGGCTTCTGATATTTTATACCTGCAATGGAGCTTGATATGAGCTATTCACCTTCTCCGCGCCCAACCTTTGATGGGCCCGCTCATATCCCCGCCGCGGCAGTCACACGGCATCTTTGGGGTGATCCGGTTTCGGGCGAGGTGGCTGACTGGATCTATGTTTCGAGCGGCAAGATTCATCAGTTAATCTTTGGCCTGCTACCCGGCGCGATGTTCCGCCACTCCGAAGAGTATCGCACGATCTTTGGCGCCGATGAAGTGTTGTATGTGCTGAGCGGTATTCTGCTGCTCAACAACCCCGAGACCGGCGAGGTTCACCGGGCGCTGCCGGGCGAGGCGATCTTTTTTCGACGCGATACCTGGCATCACGCAATGAACGGCAGCACTGAGCCGCTGCGTGTGCTGGAGCTATTCGCGCCGCCGCCCTCGCAGGGTACCTCGGGCGCGTATGCGCGTACCAAACCGTACCTGACCGCGCCGAAGTATACGCAAGATCAGTGGATCGGGCGCTGGCCGATGGCGCGCGAAGAGGCGATGCGCGGCTTCTCCATGCAGATGCTGCGCGATGCAGACATGCTCTGGCGGCTGGAGGGGCGCGAGCGCCAGGTGCTGGTTGGCATTCTGGCGTCGACCGAGCATCTGACGGTCGGCAAAGTGTACCTACTGCCAGGGCAGCATACGGATGTTCAAATACATGGCGGCGATGAAAGTCTCTACCTGCTGGAAGGCACGCTGCACGTGCGCCTGCCGGAGCACCAGGGTGCGCGCTGGTGCGAGCTGAATCCGGGCGATGGCTTCTACATCCCTCAGGGCGAGCCACATCAGTACTACAACGTCTCCGATACGCCAGTTAGCTTACTATTTGGCGTGGCGCCAGCGTACGCGCCGGAGGAGCGCTAATGAACCGGGGGCAAGCGCCCTACGCGATCGGCCTGGATGTCGGCGGCACCAAGATCGCCGGTGGCGTGGTGGCGATCGACACCGGCCAGGTGCTAGCCCGCCGGGGGATCCTAACTCATGCTGGGCGCGGCGGTGAGGCGGTATTGGCCGATGCCATAGCGCTCGCCGAGGCACTGTGCGCGGATGCCGCCGGGCTAGGCGTAGGTGTGCATGGCATTGGTGTGGGCGTCCCAGAGCTGGTGGATTTGGCAGGCGCTATCACCAGCGGGCACGCGATCGCATGGCGCGGTATGCCGGTGCGAGAGCGGTTCAGTCGCCTTGGCCCGAGCGTGATCGAGTCCGATGTGCGCGCCCACGCGTTGGCTGAAGCGCGCTTCGGCGCAGGCCGTGCGTACAGGCTGTTTGTGTTTGTGACGGTCGGCACTGGTATTAGCTGCTGCCTGGTGCAGGGTGGCGTTCCCTACGCCGGCGCGCGGGGTAACGCGCTCATTCTGGCGAGCAGCCCGCTCACGACTGCCTGTACGACATGTGGCGCGGTACTCCGGCCGGTGCTGGAGGATTTCGCATCCGGCCCGGCGCTCGTGACGCGCTACAACCAAACCGGCGCGGGACGAGCCGGGCGCGGCGAGGATGTGCTGGTGGCCGCGTCGGCGGGCGACCAGGCTGCGGTCAAGGTTGTCTCTACGGCCGGTGAGGCGCTGGGCGCCAGTGTCGGCTGGCTTGTCAACGTGCTTGATCCCGAGGCCGTGATTGTGGGCGGGGGATTAGGAACGACGGGCGGGTTGTACTGGGATAGTTTCGTTGCCGCGACCAGAGCGCATATATGGGCTGATACAAGCCGTGAGACACCGATCCAGATGGCGGCGCTCGGCCCCGACGCTGGGCTGGTTGGCGCGGCGGTAGCCGCAGGTGCGGCGGCAAGCCGTGCATGAGCTGATAGTCGGTTGCCCCCATCGCCGCGAGTACGGTCGGCTGAAACGCCAAATAGTATGGCGCTGAGCATAATGAGATGCCCTAATCAAGGAGGAACCGACCATGGAGTCTCGAAACAAGGATGCGGTGCGTGGGCGGATCGATCGTCGAGCGTTCCTGCGCCTGACCATGCTGACCGGCGGCGCGGCGATTCTGGCCGCTTGCGGCGGGGGCGCGGCGCCAGCCGCGCCGGAGCGGACCGCCGCACCGGCAGCTGCGCCGACAGCAGCGCCGGCTGCTGCCGCGCCAACCGCCGCGCCAGCGACGGCGGCCCCAGTCGCGCCTGCTACGATCGCGCCATCCGCCGGGAAGACCACGATCACCTGGTTTAATCCGTATACCACCAAGACGACCCAGGAGGCGTTGCCGCTCGTGATGGCTGAGTTCGAGAAGCAGAATCCCGACCTCAAAGTCGATTATCAAAACCCCGGCGGCAGCGGCGGCGGCGGCAGCTACACCGAGGCGCTGCTCTCGAAGATCGCTGGCGGCAACCCACCCGATGTCGCGACGCTTTTCTCGACCCCATCCGAGTTTGCGGTCAGCGGCTCGTTGCTAGCGCTCGACGACTACATGTCGGCGGCGAAGACGGCTAAGCCGGATGCGTTCTATCCAGCGCCACTCAAGTCATGTCAATGGCAAAGCAAGACCTACGCGCTGCCATCGTCGGCAGGCGCAGGCGCTATCTATATGAACACCGGGATATTCAAGGCCAAGAATATTCCTACTGATCGCAACCAGTTCCCCAAAACCTGGGATGAGCTCCAGCAGATCTCCAAGGAATTTGTTGTGATGGAGAACGGCGAAGTGAAACAGGCCGGGATCGTGCCGTTCGTCGGTTCGACCTGGCTGTATCCGGCCTGGAGCGCCATGAACGGTGGCAAGATCTTCGACTCCGCCAGCAATAAATACGTGCTTGACAGCGACCAGAACGTCCAATGGCTGGAATACTGGGTCAAATGGCTCGACAACCAGTATGGCGGCGATCTGGAGAAGCTCAATACCGCCGGCAAGTGGGAAGGCGCCTACCCAGATAGCGCGTTCGGCCAGGGCAAGGCGGCTATGGCGCCCGAGGGCAGCTGGGCCACAACCGATGCCGAGTTCGCTTTTCCGTGGGAGGTGGCAAAGTTCCCGGTTGGGCCGAGCGGCAGCAAATCATTCACCGCATTCTGGCCGAACTGGTGGGCGATTCCTAAAGGCGCGCAGAATCCCGAAGCAGCGTTCCGGTTCCTCGAATTTATCAGCACTACCGGCTGGGAGATCTGGTATGGGTTCATCATGGACACGCCCGCCTGGAAGCAGTTCCCATCAACGGTCATAACCAACAAGCTGGTCAGCGCGGTCGGCAAGGATCGCGCCACGGAGGTGAACACGTTCTTCGCCGATTACCTCAACGACGCGGTGGAGATGTGGACTTCGCCGGTCGAAAGTTTTGCCACCGATACGCTCAGCGCCGCGGTCGGCGAAGTACTCAGCAAGAAGAAGTCGGCTAAGGACGCGCTGGCCGAGGTGCAAAAGCTCTGCCAGGATAAGCTGAACGAGACGGTGAAAGCCTAGTACAGGCGCAGCTCACCCAGCGCAGGTCGCACGCTGGTAAGCGAAACCTGTGCCCTGGGCCAGGTGAGCCGCGTGAGGATCGCTATGTCTACAATTGCATCCTCGGCTGAGAAGGTACGGCGCCCGCTGTTGAGCCGGCAGCTGCGGCGTGATCTGCACGCGTATCTCTTTCTGTCGCCGTGGCTGATCGGCTTGCTGGCATTTACCGCCTACCCAACGTTGGCGTCATTCTATTTCTCGCTGACCAAGTACAACATTCTGACCCCACCGCGCTGGGTCGGCACCGATAACTACGTCAAGCTGTTCACCAAAGACCCGCTGTTCTGGACAACTGTCTGGAATACGTCCTATTACACGCTGATCTCAGTGCCACTAGGACTGGCAGTGGCGCTGGGGCTGGCGCTGCTGCTCAATCAGCGCCGCGGCGGCATTGGTATCTACCGTACCGCGTTCTACCTGCCGAGCCTGGTGCCGGCGGTGGTGATCACACTGATCTGGTCGGTGATGCTCGACCCGCGGTTGGGGCTGGTCAACACTACCTTGCGCGCGATCGGCCTGCCCGGCCCTGGCTGGCTGCGCAGCGCGGCATGGGCCAAGCCGGCGCTGATTATGATGGCGCTCTGGAGCGGCAGCGGCGCGGCGATGCTGATCTTCCTGGCCGGCCTGAAAGATATCCCCGCGTCGCTGCTGGATGCGGCGATGATCGACGGCGCGAGCCGCTGGCAGCGTTTCCGCCATGTGGTTCTGCCGCTGCTGACGCCGACGATCTTCTTCAACTTGATTATCGGCATTATCAACTCGTTCCAGGTCTTTACGATCGCATTCATCGCGACATCGGGGTCGGGTGTGGCTGGTTCGGGAACCGGCGGCGCCGGGCCACTCAACTCGCTGCTCATGTACATGGTGCTGCTCTACCGTAACGCGTTTCGCTACTTCGATATGGGCTATGCCTCGGCCATGGCGGTGGTGCTGTTCGTCGTGCTGGTGCTGCTTACCCTGGTGGTGGTGCGCTCGTCGGATTTTTGGGTTCACTATGAGAGCGGCGGCCGACGGTAATGCGGTAAACCGTGGTATGTGTCGCCGCTGACACGGATGACAAGGGGATACTCATGCAACAGACCATGCTTCAGCCCGCGGTTGCCACGGCGCGGCGCAACGCGCGGATCCGCCGCGCCGCTGGCGCGCTGCTGAGTCATATATTGCTCGTGATTATCGCGGGGCTGTTCGTCATTCCGTTTATCTGGTTGGTGATCACCTCGCTGAAGCCGACCAATCAGATCTTTACCGATCCGCTGATCTGGATCCCGCGCCCGATCTTGTGGAGCAACTACACCAATGCGCTTAGCAGTCCGGCCTTCCCGTTCGTGCGGCTGCTGTCCAATACGCTGTTCTATGCCGTGCTCTCGACCATCGGCACCGTGATATCGAGCGCGGTGGTTGCCTACGCCTTTGCGCGGATGGAGTTCCGCGGGCGCAACCTGATCTTCGCGATCACGCTGGCGACGATGATGCTACCCGGCATCGTGACCCTCATCCCGACCTATGTGCTGTTCCGCTGGTTCGGCTGGGTGGGTGGCTATGCGCCGCTGATTGTGCCCATGTTCTTCGGCAGCGCGTTCAACATCTTCCTGCTGCGCCAGTTCATGATGACCATCCCGCTCGATCTCACCGATGCCGCCTATATCGACGGCGCGAGTGATTTCATTATTCTTTGGCGCATTATGGTGCCGCTGATCAAGCCGGCGCTGCTGGTGATTGGGCTGTTCCAGTTCATGGCCGCCTGGAATGATTTTCAAGGGCCATTGATCTACCTGGACAAGGCGACCGCGTATCCGCTGGTGCTGGGCTTGTATGCCTTTCAGACCAGTCGCGGCTCGACGGTAGAGTGGAACTTGATGATGGCGGCAGCACTGGTCACGACGTTCCCGATTATCTTGCTGTTCTTCGTCACACAGCGCTATTTTATTGAAGGGATTGCGCTCACCGGTCTGAAGGGGGCCTAGCCTGAACGAGTGACGAGGTGACAAGGTGACGGAAGACAGGCGGCAGTCGCCAGCCCATCCACTGTCGATTGCTTACTGCCGACTGCTTACTGAAAGGACTTACGCGGTAGCTCGGACGTGATCATGCGCAGCGGTACTTTATCTTCTTTTGTTTTTCGTTTTTTGCGCTCGTAGAGCGCAAAAAACGAAAACAGATAAAACGGAATGTACCATGCTGCCGCAGGCTAAAAGGCGTTTATATGCGGCACCGCGTAAGTCCTGTTACTGAGCACTACCTGCAATTTGCGGCTTGTAGAAGAAAGTGATTCACACAATGAGTCAGAAACCAACCCGTATTGGCATCGTGGGCTGCGGCAGCGTGATGCGCGGGCCGTATACCCGGCAGATCAAGCTGATGCAGAACAAGGGCATAGCGGTCGAGGTCACACGCGCCTGCGATGTGGCGCCCGAGGCCCAGCAGACCGTGCGCGAGCGCTTTGGCGACATCCCGTTCAGCGCCGACTACCGCGCGGTGGTCGAGTCCGACGACGTGGATGTGGTGCTGGTGCTGACGGCCATGCCCGCGCATGGCCCGATCGCGCGGGCGGCGCTCCAAGCCGGCAAGCATGTGCTGGTCGAGAAGCCGATGGCCGTAGACCTGGAAACGGCGGCTGAGCTGGTGGAGCTGTCCAAGCGCAGCCGCGGCTACCTACTGCCCGCGCCGCACGTCGTGCTCAGCCCGACTTACCAGGCGATCTGGAAGCGCATCCACCGCGGCGACATCGGCCAGGTGCTCCAAGCCCGCGCGCTCTACGGCTGGAACGGCCCATCGTGGGGGCAGTGGTTCTACCAGCCTGGCGGCGGCCCACTGTTCGATCTGGGCGTCTACAATGTCATCAGCCTGACCGGCCTGCTCGGGCCGGCGAAGCGCGTGACTGCGATGACCGCCACCGCCCGCCCCGAGCGTGTCGTCGATGGCGAGCCGATGCGGGTCGAGACCGAAGACAGCGCGCACGTGCTGATCGAATTCGACAACTCAGTGCTCGCCGTCGTCACGACCGGCTTTACCATGCAGCAGTATCGCTGCCCGGCGATCGAGATCTATGGCAGCGCGGGGACGATCCAGATGCTGGGCGACGACTGGGATCCCGAGGGCTACGAGCTGTGGCAGAACGAGGTCGGGGCCTGGCAGCTCTATGGCGAGACCGACCCAAACTGGCCCTGGACCGACGGGCTACGCCACCTGATCGAATGTATTCAGGGTGATACGCGACCGATCATCACGCCCGAGCATGGCTACCACGGGCTCGAGATCATGATCAAGGCCCAGGAAGCCGGCCGCGATGGGCAAGCCCGTGCGATTGAGAGCACGTTCACGCCGCCCTCATTCTTCGACGAGCACGAGCAGCTGGCGAAGCATCTGATCCACGATCGCACGAATAAGTAAGAGAAGCATATGCGTGTGCTTATAACTGGCGCCAGCGGCTATGTTCCAAAATATGTGATCGAACACCTGGCGCCCAACCATGATCTAGTACTGTTCTCGCGCCGGCATCCAGCCGAGGGGCAATACGGCACGCCGACGACTGCGCCATTTGTGCGTGGCGACCTGACATTGCTAGACGATTGCCGGCGCGCGGTCGAAGGGGTGGATGCCATCGCGCACATCGGCGCCAACAACTGGATTTCGCCTGACACCTTCCGCAACAATACGCTTGGCACCTACTTTCTGCTCGAGGCGGCGCGCGAGGCCGGGGTACGCCGAATCGTGTTTGCATCGAGCAATTGTGTCCTCGGCCATTGCGCGCGCGTGAGCGGCCCATTTCTGCCCAGCTATTTGCCGATCGACGAGGCGCACCCCCAGCGGGTCGAGGATAATTATGGGCTCTCGAAGCTTGTGAACGAGCAGACGCTGGACGCCTTCGCGCGTGCCTACGGTATCGAGATAATCTCACTGCGGCTGGCCTGGTGCTGGGGGCCAGCCGAGTATGCCCGGCGCACTGAGCACACATTTGATCCTGGTACCCATGCCGGCGGCTTGTGGGCGTATATCGATATGCGAGATGTAGCGCAGGCGTTTGAGCTGGCGCTGCACACCATACTCGGCCACCCACCGGCGGCGCGGGCCTACTATATTTCAGCCGCGGATACGATGGCTGATGAACCATCGGCGGAACTGATCGCTCGATTCTACCCCCAGCTTGTGGAACATGTGGCGGCGATCGAAGGGCACCAGTCGCTCTTTAGCTGGCGGGCGGCCCATGCGGCCTTTGGCTACACGCCGAGGTACAGCTGGCGCGAGTATGTACCGTTTTAAAATACACGACTTGCGCGGTGCTCCACCTGTGGGTGTTCGCAGCGGTACTTTTCCTCCTTTTTGTTGTTCGTTTTTTCGCTCTGCGAGCGAAAAAACGAACAACAGATTGAAAGATTAAGCACCTTGCTGCGCAGGCGAAACTGCTTCTCACGCGGTGACTGCGTAAGTCGTGAAAGAGAGGTATCAATGTGAACACATATCTCAAAGCGGGCCTCGTAGGATGCGGCAGCCTGTCGCAGCGTGGTGTGCTGCCACACTTGGCCGTGGCCGACGCGCGTGAGAGGATACGCCTCGTCGCCGTCGTGGATGCAGCCGAGGAGCGCGCGCGCCAGAGTGCGCAGCGCTTCGACGTGCCAGCGTATTTCACGAGCATCGAAGCCATGCTGGCCGAAGTCGAGCTGGATCTGGTACTCGTGATTACCCCGATTGGATCGCACTTCGCGCACGCCATGGCGGCGATCGACGCAGGCAAGCATGTCTATGTCCAAAAGGCAATGACCACAAGCCTGGACGAAGCCGATGCGCTGCTCGCGGCGCGCGACCGTAGGGGGGTGAAACTAGCCGCCGCGCCAGGCTACGAACTCTTTCCGACGACACAACAGATTCGCCAGATTGTTTCTGAGCAGCGATTGGGCCGGGTCGCGATCGCTTATAGCTACACAATGGGCTTCGGCCACGAGCAGGAATCGATTCGCGGCGGTACAGGGGTGCTGGAGGCGATCGATCCCAGCTGGTACTACCGTGCCAGCGCTGGGCCGCTGCCGGATGTGACGGTTTATGCGCTACAGCTCGCCACCAGTGTGCTCGGGCCGGTGCGGCGAGTGACCGCGCTCGCCAACACTATCCGCCCGCAGCGAACCTGGAAGGATCGGACGATTAGTCTCGAAACCGAGGATAATAACCTGGTGCTCATGGAGTTTAGCTCTGGCACGCTGGGTGTTGCCGTGGGATCAGACTGTCGGGGAAGCACACTGATTCCGTGGGGTGGCCTGGGATTATATGGCACCACGGGTACACTTGAGGTCACAGACGTCGATCATAACAGCGGTTACCCGCTCAGCTTCAACGTTCTGGGCCGCGAGCATGTCACGGCACTGGCCGATCAGCCTTATCTGCGCGGCGAGCACCTGACGATCGAAGAGCCGCATGTGTATGCAGACATCATGGATCTTGTCGACGCGATCTGCGACGATCGGGCCCCGCGCGCAACCGGCGAGCAGGCTCGCCATGTTGTGGAGATTATCGAGCGGGCGCGGGTTGCGGCGCGCACGGGGCAGACTCAGGATTTGAACAGCACTTTTTGAGTAAGACAAGTCATATATCATTAAAATGGAGACCAACTATGGCCCGGATCAAGCTCGCCTATATCGGTGGTGGCAGCACGCGCGCGCCCGGCACAATGGCCTCGTTCATCCACCAGGGACAGAACTTCCAGGGCTCCGAGGTGGTGCTGATCGACCTTGAGCCGGAGCGCCTGGCGATCGTCACGCAGCTGGCCGAGAAGATGGCTCGCGCCCAGGGAATCGATCTCATTGTCAGCGCCACCACCGACCGGCGCGCCGGGCTGGCCGACTGCGACGCAGTGCTGACTAGCTTCCGGCCGGGCGGCTTCGCGGCGCGCTACCTCGATGAGTCGATCCCGCTCAAGCACGGCGTGATTGGACAGGAGACCCAAGGCCCCGGCGGCTTTTTCATGGCGCTGCGCTCGATCCATGTTATGCAGGGCATCATCGCCGACATGGAAGCAGTTTGCCCAACCGCGCGCCTGTTCAACTACACCAACCCGATCAACATCGTCTCCGAGGCGATCACGCACCACACGGATATCGCGACCGTCTCGCTGTGCGAGGGGCCGATCATCTTCCCGCGCGGCCTGGCGCGCGCGGCCGACCTCGACCCCGACAAGGTCGACGCGGTGATGATCGGGCTGAACCACGGCTCGTGGACGGTGCGCCACCAGTACGATGGTCAGGATATGCTGCCGCTCATTCGCGCCGCCTACGAGCGCAAGCGTGACGACCCGGCCGTACGCCCGCACGCGCTGCGTCTGCTCCATCTGGCGACCGTGATGGGATCGCTGCCGGCCGAGTATTTTCGATATTACTACTTCAAGGATGAGGTGCTGGCCGAGCTACAGGCCAAGCCGACGACGCGCGCGCAGGACATTATGGCGGCGGTGCCCGACTACTGGCAGCACTACCGCGAGCAGGCCGCGCTGGATGCGCCCGCGCTCGACCCGCGCCGATCGCGCGGCGGCATCCACGAGCTGGAGCTGGCGATCGACGTGATCGACGCGGTGTTCAACGATCGCAAGGAGGTCTGGCCGGTGAATGTGCCGAACCGCGGCGCGATCGACGATTTCCCGGATGACCTGGTGGTGGAAGTGCCCGGCTATGTCGATCGCGGCGGCGTGTCGCCGATTGTGCAGGGCCACATGCCGCGCCAGGTGGCCGGCCTGGTGAAGATGCTGGGTGAGTACCAGGCGCTGGCGGCTGAGGCGGCCTGGAGTGGCACGCGCCGCCAGGCCATCCAGGCGCTGGCCAGCAACCCGCTGGTGTTCTCGCTGCCCAAAGCCGAGGCGATCTACGACGAGATGGCGCACGCGCTGCGCGAGTTCCTGCCCGAGCGGCTGCTGCTGTAGATCTCTGCTCATTCAGTGCCTCTACGGAATCCATTGTACGGACGCGATATATCGCGTCCGTACAATGATGTGCATTGAATCGGCATTGAGAATCCTAGTCGCAAGATGACAGCGAGAACCACGCTTCATCAAAGGCACTGATTGTCGGGTTGGACGATGCCATCAACCTGTAAGCCCGAGCGCAGTATGGTACAATGAGAGACGCTGGCATTGGTGCGATACGAATAGACCAATACTGGTAGATCTATGGAAGGAGCTCGTATGGACAAGTCCTATCGCGCTATCATTACGATTAATCCCAACATCCGGAGTGGAAAACCGACCATTCGTGGACTCCGCTATACCGTGTATGATATCTTGTCCTATCTTGCGGCTGGCATGACGGTGGCAGAAATCCTCGACGACTTTCCCGATTTGACCGAGGACGATATCCAAGCATGTCTGAGCTTTGCCGCCGATCGGGAACATCAAATTCTCGTGGTTGCGGCATGAAACTCCTGTTTGACCATCATCTCTCGCGGAAGCTGGTCGGGCGGCTTGGGGATCAATTCCCGGGCTCCAGCCATGTGGCCTTCCATGGGCTTGCTGACGCAGAGGATGTGGACATTTGGGCCTTTGCAGGAAGCGAAGGGTATACTATCGTCACCAAAGACTCCGATTTCAACGACCTAAGTGCCCTACGCGGAACTCCTCCGAAGGTTATCTGGGTTCGGATTGGCAACTGTACCACGGCTGAAGTTGAAACCGTGCTTCGACGTCATTCACGCGCAATTGAGCACTTTCTGGCGCACGCATCAGAACGTGTTCTTGAGATCATTCCCCTTACACGAATATAGTGCTCCTGCCTGTACTATTGCTTTCGCTGATCTTGGATCGTGCCACGGGCCGCATCCGGTGAAGGATACGGCCCGCGACGTGTGCGTTGCGCATCGGTTCGTGGCTACTTGCTGGCGCGCAGATAGTCGGTCACGCCACGCGGGAGGTCGCTGTACCGCGCACCGGTGGGCATGGTGATACCGAGTACCGCCGAC
>WNGB01002397.1_pt1 | contig 30271 bp, 34 predicted proteins | sample 5400681 | NCBI WGS metagenome assembly WNGB01 (sample SAMN13153367, study PRJNA577476) | soil metagenome | isolation source: 115 cm soil or saprolite under grassland replicate 2 | place: USA:California | collected 2016-06-15
GCCACTCCGTGCTCGTGGCGGCGCCCACGGGAACGGGCAAGACCGTCGTTGGCGAATTTGGGATCTTCCTGGCCCGCAAGCACGGGCTGCGGGCTATCTACACCACGCCCATCAAAGCGCTGAGCAATCAGAAGTTCAGGGACTTCCGCGCCCGATGGGGCGACGAACACGTCGGACTGCTGACCGGCGATGTGGTCGTGAATCGCGATGCCCCCACGCTGGTCATGACCACCGAAGTGCTGCGCAACATGCTGGTGACGGGCGCCTCAATCGATGACGTCGGCAGCATCGTCTTCGACGAAGTGCATTACATGGGCGATCCCGAACGCGGGACAGCCTGGGAAGAATCGATTCTGCTTGCGCCACGACATATCCCGCTGGTCTGCCTTTCGGCAACCGTGCCCAACGCGACCGAGATTGCCGAGTGGATCCGTGAAGCCCACGGCGACCTGAGCTGCGTCTTCCACGATGAACGCGCAGTGCCACTCGAGCATCGCTACTGGCTGCCCGACGCCGCCGCCGATAAGCACACCTTTAAAGTCACGACGGTCATGGATGCCGATGGTCAGCTGACAGCGTCGGCATCGCGCCTCAGAACGGTGGGCGGCGAGCTCGCCGGCAGAGTGCGCTGGGGCGGCACCACGTCGCAGGGCTTCCGCGGCGAAGAGCGAGTCGCGGGCGCCGATGGCGACCCGCGCGAGACCCCCGCCCCGTGGCGCGTGGTTCGCTACCTAGAAGGGGGGTCGCTCACGCCGGCCATCTTCTTCCTGTTCAGTCGCCGCGCCACCGAGGAGGCCGCCGCCAGTTGCCTTGCCCTCCGTCCGGTACCGCACGCGGTCGAGCTGATCCAGGAGGCCAAGAGTCGACTTGCCGACCTGTCGCCCGAGGACCGCAACCTCCGTCAGGTCGCGCTCCTCCTGGGCCGGTTCTTGCCGCGCGGTGTCGCCGTCCACCACGCGGGGCTGCTGCCGCAGGTCAAGCTCCTGGTCGAGGAGTTCTTTCAGGCAGGCAAACTGCGCACGGTCTTCGCCACCGACACGCTGGCGCTGGGCATCAACATGCCCGCGCGCACGGTCGTCATCGGGGAAATGCTCAAGTTCGACGGCACCGCCCGTCGGCTGCTCACGCCCAACGAGTACCGCCAGATGACCGGTCGAGCTGGTCGCCGCGGCATTGACGAACGCGGCGTCTCGCTGCTGATCTACTCGCCGTGGGTGACGTTCCCGCAAACGCTGCGCGTGCTCACCAGCGATCTGCTGCCGCTGGAGAGCGCCTTCAGTCCGACCTACTCGACGGCGATGAACCTCTGGCTGCGGCCCGAAGACGAGGAGCGCCTGGCCGACCTGTACGCGCGCAGCCTGCGACGCTTCCAGCACGACCGAACCCTCCAGGAGCTGACGGAGCGCAAGCAGTCACTCGAGGACTCCTTCGAACGCGACAAGGTGGCTGGCGTGCTGCGGCGCGAGGACGCCAGCGAGCGCGCCGCGGAGCTCAGCCGAGTGGACTACGACCTGCGCCGAGCGCGGCGAGCGGCCACCATCGAGGCGAGGCGCACCGCCGAGGGCCTGGCACGTGTGCTCGAGCGATACGACTACCTGCGTGACGCGCGGCCAACCCACAAGGCTGCCTATCTGCGCAGCCTGTTCGACACCAATGCGCTCACGCTGTGTGAGCTGCTTACCAACCGCCAGTTGGAAGGACTCGAGCCGCACGAGGTAGCCGAGGCGTTGTCATGGTTCGCGATGGATCGCGAGGCGCCGATCCGCGGGCTGCCGCTGACCCGTCGACTCCATCGCTTGCGCGAGATCCTGGATGCGCTGCACGGTGGCGTGCTGCGTGACGAGGAGCGATACGGCGTGCAGATCTCGCGGCCATTGCCGGTCGACTTCCACGGGCTAACCCTGGCGTGGTCGGAGGGGCACGACCTGGCATCGATCGCCCAGCGCGGCCGCATTCAAGAGGGTGACCTGGTGGGCGCGCTGCAGAAAACGCTCGACCTGATCGGCCAGATGCGTGGCGCCGCGCTGCAAGGGCCGCTCGGCGCGGGCCTGGTGCCGCTGCTCGACCAAGCAGACGGTCTGCTGCGCCGCGGGGTGGTCGAAGCGAGCTACCGGTGGGCAGTCGGCGGATTGCCCGAGGGCGATGAGGCGGCGCAAGTCGATTGGGACGTCCCGATCGTGCTCGACGAGGAGTCCGAGCCGCGGCGGCGTTTCGGTCCGCGCGATCGCCGACCGCCGATGCGGAAGGCACAAACGCTCGGCGGGCGTGGCAAAACGCTTCAACTTGGCCCGCGGAGTGCTATAAAGGCCCGGCAGAGGCGGCTGCCGTGAACGCCACGCAAGATTTCATTCCCGATCAAGAGGGTGAATCGCCAACAGCGGTTGGGCCGATGCCCATGCTGGACGATCTGACACCCGAGGCCTGCGGGCGCATCGTCCGCTACATCGTCACCAGCACACTCGAGCGGGGCGTCGCGCCGACAGCGGTCGTTGCGCTGTACGCCGATCTCGCAGGCGATGAGCAGGCTGTGCGGTACGCCGACCGGCGGTTCATGCTGCGCGAGGTCCCGGCAGATTGGCGGGACATCGAAAACCGGGTGCTCGACCTCGAGGACGGTGCACGCGAGCGTGGGCTCGATCTGGCCGCGGCGTGGCGGCGAGCGACCGGCGTGGCGGTCCAGGGCGAGGATGCGCTCGAGCAGCTGGCGCGGTTGGCAGGCATGCGCAGCTCGGCCAGTCGCGGGCAGCGGTCGATCTTCGACGATCCCGAGGATCTCGATGAGCTCGACGAAGTCGACCTCGACGTAGCGCAGCGCTCGCTGATGCACGAGCGCACACCAGAGCTCCTGGACCTTTCGTCGGATGCGCAGCAGCGGATTCGGCGGTTTGCGATCGAGGAGCGGCTGGAGCGGGGCCTGCCGCCGATCGAGCTGCTGGATCTCTACCGCGGCTTCGAGCTGGACGAGGACGAGCGGGCACGGCAATACCTCGACCTGGTCTACGTGGAGCGCCAACCGCCTGCTGACTGGCTCGACTTGCAGTCCGAAGCCGGCCGGGCGATCGACCTTGCTGAAGCGCGCGGGCGTGACGCTGGCCGCATGTTCGCGGACCTGCTGCGCTCCTCACCGGGCATCGAGCCGACGGTCGCGCTGCGGCTTCTCTTCGAGCGCCTGCTTGGCTAGTACCCGCTTCGTGCGGCTCACGCCGCACTTCGGGAGCACTAGGGAGCACTAGTAAGCGCTAGAACGTTCGGCCGAGGCGCTGGTCCCAGGGCTGGGGAGCGGCTACACGCACGAGCATGTCCTCTCGGTCGCGGGCGTACAGATACAGCTGCGCGAAGAACTCCAGCTCTGGCAGCGGGTACGTCGGGTTGATGCACAAGAACGGGTAGGGCCACGGCGGGCGTACGCCATTCGCGCATACGACTTCGATGCGGCGGCCCACACGAAGCCGGTACGTGACACCCGTATAGCGACGCGATCGCACATCGAGGTGACCATCGAGCGCGAGCCGATGCCACAACTCGTCACCGAGCGTGGTGCGCGCGACCTCCTCCGAGCGCTGGCGGGCTTCCTGATAGTCGCGTGAAGAGAAATCAGCGCCAGCCGTGCGCTTGGGCAGGTGATCCCAGTAGTAGCGCCATGGGCGCTCGACGGCACCATCGCGTCGGGCGCCCTCGGGGCCAGGCGTGGGCAAGATGTCCCACGTGAGCAGGCGTCGCCAGAGCCCCTTCAGGGGCGCGATCAGCGGCACGTCTTTGGGATATCGCCAGGCTGGGGGTCAGCCCCCGGCGATAGGTGCGATGATCTGGTACTCCTCGACCTTCGGGTCGAATGGGCCATCGTCCAGAACGTGCTGGGTGCCGACCTTGCGCGATACCGCGCAGCCCTTGTCGCGAGCCTCCCGCAGGATGCGCTCTGCCTCGAGGATGCTCTCGCGCGCCTCCTCTGTGTCGGTTTCAGCGTCCCACTCTACCAGCTGGTGTCCGCGCCGATTGGCGACGATGATGCGGCCCATGGCGATCCTCCTCGCTACCATTTCAGCCTACGGCGCGACTTCTCGCGCTGCAAGGAAGGACTGGCTGGGATTCAGGCGCGATGCCCGTTGGAGCGCACGCATCCGTGCGGCTTCTCGCGTGATTCCATCGGCTCGCCGCACAGCGGGCAGCGGGGTCGGCCGGCGGCGACGACTTCGGCGATATTGCGACTGAGGGCGCGGAGCTGTTCGCGCGTGGCGCGGCACGCGAACGTCGCGGGAGCGGATGGCTCCTCTTCGTCCGAGCCGCTGCCCTCGACGTCGTAGACCAGCAGTACGTAACGCGGGCCGCTCTCCAGCTCGCTTTCGTCCTGGCCGAGCGCGAGCCGGCCGACCTTGAAGTCGACGGTGGGATTGGGCGGAAAGGTCTCGATGGGCGGCTGCCGCGGTGGTTTGCCGCTTGGCTTGCCCTGGAACTCGGCAAGGACCTGCTCGACCGCCAGCCCGAGTGCCTGCAGCTGCTCCTTCTCCACCCACATAGCGGCAGCACGGCCGTCGTCGCTTTCGACGAGCAGCCGAAACGTGCGTTGACCGGGCTCGCCGATTGCGTGGGCCTGGAGGCGGGTGGCAGGCCCGAAGGCGTACTGGGCCTCGAAGGTCACTCGCACAGTAGGATACCCGGCGCACGCCCAGGCTCCGCGCGAGCTCTAGAGCAACTCGCTAGCGATTAGAAGTGCGCTGATAAACGCGTGCGGCGGCGCGCAGCGCTTCGATCAGAGCGTCGACTTCCTCGGCCGTGTTGTACACGTAGAAGCTGGCGCGGATCGTCGCCGCGACGTCCAGGGAGCGGTGCAGCGGCTGGCAGCAGTGGTGACTCGCCCGCACCGCGACGCCGTGCTCGTCGAGGATCGTGCCCGCGTCGTGCGGGTGGACTCCATCGAGGTTGAAGGACACCACGCCCGTGCGATCGTGCGCATTGCGCGGCCCGTACACCGTGATATCGGGTGTTGCGTAGAGGCGCTCCAGCGCGTAGCTGGTGAGCTCGATCTCGTGGTTGCGCACGTTCTCCATGCCCAGCTCGTCGAGGTACTCGACCGCGGTGGCGAAGGCGACTGAGTCGGCCACGCTCGGCGTACCCGCGTCGAATTTCTCGGGCAGTGGCGCCCAGGTGGCACGGTCTTCCCACACCTCGCGGATCATGCCACCGCCTCCCAGGAAGGGCGGCATGGCTTCGAGCAGCTCGCGGCGGCCCCACAGCGTGCCGATGCCCATCGGCGCCAGCATCTTGTGGCCCGAGAAGGCGAGGAAATCCACGCCTAGCGTGCTGACATCCGTGGGCACGTGTGGCACGCTCTGCGCACCGTCCACCACCACGATTGCGCCCTGCTCGTGCGCAAGCTCACCAATCTCCGTGAGTGGGTTGATGGTGCCGAGCACGTTCGACGCACCCGCGACCGCGACAACCTTGGTCCGCTTGCTGAGCAACTGTTTGAAGGCAGCCATGTCGATAGTGCGGTGGTCGTTGAGCGGAACCAGCCTGATGTGCGCGCCGGTCTCCTGCGCGACGCGCTGCCACGGCACCAGGTTCGAGTGGTGCTCCAGCAGGGTCGCCAGAATCTCGTCGCCGGGCTTCAAGTTGGCGCGTCCCCAGCTCGCCGCCACCAGGTTGAGGCCTTCGGTGGCATTGCGGACGAAGACGATTTCGTGCGGGTCCTGGCAGCCGATGAATTGGCCCACACGCTCGCGCGCTCGTTCGTACGCGTCTGTTGCCTCGACGCTCAGCGTGTGGACACCGCGGTGCACGTTGGCGTTGATGGTCGTGTAGAAGTCGACCAGCGAGTCGATGACACGTCGCGGCTTCTGCGAGCTGGCGGCATTGTCCAGGTACACGAGCGGATGCCCATTGACCTGCCTGCTGAGGATCGGAAAATCGGCGCGAATGCGCGGCACATCAAGCGGCGCGGCGGTCACACGAAGCATCGTTAGCTAAATACTACCAAAATGGTCGGAATTTCACGCAAGCTCGACGTGAGCTACGCTGAGCAACGGTGCTGGGACCGCTGGGCATTCTTGGCGGCGGGCAGCTGGGGCGGATGACGTTGCAGGCTGCCAGCGCACTGGGCATCGACGTGGTGATCGCGGAGCGGTTCGCGGACTCGCCCGCGGCTCGGCTGACTTCGCGCAGCGTCGTGTTTCGCGATGGGTGGAACGATGCGCGCTCCCTCGACGAACTGGCGGGGATGGCGAAGGTAGTGACGCTGGAGAACGAATTCGTCGACGCGGCGGTGTTGCGCGAGCTCGAGCAGCGCGGGTGCACGGTGCTGCCGTCGCCAGCGTGCGTCGCCACCGTGCAGGACAAGCTGCTGCAGAAGCGCGCCTGTGCCAGGTCCGAGCTGCCCGTGGCGCGCTTCACTGAAGACCTCGACAGCGCGGGTGTCCAGTTGGGCTGGCCGCTCATGCTCAAGGCACGCCGCGATGGCTACGACGGCCGCGGCAACGTGCTCGTGCACAGCAGTGAGGAGGCGGAAGCGGCGAAGGCGCGCCTGGGCCGAAGCGCGTACGCCGAGCAGTACGTGCCATTCGAACGCGAGCTGGCAGTCATCGTGGTCCGCGGCAAAGACGGGCAGGTCGTCAGCTACCCAGTGGTGGAGACGCGGCAGGACCCGCGCCTCCATATCTGCACGTGTGTGCTCTCGCCAGGGGCGGTCCAGACCGAAGTAGCCGACCGTGCGGCGGCGATTGCCCGTGGGGCAGTGGAGGCGGTCGATGGCGTGGGCACCTTCGGCGTCGAGCTCTTCCTGCTAAAGGACGGCGCGGTGCTCATCAACGAGCTCGCGCCGCGGCCCCACAACTCGGGCCACTACACCATCGAGGCGTGCCGCACCTCGCAGTTCAGCAATCACGTCCGCGCTGTGCTGGGCCTGCCCCTCGGATCGACGCAGATGCGCCAGCCGGCAGCGGTCATGGTCAACCTCCTCGGCTCCGAGCGGCCCGGCAATGTGGACCTCGCCGCCGCCCTGAACGTGCCCGAGACCGCTGTGCACCTGTACGGAAAGGAGCCGCGGCCTGGCCGCAAGCTGGGGCACGTCACGGCATTGGGGGCGACCCTCGATGCGGCGCTCGAGCGCGCGGAAACCGCGGCCGAGCACCTGCGGTTATGACGACTCGCCAGCCGCTGGTCGGCATCGCCATGGGCAGCGCCTCGGACCTCGCGACACTGCGGCCCGCGGCCGAGATGCTGCAGCGGTTCGGCGTCGAACACGAGCTCCGAGTGCTGTCAGCGCATCGGACACCGGAGGCGATGGCCGCGTATGCGCGCGAAGCGCACCAGCGTGGGCTGAAGGTGCTGATCGCGGGCGCGGGCGGCGCGGCCCACCTACCGGGCATGCTGGCGGCGAACACACCGCTGCCGGTGATCGGCGTACCTGTCTCTACCACGTCGTTGAACGGGTTGGACGCCCTGTTGTCGATCGTGCAGATGCCACGCGGTGTCCCGGTGGCGACGGTCGCCATCGGCGGCGGCGCCAACGCCGGACTCCTGGCGGTCGAGATCCTGGCGACCAGCGACGCTGGTCTGTTCGCGCAATTGCTCGCGTACAAGGAAGAGCTAGCCCAGACCGCGCGGGACCAGGACGCCGAGCTGCAGCGATAGAAAGGAGCGCCCATGCCTGCCCTCTCCGTCGAGATGAAGGCGCCCACCACACGAGATCAGGGCCTGCTGCCCGGTGACCTCGCAATCGACGCGACATTTACCAACACCACTGGCGACGCGACATACCTGAACGTGCATCAGGCGAGCCATCCGGCATTGGTGCTCGAGGTGCGCGACGCGCGTAATGAGCTCGTGCGACTGGCGCCACCATCGGCACCCGATGCGGACGATCTGGCGCCGGGCCAGGAGCTCAAGCCCGGTGAGTCGGTCAGCCTGCACTACGCGGGCTTCCTGGATCGCGGCTTGGCCGGCGGAGCGTATCGCGTTCGCTACTCGTCGCCCTACCCGGCGCTGGGCGGCTCGCCCGATGATCCGCTGCAGAGTCCCTGGGTCGGCGTCATGGTGCGCGGCGATGAGCACTACGCGTCGGTTGCCGCGCTCGAGCGGCCGTGGCTCGTCATCGTCCGCCAACGCGCATGGGTCCTCAGCGTCCTGTTGCGCTGGTGGTTCCTGATCTGGTGTTTCATTCGCCAGCGGCTTGGCCTGCTGCGCTGCGATCGGGTGCTTACGCGCGAGGTCGACGAGGCGCGCAGCGAGACGATCTCCAACGCTCCACCCGGGTCGGAGGCATGGAACGGCACCTATGGCTGGCGGGCGCGATTCGCCATGCGCCTCGACGACAGCACGTGTCGCGCTGAGGTCACCGTGCGCGTGCGGCTCAACGGGAACTTGAGCCAGGTGCAGCGTGTGGCGTGGCAAACTGCGATCAACAACGCCTGGAGCAACCGCTTCAAGCTGTGCACCGACAGTTGCTGCTGCACCAGCGGCTATACGATCGTCGCGGCGTTGCAGCTGGTCACTTCTGGTGAGCACCAGGTGGTGAACGTTGGGACGAGCACCACGAACATGGGCAACTGGGGCGCCAGTGACATCGTTGACATCAACCACGAGTACGGGCACATGCTCGGCGCGCTGGACGAGTACTTCACGGTCAACGGGGTGAACTACGGCGCTGGGCGGCAGCCGAGCGGCGCGATCATGAACAACCCGGCCAACTCGCCGGTGGCACGCCATTACGACCTCATTCGCACGACGGTCGAGGCGCTGGCGGGCGCGCCGTGCAGCACACTGGGCGTCGGCACGCCGTGCCCTTGAGCGATCGCTTGCGGGCGGAGCTGCGCATCGAGCCGCCCGCCGCACAGCGGCCAGAAGACTTCGCGGCGATCGGGCGGCTCACCAACGCCGCGAACGAGCCACTCACGCTACAGCTGGCGCCATTGAGCTCGCCGTCGCTCGCCATTCAGCTGCGCGATGCGCAGGGCACCCCCGTCCCGATGCCGCCGCCACCTGTACCGGGCGCCGAGCAGCCGCGGCTGGAGCTTGCTCCGGGCCAGAGGCACGACGTGCGGTACCAGGGGTTTCTGCCCTCGTGGACTGAGCCCGGTAGCTACGCCGCGCGGTTGCGCTATGTCACCGCGGAGGGCGAGGTTTTCTCGGACTGGAGCGCGTTCGAGCTCAGGCGCCCGTTGTAATGGCGCGGATGGCCAGTCCCATGATGAACAGACTCGCCAGCCCGTAGACCAACGGCCGCGACCACGTACGTTTCGACACAAACTGCTGCACGAGCGGCAGCGCGACGATGATCGACAGCCCGTACAGATAGTGCAGCGAGTCGCGCGGTCGAGTGGGGGCGGTCACGAGCAGCACCACCCCGACCAGCGCCTGTACGACGCCTAGCACGAGCGCGATGATTAGCGCGCCCTGGAATCCTGAGTTGAACGGCTGCCGCCGCAGCGCCAGGAACAGTCCCCACAGGCCGACGACGGCAAAGTAGAGGACCAGCATTCGGGCGAGTAGCTCGTGCAAGCTGACGATCACGCGACGTCGCCGGCGACCGAGATCTGCTCGGGGTCCACCCGCAGATGGAACACCGTCGTCATGTCCGCCCGCAGCGCATCCGTGAGCAGTGCGCCGAACTCCTGCTCATCGCGCACCGCGACACCCTCGGCGCCGAGCGCCCGCGCCATGCCCGCGAAGTCGACCGGACCGAGGGCAGTGGCGATCTGCCGTCCGGGGTGCTCGCGCTCCTGGTGCATGCGGATCGTGCCGAACTGCGCGTTGTCGTACACCAGCACCACGATCGGCACGTGCTCGCGCACGGCCGTTTCGACCTCCGTGCCGGTCATGAGGAAGCCGCCGTCGCCGACCAGCGAGACCACCGGCCGCTCGGGCCGCGCCAGACGGGCCGCGATCGCCGCGGGCACGCTGTAGCCCATCGCGCCCGAAGTCGGGCCGAGGAATGTGCCAGGCTTCTGCCAGCGCAAGAAGCGCGCTGGCCAGCCACCGAAGTTCCCCGCGTCCGTGGTCACCACCGCGTCCGGCGGCAGCACGCAGCGCAATTGCGCGGCGATTGCCTGCTGGTCGAGGTAGCCAGGGCGCGCGTGACCCCGTCCAGCGGTCGCGTTGCGCTCGAATGCCTCACGGTCGGCCCTGTTCCGATGGCCGCGCTCCTCGAGCAGCGCGGCGGGCGCGGGATCATGCGCCGCCGCGGCCAGCAATGCTTCGGCGAACAAGCCTGCGTCCGACTGGATTGGCACGTCCGCTGGCCGATGGCCACCCAGTCCTTCCGACCACACGTCGACGTGGATCAATGTTGTCTCCGCGGCGGGCAGGCGGTATGCCTGACTGGTCATTTCGTTCAGGCGGGTGCCCACTGCGAGCACCACATCGGCCTCGAGCAGGCGCTTGACCACGCTGCGCGGTGCTCCGAGGCCGCCGTGGCCCAGGAACAGCGGGTGCTCGTTGGGGAAGACGTCGGGTCGCCGCCAGGCGGCGGTGACCGGGATCTGCTCGGCCTCCGCGAGCTGCACGAACAGCTCGCTGGCTTGCGCCGCCAGGATGCCGCCGCCGAGGACCATGATCGGTTTTCGGGCCCCACGCAACTGCCGCAGCGCCTCGGCCACGCCTTTCGGATCGGGCGCTGGCCGTGTCAGCTGCAGCGGCTGGGCATCGAAGTCCGTGACGGTCTCGGCGAGCAGGTCCTCGCGCAGGGAGATCACCACGGGGCCGGGTCGGCCAGACAGAGCTACCCGCGCGGCGCGCAACGTCAGCTCACCGAGCCGATCGGCGCGCGGTGGCTCGACGGTCCACTTGGCGATGGGTGCGAAGACCTGCGCCAGCTCGCTTTCTTGAAAGGCTTCGCGATGCCGCTCACCCGTTGCGACCTGGCCGAGCAGCGCCAGCATGGGGCTGGAGTCCTGCTGGGCGGTGTGGATGCCGATAGCCAGGTTGCCCGCGCCGACCATGCGCGTACCCATGCACACCGCCGGTCTCCGCGTCAGCTTGCCATACGCCTCGGCCATGAAGGCCGCGCCACCTTCGTGTCGGGTAGCGATCACTCGGATTTGCGGCGCGTCATAGAGTGCGTCGAGCAACCCGAGAAAGCTTTCGCCTGGGACGCAGAACGCGTGGTCGACGCCAGCCGCGAGCAGTGCCTGCACCACGGCTTTTCCGCCGCTGCTCATGTGGTCTAGAACAACTCCGCCTGTTCCAGGTCCTCGGCGGGCACATGCATCAGGTCGATGCGCGGCACCTCGATGACGACCTCCTCCTCGTCATCGTCGTCAGCCTTGCCGCGCACACGCGGCTCGTACGGCCCGTTCTCGTTGGGATACAGCAAAGCGCCGCGCTCGTCGAGCCGCAGGCCCTTCTTCGCCGCCCAGCGCGGCCATTCGGGACACACCAGCGCGTGCGCCCGCCGCCAATCGATCAACCTGCCGCCCAGCGCGTGTTCGCTCGAGGCGGTCAGGCCGACCGCCCCGCACAGCCGACACCGGGCGCTGATCTCGGTGAACGGGTAGCGCAGGCGGCTCATCGTGCGACGCCTCCACTCTAACTGGTCCGCGAAGCCCCGCGACAGGCGGTATGTCAAGGACCACACATTCGGCGGGCGGAGCTGGCGCGGCTGGCGCCGGTCGATTTGGACTTTGTGCAGGTGCTGCGGTCCGTCACGGCTCGCGGAGAGGAGCGTTTCTAACAGTCCTCTTACACAGCCGCTTACACATCTCTAATGCGCCCCCAGGCAACCTGTGGGGCGCATTACTTTGTGCACCAGGGAGAGGACTGCTCACGTATGGCTACCAGTCTCAAGCCGCTCGGCGATCGGGTGATCGTCAAGCCCAAGGCGAAGGAAGACGTTACGAAGAGCGGCATCGTGCTGCCAGACACGGCCAGTGAGAAACCGCAAGAGGGCTCGGTGCTCTCGGTCGGGCCGGGACGCGTGCTGGACAACGGCAAGCGCGTGGACATGGAAGTCACAGCAGGCGACACGGTGCTGTTCGCGAAGTACGCCGGCACCGAAGTCAAGCTCGACGGCGAGGAATACCTGGTCATTCGCGAGAGCGATCTGCTGGCCATCATCACCAACGGAAAGTAGTCAGAGGAGGTAGCTACAGAAGTGCCCGCGAAAGATCTGATTTTTGACGCCGAAGCGCGTCGCCAACTCAAGTCTGGTATTGACGCCCTCGCCAACGCGGTGAAGGTGACGCTTGGTCCGCGCGGCCGCAACGTCGCCCTCGACAAGAAGTGGGGCGCCCCCACCGTCACCCATGACGGCGTTACTGTGGCCAAAGAGATCGAGCTCGAGAACCACTTTCAGAACATGGGCGCGCAGATGCTCAAGCAGGCGGCGACCAAAACCAACGACGTCGCCGGCGATGGCACCACCACCGCGACCGTGCTGGCGCAGGCGATCGTGACCGAAGGTCTGCGGAACCTCGCCGCCGGCGCCAACCCGATGCTGATCAAGCGCGGCATCGACACCGCCACGCAGGCCGTCGTGGCGGAGATCAAGAAGAACTCCACCCCGCTCAAGGGGCACGACGATATCGAGCACATTGCCGCCATCTCTGCCAACGACGCCGAGATCGGCAAACTGCTCGCTGACGCTATGGACAAGGTCGGCCGCGACGGCGTCATCACCGTCGAGGAAGGCAAGGGCCTCAAGCTCGAGGTCGAGTACACCGACGGCATGCAGTTCGATCGCGGCTACATCTCGGCGTACTTCATCACCGACTCCGGTCGCATGGAGGCCGCGCTCGACGAGCCGTACCTGCTGATCACCGACAAGAAGATCAGCGCGATCACCGACATCGTGCCGGTGCTCGAGAAGCTGGTCCAGACCGGCCGCAAGGAGCTGGTCATCATCGCCGAGGACATCGACGGTGAGGCGCTGGCCACGCTGGTCGTGAACAAGCTGCGCGGGATCCTGAACGTGCTGGCCGTCAAGGCGCCTGGCTTCGGCGATCGACGCAAGGAGATGTTGCGCGACATCGCCACGCTCACTGGCGGCACAGTCATCAGCGAGGAGCTGGGTAAGAAGCTCGACCAGGCCACGCTGAACGATCTCGGGTCGGCGCGGCGCATCGTGTCAACCAAGGACGACACGACCGTGGTCGATGGCCGCGGCTCGCAGGAAGACATCCAGGCGCGCATCAATCAGCTCAAGGTGCAGATCGAAGAGACCACCAGCGACTACGACAAGGAGAAGCTGCAGGAGCGGCTCGCCAAGCTCAGTGGCGGTGTCGCGGTGATCAAGGTCGGTGCGGCCACCGAGGTCGAGCTGAAGGAGAAGAAGGCGCGCGTCGAGGACGCGCTGCACGCGACCCGCGCGGCAGTCGAAGAGGGCATCATCCCGGGCGGTGGCGTGACGTTGCTCAAGGCGGCGCCGGCCATCGAGAAGCTGAAGCTCGAGGGTGATCAGAAAGTTGGCGCCGACATCCTGCGGCGGGCGCTCGAGGAGCCGCTGCGGCAGCTCGTGCGCAACGCGGGCCTGGAGGGCAGCGTCGTGGTCGAGCACCTCAGCCACGAGAAGCGGTCCAACTGGGGCTTCGACGTCATGGCCGAAGACTACGTCGACCTGGTCAAGGCGGGCATCATCGATCCGGCCAAGGTGACACGCAGCGCGCTGGAGAATGCCGCCAGCGTCGCGGGCATGATCCTGACCACCGAAGCGTTGGTGACCGACGCACCCGAGAAGAAGTCGGCTGCCGCCGCGCCCGGCGGCGCGCCAGACATGTACGACTAGGTAGCACCAACCCTCTCCCTCTGGGAGAGGGCAGGGTGAGGGCGCGTTTAAGCACGAGACCAGCCCTCACCCGGCGCTGCGCGCCACCCTCTCCCAGAGGGAGAGGGTTCTTAGTCTTCGATGCTGGCTTTGAGGCGAGATAGGGATTCGTCCCACTCGGTGGAGAGGCGAGCCAGGAACTGGCGGGCGTCTTCGAGCGGGCGGGGCTCGAGCTGCCACAGGCGTTCGCGGCCGCGGCGGGTGCTGCGCAGGATACCTGCGTCGGCGAGGACCTCGAGGTGTTTGGTGATGCCCTGACGGGTGACGTCGGTGCCCGCGGTGAGCTGGGCAATCGACAGCGGCCCGTCTGTACCCAGACGAGCCACCAGTCGTAACCGCATCTCGTCGCCGAGCGCGGCGAAGATGTCAGCAGGCGCGGCGTCAGGCTCGCTCGCCGACATGCCGCGCGATGTTGTCCATCTGCGCCGCCCAGCCCTCGTCGTTGCGGCGGAAGACCCGCTCTCGGCGCTCCGGCGGAATGCGATCCAGGCCTGATTCGACGACCGTCAGCAAGGTGCCCTCGTCCACGTCGCGGAGCGAGAACTCGACCAGCGTGGTCGGCTCCGCCTCGGGCTCGTCGGGGTCCGGACGCCAGCGGAAAGCCAGCAGCCGCTCGGGCTCCACGCGCTCGACCGTGACCGACAAGGTCAGGTGCTCGTAGCCGGGGTACGTGATCGGTCCTTCGACGCGGGCGCCGGGTGTGAACGTGCCGTCACTCAACGCCGCGCCGAACCACTCGCCGAACTCGCGCGTGTTGACCAGTGAGCGCCAGACGCGGGCGCGCGGTGCGCGCAGCACAACTTGCTTTTCGATGCGATCGGTGGTGGTGCTAGCCATACTCATTATGCAACCTCCGGGTTGCATAATAACAAGCAACCGCGCGGTTGCCTAATTTTACCGACGCAGCAGGCCGGTGACGAGCATGATCACCGCAATCACGGCCAGGATTGGCGACCAGAACTGCACCGGGATGAAGAACAGGGAGTGGCGCGGCTTGAGGATCACCTCCTGGCCGGTCGCTTTATCGACCAGCACACGGCCGCCGCTGTTCATGCGCCGCCCAATCGGCCACAGGACCACCGCGGCGACCAGCAGGCCAAGACTGACCAGCCAGGTGGCGTTCTGCTCATAGCCGACCGGGCCGAAGATGGCGGTGCCGACCAGCTGGCCGGCGAGCAGCCCCAGGAAGGCGATGACCGCGACCAGGATCCCCCACCCGCGCCAGATGATCACGTGCTTTCCAGAAGTGTAGCCTCGGGCAGCAGGACATTCTGGCGGCGGCGTTGTCCGAACGTCATGAACTCCGTATAGCCGACACTGCGCAGCAGGTCGACGGCGGATTCGAAGTCAGCTGCGACCTCGTCGGGGGCGTGTGCGTCCGAGCCAAGCGTGATCGGCACGCTGGCGGTGGCGTATGCGCGCAGCAAGTCGGGATGCGGATAGATCTCCGCGCACGGTTTGCGCAGGCCAGCGGTGTTGAGCTCCACGCATACGCCCGCGCGCGCGAGGCGCTCCGCCAGGCGAGCGTAATTCGACGACTGCGACACCGTTGGGTAGTGGCGAAACTTCTTGATCAGGTCGCTGTGGCCGATGGTGTCGAACAGGCCGGTTTCGGCTGAGGCACCAACCGTGTCGAAGTACTGGGTGTAGAGCTGGTCGGTGTCCCAATGGGAGTACTCGGCACCATAGCGGCTGTCGTCGAAGCCCCAGCCGTTGAGAAAATGCACGCTGCCGATCACGTAGTCCCAGTCGTAGCGCCGCAGAATCTGCTCGAGGTCGCGCTCGTGGCCGGGGATGAAGTCGGCCTCGGTCGACAGGCGAATGGTGATGTCGCCGGCATACCGTCGGCGGCAGCGCTCGACGTCCTCGATGTAGAAGTCGTGCTCCCACTCCGCCATGCCCAGCACGGGGTCGCGCCGATCGGGCGCCAACCAGTACATGTACAGGTGGTCGGAAAAGCCGAGCTCGACCAGTCCGCTGGCAATGGCATGCTCGACGTAGCGCTCCATGGCGCCGGCGGCGTGGCCACAGCGAGCGGTGTGGACGTGATAGTCGACCAGTGGTAGCGCGATGCAGCAGATTTTAGGTGGACCCTACCGCGCGGGACCGTGGCCTGGCCTTACCGGGCGGGGCGCGGCGGTCATCGTCGCGCATGCGCTGCTGCTGGCCGTGCTGACCGAGGCGTGGCCGCCGCTGAGCGTGCTGCCCGTGCTGAGCGCAACGCTGCTCACCCGAGTGCCGGGCGTCGCATCCGCGGTCTGTGGCGCCTATCTGCTTCCGCGGAGCCTGCTGACGTTGCTGGGGTGGCTGCCGATGCCACCCCTGCTGCTCGCGCCGGCGATGGCGTTCGACCTGATCGTGTGGCTGCGCTGGGACGACCTGCCGCGCTGGCGCGGCAAGTGGCGCAAGCGTGATCGACGGCCGCGGGAGCCCCGATTGTGGCGCGTGGCGCTCGCGGCGGCGGCGTTCGAGGTGCTGCTCGCGCTAGCGGGATAGGTACAGGATGGCGACCGCCAGCGCGGCCCATACGACGACCGAGAACAGCAGCGGCCGGTCGCGGAACAGGAGCTCTTCGGGCGCCCCGCCGACGTTTCCCTCGCGGATCAGGAACAGATAGCGGAACAGCCCGTACAGCACCACCGGGATCGTGAGCATCATGCTGTGGCTCTTGGGCAGGTTCTCGGCCGAGAACGTGTACAGCGCGTACGTCATGAGCGCGGCGCTGCTGATGACCAGGATCAACTGGTCGATGAACTCGAGCGAATAGCTTTCCAGGTTGCGCCGGTGACCGACCGCATCCACGCCGAGGGTCTGCAGCTCGGTGCGTCGCTTGCCGAGCGCGATCAGCAGCGCGCCCAACAGGGTGGCGCTATAGAGCCACGGCGAGATCGGAACATCGATGGCGACGGCGCCGGCTGCCGCGCGCACCACGAAGCCACCGGCGATGCCGAAGATGTCCAGCAGGACGAGGTGCTTGAGCGTGGTGCTGTAGACCGCCGTCAGCACGATGTATCCGACTGCCAGCAGCCCCAGCGGAACACCGAGTCGGAAGCACGCGGCGAGTCCCAGGAACGCCAGCAGCAGACCGACGCCGAGCGCGACGGGCACTGGCACCAGGCCAGCCGCGATCGGTCGCAGGCGCTTGGTGGGGTGTTGTCGATCTGCCTCGACGTCGACGACGTCGTTGAGCAGGTAGCCCGCGCTCGACAAGCAGCAGAAGGCGAGGAATGTGACCACGCTGCGTAACAGCAGGCCGGGCTGCTGCAGGTTCAGCGTGAACGCCAGCGCGACGAAGATGAGGCCGTTCTTGGTCCACTGCCGCGGGCGCAAAGCCAGGATCAGCCCACGTCGCACGACGAGCGGAGCCGTCGTGGCGCGGCGGCTCACGGCGTTGCTCACGGATGTAAGTTTACGAACGCGCTACGGTCGGAGGCGCAGGCGCCAGGTGAAGGGCGCGTTGAACGGTTGGGGTGGGAATGGCCGCGCCGCGGTGGGCGTCTGGAGGCCTTCGGCGGCCGCGCCAAGTCCGACGTCGACGAGCGCGCGCAGGATTGGGCGGTGTTCCTGGTCGGTGGCGCGGTCGCCGAGTGAGCGGCGCTCGGCCTGGCGCAGCTGCTCGTTTGCGCGCGCGCTGAAGCCGGCCCACGCGAGGAGCTCCGCGAGGCGGTACCAAGGCCAGGCGACGTCGGGCAGTCGCTCGGCGGCAGTTTCGTAGGCCAGGCGGATGCGCATGAAGGTGTCGTGATCGGCTGCCTCGGCGCTGCCGGTGCGAATGCCGCGGCCAAGCGAGCGGACGCCGAGTGGTCCGGCCAGGAGGTCACCTTCGGCCAGGCTCAGCCAGCCCTCGTCGCGCCGGCTGCGCGCCAGGTCTCTGGCGCGGGCGAAGGCTTCCTGCTGGTGCTCCGCGGCGTTTGAGTCGCTGCTGATGGGCACAAGCCACCAGCGGGCGTCCTCATCGCTCCACAGCTCCCGCGTGAGCGGATCACGCAGACCGCTTGCCCGCGCGGTGTGCGGATCCAGCCGTGTGGCAGCCAGATACAGGGTGAAGGCGGCGGCCGGGTCGAGAGAGATCAGTTTGTAACCGCTTACGAACGTCTCGGTCGGGATGTGGCGACCGAGCCGGGTGGCCGCGTGCAGAATGCGCAACGCCTGCCGCGGCTCGCCTCGATGAAACGCATCGTGGGCGAGCCATTCGGCGGCTTCGGCCTGGATCGAGCGAGCAGGACGTTCTTCGAGGATTTTGTGCCACGTTTCCGCGGCGCGTGCGTGGTTTGCTTGCGCCAGCGCGCGGGCGAGTGGGGTGAGATCGGTCTCTTGTTCCCAGTCGCGCGGCAGGACTTCGCGGGCGACCGCGCCGAGGTGGTCGAGGTTGGACTCAAGGTCTTTGGCGGTGCTCAGCTCGTGGAAGGCCGTGTCCAGGTCGCCTTCGAGGAGGGCCGAGCGGCCGGCGACGCGGTGCTGGGTGATCTTCAGAATGAACTGCTCTGCTTGCAGTCGCTCCTGTTCATCGTCACGTTCGATGACTGGCTTGCGCTGCCGCGGCGCTTTCGGGGGCTGCGCGTTGACCTGAATCGGCGTCGCGGGCAGGGCGCTGACGGCTGCGCACGATGCCTCGTGTAGCTCACTGCACAACAGGCGCTGGCACAGCGCTCCTGCGCAGCGCTCGCAGCGTTCAGCGGGTAATCCACACTGGCTGCAGAGCATAGAGATAGACATACAGCGCCACGTGAAGTATCGGCCGCCGGGGGGCGGTCCTTTAGCCCTAAATGGGGCGATCGATCGTGACAGCGGCGTTGAATTGGGAAAACTTCAGGACGCGCACCGTCGCGGTGGTATCGCCGGCGCCGATCGGGCCTTCGAGGCGCACCTGGCGCGGCAGGAAGTCACCGTTGCCCACCCACAGGTCACCCGGCACCGACGTGGCGGTCACCTGGCCACCGGTCATCGCTCCGAACGAGGCGGCCGGCACGCTTCCCTTGAAGTGCTGCGTCTGCACACCGTCCAGCGTTTCGTTGCCCACCTTCTGTGGATCGGTGACCTTGCGCAGCAAGCTGGACATGCCACGCTCCTTGTCGAGGACTCGCGGCGCACCAGTCGCGGCCGGCGCTTTCTGCCACTGCCCACTCAGCGGGTTGGTGAGAAACAGGTCTTCGCCGACCGCGATGAGCTGGGACTCGGCGCTAAAGCCGGCCAGCCGCAGAGTGAACTTCATCCGCAGCTTGTCCGGCCGCTGGACGTCCCCTTCGGCGTTGACGATCTGCACACCCGCCGCGAGCTGCACACTGCCGTTCTGCTGCTCGAGCGTGAAGTGCGCGGTGTTGGCCTTATCGAGCTCGTCGGCGGCCCGATCGAGGACCTCCCTGGGCGTGAGCTCGCGCGGCGCCGGCGCGCACGCCGCCCCGACCAGGAGCAGCACGACGAGCATTAGCCGCATGGTGCGAGCTTACTGGCATACGCTATCGCGAGCCATGCGCGTTCAGCTGCGCGTAACACTCCAGGACAACGCCCCCGGCTTGACGATCGAGCTGCCGCCGGAGGCGATCGAAGAGCTCGGCGCCGGCAAGCGGCCGGCCGTGAAGGCCACCTTCAACGGCACCTACGAGTACCACACGCGCGTAGCGGTCTACGGCGGCCGCTATTACCTTGGACTGCGCAAGGAGGTCCGCGAGGCCGCCATGCTCGCGCCGGGCGAAACGGTGGATCTCACCATCGATCTGGACGAAGAGCCGCGCGAGGTCGCGCTGCCCGAGGATTTCGCCGCCGCGCTCGACGCCGACCCTGAGGCGCAGGCACGCTTCGCGGCGCTGTCGTTCACCAACCGCAACGAGTACGTGCGCTGGCTCACCAGCGCGAAACGGCCCGAGACGCGCCAGCGGCGGCTGGCTGAAGCGCCGTCACTGCTCAAAAGCGGCGTGCGCACGCCGCTCTAGCTCTTGTGCACTCTGACGGCGTACCCTAGTGTGCACGATCTCACGCGTGGTCGCTACCGCGGTGTCCTCGCACCAGAATGCAGATCGTCTGCTCTGTCGCTGGCGTCTTGAGAAAAGCCCGCCCGCTCCGGCGGCTGGCGAAAGCCGCGTCCGTGATGCTGGCCACGCTGCTGGTGCTGGCGAGTGGCTGCGCACCCTCCCAGTCGGCGATGCCGTCCGCGGAAGCCACAGCCGTCGCAGCGCCCAGGACCCAGCCGCCGCGCTACCGGCGGTCGGGCGCGCAGGGCACGGGTGAGTCTGGGGGACCGATTGCGCGAGTTGGCGCCGCGATTTCGCTCTCGGGTCCGGCCTCGATGGCGGGGATGGCGCAGCGGAATGCCATGAAGCTTGCGCAGGACGAGATCAACGCCAGCAAGTTGCTGGGTCAAGTTCGACTCGAAGTGATCGTCGAAGACGATGCCTCAGACCGCGAGCACGCCGTAGCGGTCTTCCAGAAGTTCATCGAGAACAGCCACGTCGTCGGTATCCTGGGCCCAACGCTGTCCGATACGGCGCTGGCCGTGGATCCGATTGCCCAGCAGGCGGGTGTGCCGGTTCTTGCCGTGTCCAACGCGGCCGGCGGCATCACGCAGATGGGCAACTTCATCTTCCGCGACTGCCTCAGTGAGAGTCAGCTCACGCCGCAGACGGTGAAGCTGGTCAAGTCGCGGCTGAAGTTGCGCACGGCGGCGTTGCTGTACGGCGACACGGACCCGAATCGCGCGGGGTCGCGCGGCTTCAAGGCAGCGCTACAGGACACACGGGTACGCATCGTGGCCGAGCAGACCTTCGCGCCGGATCAGACCGACTTCAGCAGCGAGATTGCCGAGATCGCTTCGAGCAATCCTGACGCGTTGTTTGTCACTGCGCCGACCCATGCCGCGGCCAACATCTTGATACAGGCGCGGCGATACGGGCTCGACAAGGTGCCGATCATCGGCAGCAATGCGTTCAACGCCACAAGCGTGCTGCGGACGGCGGGCGATGCTGCCGAAGGCATGATCGTCGGCTCGGCGTGGAGCGCCGCGAACATGAGCCCGCGGAATCAGCAGTTCATCGCGGCGTACCGCACCCGGTACGGCGCGGAGCCGGACCAGTTCGCGGCGCAGGCCTATACCGGCGTGTATTTGATGGCGCTCGCGGTTCGGGATGCTGGTACAGTCACGGACCCGCGGGCGATCCGCGATGCGCTGGAGCGGATCAGCAAGGTCGACACGCCGCTGGGGGCGTTCTCGTTCACTCCGGCGCGCGACGCCGACTACGCGCCGATGGTGCAGATCGTCCACAACGGGAAGCTCGATCTTTTCTAGCTGAGTGGCGCTGAGTTCGCCCTCACCCCTTGATAAAGCCTCTTCCAGAGGGAGAGGGAGAGGCGCGACGCTGATTCTGGGGATCTTGCTGGCGGCGGTGTTTCTCGGCTCCCTCGATCAGACCGTGGTGGTGACGGCGCTGCCAGCGGTCATCGACGATCTGCAGATTCCGTTCACGCGGTTGAACGACGCGGCGTGGATCGTGACCGCGTACTTGCTGGGTTACACGGTGGCCATGCCATTGATCGGGCGGATGTCGGACGCGTTCGGGCGGCAGCGGGTGATGTTGGCGTGCCTAGCGCTGCTCGGCGTGACGTCACTGGCGTGTGGAGCGGCTCGCAGCCTGGAGTGGTTGATCGTCGCGCGCGGGCTGCAGGCCATCGGCGGAGGAGCACTCTTGCCGGTCACGCTGGCGGTTGTGGGAGACCTGTTTCCTATCGAGCGACGCAGTGTGCTTTTGGGAACGGTGGCGGGCGCGGCCGAGGCCGGCGGCGTACTCGGTCCGCTGTGGGGCGCCGCCGTGCTCGACCATCTGAAGTGGCCGTGGGTCTTCTACTTCAACGTGCCGCTGGTCGCGGTACTGCTGCTCGCGCTGAGCAGGTGGCCCGCACCAGGAAAAACGAGCAGCGAGCAACCGAAGGTGGACTACGTCGGCGGGGCGCTGCTCGGCGCGGGGCTCGGCCTGCTGGCGCTCGGGCTCTCACGGGAGACTTCGCAGGGCGGCGCGCTCATACGTGTGCTGCTGGGCGCCGCGGCGGCGATTGCGCTGGCGGTGTTCGTGTGGCATGAGCGCCGAGCGGCCGTGCCGTTGATCGAGCCGCGGTTGTTCGCGCACCGAGCGTTCGCGGCGGGAAATGTGCTGAGCCTGCTGTCGGGGGTCGCGCTCATCGTGGCGATGGTCGACGTACCGCTGTACGCGGCGACGGTGTTGCAGCGCTCCCCCGTCGAGGGCGGGCTGCTGCTCATGCGGCTCATGGTCGGGATTCCGATCGGCGCCGTAGCCGGTGGGTGGGTCACACGCCGAATCGGGCCCGCGGTAACTGGCGCCGCGGGCATGGCTGCCTGCGCCGTGGGGCTGGCGTTCCTTGCGCGGTGGCGGCCAGACACGAGCATGGAGGAGATGACCGCGGGCCTGCTGGTGGCGGGGCTCGGGTTTGGGCTGCAGTTGGCGCCGATCACGTCAGTAGTGGTGGGTCAGGCGGGCGTAGCACGGGCAGGAGTTGCGGCGGCGCTTGTAACCGTGATGCGCATGATTGGCATGCTGGTTGGCGTCGCGACGCTAACGAGCTGGGGGCTGGACCGGTTCAATGGCCTGGTCGCCGATCTACCGCTGCCACTGCCAGCGCTCGGGGAGTCGGCTGAGGTCAGCCAGCAACGGCTCGAGGCGTACCAGCGCGTGGTCCTCGATGCGAGCCTCACGGTCTTCGGCGAGATCTTTACTGCCGCTGCCGTTGTGTGCGTGGTCGCGCTCGTGCCAGCGGCATTGCTGCGATTGCAACGCCAGCCGGCGTATCGTTAGCTCGCCGTGCTCAACAGAGTCCGGGGCTGGCTGCACCGCGAACCCAAGGCCATCATCCCGAAGACGATCCTGATCGTCGACAACAACACCAACGATCGCCGCACCACCGCCGGCCGCGTCGTCCAGCTCGGCTATCAGGCGATCGAAGCGGGCACCGTCGCCAAGGCGCTGCAGCAGCTCGAGGAGCACGACCCGGACTGCGTGCTACTTGCCTTCGACCTGCCCGATGGCAAGGGTCTCGACGGCCTGACAAAGATCCGCGAGCTGGACGACAGCCTGGAAGTCATCATGCTGGCCAGGGATTGGCACGATAGCCGGACGGCTGAGGCCATGCGCCGCGGCGCCGTGGCCTATCTGGCGAAGCCCTTCAGCCAGAACGACCTGCGCGAGCTGCTCGCTCGACACTGATGGATCCCGCTCAACCAAACGCCCAAGCTCGGGGCGGGAGCGCGGGATGGGACCTGGCGACCCAGCTGGCCGCGATGGAGGCCACGCTGGCCGATGCGGACGCTGACCTGGTCACCATCCTGGGTGGGCAGCGCGAAGAAACCCGCGCCCGACTATGGCACGGCCAGATACTCGTGGATTGGGAGCCCGATGAGCAGGCTGGCGGCTGCCTCCTTCGGCCAGCGCTGGTACGGCGGCTGGTCGCGTTGCACGCGCATGTGGAGGTCAGCAACTCGAGTGTCAACCTGCGCGCCAACGGCAACATCGTGGCGGCGCTCAGCGCTGAGCACAAACAACTCGTGGCCAGGCTCGGTGGCGCGGCGCGAGTAGAAATGCGGGCACGGCTGAGGTTCGCCCACGGCCGCTACGCCGGCGGTGAGGAGACCTATGCGGTAGTCGAGCGCGGGCGACGGGTCGACGTGCTGACGCTGGGTGTCGCGATCGGCTCCGCCAGGGTAGCAACGTAGGTCGCCCGCCCCGAAGTGATCGGCCCGTCCAGCCGCGTGTAGCAGCCCCCAAACCTGCCTTCGATCACGAACGCGCCCACGCAGGCGTAGCGCGGCGTCTGCCAGGTCAGGCGCCGCTGCCAGTCGTCGACATCTGCATCCAGCACGGGTGGCGAGCTGACCGCCGCCTGGACCACGTAGCCCCCCTCGAGCAGCCGCGCCTCCCAGCCTGCGCGGTCGAGCGCGGCGCCAAAGACTACCGAGTCGCCTTCGCGGCCGTTGACATGCTTGACCACGCCGCGCGGTAGCAGTGCGTCGGCGTCGTTTTCCCACGCGAGCAGGGTTGGCGGCAGGTGGGTCTCAATGTCGCGGCACGCGCGGCGCCCGAGGGTCTGGCGGTACTGCCAGAGCCACGCCAGGCACGCCTTGGACTGCGCCAGAAACCCGCGCAGGCCGTTGAGCAGCAGCAGCCGGCCGTCGATCGCGGCTTCCATCAGCGGCGCGAAGACCGAGTGCCGATACAGGCGCTCGACTGGATAGAAGCGATACAACGCGTCGATGCGTCGACCGCGCAGGGTGATTGCGTTGCCGTCGGCCGCCAAGTCGGTGATGTCGCCAACAAGACTCGGTACGCCGGCGCGATTCAGCAAGTTGGCGAGCCAGGTGGCTTGGGACATGTCCTCGAGCCAGCTGTGCGCGGAGACCACGCCGACCAGCCGCACCTGTCGTGGGTGTTCTCGAATGCGCCGTGTGAGGGCGCCGACCAGTCGGCGACTGAAGCCGACGCTTGGTCCACGCAGGCCGTGCATGCGGGCGATGGACGGCTCCAGACCCGCCGCTTCGCGGCCGCCGGACGGGGTGTCGGCGTTGTACTCGACGATCTGCCAACGGCCGTCGCAGTCGAGGAGGCAATCGAAGCGACCGAAGAGCGTGGCTCGGCCGCTCGGGTGGAGCCGTTCCTGGCGGGCCAGCTCGATCGCAGGCCACGGCCAGGCGAGCGTTGGCCACCATTCGGGGTCGTCGAGCACGCCTTGCACCGCGACGTCGAGCAGCGTGTTGAAGCGCTCGGCGACGCCGCGCAGCTGCGCGAGCTCTGCCTCACTGAGGCACAGAGTCGCGAGGGACAGGTACCGCCGCCCGCCGGCCCAGGCGTCGACGTTCAGGTCGCGCACTCCAGCGCTCGCGACCGCCTGCCACGCCGCGTCGTAGTCCGCGTACGAGTCGAAGGCGCACAGGCTCTTCACGCGTGGCGCACGTGGTGGATGCGACGGATGTCGCGAGCGCGCAGCGTCTTCAAGTCCGGGAGCTCGAAGCTAGCAGGCGCGACCCGATTGTCAGCACGGCTATCGCTCAGCTTGCGGCGCGGAACGGGCCGGCTGCGGTCCGCGTCCAGCACGAACAACACACTCGCCAGACGATCCACTCGCGGTAGCGTGCGCGACTCCGCGAGCAGTATGGCCAGCAGGGATTCGGTCGGCAGGATCGCTTCGGCGTATGGCCAACGCGGCAGCACCAGGACAGGGTGCGCCACATCTGCTACGCGGGCGGCGATCGCGACGCCAAGCACGGGGTCAAGGTCGAGCACACACAGTGTTCCGCCTCGCTCGAGCCACGGACGTATGGCTGTGGCAAGTTGCTTGGTGCGCGGGTCGCGGTGCGGTTGTACGCGTGGCAGCGCGGCGGCCCCGGGGCTTAGCAACGTGGGGCAGATCGACCAGCCCTGCCAGGGACCAGCAGCGGCCTGCCAGCGGCGCCAGGCCTCGACGCTCGCCCTCACCCTAGCCCTCTCCCAGAGGGAGAGGCGACTCAACTTGCTCCCCTCGCCCTCTGGGAGAGGGTTTCATCAAGGGGGTGAGGGCTGGCGTGGACTCCAGGTGGCGTTCGATCTCCAGAAGCGTTGCCGCCAACTCGTACCGCTCTGCGCTGGACAGCAACGGAATTACCCGCTGCCAGTGCCGCCGGGTGCGCGCATCGGGCACCAGCACCGAGTGGTGCACGAGCGCGCTCAACCACGCGCGATCGTCCGGGTTAGTCATTGAACGCGGCGCGCAACGGATGCGCCTGCGCCGCGAGCAGCGCGGCCGAGCGGCGCACGAGTGGGTCGGGGTGGGCGCGCAGGCTGGTGCCGATGGTTTCGGCGAGGTGCGCCAATCGAAGCAGGCCATCGACCAGATGTGAATCGAAAGCCGAGCGCTGGCGGGGCTGGAACTCGAGGCCGCGCAGCAGCAGCCCGCGGCCGTCGGGGTCGGCCGTACCCTCCAGGATCTCGAGGACCTGCCTACGAGCTGCCGCTCGAGCCGACGCCTTTGCCACCGAAGCCTCCGCTCGATCCGGACGACGAGCGGCCGATGGAGCTCGAGCCAGAGAAGGTGCCGCGAGAGCCTGCCGACACCGAGCCCGCGCTGCGGCTGGCGGTGCTGGACGAGCTCGCTGGGGCCGAGCTGATGCTCTTGCCGCTGGACGCGCTACTGACCGTTGCCGCCTTGCTCGTGGCGGCGCTGACGCGCGCGCTGGCAGCGGCGGCGGACTTGCTGGTGGCAGCGACGCCGCCGCCCGAACCTGACGCCTGACCGGAGACCGCTGTTCGGGAGGCCTGGAGCGCGGTATTGCGCGCATCCGCCTGTGCCGACTGCGTCGTCATTGGCGTCGAGCCACCCGACGTCGTGGACGGTGAGTAGAAGATGTCGCCGGAGCGACCCGGCGATGGCGGCGGGTTGTTCACGATCACCGTCGGTCCCCGTGAATAGAAGCCGCCATTGGTCAGCCACATGAAGATCAGGAAGTCGCTGACGTACGAGCCGCCGCCGCCACGGTTCACGACGACCGGCTGCTGTACGACCGCGCCCGTACCTGGCGTGGCGGTCGCCTGTGGCTGCGTGCCCGCGCCCGGATCCTGAACCTGCGCGGTCAGATCCTGGTCGACTCGTTGCAGCCGTGGGCCGAGCACGCCCTGCAGATCGACCGTGGCGCCGGTCTGCTCCACGCGCGCGCCATCGAGTGCGGCATTGGCTACGTACACCGTGGTCTGTTGACCATCGACGTCGATCTTCTGCGTATCGATAACCACATCGCGCAGGTTGACCACCTGGCCCGGCGAGTACAGCGCCTGCTCCTGCGGGCGGATCGCGACGTACACCAGGTCCTCGGCGCGCGTCGGTTTGCCCGACTCGAGCAGCGACCGATCGATGACTTCGACGACCGGCTTGTCCGGCTCCACGCGCAGGACCACGCCATTGGAGTAGGTGTGCGTCCCACCCGCGGCGGCGGCCGCTTCGGCGTTGTACGCGGCGTCGAGCACGCTGGGTTGCCCGGCGATCGCGCGCGTGACCGCCAGGTAGCGCTCATCCTCCTGCCAGCGCGAAGCCGCGGTGCTGCCCTGACTGGCGTCGCCAGTACCAGTCGTTTCGGCGGCGGCGAGTGGATCGAGGAACACTGAGGTGCCGTCGCGGGTAACGACCTTCACCGGCTGCGCGGGCACGCGATACACCGTGCCGACCTGGTCCGCCTGCGCGCCCACACGGTCCATCAGGATTGGGGTGTCGTCGCCTGTTCGCGGAACAAAGACTGCCCAGGGCTGGCTGTCGGAGCCTGCGTCGACCAGGAGCAAATCGTTGAACCAGGCTGGGCTCGCGCGCGGCTGACCCTGGGTGATGGTTGCTTCGGCTGGCGTGGCGTACGGCATCACCGAGATGGCTTCGGCGGTATCGTCGTCTGACGCGTCTGGCTTGTCGCACGCGGCTGCGACGCTGGCCAGCGCGAGGCACGCCGCTAGGGCGAAACGGGCGATGAGTCGGCCGAGGCGTCCGCCGCGGCGGGCCTGGCGGCGCTTGCCGCTCAGGCTCAGTGCGAACGCCGCTACTTCGGTGGCCGGGCCGACGTCAGGCTCGCGGGTCCACGGCCCAGACGCCAATCGCGCCTCGAGCTCGGCGGAAACGACGTCGACGTCAGGCACCACGACAAATGTAGCGCATACGGGGTAAAAGCCCAGGGGAGTTGTTCCTCGGCTTAGCCGTTCTCGAAGAAGGACAGCGCGCCGTACGCCAGCGCCAGCAACACCAGCAGGCGTGCCAGATCGGTCCCGATCGGCGACCGCGACTCCGTGCGTGTCTCCGTCGCGGTCTGCTCCATCCCTACGAACAGCGCCGCCAGGCCGAAGCTGCCCAGGGCCATCCAGCGTTCCAGGGCGCGCTTGTCGCCGATGTACGCGGGCGATCGCCGCGGATCGCTCGATGATGGCGCGTTCACCGTCGCGGCCGGAGCGTTCGCGCGTGGCAGATTCATCAGCAGACTCGGCACGAAACGGCCGAGGCCACCCCCCGCGAGCGCCAGCTGTGCCGGACCCCGCTGCTCGATGTCGGTCATTTCGGCGTTGATCAGAAAGATATTCACCGCCGCCAGCAATGACACCAGGCCGCCGATCCCGATGAGCAGCCGCGTCTGATTGGTGGAGCGGCGCGGAGCGCCGACTGCGTGGTACGTGCCGTTGGCGCGAGCGCTCACGCCGGAATCGTAGCGGGCGCCGGTCCCCCGTCCCAGTCGACGCCCGCGCCCCCCGACGAGGGGATTTGCGCGTCCACCCCAAGCTGCAGTACGGCGCGCAAGTCGAGCCGGACAAGACGGTGCGGGTGCTCGTCCAGAAGAAGAGCCCGGCACTCGACGTTCGCGCGCTCGCCAGTCGCAGCCACGCCGCGCTCAAGGAGGAGTTCGCGCAGTTCAGCACCTCCTCACTTGAAGTCAAGCAAAAGGACATCGTCGAGCTGGCCAAGGACCCCAATGTCCTGTTCATCTCGCCCGATGGGTCGCTATCCGGCAAGAAGAAGTCGGACGACGTTGACAAGCAGAAGGTTGAAGACACCAGCGGCAAGGACGACGCTGCCACTGCACGGTCATGTGGTGTTGTGGGCGTGTGTCGTGGGCGGTCTGGTGGCGGCGCTGACCAGCGCCGTGGAGGTCTACCGCGCCGAGGCCTGGCTCGACCTGTGGCCGTTCGTTTTGCTGGTGATCGGCGCCGAGTTCCTCGGCGTGCGCATTTACGAGACTGGACGCGACCGTATCTCGTTCTCGTTCGCAGGCGCTTCGGCGATGCTGGCAGTCACCGCGATGCCTATCGGCGCTCCGCTGGTGGCATTCGCCGGCTCCGTTGTGCACGACCTGCTGGCGCGCCGCCGCGACCGCGCGCGGATGCTGTTCAACCTCAGCAACCCCTCGCTGGCGACCGGCGGCGCGGTAGCCGCGTACCTCATGCTGCGGCCAGCCGCCTCGGGCTTTGGCGTTATGCACCTCGTCGCCGCGCTTGGCGCGGCGGTCGCGTTCTACGCGTTGAACTCTGGCTCGATTTCGCTGATGGTCAGCATGTCGAGCCGCCGCTCGCTGGCTGTCGTGTTGCGCGAGTCAGGCTGGAGCGCGCCCATCAACATCTTCCTCGGCCTGACGGGCGCCTTCTTGGGCGGTGCGCACGAGATTCTGGGTGTGATCGGCACGATGATCTTCGTCGTCCCAGTGCTGATCATGCGACTCACGCTTGACTTCTACGCCCGCCGCAGCCAGAAGGCAATCGCCACGCTGCAGGCGCTCAACGGTCAGCTCGAAGCTGAGATCAGCCAACGCCAGCGGTTCGAGGAGACGCTCGAGCACCAGGCGCTACATGACCCGCTCACCGATTTCCCGAACCGCAGTTTTCTCCGCGCCAAGATGGACGAGCTGGTCACGGAAGCCGGCGACACCGAGCCGCGATTGGCCCTGCTGCTGCTGGACCTCGATCGGTTCAAGGAGATCAACGACACCTTCGGCCACCAGTGCGGCGACCAACTCCTGCAGGAGGTCGGACAGCGGCTGCGTGACTGCCTGCGCGTGGGTGACACGATCGCTCGACTCGGCGGCGATGAGTTCGGCGTGCTGCTGCCCGGCGCAGATGTTGAGAGCGCTACGCGGGCGGCACGCACCATCCTCAACGCGCTGCAGCAGCCGCTGCTGCTCGAAGGGCAGGAGCTCGAAGTAGCGGCGAGTATCGGTATCGCGCTCAGCCCGGTGCACGGCAGCGACCCGGATGCGTTGCTGCGCCGAGCGGACGTCGCCATGTACGTGGCCAAACGCGGCCACACCCGACTCGCCGTGTATGACCCGGAACACGATCACCACAGCCCGGCACACCTGCAGCTGGTTGGCGAGCTGCGCCGAGCGATCGTCAACGATGGCCTGATCCTGCATTACCAGCCGAAGGTCTCGTTCCGCACGGGCAACGTGATTGGCACCGAGGCGCTGGTGCGGTGGGTGCACCCGCAGCGCGGGATCGTGCCGCCCGATGAGTTCATCCCGCTGGCGGAGAACACGGGTTTGATCCGAGCGCTGGGTCGCTGGGTCATCAACGAGGCACTGCGACAGTCACGCGCCTGGCAGGACGCCGATCTGTTCCTGCCGGTCTCGGTCAACCTCTCCACGCGCGACCTGTTGGATGCGCAGCTGCCAGACCTGGTCGCTCGGCTGCTCGACCGCTGGAACGTCGCGCCAGCAGCTTGAAGCTGGAGATCACCGAGAGCGCGGTCATGGCCGATGCTGAGCGCGCCATCGATGTTCTGGGTCAATTGCGCGCGATGGGCGTACGCAGCTCGGTCGATGACTTTGGCACGGGCTACTCCTCGCTGAGCTACCTGAAGCGTCTGCCGGTCGACGAATTGAAGATCGATCGCTCGTTCGTGCGGCACATCGCCCGCGACGAGAACGACGTCGCGATCGTGCGCTCCACCATTGGTCTGGCGCACGACCTCGGGCTCACCGTGGTCGCCGAAGGTATCGAGGACCGCCAGAGCTGGGACGTCCTGGCCCGCATGGGC
>WNGB01003551.1_pt1 | contig 30268 bp, 33 predicted proteins | sample 5400681 | NCBI WGS metagenome assembly WNGB01 (sample SAMN13153367, study PRJNA577476) | soil metagenome | isolation source: 115 cm soil or saprolite under grassland replicate 2 | place: USA:California | collected 2016-06-15
GTCGCCGGCGGAGCGGCGGCGGGGTGGCTCTCGACGAAGGCATTGACCGCGTCTCCGTAGCCCACGGAGTCGACGATCGCCCCTGCGGAGTCGCGCAGCGCCACCCCGCCTCCCGTGGCCGCGAGTGCCGCCGAGAAGCTCTGGTCCGGCGTCCTCGTGCCGGCATAGGCGCTGCCGCCGAAGAGGTAGAAGCCGCCCCCGACGAGCGACGTGCCGGTGGGAACGGTGGCCAGGGTGACATCGCTCGTGCCCGCAGCCGATCGGTACGCGAGCCTGAAGCCGCCGATGTCCAGCGCCGCCGCGCCGGCGTTGACGATCTCGACGAACTCGTTCGACGCCGCACCGGTCGAGCCGGTCATCAGCTCGTTCACGCGCAGGCCCGAGTTATCGCCGCCGCCTGAGGTTCCGCACGCGAAGGTCGCGACGCCTCCTGCGTCGTAGCTGAGCACCACCGTCCCCGCGTCGCCGCCCGCGTGGCAGCCGATGCCGTTCAGGCTCTCGAGGGTGCTGAGGGCGCTTCCGGCTGGGCCCTGGGGCCCGGTCGGCCCTGTGCGGCCGACAGGACCGGCGCTTCCGGTAGCGCCGCGCGCGCCCGCGTCGCCTTTGACGCCGGCGGTTCCCGCGGGACCAGGTGCGCCCGTGGGCCCGGTCGGACCGGCCTGACCCACCGCCCCCGCGGGACCGGCGGGACCTGCCGGGCCCTGGGCGTTCCAGACGAGCGGTCGCTACTCGCATGCGGCCGTCCTTCTTCTTCACGCACGCGTAGATGACAGCGTTGTTGGGCCGTCGGCCGCTCGGCTGCGCGGCCAGCGCGACGCCGGCGACCAGCGCCAGCGGGAGCGCGACCAACAGCAAGCGTCTTCGGGGAAGGCGCATGAAATCTCCTCTCGCTCGGGGTTTCGCCCACGGATACCGGCGGCCGGAGCGAGGAACCAGAGCACGTGCGCGTTCCGGCACGCTTGTGTTTCAGACTGGTTCTAGAAGTGGGCGCTGCGCCAGCCGCTGGCGATCACGAGCACGATTCCCGCCGCGACTGCCAGGCGGTAGACGACGAACACCGTGTAGTCGTGGCGCCGCACGTAGCCGAGCAGGAGATCGATCGCCACGAGGCCCACCGCCGCCGCGGCCATCGTCCCCACCACGAACGGCCCGACGGAGCCCGCCGGAAGCGACTCGAGCACGACGTGCTTGAGGCCCTTGTAGACCACGGCGCCGAAGACGATCGGGATCAGGAGCAGGAAGGCGAAACGCGCGGCCGCGTCGCGCTCGAGCCGGAAGAAGCGCCCAGTCGTGATCGTGATGCCCGAGCGCGAGACCCCTGGCATCAAAGCCAGGATCTGCGAGACGCCGATCGCAAAGGCCGGCCAGAACCCGAGCTGGCCGATGCGCCTCTCCTGGGGCAGCCGGTCGGCGAGCCAGAGCAGGATGGCGAAGACGGCCATGAAGATCGCGATCTGCCAGGGCTGGCCCAGGTGGTTTTCGATCGGCTCCTCTCCGACCGCGCCGACGAGCGCGGCCGGGATGGTAGCGGCGAAGATCCACCAGGCGGCCTTCTCGTCCACAGTCGTGATGCTGCGCCGGGCGACCGAATGGAACCACGCGCGCAGGTAGAGAACGACGTCGGCCCAGAAGTAGACGATGACGGCCACGAGCGTGCCGAGATGGAGAGCAACGTCGAAGGTCTTGTTGAAGCTCTGGTGCGCCTCGAGGTAGTGCCAGTCGGCAAGCCACGGCACGAGGATCAAGTGGCCCGACGAGGAGATCGGGAGGAGCTCCGTCAGGCCCTGCGTGATCCCGAGCACGAAGGCCTGCCAGTCGGAGAGCCGTCCGGCCTTCTCGCCCACGTCGGCTACCGCGAAGAGCGCCGCGACCAGCAGGAGCGCGCCCGCGACGCTGTAGACGAGGCGGGGGCGGATGCGCCGCCCTGTCTGCGCGGCAGAAGCGGCCGTGGTCATCGGCCGCACGCTAGCAGCGGCCGCGAGCCCGGGGCTGCGTTGAAGAGCGCCTAAAATCGGCCCGTGGCCGACTGGGTGGCGATCTCGTCGCTGGCGACCGCCGGCGGGACGCTCGCCCTCGCCGGCGCGACCTTCACCGACCCCACGCGCCGACGAGGTCTGGATGGCGTCCGCTTCCCGCCACTGGAACATCGACCGGCCCGATCCCCGGTAGGCCGCTTGACCCACGGGCCGTCTCGGTCATCGCCGAGCCCCCGGTTCCGGATGTCGTAGCCTTCGGCAGATGAGTGTCGAAGAGGCGCGAGTCGAGCAGACGCCGCAGGGCGCAGTGGTTGCGTCGCCCGGGTGGTTCGTGCTGAACATGGCCGACGTCGCCTGGACGCGCGACCCGCGCGGCGGGGAGTGGGCGAACCCGGCGCCCGAGGCCGGCGAGTTCGAGCACTACGGAATCGGCATCCACGTCCTGCACCCGGGCCAGCCGAACGGGCTCTACCACTCCGAGAGCGTGCAGGAGGACTTCCTGGTCCTCTCGGGCGAGTGCCTGCTGGTGATCGAGGAGGAAGAGCGCATGTTGAAGGCGTGGGATTTCGTTCATTGCGCCCCCGGCACCAAGCACATCTTCATCGGCGCCGGCAATGGCCCTTGCGCGATCCTGATGGTGGGCGCGCAAAGCGAGGGCAAGCGGCTGCACTACCCACCGAGCCAGGTGGCCGCGAAGCACGGAGCCGCCGCCTCGGAGGAGACGAACGACCCGCGCGAGGCCTATCGCGACTGGCCTCGCGAATTCACCCAGGTGCGCGCCACCTGGCCTCTCTGAGCGTCGAGCAGCTGGCCGAGCGGGCGGAGCTCTTCCGTTCGTACCATCGCGGGCCGCCGGTGCTCGTCCTGCCGAACGTCTGGGACGTGGCGAGCGCGGTCGTGGTGGCTCGCGTCCCCGGGGCGCGGGCGCTCGCGACGACGAGCGCAGGCGTGGCCTGGTCGCGCGGCTACCGGGACGGCGAGGTGATCCTCCGCGACGAGATGCTGGAGGAGGTGCGCCGCATCGCCGCGGCGGTCGACCTCCCGGTGACCGCAGACCTGGAAGGCGGCTACGGCGACCCGGCCGAGACGGCCCGGCTGGCGATCGAGGCGGGTGCGGTCGGGCTGAACCTCGAGGACGGTATCCGTCACGAGGTGCTGCGTCCGGTCGAGGAACAGGTGGAGGCGATCCGGTCGGTCGTGGAGGCGGGCCGGCAGGCGGGGGTGCCGCTCGTCGTGAACGCGCGCACCGATTCCTTCCTGATCGGAGCCGGAAGCGCCGAGGAGCAGGTCGACACCTCGATCGAGCGGCTGAACGCCTATCTCGCAGCGGGCGCTGATTGCGGCTTTGCCGTGGGCGCCCGAGAACCGGCGGCGATCGAGCGGCTGGCGCGCGAGGTGCGAGGCCCGGTCAGCATTGTCGCCGGGCCGGGCGGGCCGACGCTCGCGGAGCTGGAGCGGCTCGGCGTCGCCCGGATCAGCGTCGCCGCAGGCGCCGCCCGCGCCGCGTACTCGCTCGTCTCGGCGATTGCAGAGGAGCTCTTCACCGCGGGCACCTACGAGCACCTGATCCCGGCCGTGGACCCGCCGCCGAACCTGAACGAGCTGCTGGCCTGACTCGCCAGTAGGCTTCGGTCCGGTGGAAGCAAGGCCGACGCGGCGCGGAGCGCAACCCATGAAGAAGCTGCTCGCACTCGCAGGCCTGGTCGTTCTCGGCGGCGTGCTCGGCTTCGCCGCCGCCGGGTGTGGCTCGGAGAAGGCCGGCTCGCTCGGGCAACCTGCGCAGACCGGCACGACGCAGGCCACGGAGCCGACCGGGACGGTGCCGACCTCCGTCTCCCTCGAGGTGTGGTTCCTGCGGGGCGAGCAGCTCGTCCGGGAGCGGCGGACGCACAAGACGACGCAGCGGGTCGCCACGGCCGCGATTCAGGCGCTTCTTGCAGGGCCCAGCCCGGCGGAGCTCGCGTCGGGCCTCGGTAGCGCGATCCCGGCAGGCACGAAGCTGCTCGGTATCTCGATCAAGAACGGAGTCGCGACCGTCGACCTGACCTCGGAGTACCAGTCGGACGGCGGCTCACACTCGATGCAGGCGCGCCTTGGCCAGGTCGTCTACACGCTGACGCAGTTCCCGACGGTGCGGGCGGTCCGCCTCCACCTCGACGGCAAGCCGGTGAACGTTTTCTCCGGCGAGGGAATTGTGCTCGACCATCCGGTGGGCCGGAAGGACTACGAGGGCCTGCTTCCGGCGATCTCGGTCGAGAATCCGGCGGCGGGCGCCCGTGCGTCGAGCCCGCTCCGCGTCTCCGGCAGCGCGAACGTGTTCGAGGCGAACGTGACCGTCCAGGTGCTCGACGAGAACGGGCGCGTTCTTGCCAGGACCTTCACGACTGCAACCTGCGGCACCGGCTGCCGCGGCGCCTACTCGGTCCCGGTCCGCTTCGACGTCACCCAGGAGCAGCGCGGTACGATCGTTGTCTCCGACGACGATGCCGCCGGGACGGGCACGCCGCCTCACGTGGCGCGAGTGCCGGTCGTCCTCGTTCCCAGGCGGTAGGCGGTCCGAGGCGGAATAGGAACGCTGCCGGCGAGGTTTAGTAGTAGACGAAAGAGGAGGACGACGAATGGCTCTGCAGCTTGGTGACACGGCACCGGATTTCGAGGCGGAGACCACCGAAGGCCGGATCCGCTTCCACGACTGGATCGGCGACTCGTGGGCGGTGCTCTTCTCGCATCCGAAGGACTTCACGCCCGTTTGCACGACCGAGCTCGGCTACATGGCGAAGATCGAGCCCGAGTTCGACCGCAGGAACGTCAAGGTGATCGGCCTGTCGGTGGACCCGATGGAGAGACACGCCGATTGGGTGAACGACATCGAGGAGACCCAAGGAAAGGCGCCCAACTACCCGATCATCGCCGACGCCGACTTCAACGTCTCGAAGCTCTACGGGATGCTCTCGACCGACACCTCCGGCGATCCGGCACAGCGCACGCCGGCAGACAACCAGACGGTGCGCAACGTCTTCGTCGTCGGCCCCGACAAGACGATCAAGCTGATCCTCGTCTACCCGATGACCACCGGGCGCAACTTCGACGAGGTGCTGCGCGTAATCGATTCGCTCCAGCTCACGGCGAAGCACAAGGTCGCGACCCCGGTGAATTGGCAGCAGGGCGAGGACGTGATCATCGCCGGCTCCGTCTCCGACGACGAGGCCAAAGAGACGTACCCTGACGGCTGGGACTCGCCGAAGCCCTACATCCGGATCGTGTCGCAGCCGCGCTGAGCGCTACTGGCATGCTGCCGGGGTGAGCGGGGAGCTCGCCATCCGGCTGCGCGCGGTCGTGAAGCGCTACGGCCCGATCACGGCCGTCAACGGCCTCGACCTCGACGTGCCGGTGGGCACGTGCGTCGGCCTGCTCGGTCCCAACGGCGCAGGCAAGTCCACGACGATGCGGCTGCTCACCGCCCAGTCGATCGCCGACGAAGGCGAGCTCGAGGTGCTCGGGTTTCGGCTGCCGGGCGAGTCCAAGCCCGCCCGCGCGCAGTGCGGCGTCGTGCCCCAGCTCGACAACCTCGACGTGACGCTGACCGTCGAGCAGAACCTGCTCGTGTTCTCTCACCTGTACCGGATCCCCCGCGCGGAGCGGCACGAGGCGATCGAGCGCGCGCTGAAGATGGCGAACCTGGTCGATCGCCGGGACACGAAGGTGAACAAGCTCTCGGGCGGCATGCGCCGGCGCCTGCTGATCGCACGTGGGCTGGTGCACCGCCCGCGGCTCGTGCTCCTGGACGAGCCGACCGTCGGTCTCGACCCGCAGGTGCGCCAGGAGCTCTGGGCGCTGATCGACGCCCTCCGCTCCGAGGGCACGACGATCCTGATGTCGACGCACTACATCGAGGAGGCACAGCGCCTGGCCGACACGGTCCTGATCATGTCGCACGGCAGCGCGGTTGCCTCCGGGCCGCCCGCGGAGCTCGTGCTGGAGCACGCCGGGCGCGAGGTGCTGGAGGTCTACGGCCCGCCGGCGAGGCTGGCCGAGGTCGAGGCCGAGGCGGTATCGGCGGGGCTGCCCACGCGGCGAACCGGGACGAGCATCTCGATCCTCGGCGTCGACCGGAACGGATACCGAGTCGAGGGCGAGCGCCGCCCGGCGAATCTCGAGGACGTCTTCGTGCTGCTCACCGGTGAGGAGATCGACTGATGGTCGTCACGACCGCACCGACTCGGCTGGGCCGGCTCGAGCGCCCCGCGCTGACGGGCGTGCTCGTGCGCGAGGTCGTCAACTTCTCCTCGTTCTGGCGCTCCAGCACCTTCTCCTCGACGGTCGAGCCGACGATCTACCTGCTGGCGTTCGGCTTCGGCTTCGGCTCGCTGGTCAGCCGGGTCGGAGGTTTCTCGTACGTCGAGTTCGTCGGCACGGGGACCGTCGCGACCGCGGTGCTGTTCTCGTCGGCGTTCCCGGCGATGTTCGGAACCTTCGTCAAGTACCAGTTCCAGCGCACCTACGACGCGATCCTCGCGGCGCCGGTCGACACGGAGGAGCTCGTCACGGCCGAGGCGCTCTGGATCGCCACGCGCGCCGGCGTCTACGGCTGCGTGCCGATGCTCGTCGCGATCGCCTTTGGGCTCGACCCGTCCTGGGGCATGCTGGTGGTGCCCTTCATCGGGTGGCTGGCCGGCTTCGGCTGGGCGAACTTCGGGATCATGGTGGCCGGCTTCGCCTCGTCGTTCGAGAACTTCAACTACGTCGTGAGCGCGGTGCTGACACCGCTGTTCCTGGTGGCGGGCACGTTCTTCCCGATCAGCACGCTGCCGAAGTGGGCGCGGATCCTGGCGGAGCTCAACCCGCTGCACCAGTGCGTCGTGCTGGTGCGTCAGGCGGTCTTCGGCTTCCACGACTGGACCGACTTCCTCCGGCTGGGCGTGCTGGTCGTGTTCGGCCTGATCATGTGGCGGATCGCGATCTACGCGATGGAGCGCAAGCTCATCGACTAGCCCGAGACGCGGATTTGGGCTGCAAGCTGGCGGGAGAGAGCGGCTGTCTGGCCGTCGGCCCGCACGGTGAGGGGGCCGCCGAGCGGCTCAGCCCGCAGGAGCTCCACGCGCCGTCCCGGCACGAGCGAAAGCGTTGTCAAGTAGCGCAGCAACTCGCGGTCACCGTCGGGAACCCGTTGCACGGTCGCCTGCTGGCCCGGTTCGAGCTCGGTCAGCGGCCGTGTCTTCGACTCCACGATCCGGAGACCGGCGTCGGGGATCGGATCGCCATGCGGATCTTCTCTCGGAGAGCCGAGCGCCTCGTCGATCCGCTGCTCGAGCGTCTCGGAGAGCGCGTGCTCGAGCCGGTCCGCTTCGGCGTGAACCGCCTCGAGCCCGAGCTCGAGCGTCTCGGACAGGTAGAGCTCGATTAGCCGGTGATGGCGAAGCACCTCGAGCGCGATGCGCTCGCCCCGCCGGGTGAGCCGCACGCCGCGATAGGGCACGTGGTCGGCGAGCCCGAGCGCGGCAAGCCTCTTCACCATCGCGGTCGCCGAGGGAGGAGCGACCTGCATCCGGCGCGCAAGCGTCGAGGTCCGAACTCGAGCGGTGTCCGCCTGAAGCTTGTAGATCTCGCGCAGGTAGTCCTGGAGCGCCTCGCTCAGATCGGCCAGTGCTGCACGCCGACGATGCGCGGCCGGCTTCGATTGGCTCGACATCTCAGCCGACCAGCAGCCCGGTTGCGTACATGACGACGATCCCGGCGAGATAGCCGCCGATGACAGGTCCGGAGCGCAGGCCGCCGGGCGCTCGACGCGCGACGTAGCGGCCCACTTCGACAACGACCTGCAGGGCGGCGCCGACAGCCAGCGCGAAGAACAGGACGCCGAGGAGATCGCTGGTGACGAATCCGCCGAGCCAGGCGCCGACGATCGCCGGCGCCCCGGCGACGACCGCAAGCAGTGCAAGGCGGGTTACGCGAACCTGCGCACCGTCTGCGATCGGAGCGGCGATCCCGAGGCCCTCGGTGATGTTGTGCACCATGAACCCGACGATCAGGAAGGTGCCGAGCGCCAGCTCGCCCAGCGCGATCGACGAGCCGATGGCCAGCCCTTCGCCCAGGTTGTGCAGGCCGATTCCGACCGCGACGAGCGTCGCCAGTGCGGCGCCTTCGAGCGGGGCGCTCCGGTCGCGCTGACCGGCGGTTGAGAACCGCCGGGCGACGTAGGTGAGGCCTAGGAAGCTGGCGGCAACCCCGAGCAGAATCAGACCGGGCCCTTGGAAGGCGCTGGGAAGGCCTGCCTGGAGGTCGAGTGCCTCGACAAGGGCATCGAGAGCGAGGAAGCTGAGCAGGCCGGCCGTCAGCGCCATGAAGGCGGCCACCCATGCAGCCCCGGTTCGCCGGAGCGAGGGCAGCCAGGCCAGGCCGAGCGCGACGGGGACGATGCCGACCAAGAAGCCGATCACCGTGTAGCCGAGGAACCCGCGCGGCGAGGCGCCGCGCGTCTCGACCGCGGCGGGGACGTCAAAGGTCGTCTGGATACCGCTCGAGCTTGTCACGCCGACGGTGTAGGGATCGTCCTCAACCCAGTGGTACGGGACGACGATCGTGCTCGAGCGCAGGCGGCCGAGCTTCGCGGGCCCTTCGATCTGAAAGGGCACGATCGCGTCGTCGACAGTGACGGTCCCGATCGTCAGCGTCGTTCGCTGCGGGTTCGTCACCCGGATCCGGATCTCTCCCGGCTTGAACGCGACTCGCCGGATGTCGAACCTGTCGGTCGGCGGAGGCGCTCGTCCGACGAGGTCGAGCAGCGAGGTGCCGCTCGCGCTGAAGAGAGCGACGACGCCAACGAGGAGGAGTAGCGGTACGACCGCCCACAGCCAGCCGCCGGCTCGGAGGCGAGCAGCGGTCGCGGTGGAGAGCATCAGTCGACGACCTCGAAGAACCCCATCCAGCCGAGCTCGGTGAACTCCGACTGGTGCGCGTGGAACATGAACCGCCCCGTGTGGGCGAAGTCGATCTCGATGATCCCCCGCTGCCCCTGGCAGAGCATGACCGTGTCTGTGTACTCGAAGTGCTCGGTCGATCCCGTTGGGTAGTAGCGGAAGAAGTCGCCGTGGAGGTGAAACGAGTTGACGAGGTCGAACTCCGTGAGGTTCGCGAGGTAGATCCGGACCGTCTGCGAGCGGCGCACGCGAATCGGGTACCTGGCGTAGTAGAAAGCCGGCCCGTTGACGCCGTAGAAGTTGTTCTCGCCGTCGCCGTCCGTGTCGAACCCGGTCAGCACCATCACGAGCTCCTGGGCGGGCGGGCGCGGCCTCGGCGGGTCGATGATGAAGGCGCCGTAGAGCCCCTTCGCGATGTGCTTCTTCAGAGGAGTCGAGTGGCAGTGGTAGAGGTGCATCCCGTACGGGCGCGCCGGGAACTCGTAGGTGAAGCTCCCACCGGGCTCGACGATCTCGAAGACGCCGTCCATGTTCGCCGGATGGATGCCGTGGAAGTGGATCGTGTGCGGGTGCGAGCCACCGTTCGTGAATCTCACGCGGAGCAGGTCGTCCTCGGTCGCGCGGATGACCGGTCCCGGCGTCGTGCCGTTGTATGTCCAGGCGGAGAAGAAGACGCCCTTGGCTACCTCGATCTGACGGTCGACGGCCGAGAGCGTGTACTCGCGCACGCGGCCGGGCTTGTGCGGAAGCGCCTTCGGTGGATACAGGAGGTCGGCGAGATCGTCCGGACCTCCGGGCGCCGGCACCTCGTGGCCGTGCATTGCTGTGTCGCTCGGACCGCTCATCACCATCCCGGCGTGGTGTGCGTGCGGAGCCTCTCCGCTCGACTGGGCGAGCGCCAGCTTGGCCAGCGGCCCCGCAGCGACGACCGGCGCGGCTGTCACGAGCAGTTGCCGACGCGTCACGCGAGATTTAGGCACAACTAAACATTAGTTTCGGCCGCCCTCGCGCGCAAGTCGCGGAACAGTGGTCGCGTTCTTCTGGGTAGCCTTCACCTCCGTCCGCCTGCTCCAAAAGGAGATCACGGTGTTGCGCAGACCTGACGCCGATGCACCTGGCTGCCGAAGACGCAGCTTCCTCGATCGCGTGCGCTCCTTCTTGCGGCTCGCACGTCGTGACTCCGGGTGCGGAGACTGGTTCGAGGAGCTCCCACCCGACTCGTTCGTGCGTGAACCGCGCCGACCGCGCCCGAGCGCTCCGTCGGCGAGCATCGCCCTAGAGCTGCCGCCGGACCTGGGCTAGCGTCATCCCGGGAACGGTCTACCCGTTTTCGTTGAGCCGTTCTCGACCCGATTTGTGGTGCCAGGGCGGCCGGCGTGCGGCCTCTCTCTGGTGTTGTCGTTTCACCCGGAGTGGACGATGCGTTGGGCCGCGCATCAAGCCAGTGTGTTCGAGACGCGGAAGGAACGAATTTCAAGACCCGGCCGCCGAACGCTGTGGCGGCACAGTCGATTGAAGGGAGACACGTGGCAATTGGACCCGTTCAACTGATCGTTCTGGGCTTCAGCCACCCCGAGTTCCACGGCGAGATCGCCGCCGAGCTCGAGCGGCTGCGCGAGAGCGACACCGTGCGCGTGATCGACGCGCTGGCGGTCCACAAGGACGCCGATGGAGAGATCGAGGTGCAGCACCTGAGCAACCTCACGAAGGACGAGGCGATCGAGCTCGGCAGCAAGGTCGGCGCGCTGATCGGCCTCGGCATCGAGGGCGAAGAAGGAGCGATCGCCGGAGCCGAAGCCGGCGCCGAGGCGACCGCGGAAGGCGTGCACGCGTTCTCCGATGACGAGGCCTGGGACGTGCTCGAGGAGATCCCGAACGACTCGGCCGCCGCGCTGATCCTGCTCGAGCATCATTGGGCGGTCCCCTTGCGCGACGCAATCGCGCGGGCGGGCGGCTTCCGGATCAGCGACGGTTTCATCAGCCCGCTGGACCTGATCGAGATCGGGCTGGTCTCGGCCGACGACGCCGCGCAGCTCCATGCGATCGAGAAGGGCGGAGTGCCGGTCGGCGCCACGACGGAGGGAGGTTCGCGATGATGGGATCCCGCAGGGTCGCGCGGCGCACTAGTCGCCGGGTCGCCCGCCGCCGCTAAAGGGCAATTGGCGACCAAGGGGCCCGCCCCTTCCGTGGTAAGGGACGGGCCCCTTATCCCCGGAGGCACGGACGTTCGCGAACCGGCTGGCGGACGGGCTGCTCGCCGCCGGCGAGTCGAGCTCGGATTGACGAAGGTACGGTGGGGACGCTAGTCGCCGAGGTCACGGCGCTCGGGCTGGCCGTCGCCTTCACGAGCCCGGTCTCGGTGGTTACCGTGATCGTCCTGCTCAGCATGCCCGCTGGGCGGCTGCGCGCGCTTGCCTTCCTCTGTGGCTGGTTGATCGCGCTGGCGCTGATCGGGACGATCATGGTCTTCGTCCTCAACGGCCAGGACTTCGGCTCCAGGAGCTCCACACCCTCACGGGCCGCCTCCGCGCTCGAGGTCCTGCTCGGCTCCCTGCTCCTGATCTGGGCGGTGGTCGCCTACCGCCGTCGCGAGCCGTCGAGCGGAGGCCACTCGACGCCCAAGTGGCTCAATCGCATCGAGGGGACGCACTGGCTGCTCGCCGTCGCAGTCGGGGCGCTCATGCTTAGCTACGGGCTCACTCTGGCGGCGGCGAGCGAGATCCTCAAGGCCGACGTCAGCCGTCTCGATGCGGCCGTCGCGATTGTCATCTTCGCCTTGACCTCGATCGTCACGGTCGCTGCGCCGGTGGTTGCGGTCGTGGCCGCGCCGGAACGCTCGGAGCAGAGGCTGGCTACTTGGAAGGCGTGGCTGCTCGGCAACTCGCGCGTCGTTGCGCTCGTCACGCTGATGCTCGTCGCTGCGTTGCTGATCGTCCGGGGCATCTCCGACCTCGCATGAGAACCGAGCCGAGCCTCGTCGTCGGCCGGCGAGATCTACAATCGATCGATGGCGATCGAGTTCGTCGCACAGCGGCTCGAGATCGGCGATGTCATCCTGGTTGCCCTTCCCGAAGAGGAGAGGGAAGTCGAGGCGACGGTGGTCCGGGACATCGAGCGAACGGACACGACCGTGCGCGCAACGCTCCGGGTTGAGGGACGCGAAGACTTCATCAAGGAGTGGTCTCTCGGCCAGCTCGTCACCGTCGTGCGCGGCCCTTGAACCGAGTCGTCAGTCGCGACCGGCGGCCGGCGGACCCCGCCGCTAAACGCGCGGTTGATCCGTTCCGGCGATCGGAGTAGAAGGAGGACGCGGTCGAACAGGCTTGGATAGGTCTCTGCCTCGCGCTCCTCTCGGCACTGGCCGTGAACTGGGCCTACACGAGGGAGCACGCGGCGGCAGCCGCACTGCCGCCGCTCTCCCCGCGGCGGCCGTTCCGCTCGCTGGGGCTCCTGCTCGGGAACCGCGGCTGGCTCGTCGGCTTCGGCACCGAGACGGCAGGCTGGCTCGTCTACGTGGCCGCCCTCGGGCTCGCCCCGCTCAGCCTGGTCCAGGCCGTCAGTGCCTCAGGCATCGCCGTCCTCGCGCTCTTCAGCGCGCACGGACATCCCGGCAGATTGGCAGTCCAGGAGCGACTCGCCGTCGGGATCGCGCTGGTCGGGCTGGTGTTGCTCTCGTTGTCGCTCGTCGGCTCTACGCCGTCCTCCCAGACGCCACAGGCGGTCAGCGTCGTGATCTGGCTCGCAGCTTCAGCCGGGGCCGCGGCGGTTCTCAGCGCCGTGCGTGTCCGCCTTTCGCAGGCCGCCGCGCTCGGGCTTGCCGCGGGGCTCCTGTTCGCCGATGGGGACATCTCCGCGAAGCTCGTCTCCTCGGGCGGGATCTGGTTGCTCGCGCTCCTCCCATTGATTGCCTGCTATGCAACGGGCACGAGCGTGCTCCAGGCGGCGTTCCAGCACGGCAGCGCGCTGACTGCCGCCGGCATCGCGACCCTGGTGACGAACGCTGTCCCGATCGCCGCAGGCTTCGTGCTCTTCGATGAGTCCCTGCCGCCGGGTGCTCGTGGTGGACTGCAGATCGCGGCCTTCGCCTCCGTCGTCGCCAGCGCTGCTCTCCTCGGAAGCTCCGCCGCAAGCCGATCAGGCTCGCCCAAAGCCCTCACAGCGCCTGCGCCCGGGATCGCTGACGCGTGAGAATCTCAGAACGGGTTCACGCAGCCGAGCGGTTCCAGGACGGCTGCGGCACGCGCTTGCCTCTCCTGTGCGGCGGCCGTCCGGCCTGCGGCCTCGAGCGCCCGTGCCAGATCGAGCTCGAGGCAGGCGGCGTGATAGGTGCGACCGAGCCGCCGCTCTCGCTCGGTCGCCAGCTCGAGCTGCGCCACGGCCTCATCTGCGCGTCCTCTAAGGAGCGCGAGCAGGCCGTCCGCAGCCAGCCGCGCCGTATATGCGTTTGCCGAAACGTCGGCTGTCTCTCCAATCGACTCGGCCGTGCGCACGAGCAGTTGCGTCTCACCGGCCCCGGCCAGCGTTCGTACGACGGGCATGGCGTCGAGCATGGACGGCCACTGTCGGTCGACGCTCGCCAGGATCTGCTCGGTCAACGAGCGCAGCTCCTCGAGGTTGCCGGTGACCACCAACCAGGGCAGCACGACGCCGGCCATCGGGATGATCCGCTGCGGCTCCCCGCTCGCGAGCGCCAGCGGTCGTAGCTCCTCGAGAAGACGCTCGGCCGTCTCCAGCTCACCGCGGCGAAGCGCGAGGCCGCCGGCGACCGTTAGATACACGAGCCTCGAGCTCGTGCTCACTCCTTGCTTGGCCTGCGCGAGAATCGCGTCAGCCTCTGCCCATCGCGCTGACGGAACCAGGATCCACATGGCGAACGACGTCTCGAGGTACGGCGCGATCATCTTGGGCGGCGGAACATTCGCCAGCCGGTCGTAACCCTCAGCGACCACGAGCTCGATGCGGTCGATCGGCACGTAGCCGCCCGCGGACCAGACGAAGTTGACGATGGCGCGATACGCCTCCTCGTATTCCCCCGCGCCTGCCGCTGCCTCGACGATCGAGGCCAGGTCATCCGGATCCGGTGGGACGCCCATGGTCGACAGCTGGGTGAAGACGTTGATCCTGGCGTTCACCTCCGCGAACGAATCGCCGACGCGACGAGCGACAGCGATGGCTTCTCGCGCATGGTCGACGGCCTCGGGCCGTTGTCGCAGCATCTCGAGCTGCGACTGGCGCGCCAGCGCACGCGCGAGCTGGGGTGATTCCGGCAGGCCGGCGAGGGCGCCCACGGCACCATTCGCAGAAGAGAGTGCCTCATCCCAGCGACCTGTGAGCCAGCAAATCCTCGAGCGCCAGCCGAGCGCGTCGGAGCGGAGTTCGGCATCGCCCGGCCCGAGAAGAGCCTCGACGGCGTCGAGTCGCTCCAGGCAGTCGTCGAAAAGCGCCTCGGTCCCATCCAGGCGTGCGAGTGCAAGCTCGGCGGCTGCTCGTTGGCTGTCGTCGACCTCGAGCTCGAGCGCGCGCTCGAGCTGCATCCTCGCGGCCTCGAAGGCTCCCCGACCGAATGCCGCGTCGCTTGCAGCCAGTGACAACTCGAAGGCTCGCAGCGAGACGGCCGGATCATCCTCACCGTAGGCGAGCGCCTGGCCGTAGTGGTAGGCGGCGAGCTCCACGGTCTCGCTGCTGCGGTCTGGAGCGACGTCCTGAATCCACTCACCGACGCGCCGGTGGAGCTCGCGGCGCTCGGGTCGCGGCAGCGTCGCGTAGACGACATCGCGAGTCAGGGCGTGCTTGAAGGCGAACTCGCGCATCCCCGCCATGACAGAGTCGACGCTGTCGGACACCAGGCCGCTCCGGACGAGTGCCGCAATGACCTTCTCGTCGACATCGACGGCCGCCGGCCAGAAGCTGCGGCCGACCACGGAGCAACGGCGCAGCGCGTCGCGCGAGGCCGTCTCGAGGAGGTCGATGCGCGCCGCGATCACGCCGTGAACCGAGTCCGGGATGGAGACCTCGGCAAGCCGGTCCGTGGACACCCAGCCGCCGTTCCGTCGCTCGAGCGCCCCTTCCTCGATCAGCATGTTCAGCATCTCCTCGAGGTAGAACGGGTTGCCTTCCGCGCTCGCGAGCACTCGTTCCCGCACGTCTTCCGGAACCTGCGCCTCGCCCAGCAGCGAGGACATGAGGTGTGCGGCGTCCGTCGGGGAGAGCGGTGTGAGCGAGAGCGAGGTTGCGTTCTGCTTGCCCGCGCCCCAGGTCGGGCGGACTTCCAACAGCTCCAGTCGGGCGGTGCACACGAGCAGCACCTGCGTGTTGGCCAATTTCTCCGCGAGCTGTTCGACCAGGTCGAGGAGTGCGCCGGACGCCCAGTGAACGTCCTCGACGGCCAAGACCGTGAGCTGCTCGCGACCGAGAGCCGCTACGTACCGCGTCCATCCGTCCTGCAGTCGGCTGACGACCTCGTGCGGGTCGGTCCCCTCCGAGACACCCGGGAGCGCGAACCCGATCGTCCACGTAGCTGCTTCGAGCACGCGCTCGGCTTGATCCTCGGGAACGACCGACTCGACCGCGGCTCGCAGCTTGGCGAGGGCGATGTCCGCCGGATCCGTGTCGAGGATGCCCGCGTGCGCTTTCGCAGCCTCGGCGAGCGGCCAGAACGTGATCCCCTCGCCGTAGGGGAGGCAGCGGCCCCTCACCAAGCGCGCACCGGGGAGCCGCTCGACGAGCTCCGCCAGCAGGCGCGACTTGCCGACGCCGGCGGGGCCGAAGAGCGTTACGAGCTGCGGCGCACGTTCTCGCTCGACTCGAGCGGCGACGGCGCTCAGCACGGCGAGCTCCTCGTTTCGCCCGACCAGCGGTGCGCTCAGGCCGGCCATGCCGCGTGGCGCGGGCTCTTGCTCCGCCGCGGCGGAAACCGCCACCCAGCAGGCGACGGGCGCACTCTTGCCCTTCGCCTGGAGAGCCTCGTGCTCGCGGTAGGAGATCGTGCGGCTTGTCGCCGCCTGCGTTCGCTGCCCCACGAGCACCTCGCCCGGATCTGCATGCTGTTGCAGGCGCGCGGCCACGTTGACGGCGTCGCCGCTGACCATCAGCTCTCCACGGGCGGCCGCCTCGCGGCCCGAGACCACTTCACCGGTGTTGACGCCGATCCGGAGCCCGACCTCGGCCCCGTGGCGACCCTGTACGCGGTAGGTGAAGGACACGAAGCTGTCCCGCACGGCCAGTGCGGCCCGAACCGCCCGCTCGGGGTCGTCTTCGTGGGCCTGGGGAATACCGAACACCGCGAGGACCGCATCGCCGGCGAACTTCTCGGTGGTGCCTCCGAACCTCTCGACTTCGGTGTTGATCAGCTCGAAGAGCTCGCCCTGAAGCTCTCGCACGTCCTCCGGATCCAGTCTCTCGCCGAGCGCGGTCGAACCGGCGAGGTCTGCGAACAGGACGGTGACGACTCGCCTCTCCTGCCGATCGTCGCTCGCGTCGGCGACACGGCGAGCGTCTTCCCGGAGTGCGATGCCGCAGTTGGAGCAGAAGGTCGCGCTGGCCGGCTGCTCAGACCCGCAGGACGGGCAGGCGCGCCGGAGCGGCGCACCGCACTCGCTGCAGAAGCGGGCATCGCTGGAGTGCTCGGCTCCGCAGGAGGCGCAGGCCAATTTCACGCGGCGAGTCTACGACGAAGGCATGGAAGCGGTACCAGGCTCAGGCGGCGGCTTGGAGGGAGCGGTCCACGGCATCGGGCGTCAGGACATGCTCGATCACCATGATCGCCGCTCCGATCACGCCGGCTCGGTCGCCGAGCCGGCACGGAACGATTCGGAGGTCGCGTGTCGCCAGTGGTAGCGAGCGACTGAAGATTCCCTCGCGAACGCCCGCCAAGAGCTGCTCGCGTGCCTCCGCGATGTCCCCGCCGATGACGATCACCGCGGGGTTGAAGAAGTTGACGGTTCCGGCCAGCACCTCGCCCAGCGTTCGGCCGGCGTCCCGCACCATCCGGATTGCGCCGCCGTGGCCGCTCCGGACAAGGCGAACCACGTCGCGGCTGTGAGACGCGTCCTCCCCGGAGCCGGCCAGTCTCAGCGCGAGCGCCTGACCTCCCGCGATGGCTTCCAGGCAGCCGATGTTTCCGCAACGGCAGACGACGTCTTCCCTGCTCGTCGCGCGGATATGCCCGATGTCGCCGGCGGCTCCGCGGGCCCCGCGGTGGATGCGGCCGTCAGCCACGATGCCGCAGCCGATGCCGGTCCCGACCTTGATCAGCAGCAGATGCTCGATCTTTCGCCAGTGCATTCGGTGTTCGCCGCGGGCCATGATGTTCACGTCGTTGTCGACCAGCACCGGCGCGCTGTAGCGGCTCGCGAACCAGTCGGGAATCGGGAAATCGTCCCAGCCGGGCATGATCGGCGGATTGACCGGCCGCCCACTGGCGAACTCGACTGGCCCAGGCACGCCGACGCCGATCCCGCGCACGTCGTTGCGGGAGCGCCCAATATCGTCGAGGAGCTCGGTGAATCGTTCGGCCACCCACGCGAGGGCGTGTTCCGGCCCGAGCGCAATGTCCAGGTCTGATGCCAGCTCGGCGAGCGGCGCGCCGGTGAGATCACTCACGGCGACCCGAGCATGGGTCACGCCGAGGTCGGCAACCAGTACGACCCCGGCGTCGCGATTGAAGGCCAGCACCGTCGGCGGGCGGCCGCCGGTGGAGGTGCCTCCCGCTTCGCAGACGAGCCCCTGCGCGAGGAGTGCATCGACGCGCTGGGCGACGGTCGAGCGGGCGAGGCCGGTCACTCTCGCGAGGTCGGCTCGTGTGACCGCAACCTCTTCGCGGATCAGCCGCAAGAGCGCGCCGGCGCTGGTCGGCGACGATTGGCTGGGCTGAGGGTTCGTCGCCATTGACGTTCAAAGTAAAGCATGAGTTGGACGAAGGTCGATAGCTTTTGCTTGACAGCTGGACTAAGTCTGTTTAGGTTCCTCCCTGATGCGTCTCCAGGCGGCGATCGCAGGCACCGGCTTCATCGGCGGAGTCCACGCCCGATCTGCGCGCTTCGCTGGAGCCGAACTGGCCGGCGTCGCCGCCTCGTCCCCGGCGTCTGCCCAGGCCGCGGCGGCTGAGCTCGGCGCGGAGCGGGCCTTCGATTCGGCCGAGGAGATGATGCGCGACCCGGGCATCGACGTCATGCACATCTGCACGCCGAACTACCTGCACCTCCCGCTCGCCGAGGCTGCGCTGGCAGCCGGCAAGCACGTGATCTGCGAGAAGCCGCTTGCCCTCGATGCCGCAGGGGCGCAGCGCCTGGTGGACGCCGCAACCGAGTCAGGACTGCTTGCCGGAGTTCCGTTCGTCTACCGGTATTACCCGACGGTGCGCGAGGCGCGCGAGCGCGTCGGCAGCGGGCAGACCGGCGCGCTGCGCCTGCTGCACGGCACCTACCTGCAGGACTGGCTCCTGCGTCCCGACGACGACAACTGGCGCGTGGACGACCGGCTCGGCGGCGCGTCGCGCGCGTTCGCCGACATCGGCTCGCACTGGTGCGATCTCACCGAGTTCGTGACCGGGCATCGCATCACGCGGCTCGTGGCGCGGACCATGACGGTCTATGCCGAGCGGGCGGCGGGCGGCGCGCTCGCGTTCCAGCGCGCCACCGGCGCCGGACCGCGCGTGCCGGCCTCGGGCGAGGATGCGGCCACCATGCTGTTCGAGACCGACCGGGGCGCCTCCGGGATGCTCCTGGTGAGCCAGGTCTCGCCGGGTCGCAAGAACCGCCTCTGGTTCGAGATCGACGCGACCCGCGAGTCTCTCGTGTTCGATCAGGAGAGGCCGGAGGAGCTGTGGATCGGCACGCGCGAGGCGCAGCGGACGCTGGTCCGCGATCCCGGCGTTCTCTCGCCCGAGGCGGCCCGCTACGCGGTCCTTCCCCCCGGGCATGCGCAGGGCTACGGCGATGCCTTCAACGCCTTCGTCGCCGACGCCTACGCTGCCATCCGCGGCGGGGCGGTCCCGGACGGCCTGCCGACCTTCACCGACGGGCTGCGCGCCGCGCGTCTGACCGAGACGGTCCTGGCCTCGGCGCGGAGCGGGGCCTGGACCGCCGTCGGCGCCTGAGCCTCGCGTCCCGGGTCCCGGGTCAGGTCTTGCGGCGCGCGATCGGGCCGGTCCTGGCCCCGGTCGCGCGCAGGTAGTCGGCCGGCGCGAGCTCGATCTGCGTGCCGCGGACGCCGGCCGAGACGCAGACGCGATCGAACACCTCGATGTTCTCGTCGGCGAAGACCGGATAGTCCTTCTTCGCCCCGAGCGCGGTGACGCCGCCGCGCACGTAGCCGGTCAGCGGCTGCACCTCGCGCAAGGGAACCGTGTCGACCTTGCGATCGCCGGTCAGACGGGCGAGCGCCTTGAGGTCGAGCTCGTGGTCGCCGGGGATGACCGCGAACGCGACGCCCTGGCGATCACCGCGCACGACGAGCGTCTTCCACACCTGCTCGGGCGGGAAGCCGACCTTGGCGGCGACCGACTCCGCGCGGAGATCGCTCTCGTCCACGTCGTAGTCGCGGAGCTGGTAGGCGATGCCGAGCGAATCCAGGATCCGGGCGGCGTTGGTCTTCACGCGGCTCAGCTCAGCCCCGGAGGAGCTCGGCGAGCACCGCCTCGGCCTCCGCGTGGAGCCCGGGCGGGGCGCCGTAGTAGACCGCGGCGGAGCCGCCCTTGCGATCGAACACGAACAGGGTGGGGACGGCGCTGAGATCGCCGAACAGCCGGGCCACCTCGGGCGTGCCCATGGCGAAGACGAGCGGCAGCCCGAGCTTGCCGGCCAGCTCGCGCACCGTCCCCTCCTCCGACTCGACCGCGACCGCCAGGACCGCGACGCGGTCGCCGTACCGCTTCTTCACCTCGCCCAGCCAGGCGAGCGTCGCCCGGCAAGGCGGGCACCAGGTGGCCCAGAACTCGACCATGACCACGCGCCCGGCCAGGTCGGCGCGGCCGAGCGGCTTGCCGTCCAGGTCGGTCAGCGAGAAGGCGGGCAGCGAGGCGAGCTTCCTCTCCTGGCCGGCCGCGCCGGCCTCCGAGCGGGCCGTGTCCTTTCGACCGGCCAGGACGAGGCCGACCATGCGCTTCAGGTCGGCGCGGAAGCGCTCGTGGCTCGCCGCGCTCTTGAACGGCGAGTAGCGCCCGCCTTCCTGCCCCTCTCCCTTGCCGTAGAAGCCGAAGTCGTTCGGGGTCGCGACCAGGACGTCGTCGACGAAGAGCGCCGGGTAGCGCGTCACGCCGAATCGCCTGGCCAGCTCCGAGTCGCCGTAGTTCTCGGCCACGAAGCGCGCCTGTCCGCCGAACTCCTGCACCACGCTCTCTGCCAGCAGACCTGCTGGGTCGGACAGGTTTCAAGTGAACGGCCAGCGCACGAGCGTGACCGTCACCCTGGCGGGCGGTCTCGCCGCCGCCCTGGGCGCGGCCGGCTCGAGCGCGGCGAAGTAGCGCGGCATGACCTCGCTCGCGATGGCCGCCGCCTTGACCGGTCCGCCGTCTGCGGCCGTGGCGGTCTCGAGATCGTCCTCGGCGATCTCGAGGAAGAGGCGGCCGAGGCTGTGATCGACCCCGGCGTCGGAGGCGATGCGGCTCTCGAGCGCGCGCAGCTGGAGCGCGATCGGCTTCGCGTCGGGCGCGCCGCCGGCCGCGCGCAAGAGCGCGGTGCGGGTCGCGGCCTGGAGATACTGCAGCAATGCGCCGTGGCGGAGGCCGGCCGCGTCGAGCTCGCGCGCCACCTTGAGCGCCCCGCCGGCCGCGATGAAATCAGGATGGCGATCGATCGACAGAGGCGGGCGGTACGCGGCGAGGAGCTCGGACTCGAGCGCGTCGAGCTCCTGGTCCAGCGGCCGCAGAGACGGCGGCCGACCGGACGCGGGCGCGGCGAGCCGCCGGAAGAAGACGACCAGGTCGCGCTCGGCGGCGGCGACGCCGAGATAGAAGAGGCCGATTTCCGGCTGGGTGTTCTCTCCGTACGACAGGCTGGCGTCATAGAAGAGGCGCACCTGGGGAAGGGCCGCCTCGCCGATGGCGCGTACCGCGGCCGGCTGCACACCGTCGAGCGATCCCGGAGCCGGGCGGCCGAGCTCATCCTTCAGCACTCGACCCATGCGCGCCCACTCCTCCTTCAGCGCCGCCATGTCCATCGGGCGGCTCGCCGTCCTCTGGCGGACGTACACGAGAGCGTCGAAGTTCGGCTTCGCGAAGGAGAGGCGGTGCATCGCCAGCAGGCGGCGACCGTCGCGCAGCGCGTCGGCCTCCTTCTCGATGATCGGCAGCGCGGCCTTTCGCACCTCGACCGAGACCTCGTCGGTCGCCTTGTCGGCTCGCGCGCGAGCGGACTGGCGCGCGACCTCGATCGCGAGGAGATCGGGAGACCGCGCCGTCGTCTTCGCGGCACGGTCGGTCCGACACGAGACGACGCCCAGCCCGGAGAGAACCAGAACCATCGCGGCGGCGCGTTGCATGGGCCAAGCCTACCGAGAGGATGCGGCGGCGCCAGGAATGGTCATCAACGGTCAGCGAAGAGTTCGCGTCCCATGATCGGACAGGCGGAAAAGATGCGCCCGTCTCGACCATCGCGGCCGTCGAGGACCGCGAGCGACTCGGCCAGGGTGGCCGCCGCGAAGAGCGGCTGGCGCAACGCGATGGAAAGGGTCGGCCCGAGCAGGCGCACGTGGCGGCGACTCACCTGGACGCCGTGCTTCTCGCCGCGGGCGCGGGCGTTGGCCACGAGCAGCTGCCGGTAGGCCGCGACCCGGTCGCCGTCGTCGGGAGGCGCGATGCGCGCGCCGTGCCCGAGGAGCGCGCGCGCCTCGCGGAAGATCCACGGGTGATCGATCGCCGCCCGGCCGATCATCACGCCGGCGCACCCGGTCTCCCGGAGCGCGCGGACCGCATCGTCCGCGCTGCGCACGTCGCCGTTGACCACGACCGGGATGGCCACCGCCTCGCGCGCTCGCCGCGCCCAGCCCCAGTCCGCCGCGCCGCCGTGGCCCATCTTCGCCGTGCGGCAGTGAATGGTGAGCCCGGCGATCCCGGCATCCTCGAGCCGCCTGGCCAGATCGACGATCGGCATGTGCGACTCCGGGCCCCAGCCGATCCGGGTCTTCACCGTGACCGGCAGGTCCACCGCGGCGGCGATGCGCGCCGCCATCGCCACCATCGCGGCCGGGTCGCGCAGCCAGCCGGCCCCCGCGCCGCGCCCCGCGATGCGCGGAACCCAGCACCCGCAGTTGATGTCGAGGAAGGCAGGCCGGGCCGCCGCCGCCACCTCGGCTGCCTCGAGCAGGCGACCGGCATCGGATCCATAGATCTGGATCGCGGTCGGCCGGTCGTGCGCGTCAAGATGTGTCTTTCGGCGCGCGATCCGGGCATCGGCGATGAGGTGCTCGGCCCGCACGAACTCGGTCAGGCACACGACCGCGCCGAGGTCGCGGCAGAGCCGGCGATAGACCGCGTCGGTCACGTCCTCCATCGGGGCGAGGACGACCGGGTGGCGGGCGAGGAGCGCGGCGATCGAGGCAGCGTGGGTCACGACGGGCGTCTTCTATTGCCTCGCCGCAAGGGTGGTGTCAATCGCCGCGGAGCGCGACACTCGCCGGGTGAAGCTGGCCTGGGCCACCGACGTCCACCTCGACCTCATCCCGCCCCGGGAGGTCGAGCGGTTCGCGGATGCGGTCGCGGCCGAGCAGCCGGATGCGCTCGCGCTGTCCGGCGACATCGCCGAGGCTCCCACGCTCGAGGCGATCCTCGAGGTGCTGGCCGCGCGGCTCGATCGCCCCATCTACTTCGTGCTCGGCAACCACGACTTCTACCGCGGTGACATCGCCTCGGTCCGCGCCCGGGCGGCGGGGCTGGCCGGGCGATCCGCCCATCTCGTCTGGCTGCCCGCCGCGGGCGTGGTGCCGCTCTCGCGCAGCGCGGCGCTCGTCGGCGTCGACGGGTGGGGCGACGGCCGGCTCGGCGACTTCGCCGGGTCCCGGATCGACCTGGCCGACTGGGTCCTGATCGCGGACCTGCGCCTGGCGCGCGATGCCCGACTCGCCCGGCTGCGCGCGCTCGGCGACGAGTCCGCGGCCGAGCTGCGCCGGCTCCTCGGGCAGGCGCTGGCCGGCTTCGAGGAGGTCGTGGTCGTCACTCACGTCCCGCCGTTCCGCGAGGCGGCCTGGCACGAGGGCCGCCCGTCCGACGACCAGTGGCTGCCCTGGTTCTCGTGTGCCGCGACCGGCGAGGTCCTGCTCGAAGCGGCCGCGTCCCACCCGGACCGTGCGATCCTCGTCCTGTGCGGCCACACCCACGGATCGGGCGAGCACGCGCCGGCGCCAGGGCTGCGCGTCCTGACCGGCGGCGCCACCTACGGCGCACCCGAGCTGCAGCGAACCTTCCTCTTCTGATCCGACCCGATCTGATGACCCGGAGAACGACGATGCAATACCTGCTTCTGATCCACGACGACGAGTCGGAGTGGGCGGCGATGAGCGAGGCGCTCCGCGCGAAGTACATGCAGGAGTACGCCGACGTCAGGGACGCGCTGAAGAAGTCCGGCAACTTCGTCGGCTCCCAGCAGCTCCACCCGACGTCGAGGACCACGACCGTCCGCGTGCGCGACGGGAAGACGCTGGCCACCGACGGTCCCTTCGCCGAGACACGCGAACAGCTCGGCGGCTTCTTCATCATCGAGGCCCGGGACCTCGACGAGGCGATCGCGATCGCGGCGAGGATCCCGTCGGCCCGCAGCGGAACGATCGAGGTGCGCCCGGTCCTCCGGGTCGGGTAGCGCGCTCCTATGCCTTCTCGCGCGGCAGCGGCTTCATGACCGCGAGCACCGCGCCGGTCGGATCCTTCAGCACCGCAAAGCGACCGATGCCCGGGATGTCTTCCGGGGCCATCGGGATCGCCGCGCCGAGCTTCTTCGCGCGCGCGATGGTCGCGTCGACATCGTCGGAGGTGACATAGGGCAGCCAGTGCGGCGCCACGCCGGCCGGCAGGTGGCTCGTCGCGCCCCCGCGCTCCACGCCGCCCCTCGACAGCACGTGGTAGGTGCCGCCCGGACCCATGTCCACCGATCGGTGCGCGAAGCCGAGCACCTTCTCGTAGAACTTGAGCGCGGCGGCCGGGTCGGTGGTGTGGAGCTCGTTCCAGAAGAAGCGCCCGGCCGGCGGCGTCTCGTCAGGAGGGTCGCCGCCCGCGTTCTTGAACGGGCAGATCTCCGCGCCCTGCGGATCCGCGATCCGCGCCCACCGGCCGACGCCCGGGATATCCGCGGGCGCGTCGACCACCTTGCCCCCACTCGCGGCGGCGGCCTTCGCGGCCGCATCGACATCGTCGACGGAGACGTACGCGATCCAGTGCGCGGACTGGCCGCCCTTCGGCGACGCGTAACCTCCGATCATCGTGTCACCGGAGTAGATCATCTCGTAGCTTTCGGGGCCCATCGGCATGGCCTCGACCCTCCACCCGAACACCTCGGCAAGAAACGCCTGCGCTTTCTTGGCGTCCCTGGACACGTGCTCGAACCAGACGAACTTCCCGGGAAGTGGCTTGCGATCTGACATGGTCATGTCCTCCTTGCCCCCAGGTCGAACGACCCTGCCGCGATCGACACCCCGGACGAAAAAAACGCAAGCCCCGGAGATCGCACCCCTGACGGTCACCTTGGCCAGTCGGAGCCCGTCGGGAGTAAACTTCAGCCGATGGCCAGCCTCCGCGGGGGGTTCGCGAGCGAGGAGATCGAGAAGGCGTGGATGGAAGAGATCGATCGCCGGAGCCGCGACATCGACGTCGGCAACGCCGACCTCGTCGAGTGGTCCGAGGTGCGCGAGCGGTAGCGGAGGTCCGCGAGGGACAGATGGATGTACCATGCGCGCCATGACGGCACGCAGGTATGGCCTCGGCATCGACCGGCTGCTCGCGCTCGGCCTCGTGCAGCTGGCGCCGGTCTTCGAGGTCCGCGATCGGCTGCCCGGCATCCGGGTGCCGACCATCGTCATCGTGGGGCGCAAGGACTTCGTCTGCTCGCTCGCGATGGCCAGGATGCTCGATGCCCTGATCCCGGACTCCAGGCTCGTCGTTCTCGAGCGCAGCGGCCACATGGGGCACATCGAGGAGCCGCAGGCGTTCGCGCGCGCGGTGACCGGCCTCGGCGCGCGGTGAGCGGTGAGCGGTGAGCGTCCGCCGGGCTGGCACCGACGCGAGCGACGAGTGGCGGCCGCGTCGGACGTTCGCCTGGTTCCCCTGGGGCAAGGAGGCGCAGTCATGGCTTCGAACGGCATGGATCGGCGCAGTTTCCTCGGCTGGTCGGCGGGTGGCGCGGTGGCGCTCACTCTCCCCGGCTGCAAGCAGTCGGGCGACAAGAAGAAGGCTGACGAAGGGCAGGCGGCCGGCGCAACCGCCGCGCCACAGGGCGGGGCCGCCGGAGGAGGAGGCGGCGGCGGCGATGTGCGGGAGGTGGTCATCGGCTACGTCACCCCGCAGACCGGACCGATCGCGGTCTTCTCCGCCGCCGACGTCTTCATCATCGATCGCGTGGTGAAGGCGCTCGACCAGAAGGGGATCATGGTCGACGGGAAGAAGGCGAAGTTCACCGTCAAGCGAGTCGACAGCCAGTCCAACCCCACCAAGGCCGGCGAGGTCGCCCAGGCGCTCATCACCGGCGACAAGGTGGACCTCATGGTCGTCGCGCACACGCCGGACACGACCAACCCGGTCGGCGCGGTCTGCGAGAGCACCAAGACCCCCTGCATCTCGACGGTGGCTCCGATCGGCCCGTGGCTCGCGGGCGGTCCGTACGAGTGGACCTATCACTTCTTCTGGGACCTGCCGGACATCATCCAGGTCTTCACCGGCATGTGGGACAAGCTGCCCACCAACAAGGTGGTCGGCGGCCTCTGGCCGAACGATCCGGACGGCACCGCCTGGACCGGCGCGTTCACCAAGGCGCTGACCGAGAAGGGCTACAAGGTCGTCGACCCGGGCCGCTATCCGAACGGGACGACCGACTTCACCGTCTTCATCCAGAAGTGGAAGGCGGCGAAGGCCGAGATCGTGACCGGCGTGCCGATCCCGCCCGACTGGGCCGCGTGCTGGCGCCAGTGCGCGCAGCAGGGCTACCGGCCCAAGATCGCGAGCATCGGCAAGGCGATCCTCTTCCCGGCCGCGGTCGAGGCGATCGGCGAGAACCTGCCCGAGGGACTGTCGTCGGAGGTGTGGTGGAGCCCGGCCCATCCGTTCAAATCGTCCGTGTCCGGGGAGAGCGCGAGCGAGCTGGCCGCCGCCTACCCGCAGCAGTGGGCGCAGCCGCTCGGCTTCGTCTATGCGATGTTCGAGGTCGCGGCCGATGCGCTGGCGCGCGCCCAGAGCGTCGACAAGGAGAAGGTGCGCGCCGCGCTGGCCCAGACCAAGCTCGACACCATGGTCGGCCCGATCCAGTTCGACGACAAGCACGTGGGGCGCACGCCGCTGGTCGGCGGGCAGTGGACCAAGGGGGAGAAGCACCCGTGGGACCTCCGCGTCGTCTACAACGAGACCGCGCCCTCGATCCCGAAGACCGCCGAGCTCAAGGCGATCGGAGGCTAGTGGCGGCGGCAGAGGAGCGGCTCCGGGCCGTCGGGCTGCGCAAGTCGTTCGGCAGCCTGCTCGTCACCGACGACGTCTCGCTGGCCGCGGCGGCCGGCGAGGCGCTCGGCATCATCGGCCCGAACGGCGCCGGCAAGACCACGCTCTTCAACCTCCTGGGAGGCAGCCTCGCGCCGGACGCCGGCATGGTCCTCCTCGACGGCGCGGACGTGAGCCGCGAGCCGCCCCACCGTCGCTGCCGGCGCGGACTGGCCCGCACCCACCAGATCCCGCATCCGTTCCTCGACCTCACGGTGTACGAGAACGTGCTGGTCGGGGCCTCGTTCGGCCGCGGACACGCGCGCTCGCTCGCGCTCGAGCGGACCGGGGAGCGCGGCGCCGCGCGGGCGATGGATGCGCTCGAGCGGGCCGGCATCGCGGACCTCCGCGCCCGGCCGGCGCGCACCCTGGCCCTGGTCGCGCGCAAGCGGCTGGAGCTGGCCCGCGCGCTGGCCGCGCACCCGCTCGTCCTCCTGCTCGACGAGGTGGCCGGCGGCCTCACCGACGCGGAGACCGCCGAGCTGTGCGCGGTGCTCGACGACGTCCGCCGCTCCGGCGTCGCGCTCGTGTGGGTCGAGCATGTCGTGCAGGCGATGGCCCGCTTCGTCGACCGCCTGCTCGCGCTCGACCGCGGGCGGGTGGTTGCGGTCGGCGCGCCGGAGGCGGTCCTCGCCGACCCGGCGGTGCAGGCGGTCTACCTCGGAAAGGAGGCGACCGGTTGAGCCAGAGCCTCCTCCGGGTCGAGGAGCTCGACGCGTTCTACGGCCAGCTGCAGGCGCTGCGCCGGGTCTCGCTCGCGGTGGACGCCGGCCAGGCGCTCGCCGTCATCGGCGCCAACGGCGCGGGCAAGACGACCCTGTTCCAGACCATCTTCGGCCTGCACCGGGCCGCCCGCGGCGCGGTCCTGTTCGACGGCGAGCGCCTGACCGGCCTGCCCGCCCACCAGGTGGTCCGGCGCGGCATCGCGCTCGTCCCGGAGGGACGGCGCATCTTCCCGAGCCTGTCGGTCGACGAGAACCTGCGCGTCGCCGAGGACCGCCACGTGGGCGGCGCCGCGCGCCGCTGGACCCGCCAGCGCATCTACGAGCTCTTCCCGGACCTGGCCGCGGCGGCTCATCGCGGCGGCATGCGCATCTCGGGCGGCCAGCAGCAGATGCTGGCCATCGGTCGGGCGCTCCTCTGCGAGCCGCGCCTGATCCTGTTCGACGAGGTTTCGCTCGGCCTGTCGCCGGCGGTGGTGAATGCGCTCTACCAGGCGCTGGACACGATCCGGCGCGAGGGGGTGACACTCGTGTTCGTGGAGCAGGACGTCACGCGCAGCATCGCCTTCTCCGATCACCTGGTCTGCCTCCACCAGGGCGTGGTGCGCCTCGAGGGGGCGTCCGCCTCGCGCTCGCTCGACGAGGTGCGGCGCGCCTACTTCGGCTGAGGTTGATGGAGCTCCTCGTCACTCTCCTCAACGGGATCCTGCTCGGCGGGCTGTACGGGCTCCTCGGGCTCGGCCTCTCGATCAACTTCGGCATCATGCGCGTCGTCCACCTCGCGCATGGGGACCTCATCGTCCTGGCCGCCTACTTCCTCGTCGTCACCCTCGCGCCGCTCGGGCTGCCCGCGATCGCGGCGGCCGCGCTGGTCGTCCCGGCGATGTTCGCGATCGGCTGGGCGCTCCAGCGCTTCGCCATCAACCCCACGCTCGGGCGCGGCGTCCTGCCGCCGCTCATCGTCACGTTCGGCGTGTCGATGGTCCTGCAGAACGCGATCCTGATGCTGGCCACGGCCGACGCGCGCACGCTCCACACTCCGCTTGCCTCCGCCGGCATCGCGATCGGCGGCGGGGCCAGCGTGCCCGCCATCCGGCTGGTCGATTTCGCGGCCGGGGCGGTGTGCCTCGGCGTGCTCCTCCTGCTCCTCGCGCGCACCTCGCTCGGCCGCGCGCTCCGCGCCACCTCAGACGACCCGGACACGGCGCGCATGATGGGGATCGATCCGCGCCGCATGTACGCGATCGCCGGCGGCATGGCGGCCGCCCTCGGCGGCGTGGCGGGCGTCCTCCTCGCCGCCACGTCCACCTTCTATCCGTTCACCGGATCCGACACGCTCCTCATCGCGTTCGAGGTGGTCGTGGTGGGCGGCCTGGGCAGCGTCACCGGCACCTTCCTGGGCGGGATCCTGCTCGCGGTGGCGCAGCTCCTGGGGGCGCGCTGGCTGGGGCCGAGCTACGCCGCGGTCGCCAGCCACGCCGTGTTCCTCCTCGTCCTCCTGTTTCGCCCGCAGGGACTCATGCCGAGGACCGCGCCGTGAAGCTGGCCGCCGCCGTGCGCATCGCGGTCCTGGGCGGCATCGTCCTCGTCGCTGCATCGCTTCCGCTCTGGGGCGGTGCCGGCATCCGGTTCCGGTCGATCTTCATCCTCCTCTCCTACTACGCGGTCATCGCGGAGATGTGGAACGTCCTGGCCGGATACGCCGGCCTCGTCACCTTCGGCCAGCAGCTGTTCGTCGGCGTGGGCGGATACACGCTCGCCATCCTGTCCGAGCGTCTCGGCCTCGGCGTGTGGCTCTCCTTCGGGCTCGCCGCCGTCACCTGCGCCGCCTTCGCCGTTCCGATCGGCGCGCTGACCTTCCGCCTCAAGGGCGGCTACTTCGCGGTCGGCAGCTGGGTGGTCGCCGAGGTGTTCCGCCTCCTGGTCGGCAACTGGGAGTACGCCGGCTACGCCTCCGGCATGTTCATCCGCCAGGCGCGCCGCGTCGATCCCTGGGTCGTCTACTATGTTGGCATCGGGCTCGCGATCGGCGCGGTCGGGCTGGTGGTCGGCCTTCTCCGCTCGCGCGCGGGCCTCGCCCTGCTCGCCGTGCGCGGCGGCGAGGAGGCCGCGGCCAGCCTCGGCGTGAACGTGTGGCGGATCAAGCTCCTCGCCTTCGTCGCCGCCGCGGCCGGCACCGGCCTCGCCGCCGCGCTGGTCACGGTGCAGACGCCGTTCATCCAGCCGAACGCGGCCTTCTCGATCCAGTGGGCCGCCATCGCGAGCTTCATGGTCGTGGTCGGCGGGCTCGGCACCGTCGAGGGCCCGCTCATCGGCGCGATCATCTATGTGTTCGTCCAGCAGCAGCTCGGCCAGAACGGCGCCCTCAACCTCATCGTCCTCGGCGCCACCTCGGTGGTGGTGATGCTGATCGCGCCGCAGGGCATCTGGGGGCTCCTCCGCGACCGCCTCGGCTGGACGCTCTTCCCGATCGCGCGCCGCCCGCCGGATGCGAGGTAACGAGCAGGCCGTCGGTGTCGAGGAGGTGTGGATCATCGATCCAGGGACGCGCGTGTGCGAGGTGTACGTACTCCGGGGCACCGTCTATCACGCCGCGCTTCCGCGCGACGACGGCGGTATCCGGTCGCCGGCACTGGGCGTGACCCCTCGGACCGTCGACGGGCCGCGTCTCCAGATCACCTGGCCGGGCGGCGCAGCCTCGCTCTGACTCCTCGCGGAAACGAGGAAGCCGCTTGTGCTCGGCACCAGCCCGGCCGAGACTAGGGCCCGCCCTCGCCCCCACAGGAGGAAACCATGAAGCGAGTAGCCCTCGTCCTGGTGTCCATCGCTCTTCTCGCGCGGCCGACGCCTGCACCGGCGGAGCGAGACGGCGACGAGCACGGCTTCCAGCTCGTCGAGGCCACCCTCCAGCAGATGCAGCAGGCGCTCCGCCGCGGCGTCATCGACTCGGAGCGGCTGGTCGAGATGTACCTCGCCCGCATCGGCGCA